>Ga0210334_10231328_pt1 | contig 29343 bp, 30 predicted proteins | sample S306metaT_FD_164440 | JGI IMG/M metagenome (GOLD analysis project Ga0210334, IMG submission 164440) | Metatranscriptome of estuarine sediment microbial communities from the Columbia River estuary, Oregon, United States - S.306 (Metagenome... | ecosystem: Environmental > Aquatic > Marine >... | reverse complement strand
TGGCGATGCTGCGCGGGGATCGCCCGCGCCCGCCGGCCCATGGCTACGGCGGCGCGGTCCTATGGCTCGGCCTCTCGCTCGCCGCGACGACGAACCGCGCCTGGATCCTCGAGCGTGCCCGCGCGCAGTTCGCCGCCGGCCTCCTTGATGAGGCCGCCGCCCTCCGCCATCGCTGGGCGCCCGACCTGACGGCGTTCTCGGCGATCGGCTACCGGGAGGCATGGGCGGTGCTGGATCGACAGCTCGACCTCGAGGCTGCGATCGAGCTCGATGCTCGCCGCAATGCCGCGTTCGCGCGGCGCCAGCGCACCTGGTTCCGACGCGAGCCGGGAATCACCTGGCTCGACGCGGCCGACGATCCCGAGCGACCGGCCATGGAGATCGTCCGCCGGTTCCTCGATGAGCGGCTATCCTGACGTCGTCCATGGCACCGCCCAAGCTGCACGAGGTCGCGCCGCCCGCCGAGCGGGCGTTCCTGATGGCGGTCGACACCGGCGAGGATCCCGGCTGGACGGCCGAGATCTCGCTGAACGAGCTGGCCAACCTCGCCGCGACCGCCGGCGCCGACGTCGTGGGCGCGGAGTGGCAGAACCGTCGCCACGTCGATCCGAACTGGTACGTCGGCAAGGGCAAGGCCGAGGAGCTCCTGTCGGCCAAGCACGAGACCCACTTCGACGTGCTCGTCGCAGACGACGAGCTCAGCCCGGGCCAGCAGCGAGCCCTCGAGGGGCTGCTCAACGTGAAGGTCATCGATCGCAGCCGGCTCATTCTCGACATCTTCGCCCAGCACGCTCGGACCCACGAGGGCCGGCTCCAGGTCGAGCTGGCCCAGCTCGAGTATCAGCTCCCCAGGCTGACGCGCCTGTGGACGCACCTCTCACGCACCGGCGGCGGGATCGGCACCCGCGGACCGGGCGAGTCCCAGCTCGAGACCGACCGACGGATCATCCGCGAGCGGATCAAGAAGATGAAGGAGCGGGTCGAGCAGGTCCGCCAGCAGCGCGCGACGGCCGCCCGGGGCCGGGATCGGCGCCTGCTCCCTACCGTGTCGATCGTCGGCTATACGAACGCGGGCAAGTCGACCCTCCTCAATGCCCTCGTCGGCCAGGAGGTCGCCCTCGCCGAGGACAAGCTCTTCGCGACGCTCGACCCGACGAGCCGCCTGGTGAAGCTCGGCGAGGGCCAGACGGCGATCGTGACCGACACGGTCGGCTTCATCCACAAGCTCCCGCACCAGCTCGTCGACGCATTCCGGGCGACGCTCGAAGAGGTCACCAGGGCCGATGTCCTGATCGAGATCGTCGATGCCGCCGATGGACACTTCGCCGAGCACCGGACCACGGTCCAGGCCGTCCTCGACGAGCTCGGCGCCGGCGACAAGCCTCGACTCGTCGCCTTCAACAAGGTGGACCTGCTCGAGAGCGCCGCCCGCGACGGATCGACCCCGGCGCCGACGATCGGTGGCGCCGTGTTCGTATCGGCCAGGACGGGCTACGGTCTTGATGCCCTCCGGGCGGAGATCGCGGCCCTCCTGGCCAGCCTCTGGGTGGACGTCGACGTCGCTCTCCCGTACGCCGCCGGCGAGCTCCTGGCGCGGGTTCGCGAACGAGGCACCGTCGAGCTCGAGTACCGCGAGCGAGACGTGGCCGTGCGGGGCCGGGTGACTCCTCCGCTGGCGGACGAGCTCGAGGCAGCGGCAGCGCGCTGGGTCGCGACCCTGCGGGAGTCCGAGGCGGCGACGGTGCAGGAGGCCGAGGCGGCGACGGTGCCGGAATCCGAGACGCCCACCCTGGCCGAGCGATGAGCGAGGCGCTCCGCGTCGCCGGCCGAACGATGCTCGGCGATGGGGGACGGCTCACCTGGTCCGTCGCGGAGGGGGCTCGAGGCCGACGATGGCGCGAAACCGTCGACCGTGACGGCGGCCTCGTTCGCGCCCTGTTGCTCGAGGTGGCGACAAGCGGCCGACCGACCCGCCTCGAGATGACGACGGCGGCCGGCATGCTGACCCTCCACCCAGAGCCGGGCGGGCGCGAGCTGCACGGTAATGTCGTCACCTCGAGCGGCATGCGCCACCTTCGCTATCTCTGGTCTCCCGAGCACGAGCTGCTGGTGCTCGGCTCGGTGGGCTGCGCATCGGCGACGCTCGGGCGCCTCGCGGAGATGCTCTCGGTGGACGAGACCCTGACGGTGCCGATGCTCCGTGTCGACGACGCGCTCCAGCCCCGCGCGGTGGTCTGGCAGGTGACCAGGACGGCGGACGCGACCTGGGCGATGGCATCGGCCGCCCGCGATGAGGAGCGCGCGTTCACGGTCGACGAGGACGGCTTGGTGGTGCTGCCCGACGAGGAGCGCTGGCCGCTCGAGCTGAGGTGACCGTGGACGGGCTGTGGACAGGGTGCCGTCGAGGTCGCCACATTCCTCGAAACTCGTGGATAAGTCCCTTCCGCTCGGTCGTGACCGTCGGGTAGAGTAGATCTTGCCCGAAGGGGCCATTGGATCGAAAGCGGCGCTGCAGGAGCTTGCTTCAGCGGCGTTGGCTACGAACCGGAGGTTCCTTCGGGCGTTTTCGTGCTTCCCGTCCGCCACGCCGCCGGCTCGTGCGCGTCTCCCCGATATGGACCCAGCGGCAACGAGTCCCCGTGGGCGTGCGGCGCCACCCTCCCGGCGCACCGGCGCGCATGCTCGCGCAGCGCTCGACCTCATGCCACTGGCGATCCTGGCGGCTGCCGCGGTCGTTCGCCCGGTCCGCCTGCCGGCCTTGGCTGCGCTCGTCGCGGGGTTCCTCGTGGCCCGGCGGATCGCGCCGAGCCGGAGCGCGGCGTGGGCGGGAGCGATCCCGGTCGCGATCAGCCTGACCTGGGGGCTCGTCCCGCTGCCGACGGCCGCAACGGATGGCTCGAGCTGCACGGAGCCGACCGCACCGTTCGCTACCTGGCGGCTCGTCGAGGCAGCGCTCACGCTGGGTTCCATCGCGCTGCTCGCGCCGCTGGTCGGCAGTGGGGGAGGGGAGCTCGGACTGCGACGGCCAGGTGCTCGGGTCGGGGCCAGCGCGGTCGCCCTGCTCGTGATCTGCGGTCCGCTCGGACTGCTCCTGGGCCCGACAGTCGCCGCGCCGTTCTTCGGGGCCGTCGGGCTCCGGCTCGGCGAACCGACGGCCCTCGTCCCGGCGCTCCTGTTCGCGGTCGCCAACGGGACGCTGGAGGAGGTCGCCTATCGCGGCTCGCTCCAGGCCTGGACGAAGCGCCGCTGCGGCGCGCCCATCGCCGTCGCCGGCCAGGCCCTCGTGTTCGGTCTGGCCCACGCGGCTGGGCCCGATGTCGGTGGGGCGCCCATCGCGCTGTTCGTCGCGCTCGCCACCAGTGGTCTCGTCGCGGGGGTCGTCGTCGAACGGACGGGCTCGCTGGCCATCCCCATCGCCGCTCATGTCGGGCTCGATATCCCGCTCTACTACGGCAACGCCTGTCGGATCGGGTAGCGGGGGTGCAACGCGGCCACCCGCGGGGCGTCATACCGCCGAACGGCTCTAGCCGGGGACGGTTTGCGCGAGCACGATCGGCCGCGTCAGGGCAGGGGAGGAGCGACCGCGGTGGACCCGAGCGCCAGCGGATCTCCGGGCAGCGAGGCGACGACCGCCGCAGCCGCGCCCGCGAGCGGGGCGGGCCTCGACGACGCGAGCCTCGACGATGCGAGCCTCGACGCCGGGGGTCGGCCAACTCGATCCCTCCCGATGCCCCAGCTCGTCCAGATCTCCCTCTACTGGCTCGGGCTGACCGTGGTCTGGGGTGGCTGGGAGATCCTGGGCCAGGAGCGGATCGAGGAATTCTTCGAGCCTGGCGTGGCGCCAGCCATGCTCGGGGCGATGGAGGCGATCGCGGTCATCATGGCGATCGCCGTCCAGCCGACCGTCGGCAACATCAGCGACTACACGATAAGCCGCTGGGGTCGTCGCAAGCCGTACATCTTCATCGGCACCGTGCTCGACTTCATCTTCATCGTGGCCATCGCCCTCAGCGTCACGCCGCTGGTCTTCTTCGCCGCCCTGGTGATGCTCCAGTTCTCGTCGAACTTCGCGCAGGGCCCGTTCCAGGGCTACGTACCGGACCTCGTCCCCGAGAAGCAGGTCGGCACCGCCAGCGGCCTGGCCGGCCTGGCCCAGCTGTTCGGCAACATCCTGGGCACGCTCATCATCGTCGGCGGTTTCGTGGTCTTCCAGGACTACACGATCCCGACGATCACCCTCGGCCTGGTCGAGCTGGCCACGATGATCGGCACCGTGCTCTGGGTGCACGAGGGGCTCGCCGCCAAACCACGTGAGGGGAGACGCTGGCGAGACATCGCCCGCGAGACCTGGGCGACGGACGTCCTGCGGGAGCGCGACTACGTGTGGCTGATCGCGTCGCGGCTGTTCTTCCTGACCGCGGCAGGCATGCTCATCAACACGCAGGTGTTCTTCATGGAACGCACGATGGGCTTCGACGGCTCGGTCTACGTGACCCTGCCCTTCGCGATCGGCGATGTCGACCAGATCGAGGCCAAGGCGTTCTGGATCAGCGTGGCCATCGTGCTCTTCGCGCTGACCGCCGTGCTCGTCGTCATCCCTTCGGCCCGGATCTCCGACCGGGTCGGCCGCAAGCCGGTCATCTGGACGGCCTGCCTGTTCGGTGGCGTCGCCATGACGATGGCCGCCGTCACGCCGGGCATCGCCCTCTTCGTGCCCGCTGTCGTGCTCCTGGCGGCCGCGAGCGGGATCTTCCTGGCGGTCGACTGGGCGTTCATGACCGACGTGATCCCCAAGATCTCGGCGGGGCGCTACATGGGCCTGTCGAACGTGGCCACGGCCTCCTCGACCGCGCTCGCCCCGGCGATCGGCGGCCTGGCGATCCTCATCGGCGGCAGTCTCATCTCGTTCGCCGCTGGCCCACGGCTCGCCCAGGCGGTTGCCGTGGTGCTGTTCGTCATCGCGGCGATCCTCCTGCGGCCCGTGCACGACCGCGTGCACGAGGCGAAGCGGGCCGCAGCGGTCAGCGCCTCCGGCTGATCGCGCCGATCGAGCGGGTCAAGGGGCACGCCAGGCGGCCTGCCATGCCATCATCGGCCCATGACCCAGCAGTTCGCCCGCGTCCCGGCGGACGCCGGTGCGATCGTCCGCGACCTCGGTGGCGTGCCCTGGGCGCGCCTGTTCCGCTACCTCAGGCCACAGCTGCGACCCTTCAGCCTCGCCCTGGCCGGGCTGGTCATGTCCTCGGCGATCGGGCTGGCGTTCCCGCTGATCATCGCCGGCATCACGACCGAGGTCGTGACCGGCGGTGACCCAGCCGACCTGGACCGCCTGATCGTCATCCTCGTCGCCCTGTTCTGCATCCAGGCGGTCGGCAGCTTCGTCCAGACCTACCTGCTGGGCGTGGTGGGGGAGCGGGTCGTGGCTCAGCTCCGAGGCGAGCTGTTCGGGCGGCTCATCACGCTGTCGCTCGACTTCCACACGGGTCGGCGTGTCGGCGAGCTCGTCTCTCGCCTGTCGAGCGACGTGACCCTCGTGCGCACGATGCTGACCCAGACGACCACGAGCCTCCTGTCGTCGGTCATCGGCCTGGTGGGCTCCGTGATCATCCTGTTCACCCTGAGCCCGACCCTGCTGCTCGTGGTGCTGCTGCTGGCGCCGGCCCTGATCGCCGTCGCCATCCTGTTCGGCAGGCCGCTCCAGCGGGTCAGCAAGCAGGTCCAGGACACGATCGCGCGTTCCACGACGACCGCGGAGGAGGCGCTGTCGGGAATCCGGGTCGTGAAGAGCTACGTGCGGGAGGACTGGGAGCTGGAGCGCTACGACGCCGACCTGCGGACCGTCGTCGCCACGGGCTCACGCCTGGCCCTCTGGCGCGCGCTGTTCGGAGCGCTGATGGGCTTCCTCGGCTTCGGGGCCATCGCGGCGCTCCTCTGGTACACCGGCCACCAGGTGATCGACGGCACGCTCGGCATCGGCACCCTGACCGGGTTCCTGCTCTACGGCGTCGCCATCGGCGGCAGCCTGGGGACCATCGCCGGCCTGTACGGACAGTTCCGAGAGGGGACCGGTGCCATCGAACGCGTGTTCGAGATCATCGACTCCCGGCCGACGATCGTGGACGCCCCCGATGCCCGACCGATGCCGCGCCTCGCCGGCAGGATCGAGCTCGACGGCGTTTCCTTCGCCTATCTGGCGGATCGGCCTGTCCTGCGGGACGTGTCGCTGTCGATCCCGGCAGGGGAGACCCTCGCCCTGGTCGGCCCGTCAGGCTCGGGCAAGACAACGCTGACCGGCCTCATCCCGCGGCTCTGGGACGTCACGGCTGGGACCATCCGGGTCGATGGGGTGGACATCCGGGGAGCGACCGTGGCGAGCCTGCGTGACCAGATCGGTCTGGTGGCCCAGGAGGCGACCCTGTTCGGCGGCACGATCCGCGAGAACATCCTGTACGGCCGACTCGAGGCCACCGAGGCGGAGGTCGTCGCCGCGGCCCAGGCGGCCAACGCGCATGACTTCATCACGGCCCTGCCCGAGGGCTACGACACGTTGGTCGGCGACCGCGGACAGCGACTGTCCGGCGGCCAGCGCCAGCGGGTCGCCATCGCGCGGGCGATCCTCAAGGATCCACCGATCCTGTTGCTCGACGAGGCGACCAGCTCGCTCGACAACGAGTCCGAGCGCCTGGTCCAGGACGCACTGGACCGGCTCAAGGTCGGGCGCACCACGATCATCGTGGCGCATCGGCTGTCGACGATCCGCGCGGCGGACCGGATCGCGGTGCTCGACGACGGCTGGCTGGTCGAGCTCGGGACGCAGGAAGCCCTCCTGGCACAGGCCGGCCTCTACGCGCGCCTGCACCGGATGCAGTTCCACGACGAACCGGATCCGGAGGTCGCCGGGCGATCGGGTGTGCCAGCCTAGGCTGGATCAATGGACGGACGAGCGGTCGACCAACGCGCGCTCCACCGTCTGAGGCGGGTCATGAGCGCCGATCTCGACGCGGCCGAGACTGCTGCGATCCGCGACCTCCTCCGGTCGGCCTTCGAGCAGGACGACGATGGATTCACCGAGTCCGACTGGGATCACGCGTTCGGAGGCGTCCACTTCATCCTCGAGGTCGGGGGCGAGATCGTCGCCCACGCGGCCGTCGTCGAGCGGGAGATCCAAGTCGGCGGGCGTGCCCTGCGCACGGGCTACGTGGAGGCCGTCGCGACGGCACCAGCCCAGCAGGGCCATGGGTACGGGACCGCGGTCATGGCGGCCGCTACCTCGCACGTACGTGAGCGGTTCGAGCTCGGCGCACTGGGAACGAGCCTGTTCAGGTTCTACGAGCGCCTCGGCTGGCAGAGGTGGCGCGGGAAATCGGCTGTCAGGGCGCCCGATGGACTGCGCCCGACTCCAGACGAGGACGGCTTCATCATGGTCCTGTCGACGCCGACGACGTCGGGGCCGCTCGACGCTGACGCAGCCATTACCTGCGAGTGGCGCGCGGGCGACGTCTGGTGAGGGCGGCCTCACGCGCCCGCTTCCATGTGCCAGCGAAGCGCTAGCATACTTCCGATAAGGTAAGTTATGTCTGACTGCGGAGACTAGTCCTGCAGGACAGCATGGAGGAAGCTGATGGCACCCTCGACGCGTTGGAGGGCGAGCTGTGGCGCGGCCTTCCTGAGCTTGGCGACCGGGACGAAGAATGCCGAGGGGCGGCGGCGCTCGTCGATGGCGCCCGTCACCTGGCCGTCCTCGACCCGGAAGTGCCTTCCGGGCTCCACGAACGGCGAGTTGATGACGGGGTTCTCGATGTGGCCCTGCGCCACGCTCCCCTCCCCGACCGTCAGCCGACCCGGCCGACACGCCTTTGACCATACGTCGCGGTGCTCAGCGTCGTCGGGACCGAGATCTTCGCCTGATCAAGCCGGGGCGGTCGGAGTTCCCATCGTCGCTGCGATCTCGCGCGCCCAGGCCTCGATCACGTCCCACTCTCGGAAGTCGCCGGGGGGAAGGAGGCCCTCGGACGCCGGCATCATGCGCACGAGCCGCTCGGACATCGCCCGCGGCGGGTCCTTCGGGTCGAACGCTCCGTAGAACACCCGGTGGTCGCGGGGATGGATCGCGGCGCTGAGCTCGGCGATCTTCTTGCGACCGCCGCTCCCGGGGCCGTTGGTGGGTCCGAGGGCGTCCGTCAACGGGTCATCACCGCCCTTGCCGGCCGACGAGCCGCGGAGCGGGCCGCTGCTGAAGAGCCACACCGGTCGCGCGGCGAGCGCTACCTGGTTGCGCTCCAGGAAGGCGACCGGCTCCTTGAGCCAGCTCCCCATGTAGACGCCGCTCCCGATGACGACCGCGTCGGCGGTGCCGACGTCACGGACGTCAGTCGCGTCCGCGAGCTTCGCCTCGAGCCCCTCGGCTCGCAGCACCTCGCCGATGCGCTCGGCGATCTCGCGCGTGGCGCCGTGCCGACTGCCGTAGACGACGAGCACCGTTGCCATGGCCGCAGTTCCTCCTGACCGCCTACCGACGCCGGTGCGCCTGCCCGCGGTCCTGGGTCACGAAAGCGCATCGCAGGCGCGCGCGGAAGGGTCGGACGGTCCCGCTCCGAGGGGCTGATCGGCTTGGTGGCTTCGGCCGATCCCTACCCGCCGCTGCCCATCGCGGTCGTGCCGTCAGACATGACGGCCGAGATGAGGCCGAAGACGTTGTTGTCGGGGTCGAGCAGGTGGCCGACACGGCCGACGCCCTGCATGTCCTGGGCCGCCAGGGCCTCGGTGCCGCCGAGCTCGACGCCGCGACGCATGAGGCCATCGACGTCGTCGACGGCGACGACGACGTTGGAGCCCATCACGGGCGCGCCGGGCTCCGGCCTCGGGCCGCGTCGCTCGGTCAGCCCGCCGTTGATGCCGTGGCCCGCCGAGCCCGCGACGTTGCCGACGGCCCCCTCCCCTGTCTCGATCGACCAGTACGACATGTCGCCGAACTGCGTGAACCGCCAGCCGAGGAGCTGCGAGTAGAAGTCGATCAGCCGCTGCGGCTCGGACGCGTGGATCTCGAAATGGACGACGAGGTTCGCCATGCGAATCTCCTTTGGGCGAATCGCTGGGGGTCGGCGCCATTATCACTCGGCACCACGCTCCCTTGACGACCTGTACATACAACCGTATGGTTGTATCAATGAACGCCACCTTCGAGGCCGACCACGTCTTCGCCGCCCTGGCGGACGCGACCAGGCGTGACATCGTCCTGCGCGCCCTCAGCGGAAGCGAAGGTGTCGCCGAGCTGGCCGGGCACTACCCCATGAGCTTCGCCGCGGTGCAGAAGCACGTCGCCGTGCTCGAGCGGGCCGGTCTGGTCACCAAGCAGCGCACCGGCCGCCGCAAGGTCGTGCGCACCAACATCGAGGGGCTGCGCCGGGCGCGCGGCCTCCTCGACCAGTACGAGGCGCTGTGGCGCGGTCGCATCGATCGCATGTGCGACCTCATCAGCAGCAGCGAGGAGACGATCGCATGACTGTCATCGCCGTCCGCAAGGACCCCGACGCCCTGACGATGACCCTGACCGCCGAGTTCGAGGCCTCGCCCGAACGCGTGTGGGACCTGTGGGCCGATCCGCGCCAGCTCGAGCGCTGGTGGGGTCCCCCCACCTACCCCGCGACCTTCACCGCCCACGACCTGGCCCCCGGCAGTCGTGTCGAGTACCACATGACCGGGCCCAGCGGCGACCAGCCGCACGGCTACTGGGACGTCGTGGAGGTCGATCCGCCGCGCCGGCTCGTGTTCATCGACGGGTTCGCCAACGACGACGGCACGCCGAACGACGACTTCCCGCGCAACGAGGGACGCGTGACGATCGAGCCGATCGGTGCCGGCCGCACGCGGATGTCGATCGAGAGCCGGTTCCCGAGCACCGAGGCGATGGAGCAGGTCCTGGCCATGGGCATGGAGGAGGGCCTCACGCTGGCGGTCGGCCAGATCGACGCGATCCTGGCCGAGGATGCCATCCCCACGACCCAGGAGTGATCCCCGCCTACCCGCCTGGCGCGTACCAGCGGAGCACGCGCATCGCGCGGAGCGTGTTCCACCGGCTCGGCTTGCCCTCGCTGTCCTCCATCTGGAAGTAGGCCTCACCCTCGTGGACGTTCTGGAGCGGCCACCGGCCGTCTGGATCCCGATCGCCCTCGACGACCCCGATCGCCTCGGCGACGCGCTCGTCGGGCTCGACCTCGGCGGCGCGCAGGTAGTCGAGCGCGCGCAGGACGTCGTAGTGGTACCAGTGCGGGAACGAGAACCGGAGCCAGGCCGCGTCCGACGGCCTCGCCCGCCACGGTCAACGCCACTCGGTCACGGTGTCCAAATCGGGCTGCAGCCCCGGTCGGGATCGAGATCGAGCAGGGTCATGAGCGATCCTCCTGGGTCTCTCTACATCGGGCGTTGATGTCGCAAACGACCGTCTGGCTCGACACGTCGTGCGTGGGTACAATCGCGCCACCCGTCGACCTCGCGGCAGGAGTGTTCGAAGCGTGCGCGTCGTCCACATCCCCAAGAACCACCTGATGCTCATCGCCGGCCTGGTGTGGTGCGCGGCGGGCGTGATGGTCTGCGTGATCGGGCTCCCGCTGGAGATGGAGCTGGCGCCGTCACACCTGGTCCTGGTTCCGCTCGCTGCGGCGATCTTCCTCGTGTTCTACTTCTTCGTCTTCTCCCGGCTCGTGCGGAAGCACACCGGTCGGATCCGCGCGCGGGACGAGGATCGGCTCCCCTTCTGGCACTTCTTCAACGCCTCGTCCTGGGCGGTGATGGCGGTGATGATGGTCGGCGGCACGGCCCTTCGCCTCTCGCATCTGATGCCGGACTGGACGATCGCCTTCTTCTACAGCGGGCTCGGGGCAGCGCTCTTCCTCTGCGGTGTTCGCTTCCTGGGCGTCTTCGCGCGCAAGGAGGTGTTGGCTCCCGCACCCGAGTCGCTCGGCTCCGACACCTGACACCGTCCGTCCCCCATCCGGAGGCCCCTATGGCCGAGGTCCTGCTGTTCCACCACGCACAGGGGCTGACCCCGGGCGTCCGCGCGTTCGCCGACGAGCTGCGGGCCGCCGGGCACACGGTTCACACACCGGACCTGTTCGAGGGGCGGACGTTCGGCAGCATCGACGAGGGCATGGCCTACATCAACGAGGTCGGGTTCGACGCCATGCGGGAACGCGGCGCCCGTGTCGCCGACGACCTCTCCTCGGAGCTCGTCTATGCCGGGTTCTCGTTCGGCGTGCTGCCGGCGCAGAAGCTCGCCCAGACACGACCGGGAGCCCGCGGAGCGCTGCTCTTCTATTCCTGCATGCCGATCAGCGGCGAGTGGGCCTTCGGACCTTGGCCGGAGGGCGTCCCCGTCCAGATCCACGGCATGGACGCCGACCCGATCTTCGTCGGCGAGGGCGACATCGACGCGGCCCGCGAGATCGTCGAGACGGTCGAGGACGCGGAGCTGTTCCTCTACCCCGGCGATCAGCACTACTGCGCCGACAGTTCGCTGCCGTCGTACGACGCGGACGCCACCGCGCAGCTCACGCGCCGGGCGCTCGACTTCCTGGACCGCGTCTGACCGCGCGGGCGATCCCTCATGGCGAACCGCCGCTCGCACGTGCGCTCTCCCGGCCGCGCCTCATCGGCTCCCTCCGCGACCACCCCGGCTACGGCAGACCTTCCAGCCGGCCCGGTGGCGATCGAGTCCGCCCAGGCGTCGTTCTCGGGCCAGTCGCGGAGCCTTTCAGGGCGCGACGGGCCATTGCCAGGCCCAGCCGACGCAGGGCTCCGGCTCAGGCTTCGCCCGCCTGGCCGCTCGCCGCGGTCGTCGTGCTCTCGAGCTCCTTGAGGCTCGTCTTCGCCCAGCTGGTCAGCTGGTCGGTCAACATGCCCGGCGCGAGCCCGAAGACCGCGGCGGTCACGGCCGCGACCGCCGTGAACTCGAGCGCGCCCGCGATCGACAGCGGCGTCGCGCTGCTGGCCCCGCCATCGGCGACCGCGCCCACGACGGCCGTCAGGAAGACGCCGCCGACCCCTGCCAGCCCTGACATGAGCACCGTTCGACGGAGCTGCGCCTGGCCGTATCCGAACACGTCCTCGAGCGATTCGCTGACGCCACTGCGGAGCTGGGTGAACAGACCCGCCGCCGCCCCGATGAGATAGAGCGCGGACGCCCCGACCACGTCCGTCTTCTCCGCGCCCACCAGGATCGCCAGGCACAGCAGCGCCCACGCCGCGAGCCCGAGCAGGAGGGAGACCCGGTCGACGTAGATCCGATTGCGGACGAGGGCCTCGAACCGGCGGTCGCGGAAGTCGTTGACAGCCTGGCGGATCGAGGTGAGCAGGGACCGCATGTCAGCCTCGGGATCGCTTGCGGTCTGGCCTAGCGCGGCCTCGGCGGCGGGCTCCCCGTCGTCGCGGCCTTGGTGGTCATCCGCGGCCGGCTTGCCATCGAGGCGCCGCCGAGCCTCCTCGATCAGCTCCCGGACCTTGCTGTCCTTGCGGTCGAGCTTCGAGCCCTCGACGCGCAGCTCATCATGCCGGAGCGTCCCGCTGAACTCGCTGGGACTCTCAGACGCGATGAGGGCCTCCTCGATCCGGTGCAGGTCACGCCAGGCGTTCACGTAGCCCATGCCGGAGGCCCAGTCCGCATCGGGCGGCGATGCGTGGAGGCGGGCTTTCAGCGCGCTGAGTTGGACGATGGGTGCAGCGTCCGGCGCGAGATCCCCGGCGGGGCCCTGAGCGGGGCCCTGCGCGATCTGTCCCGCGGCACCTCGGCACACGATGGTCGCCTCGACCTCGCTCATCCGCCCCACGAGGTCGGCGTACGAGCGCGGGTTCGCCCGTTCCGGGAGCGCGTCGCGGTCGGTGGCCGCTGCCCCGACAACCCAGAGGAGCAAGCCGACCGCGAGCCCGAGGAGGACGTACGCGAGCGGGGCGACGGGAGCGGTCACCAGCCCTGCGTCCACGGACAGGAGGTACATCCCGACGACCGTGCTCACGGCGAGGCAGACCGGCAGCCAGCCGACGGTGGCCATCATGCGCATGTCCGTTCGCGCAGCGAACGCCCGAAACCGTGCCAGCCGGCTCGCCGGAGGCGCGACGAGGGCCCCCTCGAATGCGGCCCGGAGCACATGACGGAAGTCCGTTGGCGCGGCCGCCGCGACGTCGGCGGGATCCGGATTCGGCGCGACCGGTTCGTGCGTGATGGTCCCGATCGCCGCCCGGGCGCGGTCGAAGGGGTCGCCTGGATCGACCGGCGGGACCGGTCGATGTCGGGAGGTCAGCATCTCCCCTCCTCCGGGACGCGCTCTTCATCTCGACGCAGCATTCTTCGTAGCCCAGCCGGACGCAAGAGCCGCCGGCCACCAACCGTCGGGCCATCAAGAAGGCCGCAGATGCGAGGCGAACACCGCTTCAGGGGCAGGGATATGGCGGCGGACCGACCTGGATCGAGCGGTTGTAGAGGGCCAGGCGGTACTGGGCGAGGTGCTGGTTGGTCAGCACGTAGCCCGGGTCGGTGGGGTACCACCCGCGCAGGTAGACGGTGTGGTCCGTGTCGGTCAGCGTCGCGCTCGGGTCGCCCTGCTTTGCTTTCCACTGGGCTTCGGTGACCGGGGTGCTGAACAGCGACGGGTCGATGACCATGCGGCCCGTCTTCCAGGGCAGCGACCGGACGCAGATCGTCGGGGCGACGTGCCAGCCCCAGTAGACGTGGCAACCGGGCTTGTTGGACGAGATGACCTCGAGGCTCCCGTCGATCCAGACCTTGCCCGGCGTGTAGCCCATCGCGAGGATGAGTCGACACATCTCGTTCGCCCGTGCCCAGCAGCCGTCATCGGGGTAGCGGAACGGGATGCATGGCGGTGGCACCGTCAGCGGATCGCAGCTCGTCGCGGCCATCGCGTTGAAGATCTGCTGGGCCTTCACCCCGCTGGGGCAGCGAAACCACCACCATGGGTAGCGGACCCACCACCACAGCGTCCGGAACGGCCAGAGCAGCCAGCGCCGCCACCACGGAAGCGGTGGGGGGATCGGGATGGGCCACTCAGGGAAAGGGGGCAGCGGACCTTCCGGATCAGGGGTGAGATCCCGGACGTCGATGATCGCCCCTTCGAAGTCCTCGACGAGCAGGACCGGACGCCGTTCGCCAAGGGCGGCACGGAGCGTCCGCTCCAGTTCGGCTGAATCGTCGCCCGAAGCGGCCAGCCGGTGACGCGCGTGGGAGTTGTGGAGGGTGACCTCGATGCCGCCCTCCGGACCGCCGGCAGGCTTGACATCGGTCACGAGCCCGACCGTCGGGATGAGCAGCCTCCCGATCCTGTCCGTCCCGGGCTCGAGCTCGACGTAGGCATACAGGCCTTGCCTCGCGACCTCGTCCAGGACCCGGGCGAAGCCCTCGGAGCGAGGGTCGTCGGGCTCGAGGCGGACACGGCGATCCTCGCCGAGGTAGACGGTGAGGCCCTCCTCCGCGCCCAGTGCTTCCTTCGGCTCGCGACCTTCAAGAGGCGGGTCGAAGCGGATGGTCCGCGTCACGATCGCGTCGGGGTTCGGCATCTCGATCCTCCCGTGCGGGCGTCAGCGTCGACAGTGGCGCTGGCCGCCGGTTCGCACACTGTGCGCCCGAAGTCGGCGACAGGTTTCCGTGGCCGTGTGAAGAAGTCGCGTCACGTCAAGCGTCTCGTCGCCGTCGCTTGCGGACAGACGAGTTCCTGCATCTCTGGTGAGGGCTCAACGCCGACCTCGTTCAAGAGAAGCTCGCGGTACTCGTCGTAGACGCGGACCGCGGCCGCGACGTTGCCCTCGCTCAGGTGGATCTGCACGACGAGACGGCGTGCGCTGTCGCGCAACGGGTCAGCGAAGGTCGCGGCGAGGGCGGCCTCCAACGCACGACCGTGCTCGCCGAGCTGCAGGAGCCGTTCGGCCGCCCGCTCGAGGGCCACGAGCCGCAACAGCCGCAGCCGTTCCCGGTCCGCGACGACCCATTCGTCGTCCCAGCCGGGCAGCAGCTCGCTCTGGTCGATCAAGACGGGCAGCTGCGCCAGGGCGTCATCGCTCGGCTCGTCGAGCAGGTGTCGCGTCAGCTCGAGCGCATCCGCGAGGTCGACGCCGATAGCGGGCGTGAGCGCCACCCGGTCGCCGTGGATCTCGGCGATGCGGGCGCTGGCCCGGTGCAGTCGCCACAGCGCCGTCCGCAGGCTGCGCGCCGCCTGTGCCTGGGAGGCGTCGGGCCAGAGGATCCCGGCCAGCTTCACGCGGGGGACGGGACGCGGGGCCAGCCCCAGATAGGCGACCACCCGCTCGGCACTGTGCGGCAGGCTGATTCCCCGTCCGTCCATCACGAGGTCGAAGTCGCCGGTCAGGGACAGGCGACAGGCGCGTGCCGTCGCTCCCCGTCCGTCCGGTGCGTCGCGCATCGTTGTTGCCCCCGGGCCGAACCCCCCGGTTCGGTCGCTCTTGCAGGCGCGCTCGAGCGGCCAGTGTGCGCCGGTCCCCCCAACCGGTCAAGCGGCCGTGCCCGATGGCACCGCTGATGTCCTGGTGACGCCGTGCTGACGATGTCGTGATGGGCGCGCGCAGACGCTGCACATCCACAGGTTTGCGTTCAGAGGTGACGAGATGGCGGAGATGCGCGAGTTCCGGTTGACGCTCGGGGAGTCGCTGGAGGTGGTCGAGCCCCCCGTTCAGAAGGAGCGTCGGGCACCGGCCCGAGCGCCGCGGCTCAACCTCGATCCGCGCTCGATCGCGCGTTCCCTGAAGGCGACGCCTGGGGCCAAGGAGGTCATCGCCCTCGCGCCAGACCTCGTGAAGTGGAACCTGTGGTTCCCGGTCGCGACGTTCAGTGCCTGTCTCAAGACCGGGACGGCGAGGTGGCTGGACGTCTGGGACGCAGACCACTTCGACGGCTTCACCGACATGCAGTCGTGCTTGGCCGACTGTCGCGTCTGGTTCAGCGACCAGGGCTACCAGTTCTGGGGATCCGGGCAGACCCGGACAGGTCGGATCAACTGCTACTTCGACGCACCCTCGAACGGGACGTACGTCTGCAATGTCCAGCTCCAGAGCTTCGGCGGGTCGGCCCAGGTCCAGTGCCTGATCGATGACTTCAACTTCGGGCCGCTGCCCTTCAACGGCACGATCCAGCAGCCCCACACGCGGACGTTGTCGGCCGGTGGCCACAGCTTCCGCATCCGCCAGGACTTCGGCTCGTTCTTCTTCGTGGGGATGACGATCTGGCGCGTCTGACTTCTCGCCCCGAGGTGGCGTAGGCAGACTAGATCGCCGTCTCGATGGCGTCGACGAGACGCGGGCGCAGGGCGCCGAGCTCGGCCGGAAGCGTCGCCAGAAGGAGGTGTTCGACCAGCCGCTCCGGGTCCCCGAGCACCTCGCGCGAGCTTGAGAGTGTGCCGGCCCAGGCACGCCACGCCACGTCATCAAGGGTGTAACGGAACCCCCGGTACCCGAGGGCCGGGGGTTCCCGTGCCGGGCCGCCCTCCACGACGAGCTGCGCGTGGATCGCCCGCAAGTGTCGAACGGTCTGCGCCTCGAGCTCCCACTGTGGGTTGGGACGGCCGCTGAAGCTGTCAAGCTCGACGCGCATCGCGCTCCCAGGTCAGTTGATCACGACGGACCGGCCCGCATAGAAGTAGCCGCAGAAGTCAGTGTAGCCACCGCGGTCGCAGGTCTCGGGGTTCGTGATCACCACTCCGCTGTTGTCGGTCTTCCTCGCGGCCGTCTGGCCCGGCTTGTGGCCCCAGAACCCACCTCGTTGATGGCGGTACCAGTGGTAGTCCCAGCCGGGGTCGATGACGAGGGCCATCAGCCGGCGCGGCCACTCACTGATCGGCAGGCAGGTGCAGCGCTTCACGAGGCCGTCGGCCATCGCCGCGGCGGTCACGGTTCCGCATGCCATCGTCGAGGTCATGGCGCCGTGGGCGCGACCGGGTTGCGCGAACGTGTCCGTACGCCAGTTCCTGGCGTAGTTGTAGCAGTTGTTGTGGGGCTGGACCGACGGTGCGTTCCAGAACCCCGGGTTGAACTCGCTGACCTCGTACTGGCAATCCGGGCACTTGTCGTCCTTGATCGTCGTCCGCAGGGGGTTGTACGGCGGCCACTTGAAGATCGAGATGTGGGGCGGGTCGAGGAGGTAGCGCTCGAGCCGCTCCAGGATCAGGGCACGCAGGTCACGCGTCAGTGGGGTGAGTGTGTGCGCGAGGAGCCGGACGTCGCCCTCGAGCGGCATCGTCTCGACCAGCCTTCGGGCCAGCTCCCCGGATATCTGCAGGTCCTCGGCTGCGACTGACGCGAGGGAGAACTCACGGGGCACGCCCCGGCGCCGGTAGGGGTCGTCCCCGAGCCTCGTGACCCGGATCTCGCGGAAGCCCAGGCCCAGGAAGCCGCGTCCGGGCCGCGACACGGCGCCCTTCCGTTCGGCGACGGCCGCCAGGAAGTCCTCTGCGGCATCGGTATCGGTGATGATCCACTCAGGGTTCGGACGGCCGGAGAACATGTCGACCTGGATGCGTAACACCCCAAGACTCCTCTGGCATCTCGCGCGCCCGACCGGAGTGCGAGTGTGGCGCGAGCCGCGTCACCGACTCGTCACCGCGGCGTCTCGACCCGTTCCGCCGTCCGACCGTCAGTCCGCCATCTCCGTCGCCGAGAGCGTCGCTCAGATGCTTCCGCCATCGTCTTTCTCGACGTTGACCTGGACAGGGTGGGGTTCCACAGCGGCCAATGGCCGTCCGCACCCCGGTTGCGCTCGAGGACCTCGATCGCCTCAGCGACGCGCTCGTCGGGCTCCGTGACGGGCCGTTCCTAATCCTCAATGGTCCCAGCGAACCCGGACGCCCTGTCGGATGCCGGGCAGCGGCATGGACGCGGCTTCCTTCTCGACGGCCTCGCGCTGCGCGGGCGAGAGCCGGCGCCACGACTCGATCGTAAGGTCGGCCTGGGTCCGTCTCCACGTCCCGACGATCTCGCCCTCCACGAGGATGGCGCCGGGCCAGACGCGTGGCGTCCAGAGCTCGCGACGCCGGTCGGCGTCAGGGACCAGGAGCTCCCTCTCCGCTCCCTGCAGGAGGTAGTACGCGTCCCCGCTCGGGAGAAGCCGCGCCGACGCCACAGGACTCCCCGGGGCCCGGAACGTCGGCTCGTCGCCGGTCAGGATCCACGCATCGCCGACGGGCGTCCGCACCGGCGTGAGCGATCCAGAGAGTGCGTCGAACGCGGCCCGGCCATGGGGCGGCCCGATCCCGGCCCATTGAGCGAATGCTGCGGGAGTCGCCGGACCGAAGACGTGCAGGTATCGGCGCGCGAGCTCGAGGCGCGCATCACGGGGGTCGACGTCCGGCGGCGGCACGGTCCAGACGATGGGCTGACGTGCTCCCTCCCACCGAATCAGGACCGTGCCCGTCGGCGCCGCGTACCGCAGGCTGTTCGGGCGGATGCCGAGCCCGCGTCCCGCCTCGCCGTAGGTCATCCTTCCGCCGTCGAGGAAGGCGTGCAGGCGTCGCGCGAGATCCTGTGCGTGGCGTCGCCCCTCGGCGTCGTCGGGGAGACGCCCCAGCGAGAAGACCGCGAGATCAGGCGCGGCGACGACGTAGGCGCTGAACCGTGGCCCCCAGAGTTGCACGAGCGACGGGGCCTCCCAGGTGTCCGGTCCGGTCCCGTGGACGCGGGCATGGATCGAGAGAACGGCCGCCCGCGGCATGCTGTCCTGCAGGCCCGCCCAGGCAGTGCGCCGGAGAGACGCGGGGCCCGGTGGCAACCGCTCGTCGAGCGCACCGACGGCCCGTCGGAACGAGAGGATCTGCTCGCGAGCGAGCTCGAGCCGAGCCCTCGTCACGTCACATCTCCCTTCAGCGCTGAACGATCCGGGCGACAAAGGGTTCCCCAGTGTTCACCGTCGTGGAGAACCCGGTGTCGGTAGCTCACGCCGCGTCGTCGCATGACCAGATCCTACTGAGGCGAAGAGGTCCCAGGCCCTGGCGCGTCGAGAGATGCCCGGACCGCATTCACGACCGCGCACCGGCCTGAGACTGACCGGGATCGAGGCGACGGGCTGCGCGACCTTGCGTTGATCGCGGCTCGTCGGGGCAATGCCTGCCTCATCGGCCCGTCCCGCCGGCGGTCGCGAACGCCGGTCCGAGGTACCCTCATTGGCATGACGACGAGACGCGTTGCCTGGCGCCGTTCCGACGAGGTGGCCACCGACGAGCACTGCACCCTGAACCTGCGCGACAGCGGGCTCTCGTTGGTGGGCACGGTGCTCGGCGCGGAAGGCTCCCTGCCGGTCCGTATCGAGTACCGGGTCCTGACCGATGGGGCGGGCCTGACGACAGCGGTCCATGTCCGCGACCTGCGCGGCTTCGAGTCGCGCACGCTCACCCTCGAGCGCGATGCCAAGGGCAGCTGGAGGATCAACAACCAGGCAGCGCGGACGCTCAAGGGCTGCACCGACGTCGACCTTGGCTGCAGCCCGTCGACCAACACGCTGCCGATCCGCCGGCTCCGGCTGGCTACCGGGGCGTCGAAGACGCTTAACGCCGTGTGGGTCAGGTTCCCCGAGCTCACGGTCACCAAGGCGGCCCAGACGTACACCCGGCTCGACGAGCTCACGTACCGCTACGCGCGCGGCGACGTCGAGGCGGAGCTGACCGTTGACGACGAGGGGCTCGTCACGTCGTACGCGGTCTGGCAGCGGACCGGTGTCGCCATCGGTCCCGATGACACCGAGCCGCTCGACGCCCGTGGCTAGACGACGACGCCTGGCTGGCGAGTCGCGGCTGCTCCGAACCCGACGCCGTCCGCCCCGGCGGTAGGCGCCGATGGCGGTGAGATCGGCGAACACGCGCGTTGTCGAGAAGAGGATGCCGCGATGAGCCTCACCGCCCGCCGGCTCAACCGGGCCACCCTGGGCCGGCAGCTGCTCCTGCGCCGCGAATCGCTGGGTGCGGTGGAGGCGGTGCACCGCATCGTCGCGTTGCAGGCGCAGGAGCCGGTGTCGCCATACATCGCCCTCTGGAACCGGTTGGCGGACCTCGACCCGGCAGACCTCGACCGAGCGTTCGCCGACCACGAGATCGTCAAGGCCACGCTCATGCGGATCGCCCTCCACGCGGTGGACGCCGCCGACTACCCGGCCTTCCACGACGCGATGCAGCCGTCCCTCCGGGCCGCGCGCCTGAACGACCGCCGGTTCAGGCGATCCGGCCTGACCAGCGCTGACGCCGACGCGCTGGTCCCGGAAGTGCTCGCGTTCGCCGCCCGGCCCCGGACGAATGCCGAGATGGAGGCGTGGATGGACGAGCGACTCGGCGAGCTGCCGAAGCCGAGCGTGTGGTGGGCGCTGCGGCACTACGGTCCGTTCGTTCACGCCCCGACCGGTGGGCCGTGGTCGTTCGGGCTGCGGCCGGCCTACCTCGCGGCGCGGGATCAGCACCGAGCGGGGGACCCGGACGCCTCCCTCCGGGTGCTCGCCCGACGTTATCTCGAGGGCTTCGGCCCGGCGTCGGCGCAGGACCTTGCCCAGTTCGCGCTGGTCTACCGCCCCAGGGCCCGCGAGGCGCTCGCCGCGCTCGCGGACGAGCTCGATTCCCACGAGGGCCCGGACGGGGCAAGGCTGTACGACGTGCCGGGCGGCCTGCTCCCGCCCGAGGACACGCCGGCACCACCCCGGCTCCTGGGCATGTGGGACAGCGCGCTGCTTGCCTACGTCGACCGCAGCCGGATCATCCCGCCCGACTACCGCACGCTCATCGCCCGGAAGAACGGTGACGTCCTGCCGACCCTGCTCGTCGACGGCTACGTGGCCGGAGTGTGGCGCCCGGTCGAGAACGGCATCGAGGCGACCGCCTTCCACCGGCTCTCCGACGAAGCGTGGCAGGGCCTGGAGGCCGAAGGGGGCGCCCTGTCCGCGTTCCTGGCCGGGCGCGAGCCGTCCGTCTACGGTCGATACGCCCACTGGTGGGACACGATGCCGCGCGCCGAGGTCCGCATGCTGTGAGGCATCGGCTGGCTGGAGTAGCTTCCGGGGCCGGAGTAGCTTCCCGGGGCAGGTCCGCTCCCTTGCGCCGCGGCTCCAGATCTATGCCGCCAGCCGCTTATACCTGATTCGGCGCGGCTGGTCGGCGGCGGTGCCGAGCTCCCTGTGGCGGAAGGCCTCGTAGTCGCTGACGTTGCCCTCGAAGAAGCGGACCTGGCTGTCACCCTCGAAGGCGAGGATGTGGGTCGCGATCCGGTCGAGGAACCAGCGGTCGTGGCTGATGACGACGACGCAGCCGGGGAACGACTCGAGGCCGGCCTCGAGCGCCCGGAGCGTGTCGACGTCGAGGTCGTTGGTCGGCTCGTCGAGGAGCAGCACGTTGCCGCCGGTCTGGAGCAGCTTCGCCAGGTGCACCCGGTTGCGCTCGCCGCCGGACAGCGTGCCGACGAGCTTCTGCTGGTCGCTGCCACGGAAGTTGAACGACGAGACGTAGGCGCGGGCCGGCATCTCGCGGTTGCCGACCTTGATCAGCTCGACGTCGTCGGTGATCTCCTGGAACACGGTCCGGTCAGCATGCAGCTCGTCGCGCTCCTGGTCGACGTAGCTGAGCTGCACCGTGTCGCCGATCTCGATCGTCCCGCGATCCGGCGGCTCCTGGCCAACGAGCATCCGGAACAGCGTGGTCTTCCCTGCCCCGTTGGGGCCGATGATCCCGACGATACCGGACCGCGGCAGCGAGAAGGTCAGGTCCTCGATCAGGAGGCGATCGCCGTAGCCCTTCCGAATGGCCGTGACGTCGATCACCTGGTCGCCCAGGCGCGGGCCCGGGGGGATCGCAATCTCCAGCTCGCGGGCCGTCTGCTTCGCGTCGTTGGCCTCGGCGAGCAGCTTCTCGTACGCCGAGAGCCGGGCCTTGCCCTTGGCCTGGCGCGCCTTCGCGCCCATGCGCACCCACTCGAGCTCGCGAGCGAGCGTGCGCTGGCGCGCATCGGCCTGCTTCTGCTCGCGCGACAGGCGCTCGAGCTTCTGCTCGAGCCAGCCCGAGTAGTTGCCCGAGTACGGCACTCCCCTCCCCCGGTCGAGCTCGAGGATCCACTTGGCGACGTTGTCGAGGAAGTAGCGATCGTGAGTGACGGCGACGACGGTGCCCGCGTACTCGTCGAGGAAACGCTCGAGCCACTCGACCGACTCGGCGTCAAGGTGGTTCGTGGGCTCGTCGAGGAGGAGCAGGTCCGGGTGCCGCAGGAGGAGCCGCGCCAGCGCGACCCGCCGCTTCTCGCCGCCCGACAGCGTCGCGACGTCCGCGTCGTCCGGCGGGCAGCGAAGGGCTTCCATCGCGATCTCGACGTTGCGCTCGACATTCCAGGCGTCCGAGGCATTGATCCTGTCCTCGAGCGCTGACTGCTCGGCGCCGATCGCCTCGTAGTCGGCGTCGGGCTCGGACCACTTCGCCATGACGGCGTTGTACCGGTCCAGGAGTGCCTGGACCTCGCGGACGCCGTCCATGACGTTGCCCTTGACGTCCTTGGCGGGGTCGAGCTGCGGCTCCTGGGGAAGGAAGCCGACGGTGAAACCGGGCGTGAGGCGCGCCTCGCCGGTGAACCCGTCGTCGAGGCCGGCCATGACCCGGAGCAGGCTCGACTTCCCAGCCCCGTTGGCCCCGATGACACCGATCTTGGCGCCCGGGTAGAACGAGAGCGAGATGTCCTCGAGGACGGTGCGGTCCGGCGGGTAGTGGCGGGCGAGCCGGTAGGTGGTGTAGATGAACTCGGCGGGCATCGGCCAAGGGTAGCGATTCTCAGAACGCGGAGCGCCCGGCATCCGCGCCCATGGGACGGCGCGCTCTTCCAGCCCGGACCGCGGCGTCTCGCCGTAGAGTGCGCCCGTGAGCTTCGATGTTGCCGCCGACGCGTACGACCGCTTCATGGGGAGCTGGTCGCGACTCCTCGCCCCGCAGCTCATCGACCTCGCCGGCGTCCGGCCGGGCCAGCGCGCGCTCGACGTGGGCTGCGGGCCCGGCGCGCTGACCGGGGAGCTCGTCGACCGGCTGGGGCCTGCCGCCGTCACGGCGGTGGACCCGTCGGCGCCGTTCGTCGAGGCCGCACGGGCGCGCATGCCGGGAGTGGACGTCCGGCAGGCGTCTGCCGAGGCGCTGCCGTTCGCGGACGGGGCATTCGACGCGGCGCTGGCACAGCTTGTCGTCCACTTCATGGTCGATCCTGCGGCGGGGCTGGCGGAGATGGCGCGCGTGACGCGCCCGGGCGGCGTCATCGCCGCCTGCGTCTGGGACTTCGCCGGCGGTAACGGCCCGCTGGGTCCGTTCTGGGAGGCGGCGCGAGTCCTCGACGGCGGCGTCGAGGACGAATCGCGGCTGGCCGGCACCGGGGAGGGCCACCTGGCGGAGCTGTTCGAGGCGGCCGGCCTGCGCGAGGTCGAGCAGGCGACCCTCTCGGCCAGCCGCGAGCACTCGAGCTTCGAGGAGTGGTGGGAGCCGTTCACGCGAGGCGTGGGCCCCGCAGGCTCCTATGTGGCCTCCCTCGACGCGCAGCGGCAGGTCGAGCTGCGCGAGCGATGCCGCTCCATGCTTCCCCCCGGCGCTCTCACCGTCACCGCCAGCGCCTGGGCAGCGCGAGGCGTCGTCTGAGAGCCAGGCCGGGTGGCAAGCCACGAAAGGGCAAGCGCGTCTTCACACCGCTCCGCCCGCTCTAGAAGGTCGAGAACGCCTTCCCGAGACCTGGGATGTGGCGGCGGCTGTCGCGCGGCTACGAGCAGACGCCGCTTGGCGTGCAGACCTGGCTCGAGGTGGCCTGCGTCGCCTACCTGTGCGGAAGCTGGGGATCGAGCCGACGTGAGGCCGCCGCGAGAGCGACTCTCCGGGGCGTGGATCAGCGCGGCGCGAGCGGGGGCCGAGTTGGCTCTGCCGACGACTGCGCCACGATCAGTAGGCCGGAACGCAGGCGGCGGCGGATCGGGCACTCGGTGCCGCAGATTCGGTCACCGTCAGGCCGGAAGCGACCGTGAGGTAGATGGGCAATCGCCCCGCGAGCGTGCCGTCCGACCAGATCGGCGACGCCGAGAAGGTCCCGGGCATGTCGATCGGGTCCCCCTGGTAAGCCTTCAGCGCGACATCCAGGACCCCGTTTGGGTCGATCGCGAGGAAGGCCATCAGCCGCCCATCATCCTCGTAGTTCGCTGGGGTGATCACGACTTCCACCTCACCGCCGCATGGCCTGGCGGCCGTGGTCGGGTTGTCGTCGAGCAGGCTACCCATCGTCACCATGACGGCGCGAGCCGAGTCGTTCACGACGTGGATGACCTGCCCAGAGACGTTCGAGGGCGTGGCTGGCGCACACGCGCCGAGGGCCAGGACCAGAACGAAGGTGGCGGCGATCCTCATGGTCGATCCTCTTGTGGGTGACACGATCGTGGCGATACTTCGCCAGCGGCGCTGTGCCGTCAAGTCCTGTCTGGCGCCAAGTGTCGATAGCAGCACGGGCCACGTCCTGGGTGGATCGCCGCTGCCAACAATCGGTTACAGATGCACGCGGACTGAGTCCGATCGCGCAAGCGAGGAAGATCGAGGCCGCGGCCGGGATCACGAGGTCGCAGAGCCTTGGTGCTGCGAGCCCGGTTCTACAGATGGTCCCGAGGCGCCCTGCGGAATCGCCCCCGTTGCCTCCTCCCTGGGGAGAGCACGCGAGGCAGTCGCTGCAACGACGGGCGCCTCCCCGGTGATCATGAGGCGGCGCCTGAGGCCGCCTGGTCACGCGGCCGGCGGGGAGCGAGACGTGCCTCATGAGGCATGTCCATCCGGCCGAGCGCCATTCGTAGTGAGGTGAGAGGCTGGACTCGCCAGCCACCACGAGGAGCACCCCAATGCCGCGATACCTGTTGTCAACCCACGTCGTCGAGGATGAAGTCCGCGAACCGATGACCGATGAGCAGATGCAGCGGACCTGGCAGGAGATCCAGGCCATCGAAGCCGAGATGAAGTCGAGCGGGGCCTGGGTCTTCTCCGGTCGCCTGCACGACGCCGACACCGCAACGGTCGTGCGCGTATCCGGCGGCGAGGTGCTGACGACGGACGGTCCGTTCGTGGAGGCGAAGGAGCATCTCGGCGGCTTCTACATCATCGAGGCCGCCGATCTGGATGCGGCGCTCGGCTGGGCGTCGAAGGTCACCCGCGCCATCTCGCGGCCGATCGAGGTCTGGCCCTTCGCGGACACGGCGGGCGGCTGAGGCTTGCCCATCGTCGACGACGCGCTGATCGGCCGGATCTTCCGCGAGGAGTCCGGTCGGTCGGTGGCCACCCTGATCCGCGTCCTCGGCGATATCGACCTCGTCGAGGACGCGGTCCAGGAGGCGTTCGCCCTGGCGCTTCGGAAATGGCCGACCGACGGTCTGCCGCCGAACCCGGGCGGCTGGATCACGACCACGGCCCGCAATCGGGCCATCGATCACCTCCGACGAGAGGCTCGGGGGCGTGAGCTGCTGCGCCAGGTCGTCGAGAGCGTTGACGAGACGACGGGAGAGGAGGTCGGGCCCGTGCTGGATGACCGACTCCGCCTGATCTTCACGTGCTGCCACCCGGCCCTCTCGACCGAGGCGCAGGTCGCGTTGACACTGCGCCTGCTGGGCGGCCTCACGACCGCCGAGGTCGCCCGCGCGTTCCTCGTCGCCGAGCCGACGATGGCCAAGCGAATCGTCCGGGCCAAGCACAAGATCAAGGCGGCCCGAATCCCCTACCGGGTGCCGACGAAGGCTGAGCTGCCCGAGCGGCTCCGCCCGGTGCTGGCCGTCCTGTACCTCACCTACAACGAGGGCACGCGTGGCCCGACCGGCGACGAGCTTCGCCGGGAAGCCATCCGGCTCGCTCGTGCGGTGGCGAGCCTGATGCCCGACGAGGCCGAGGTCGCCGGCCTCCTCGCGCTCCTGCTTCTGACCGAGGCGCGATGGGTGGCCCGGTTCGCCGACGACGGGTCGCTCGTCCTGCTCCGCGATCAGGATCGCGGCCGATGGGACCGCGCGATGATCGAGGCAGGTCATGCCATCGTGCGCGCCTGCCTTAACCGGAACCAACCGGGCCCGTACCAGATCCAGGCAGCGATCAACGCCGTGCATGCCGACGCCGCGTCGATCGAGTCGACGGATTGGGGCCAGATCCTGGCCCTGTACGACCAGCTGCTGGTGATGGCGCCATCGCCCGTCGTTGCGATGAACCGCGCCATCGCCCTGGCCGAGGTCCGGGGTCCCGATGCAGCCCTGGCGATCCTCGACGACTTTGACCTCGACGAGTACCACCTCTTCCACGCGGCCCGGGCAGACCTGTTGCGCCGGGCGGGGCGTCCCGATGACGCAGCCCGCGCCTACGCCCGCGCGGCCGCCTTGGCCACGAGCGATGCAGAGCGCGCCCTCCTTCTCGGCCGGTTGGACATGACACGCTCGGCCGGTTGACATAGCGTCCAGCGAGGAGAAGGGTGGTGCCCGAGCGCCGGCCGGTTTCGGCGTGGCCTCCGGCGCCATGCGTCGTTGACCACGGCATCGATCGCGACGCGCAGCGTCTGGTCACGGAGCCGCGAGAAGCGCCGGCCGGGCGAGGAGGGGCGCCTCGGCCTCGGGATTCGATAGACTCGCCGTGATGTCCGCCCTGGACGATGCGCCGCTGGTCCACGCCGATGACCGCGAAACGTGGCGCGGGTGGCTCGAGGCGAACCATGCCACCGTCCACGGAGCCTGGCTCGTGACATGGCGTCGAAGCTCCGGGCGGGTCGGCCTCGACTACGAGGCGGCGATCGAAGAGGCGCTCTGCTTCGGCTGGGTCGACAGCACCGGCGGCCGCGTCGACGATGAGCGCGGCAAGCTCTACTTCGCGCCGCGCAAGCCGAACAGCATCTGGGCCGCCTCAAACAAGGCTCGGGTCGAGCGGCTCATCACCGATGGCCGGATGGCGCCGGCCGGCCTCGCTGCGATCGAGCGGGCGAAGGCCAATGGGTCGTGGGAGATCCTGGACACGGTCGAGCGGCTCGAGGTGCCGGACGATCTCGCGACGGCCCTCGCGTCGCAGCCGCCGGCGGCGGCCAACTTCGCTGCGTTCCCGCCGTCGGCCCGCAAGCAGATGCTCGGCTGGGTCGCGCTCGCCCGACGGCAGGAGACCCGAGCAGCCAGGATCGCGAAGATCGCCGACGCGGCTGGACGGAACGAGCGTGCGACGGGCTGACCCGTTGCCCATGATCTCGAGCGGGCGGTACCGATCGGCGATCGGGATCCCCTGGTCGTCGTCGACCTGGTCGGAGATCCGGGCCGCCGGGTAGACCAGCGTCGCATCGGCAGCATCCTCCGGCGCAGCGAGCCAGGGATCCGCGCGCTGCGTTCAAGCCGGCGCGTGCCAGCGATGGTAGGTCGGTGGCCACGTGGGCGGCGTTGAGTACGCTGCCCAGAGGGCGGTGTCGATACCGAGCTCGACCAGGACGTGCGTTTCGTCGACCGCGAATGGCAATGCCGCGAGCGCAACGTTGCGGATCGCCGGGTCGTCCGTGCGCAGCACGGCGCGACCGGCAACGTAGAACTCGTCGCTGACGTCCTCGGCACCGGTCGAATGCAGCGCGAACCGGCCGTCGCGCCGCAGGTCTTCCAGCTTCGGCGACGGGACGACGAAGCACATCAGCCGCTCCCCGGCCCTCGGACCGCCGGGTCGGTCCGCAGATCGGTCACGCGACGGGCACGCCGATCAGGCGAAGATCGGGCCGACCTGGGGGAAGCGGTCGATCAGCTCGGCGCGAAGATCAGCCAGGCGCGGGGCCGGGCTGGCCGGCGAGATGACGCTGTAGCTCGTGTCGACGAGCATCGGCCGACCCCAGGCCAGGACCCGCTCGGTCGTGGCCGGGTCCGGGTCGCCCGTGCTCGTCCCGGCCAGGGCCCGCACCCAGTCGACCCGCCCGTATGCCACGTCGCCACCCAGCACGACCAGCTGGACGGATGACGGGGCGGCCTGGACGACCGCCTCCCAGGGGTCCGGGTGACGGCGATCCAGCACCAGGACGTCGGCCGGCCGACCGGCCTTGAGCAGCCCGAGCTGCTCGCCCAGGCCGGCGATGACCGCGGCGTCGATGGTGACCATCCGGACGAGCTGACGGGCCGTTGCCGGGCGGCCCTCCTCGATCAGCGCCTGGCGCGCGACCTTAAGCTCGCCGAGCAGGCTCGGGCTGCCGCTCGGCAGCCAGTCCGCGCCAAGCCCGACGGGGATCCCCCGGGCCAGTGCCGCGCCGGCCAGCGTCGTGCGGCCGTAGAGCCGCAGGTTGCTCTGCGGCGACCAGACGATCTTCGCACCGGCCGCCGCCACCTCGTCGAGGTCGGCAGGCTCCAGGGCCGTGCCGTGGATGATGATCGTCGCCGGGGTCAGCAGCCGCGCATCGACGAGGGTCCGGAACTCCTGGCGCGATGGCCCGTCGACGCCCTCCGCGAGGTGGACGTAGACGGCGTTCACGTCACCCGCGTCGATCCTTGCGCGCAGCGCCGCCCGGTCGGCCGGGGTGGTACGGTCGAGATCGACGATGGAGCGGGCGCGGTGCGCTCCGAAGATGCGCCGGTCCACGTTGCGGACCAGCGACTCCTCGCTGTTGGCGAACTTGCCGTTGGCACCCTGGATCGCCGTCGTGCCGGTGACCAGGGCGCGCGCCTCCGCGTAGCGGCTGAGGGTGCGCTCGAGGGTCGGCGCGCGCTTGAGCTCGGCTAGCGGCGCCTTCACCACCTCCGCGTACTCCCGGGAGTCGCGCCAGCGCCCGCGATTCGCGTACAGCTTCGGCGGCTCCCAGGCTGCGAACACGTTGTACTCCGGATGACCGTGGAGATCGATCAGCCCCGGCAGGATGACGCCGTCCGTCTTGATGCGCCGGATCCCTGCAGCCGGCGCTGCCGCCCCGACCCGGGACACGATCCCGCCGTCGATATCGACCCAGCCGTCATCCAGGCGCTGGTTCGGGGTGAGCACGCACCCGTGGAGCGAGAAGGGCGTGGCGGCGGCGACGCCGATCGGGAGTGGCCCGGCGATCCCGGCACCGGCCGCGGGCGTCGGATCCTCGTCGAGGAGCGGGGCCGTGTACTCGCGCTCGAATGCGTCCATCTCAGTCCGCCCTCTTCCAGCCTTCAGCCGCCATGATGTCGAGGATCGGGCTCCCGGAGCGTGGCTCGACCGGGACCTCGGGCGCCTGCACAGCCCCGACGGGAGGAAGGGCGGCCTTTGGCCGCTTGGCCTTCCGCTTGGACGGCCGCCTGGACGGCCCGGTGGGCGGCTCGGCCGCCATCGGCAACGGCGTCACCCCGGTTGCCAGCGCCTCGCGGCGAGCGGCGGCGCG
>Ga0210334_10828982_pt1 | contig 29647 bp, 25 predicted proteins | sample S306metaT_FD_164440 | JGI IMG/M metagenome (GOLD analysis project Ga0210334, IMG submission 164440) | Metatranscriptome of estuarine sediment microbial communities from the Columbia River estuary, Oregon, United States - S.306 (Metagenome... | ecosystem: Environmental > Aquatic > Marine >... | reverse complement strand
CCGCGCCGGTGCCTCCGGGGCCATGGCCTCCGCGGACGGAGTTTCGGGCGCTTGCTCCTCTGCCGCAAAAATCTCCGCCGGCACCGGGCCGATAGCGTCCAGCACCGGGTTCAGGATGCGCTCGTCGCGGTCCGGTTCCTCGGCGCGCATGGCTTCCATGTAGAAACCGAGGGCGCTGAGCGCGCTGGCCAGCAGCTCCATGCGGCCGCGCTCGGCCGCCGGGTCGGAGGCGGCTTCCAGCTTCCGGACCAGATGCCGGCAGCCCTTCAGCAGGCGCGAAGCCGCCTCGGCTTCCACCATTTCCAGGACCCCGCCCACCTGGGCCAGCAGCGGATCCACTCCGGCGAGGTCGTCGCGGCGCGCCGGGTTGCGGAAGAAGGCGTCGAGGATCTCCTCCACCTGCTTGAGGTTGAGCTCCACCTCGCGGGTGACCTGGGCGATGATCTCCCGCTCCTCGGCGTGGCGGGCAGCGTCATCGGTCTTCGGCAGCGGGGGCGCCTTGGATTCGTCCCAGGTCCCCAGGGCCGCCTGGCGGATTCTTCCCACCACCGCTTCCACGTGCTGCGGAAATTCGGCCGGAAGTGCGTGGAAGGAATCGATGGCGCCCTCCACCAGCAGCATCGCGGTTGCCATCTCCAGGGCCAGGCGGTCATCCAGGCGCTGGGGCCGCTGGCGAACCTCGGCGGCGGCTCCGCCGATGACACTGATGAGCTTGGAGAGGCTGCTGTTTCCCAGTTCCCGGGCGCCCTGCCTCAGGCGCGCCGCGTGCTGCAGCAACTGGGGCAGGGACTCCAGGCTGCCGGTGCCCATGGTGCAGCGGACCCATGCCTCCTTGACACCGGCCAGGGCCTCGCGCATGTCCGCCAGTACGGGATCGTCCAGGGCCCGTCCGGTTTCCTCCAGGGCCCGTTTCAGCGGCGATGGAAGCAGTTCCTTCAGGCGATAGGCATGCTGCACGTCCGCCACCCGGCCGGGACTCGGCTGGGCCCGGCTCACCTGCCAGAGGAGTTCCCGGAAAACGCGCTCATCCGCGGCAGGCTGCCCTTCCACCAGTCGGCGAATCTGCTGGTCAATCTTGCCGCAGACGTGCTTCGCCGCGAGTTCGGCGCTGATCGCGCCCTTCTCCAGGGCCTCCATGAAGGCGCCGCAAGCCCACCAGAACGCCCGGTCCTGGGGCTTGTCCACGGATTCCTCGATCCTGAAAACGGCTCGCGCCATCTCCCCGACCTGCCCCTGGTCCTCGGGATTGCGCAGCCAGCCGAGCAGCGCCCGCTGGAAACGGGCCCGTTCCACCCGCAGCACCATGCTGAACTCGGCGGGGGCGAGGTGCTGTTCGCCGCCCCGGGGCGCGGCAGGCGAAAGGTCCGGGAAGAACAGATCCACCTCGGATGCGCTTCGGCCCTGCGCCAGGGCGGTTTCCCGGTACAGTGGGTAGAGCGACAGGGGTGTGTTCGGGCGCCCCCGCTGGAGATCGTCGAGAAACCGGAGAACCGCCCCGAGATCCCGGGACAGAAGCTGCAGCAGGGGTGGCTCCGGGCGAAGGTCAGGCCCTTCCAGTGCGCTCATGGCGGCTTCGATCTCGTGGCAGAACCGCGCCACGCCGTGAAGCTCCAGAATCTCGGCGGCCCCCGTCACCTGATGCAGATGCAGGCGGGCGCTGCGGATCTGGTCGAAATCCTTGGGGTTGGCCGCGAACTGCTCCAGGTACTGGCGCGCCAGCATCAGCTCCTGATCGGCCTCCGCCTTGACCCAGGCCAGGGGGACGATGCCGTGAGAAGTCCGGGCGCTCATGGAGCCTGCGCGCTAGACCTTGAAGTTGGCCACGGAGTCCCGCAGCTCGTTGGCAAGACCGGACAGTTCGCCGATGGACTGGGCAGTGAGCTTGGTGCCCTCCGTGGTCTGCTCGGTGATGGCGAGAATGTCGCGCATGTTGCCGGCGACCCGGGTCGCCGATTCCGCCTGGTTGCGGGTGGCGCTGGAAATGGCGCTGATCAGCTGGGCCAGGTCCCGGGAGACCTTGCCAATCTCCTCCAGCGCCTTTCCCGCCGCGTCCGAGAGCCGGGCGCCCTCCACCACCCCCTGGGTGCTCTGCTCCATGGCGGCGACCGCATCATGCGTATCGGCCTGAATCGCTTTCACGATGCCGCTGATCTGCTTGGTGGCCTGGGCCGAGCGTTCCGCCAGGCGCTGCACCTCCTCCGCCACCACCGAGAAGCCCCGCCCGGCCTCCCCCGCGGACGCCGCCTGGATCGCGGCGTTCAGGGCCAGCACGTTGGTCTGCTCGGTGATGTCCGAGATCAACTCCACGATCTCGTCGATCTCCTGGGAGCTCTCGCCCAGGCGCTTGATGCGCTTCGCGGTCTCCTGGATGTGGCCGCGAATCTCGTTCATGCCGCTGATGGAGTTCTGCACCGCCGCCGATCCCTTTTCAGCGGCACCCAGGGATTGCTGGGCAACCTTGGCCGACTCCGACGCGCTCTCGGAGACCTGGGTCATGGAGCGGGCCATCTGCAGCACGGCACCGGTGGTTTCCTGAATCTGGGTGGACTGCTTGTAGGCCGCCTCGAGCAGGCGGGAGGAAACCGCCCGTGCCTCCTCCGAGGCCCGGGTCACTTTTTCGGTGGTCACGTTAATGCGGTGCACGATGTCGCGCAGCTCGCCGACGGTGAAATTGATGGAGTCGGCGATGGCGCCCGTCATGTCCTCCGTCACCGAGGCGGCGACGCTGAGGTCGCCTTCCGCGAGGCTGCCCATTTCGTCGAGCAGCCTCAGAATTGCCTCCTGGTTGCGCTTGTTTTCCTCCTCACTTTGCTGCTGGCGCTGGCGCGCCTCCTTGACCAGCACCCGGGTGAAGGCAATGGCAAACCAGGCGGCGAGCGCCGCCAGCAGCACCGTGAGCAGACCCTCCCATACGCCGCTGCTGGTTTGCCGGCTGAACGTCTCCGTCAGGCGGCGGCTGGCGTCAATCAGGTTCTTGTCGGCGGCGGCCATGATCGGGGCGGCGGACTGCTTGGCCTCGCCGACGACCTTGAGCCCCGCCAGCATTTTCTCGACCTGGGGCAGGATCCCCGAGAACAGACCGGAAAGCTTTTCGACGCGGTCCCGGGCCGCGAGATTCCCCGACAGGACCCGCAGCGCTTCCACGACCGCGCGCTGGCCGGCGTCGAGGTCCCTCGCCCACGTTCCGGGCTCGTTCCGGGAGAGCATGTGGCGCGCGGCCTGGGGGATGCGGCTGGAGTAGTTGACCAACTGGCTCGCGTGATAGATGTCGCGAGCGGGCGCCCCGCCTTGGGCCAGGCTCGCCAGCAGCTGCTCGGAAAGCTCCTGCGTCTGCGTTTCCGCGGCGTTGATGGCTCTCGCGCTGGCTCCCAGGGCGACCATCTCCTTTTCCAGGCCCAGGAGCGCCGCCAGGGGCGGGCGCAGCGCCTGCCACTCGCGATCCAGTTCCACCACCGGGCCCCGCAGCCGCTCCGGCGCGGCGCGAAGGTCCTCGCTACCCTCCAGCAGCCCTTTCAGGTTGGAATTGAGCAGATCCTCGATCCGGCGCAGCTCGCCGAATGCCCCGCCGTCTCCGGCCGCGGCCTGCTGAGTGAATTTCTGAAGCTGGCTCATGCCGAGCTGGATCTCCGCCGCGGCCTGGAACTGGGCCTTGAGGGCTTGCTGATTGACGATGTACCAGACCAGCGGCATGAACGCGAGAACGCCGAAGATCGCCCACAGCACTCCCCAGGTGGTCAGCTGCTGACGGAGCGCCTGGGCGCCGGCCCGCGCGCTTGCCGGCGTGAAGTGCCGGGCCGCCGCTGCCGTGTCGCTGGCTGTGCCGCCCGTCGTGCTGAGCCTGTCTTGCTCCATTTCTGCTCCCGATTTGACGATGTTCTTCTGGTCAGGCCGCCGGGGGATCCTGTGCCGCGCTGGTGAAGACGTCCATGCGCCGGTAGATGCCGACATTGAGGAAATCCGGATAGCGCATGAGTGAGCCCAGATCCATCTCCTTCCATTGAATTCCGTCCTCGTCGCGGTATTCCCGCGCCAGCCAGGGGGCACGCTCTCCGGCCGTCTCCAGAACTTCGAACTGCGCGGGGTTGCGCAGGCCGAAAACCCTGCGCACCAGGATTCCGGCGTTCACGCCGAATCTCGGGTGGGCCAGCAAAATTCGGTTGTCCAGGGCCGGCGGCGTGGGGCCGCCGCCCGCCAGCGCGGCGAAATCGGTGATTCCGTACAGGCTGCCGCGTACGTTGGCCACGCCGCGGAACCAGGAGTGGGTGAGCGGTACCTGGACCAGGTTGGGCACCGGTACCACCTCGCTGATGGTGGCGAGGTCGACCAGCCATTTCTCCTCCCCGATCTCGACGCCGAGCTTGGAGACCGGGGCATCTCGGGCGGCGGCCGCGCTTTCCAGGCGCCTGAGCACCTGCTGGTGAAATTCGCGGAGCGGGATTTTTCGCGCCATGGGGAGTCGAGGTTAGGGCCCCGCCTTCTGGTGTCAGCCCAGCGCGGAGATTTTTTCCAGGAGCTGTTTCTGGTCCACGGGCTTGACCAGGTAATCGCGCGCTCCCTGGCGCATACCCCAGATCTTGTCCGTTTCCTGCCCCTTGGAGGTGCACATGATGATTGGGATGTGCTTGGTCTGATCGTCCCGGGCGATGGTGCGGGTGGCCTGAAAGCCGTTGATCCCCGGCATGATAATGTCCATGAGGATAAGGTCCGGCCGGTCGGCCTTGGCCTTGGCCACGGCCTCCTCGCCGCTTTCCGCGGTGACTACCTGGTAGCCGTTCTTCACCAGCAGTTGCGTCAGGACGTGCCGCTCAGTGGGCGAATCATCCACTACCAGAATCTTCCTGATTGCCATGATCGTAATGTCAACTGGTGCTGCCGGCCCGCTGCATTGTGTGCTTCCTGACCGTGCTCAGCAGGCTTTCTTTCGTGAACGGCTTGGTCAGGTACTCGTCCGATCCTACCATCCTGCCCCGGGCACGGTCGAAGAGCCCGTCCTTGCTGGAAAGCATGATCACCGGGGTGGATCGGTACTTGGAGTTTTTCTTGATGAGCGAGCAGGTCTGATACCCGTCCAGCCGCGGCATCATGATGTCGCAGAAAATGATGTCCGGCGCGTGGTCGGTTATCTTGGCCAGGGCGTCGAAGCCGTCCCCCGCGAGGATGACCTCGCATCCGGACTGCCCCAGAAAAATCTCGGCGCTGCGGCGGATGGTGTTGCTATCGTCAATCACCATCACCTTGATGCCCGTCAAGTCGGCGCTTTCGTTCACGATATCTGAATATTTCTGTTGTCGGCCAATGCCGGGAGCGGAGCGTTCCGGCCGGCAATGCCGACCAGAAAAATCGTGCGCGCCCGGACGGATGGTGCCGCATTTTGAAGCGATACCTTACCCGCCGCGCGCATCCAGCGCAATACAAAGCGGGGATTGCGCGGCGGCCCTTCCCCTCGGGCGGTATGCATTTGGCGCATGCCATCCGCAAAAGCTGTCATATTGGCAGCTTCCCCGGCGTCGTGCGGGAGTCAGCTCTCGTGCACGTAAAGTCCGGGCGCGGGGTCCAGCGCCGGGTGCGCCAGGCTGCCAGGGGCCTTGGGCGCCGGCCGCAGGGGGCCGCAGCACTCCCGCAAGTGGGGAATCCAATGCTCCCACCAGGAACCCGCCGTGCGCGTCTGGCGGCGAAACCAATCATCCGCGCTCTCGTCCCGCAGCGGTCCGGTCCAGTACGCCCGCTTGGGGGGCGTCACGGGGGGGTTGATGATCCCGAGGATGTGGCCGTAGCTTGTGAGGGTGTATTGAACCGGAGCCCGAATGCGCCCGCCCAGGCTATAGGTGGCCTTCCAGGGCGCAATGTGATCTTCCTCACATCCGGTGGCATAAAGCGGCTGCCGGATGCGCCCCAGGTCAATGGGGTGGCCGGCGAGGGTGAGCGCGTCTTTCTTGAGGAGCTTGTTGCCCACGTAGAACTCCCGCAGGTAGTAGGCGTGCATGGCCCGAGGCAGGCGGGTGGTGTCCGTATTCCAGTAAAGGACATCGAAGGCGGGGGGGGGCTCGCCGTATAGGTAGCCGTGCACCACGTAATGCCAGATCAGGCTGTTGGGGCGCAGCATGCGGAAGGACCTTGCCATCTCCCGGCCGTCGAGGAACCCCTGGCTCGCCATCATGGACTCCAGGGTCTCGATGGCGCCCTCATCGATGAAGACTTCGATGGCCCCCGGGCGCGAAAAGTCCACCAGGGTGGTGAACACGCTCCAATGGGCAACCGGAACCTCCTGATCGTCGGGGTGGGCATGGTTCAGCCAGGCCATGAGCGCGGCCAGGGCGGTCCCTCCCAGGCAATAGCCCACCGCGTGCACCCGCGGGACCCCGCAGACCTCGCGGGCGACCTGGATGGCCCGGAGCACGCCCTTCAGCATGTAATCATCGAAGGTGGCGCCCGCGAGTTCGCGGCCGGGATTCTTCCAGCTGGTGATGAATACCTGGAAGCCCTGGTCGAGCAGATGGCGCACCACGCTCTTTTTCTCGTTCAGGTCCAAGATGTAGAACTTGTTGATCCAGGGCGCGATGACGACCACGGGTATCTGGTGCACCCGGGGCTGGCGCGGCTGGTACTGGATGACTTCCACCAGTTCGTTGCGGAACACTACCGCCCCCGGCGTGTTGGCCAGATTCTTGCCAACCTCGAAGCCGGAGCGGTCCACCATCTGGATGTCGCCCACCCGGAGGTCGGCCGCGAGGTTTTCGATTCCGCGCACCAGGCTGTCACCGCCGCTTTCCCAGAACTTGCGGATCGCGACCGGATTGGTCATCAGGTAGTTGGTCGGCGCGATAGCGTTGAGCCACTGGCGGGCCCAGAAGGCCGCCCGGCGCTTCTCCCGGGCCGGGATTTCCGGCGTCCGGAAAAGGGAGTCCTGGAGCCAGTGGGTGTAGGCAAGGTAATACTGTTTGAGGAGGGCGAAGCCGGGGTTCTCCCGCCATACGGGATCCGTGAACCGCTCATCGCCCTCCGCCGCCTTTACCCGCTCGTCGGGCGCGCCGCCCTGGGCCAGATGCCAGGCCTGGAGCTGCAGCAAGCTCAGGTCCCCAGCCAGCCGCGCCAGGGCGCCGGCCAATTCCTGCGGGTGCCTGAGCCAAGCCGATTGCACGTGGGCAAAGGCCTGGGAAATGCCGAAGGGGTCCAGGGTCTTAAGCAGGTCGTGCTGGCGCGCCTGCAGGCGCTTGGCGTCGAACCAGGCATTGAATGCCTCGCCCAGACTGGGGATCGTGCTCATGGCAATTTCTCCAGCGCCTTTGGCGAGCGTGTCGCAAGGCGCTTAAGTTGTTAATTTTTAGGAAGAACGCCTACTTTTCCCAGAATATCGGACTGAACAGAATTAGCAAGGTGAAAAGTTCCAGCCTCCCTAAAAGCATAGCGCCGGAGCAGACCCAAGTTTGAAAGTCCGTGGGGGATTCGTGGGAGGTGGCCAGGGAAATCGTGTTGAACAGGGCCTGGCGAAGGACGCCATGGGAGGGTCGTCAGCGGCGCCAGAACACCGGTGTGAAAAGCAGATAAAGAGAGAACAGCTCCAGCCGGCCCAGCAGCATGGCAAAGGCGCAGACCCAGGTCTGGAAATCGTTGAGGACGGCGAAGTTGGTTGCGGGTCCCACCTGGTGCAACCCCGGACCGATGTTGTTGAGGGAGGCGGCGGCGGCGGAGAAGGAGCTGACGGCGTCCAGCCCCGATGCCGTCAGCACCAGGGTGATCATCACCAGGGTGGCGGTCCATATGAAAAAGAAGGCGAGGACCGCGAAAATGATCGCGTCGGAAACCGGCTTGGTGCCCAGTTTCACCGGGCGCACCACGCCGGGATGCAGGAGTTTCACGAACTCCCTATGCACCTGGCGGTAGAGAAGCATGGCGCGCACCATTTTGATGCCGCCGCCAGTGGAGCCGGAGCAACTGGCGAAGGTTCCCAGAAACAGCACCCACAGGGGCGCGAACACGGGCCACAAATAATAGTCCGCGGTCGCGTAGCCGGTGGTGGTGCCCACGGAGATGGTGTTGAACGCGGCGAAGCGCAGGGCGTCCCCGAATTCCGGGTAGACCCCCATGAACCAGAGGTAGGCCGAAATGACCGCCACGCTTCCCAGCATCACGCCAAGGAAGGTGAGTCCCTCCGCGTCGCGCCAGTACACGAATGGGCTGCGGCGTTGCCACGCCAGGAAGTGGGTGGCGAAATTGATCCCCGCCACCAGCATGAAGCCGATGGCGATGGCCTCCAGCAAGGGGGAGTTGAAGTAGCCGAAGCTCGCGTCGTGGGAAGAGAAGCCCCCAAGGCTGACGGTGGTGAAGGCATGGACCACGGCGTCCAGCCAGCTCATGCCGCCCCACAGATAGGCCAGGAAGCAGGCGCCGGTGAGGACGGCATAGATCAGCCACAGTCCCTTGGCGGTTTCCGCGATGCGGGGCGTGAGGTGGGACTCTTTCATGGGCCCCGGCGTTTCCGCGCGGTAGATCTGGCGGCCGCCGACGCCGAGCAGGGGGAGGATGGCCACCGCCAGCACGATCACGCCCATGCCCCCCAGCCACTGCAGCTCAGCGCGCCAGATGTTGATGGATGGCGGCAGGTGGTCGAGGCCCGTGAGCACGGTGGCGCCGGTGGCCGTGAGGCCGGACACGGCCTCGAAATAGGCGTCCGTGAAACTCAGCTCCGGAAGGTGGATGAGGAGCGGCAGGGAGGCGAATCCCGAGAGGGTGACCCAGACCAGGGCCACCAGCAGGAAACCTGACCAGGATGTCAATTCCCCGGCCCTTCCGCGCCCGAGCACCCACAGCAGCCCTCCGGCGGCGAAAGTAGCCAGAACCGCTGTGTCATAAGCCTCCACCGCCGTGTCGTTCAGGGCGTGGGCCGTTACCACCGGGAACAGCATGCACAGGGCGAACATCACCAGGATGACGCCCAGCACGTTGAAGATGGGGAGCAGGCGCGACAACATCTGGCTCAGAAGAATCCGAAGCCCACCTGGAACAGCTTTTCCACCTTGGGGATGATCTTGCGGTTGGTGACGAACACGATCACGTGATCGTCCGGCTGGATCACCGTGTCGTGATGGGCGATCAGGACCTGCTCGGTGCGCTCGACGGCGGTGGTGTCGTCGATGCGGTCGGTGACGGGATGGGCGAGATGGCGGACGATGGCGCCGATGGTGGCGCCCTTGGGCAGCCTGATCTGCTCGATGGCCTTGCCCACCACCTGGGAGGACGAGGCGTCGCCGTGGGCCACCAGCTCCAGCGCCTCCGCCGCGCCCCGCCGCAGCCGATGCACTGCGGCCACGTCCCCCCGGCGCACCCGCGCCAGCAGGGAACCGATGGTGGCCTGGGACGGGGAGATGGCGATGTCGATTTCGCCGCCCTGCACCAGGTCCACATAGGAGCCGCGGTTGATGAGGGCGATCACCTTGTGGGCGCCCATGCGCTTGGCCAGCAGCGAGGACATGATGTTGTTCTCGTCGTCGTTGGTGAGTGCGCAGAACACGTCCATCTCCGCGATGTTCTCGTTCTCCAGCAGCTCCTCGTCGGTGGCGTCCCCGTGCAGCACCAGGGAGCGGTGAAGCTCCGCGGCTAGCCGCTCGCAGGACTGGGGCGCCACCTCGATGATCTTGACCTGGTATCCCTCCTCCAGGGTTTTCGCCAGGCGGCGGCCGATGTTGCCGCCGCCGGCGATCATTACCCGCCGCACCGGCCGGTCGGCCTTGCGCAGCTCGCGCATCACGCGGCGGATGTTCTCGGTGGCGGCGATCACGAACACGTCGTCGCCGGCCTCGATGACTGTCTGGCCCTCCGGGGTGATCGGGCGGTCGCGCCGGAATATGGCGGCAATGCGGGCATCGATGTGGGGCATGCGGGTGCGCAGCTCCTGCACCCGGTGACCCACCAGGGGGCCCCCGTGCACGGCTCGCGCCCCCACTAGGGAAACCCTCCCGGCCGCGAATTCCACCACCTGCAGCGCCTCGGGAAACTCGATGAGCTTGGCAATGTAGTTGGTGATGATCTGCTCCGGGCAGATGGCCACGTCCACCGCGAAGTTCTCGGTGGAAAAGAGCTCGGAATGGCCGAGATAGTCCGTGGAGCGGATGCGGGCGATCTTGTTGGGGATGTTGAACAGGGTGTGGGCCAACTTGCATGCCACCATGTTGGTCTCGTCGTGCTGGGTGACGGCCAGCAGGAGGTCCGTGTCTTCGGCTCCCGCCTGCTTGAGGACCCGGGGATGGCCGGCGTTGCCTACCACGGTGCGCAGGTCGAGCCGGTCCTGGAGCTGGCGCAGCCGCACCGGGTCGCTGTCAATCACGGTGATGTCGTTGGCCTCGCTCACCAGGGCCTCGGCCACGCTGGCCCCGACGCGCCCGGCGCCCAGAATCAGGATTTTCATACGCTCTCCGTGTTCGGCTGACGATTGGACCGGGGGATCAAAGCCGCTCCCGCACCCAGTCCCTCCAATGGTCCAGCAGCCCCCGGTCCCAGGACGCCAGGACCGACCGGTGCCACACCGGAGCTTCCCAGAAGCGGTCCTCGGTGAGGGTGCACATCCCTCCGCCAGCCTCCTCCAGGATCAGCGCCCCCGCCGCGTAGTCCCAGAGTTTCTGCCCACCGTGCAGGTAGACGTCAAACCGGCCCGCCGCGGTGTAGCACCAGTCCAGGGTGCTGGCGCCGAAGTTGCGCTGGGAGGCATAGGGAGGCCGGTGGGCGAGGCCCCGCGCCAGGGATTCCGGAAGCCTCTTGAAATCCACAGACGCCATGGCGGCGCGCAGGCTGGGCACCCGGGACTTGATGGGCAGCCGTTCGCCGTTGAGATAGGCGCCCTTGCCGCGTTCGGCGCAGAACACTTCGTTGGCCACCGGATCGTAGACCACGCCCAGCACCGGCCTTCCCCCGAGCAGCAGGGCCACCGACACCGCGAAATAGGGCAGGCCGTTGACGAAATTGGAGGTGCCATCCACGGGATCCACGCACCAGAGTCCGTCGCTCCCCTCCAGCCAGCGCGCCAGCTGCTGGTCCTGGCTCATCTCCTCGCCCATCACGCCGCCGGGGTAGATTGCGGGAAGCGCGGCGGCCAGGGCCTGCTGGGCGGCGAGGTCGGCTTCGGTGAGCAGGGTGCCGTCGGATTTCCGCCGCTGGGCGACCTTCAGGTAACGCGGCATCACCTCCCGCTCGGCGGCGTCGCGCACCGCCGCGATGACCGATTCGATCACGGCCCGCCCTTGTCCCCGGGCGCTACTCCCGCCACTTGATCGAGCAGCCGATGCTCGGAATCTGGTCGGCGGGACCCTTCCCGGTTCTCGCGACCTGAACCATGGCTTCGAACAGGTCCCGCCGCGCGTCCGGCGGCGCCGCCTCCTTGCGCGAGGCGTCCAGGCGGCCCCGGTACTGCAGCTCCAGGTCGGCGTTGAAGCCGAAGAAATCGGGCGTGCACACCGCGCCGTAGGCCTTGGCCACGGCCTGGGTCTCGTCGATCACGTAAGGGAACGGGAAGTGATACTGCTCCGCCACCTTCGTCATGTTTTCGAACGAGTCCTCCGGGTAGTCCGTGGGATCATTGGACATGATCGCGATGGAGCCGATCCCGTGGTCCTTGAGCTCACGCACGTCACGGATGATCCGCTCGCGCACGGCCTTCACATAGGGGCAGTGATTGCAGATGAACATCACCAGCAGGCCCTTGGGCCCCCGCGCCGACTGCAGGTTGTAACGCTTGCCGTCGACGCCGGGCAGATCGAAATCCCGGGCCTTCCAACCAAAATCGCAGATCGGGGTTTCGGTGCTTACCATGACGCGACAATCCTTGCCTGAACGGGGAAATCTGTCGCGGCTATATTATCATGCGCGTAGTTGTCCTTCCGCCCCATGCCGCATCCCCGTTTCTTTTGTCCCTTGTCCCTGAGTCCGGGCCTGCTGGTGGCGCTGCCGGATGCGGCCGCGCGCCACGCGAGCCGCGTCCTCCGGCTCGCGGCGGGGGACCCCATCGTCCTCTTCAATGGCGAGGGGGGCGAGCACGAGGCGCGCATCGAGTCCGCGGGCCGCGACATGGTTCTGGCCCGGATCCTGGCGCGCCGGGACGCGGAGCGGGAGTCGCCGCTGCAGGTCACCCTCGCCCAGGCGCTTTGCACCGCGGAGAAGATGGACCTGATCGTGCAGAAGGCGGTGGAGCTGGGGGCGGCGCGCATCCAGCCCCTGGTCAGCGCGCGCAGCGTGGCGCGGCTCAGCGGCGAGCGGGCGGAACGCCGGCTGCGCCATTGGCGCGGCGTCGCCATCGCGGCCTGCGAGCAGTGCGGCCGCAACCGCGTGCCGGAGGTGCTGGAGATCGCGGAATTCTCCCGCTGGCTCGGTTCCTCCCCGCTCCTGGGAGGTCCCGGTCTGCTGCTGTCTCCGGCCGCGGAACGCTCCCTGTCCCAACTGGAGGTTTCCGCGGCCGCGGTCACGGTGCTGATCGGACCCGAGAGCGGCCTCACGCCCGAGGAAGAGGCGGCCGCAGGGGTCGCGGGATTTCAGCCGGTGCGCCTCGGTCCCCGGGTGCTGCGCACGGAGACCGCGGGGCTGGCCGCCTTGTCCGCCCTGGCGGCCCTGGCCGGCGATTTTTAGCGATCCTGTGCTACGCTTGCCGCGTTCCGCAGCCCCAGGAATACCATGGTCGGGGACAAGAATCTGAACCAGGACACCGAGGCCTTTGTCGCGTGGTTTCGCGCCGTGGCGCCCTACGCCCACGCTTTCCGCGGGCGCACGTTCGTGGTGGCCTTCGGCGGCGAAATGGCGGCGGCCAGGACCTTCGTCGAATTCGTCCACGATCTGGGCCTGCTGGCCAGCCTCGGCGTGCGGCTGGTGCTGGTGCATGGCGCCCGTCCCCAGATAGAGGCGCGGCTCAAGCAGGCCGGCCTGCGCGTCCAGTACGTGCGCGGGCTGCGGGTCACGACCCGCGAGGCCCTGGAGGCCGTGAAGGAGGCGATTGGCCGCGTGCGCGTGGAAATCGAGGCACTGCTCTCCATGGGGCTACCCAATTCGCCCATGGCCAACGCCGATATCCGCGTGGCGGCGGGGAATTTCGTCACCGCGCGCCCGGTGGGCGTGGTGGATGGCGTGGACCTCATGCACACGGGCGAAGTGCGCAAACTCGACGTGGCCGGGATCCGCGCCCGGCTGGACCAGAGCGATGTGGTCCTGCTCTCGCCCCTGGGCTATTCGCCCACCGGCGAGATCTTCAATGTTCCCTACGAGGAAATCGCCACCGCCACCGCCATCGGCATCGGCGCCGACAAGCTGGTGTTTCTCGCGGATGCCGCGGGCATCGCGGGGCCCGCGGGACAGATCCAGCGGGAGCTGACCGCGGACCAGGCCGAGGCCTTGGCCGGGAAGCGCGGCGCGGCGCCCGAGGCGATCCGGCGCGCACTGGCGTGCGCGGTCCGGGCCTGCCGCCAGGGAGTGGCCCGGGCGCACCTGGTCAGCCGTCATACGCGGGGCGCGGTGCTGCTGGAACTGTTCACCCATGCCGGCATCGGGACCATGGTGTCGGCCCGGCCCATGGAGCGCATCCGTCCGGCCCAGATCGAGGACGTGGGCGCGATTCTGTCCCTCATCGAGCCCCTGGAGGAGCAGGGCGTTCTGGTGAAGCGGGGAAGGGAACTGTTGGAGCGGGAGATCGGGCGCTTTCACCTGGTGGAGCACGACCGCATGATCGTCGGTTGCGCGGCTCTTTACCCGTTTCCCGCCAAGAATGCGGGGGAGCTCGCCTGCCTCGCCGTGCATCCGGATCACCGCAACGCCGGTTACGGCGACCGGCTGCTGGCGGCCATCGAGACCCAGGGGCGCCAGCAGGGCATCCGTAAACTATTCGTGCTCACCACCCGGGCCGCCCACTGGTTCGTGGAGCGGGGTTTCCAAGAAGCGAAACTGGAGGCGCTGCCCCTGGAAAAGCGCGCCCTCTACAACTACCAGCGGCGTTCCAAAGTTTTCCTGAAGAAGCTCAAGTAGCCGGGAAGCGGACCCGCACCCGCAATCCCCGGCCGCCTGCGCCATCCTCCAGCTGGATATCGGCGCGGTGGAGGTCCGCCACCCGTCGCACGATGGACAGGCCCAGGCCGCTGCCCTGCTCCTCGTTGCCCGGGATGCGGTAGAAGCGCTCGAACACCCGGCCGCGCTGGTCCGGCGGAATGCCGGGGCCCGTGTCCTCCACCTCCAGGACCGGCGCGCCCTCCATGACGCCGGCGCGAACCGATACCGCGCCGCCCTCCGGCGTGTAGCGCAGGGCATTGTCCACCAAGTTTCGCAAAAGGGCGCCGAGGCTGGCCGGATCGGCGTTGACCCGCGGGCCGGGGCCCTCGTCCAGAGTCAGCTCGATGCGGCGCTCCACCGCTTCCGGACCTAGTTCGGAGAGAACCTTTTCGGCCAGGGCGTGCAGGTCCACGGGCTGGGTGTCCCGCAAGGCCGATTCCGGATCCACCCGCGCCAGGGTCAGCAGCTGATGCACCAGCTGGGCCGCCCGCTCGACGCCGGTCATGACCTTCGCCAGGGCCTTGCGGCGCTCGGGCTCGCTGGTGGCGCGCAACGCCACCTGGCAATGGGTTTTGAGCGCCGCCAACGGGGTGCGCAACTCGTGGGCTGCGTCCGCGGTGAAGCGGCGCTCGCTCTCGAACGCCTCCTGCAGCCTCAGGAACAGGTCGTTGAGGGCGGCGATCAGGGGTTGCACCTCCGCCGGCGCCTGGCGCGGGGCAATGGGCGAGAGGTTGCCCGGGGCCCGGTCTCCCACGTCCCGGGCCGTCTGGTCCAGGGGCGCCAGCCCCCGCCCCACCGAGGCCCAGATCAGCAGCGCCAGAATGGGGAAGCCGAGCAGCACCGGGGAGAGCAGGATCAGCACGATGTCCGACGCCAGCTCGTCGCGGATTTCCTCGCTTTGACCCACCTGGATCAGGAACCGGCCGTCCCGCTCCCAGCGGGAAAACACGCGAAATACCTCGCCGCGGATCACGGTGTCGCTGAAGCCGTCGTCCGAATCCGACATCCGCAGCAGGGGCGCGTTGGCGGTGCGCAGGCGCAACCGCCCCTGGTCGTCCCAGATCTGGAAGGCGAGCTTCTGCTCGTAGCGGTGCCGGAACTCCTCCACCTCGGTGGTCACCGCGTCCAGCTGGTCATGGGCCTGGGCCATGATCACCTGGGCGGACTGGGCGAGCTGGGCGTCGAACAGCTCGTCAATCTCATGGCGCGCGGCCGCGAACGAGAACGCGGCGGTGCCGATCCAGAGCAGGGCGATGGATGAGAGAAGAAGCAGGAGAAGCCGCCGGCGGATGGAGGGCGGCGACCGGGTCGCCGCCGCGCCATCCCCGCCCGGTTGGTCCCGGGTCATTCCCGCGCCCCGGGCCGCTCGACCATGTAGCCGATGCCGCGCAGGGTCTTGATCAGGCCGCTGCCAAGCTTGCGCCGCAGATGGTGGACATGCACCTCGACGGCATTGCTTTCTACCTCCTGCTCCCAGCCATAGAGGCTTTGTTCCAGGCGCGCCCGGGACAGCACCTGGCCGGCGTTTTCCAGAAGTTCCCGGAGCACCGCGAACTCCCGGGGGGAGAGTTCCACCGTTTTGCCCTTGAGCGTGACGCCGTGGGACGCCGGGTCCAGCTCGATGTCGCCGTGGCGGATGCGGGGCGCGGAGCGGCCGGCCCGGCGCCGGAGCAGGACCCGCACCCGGGCCGCCAGCTCCTCCAGGTCGAAGGGCTTCACCAGATAGTCGTCGGCGCCGCTGTCGAGTCCCTTCACCCGGTCCGCCACGCTGTCCCGGGCGGTGAGAATTAGCACCGGCACGCTGTCCCGCGCGCGCCTGAGCCCTTCCAGCAGGTCCAGGCCCGGCACCCGGGGCAGGCCCAGGTCCAGCACCACCAGATCGTAGCCGCCGGGCGCCAGGGCCGCCTGGGCCGCCTGGCCATCGCGCACCCAGTCCACGGCATAGCCCTCCTGGGACAAGCCGGCTCGGACGCCGTCGCCCAGGAGCGGATCATCCTCCACCAGCAATATTCGCAACGCAGGGTTTCCCGAAACGGGGAGGGCTTCCATTATGCGCAATAACGCGCCCCCTGCGCACCGGGACCCTAGTGGCGGCTCTCGCTGGCGACCAGCAGGCGGATGAGTTCCCGCCGCCGGGAGGGCGGAACCTCATCTCCCAGGCCGCTGTGTCCGGTGGCGGCCTGGGCGCGATGGGCGCTGCGGGTGGCGCCGCGGGTATCCCCTTGTTCCAGGAGCAACTCCGTCAGCAGCAGCTGGGCTTCGAGGGTGTCCGGGGCCGTCGCCAAGGCCTTGTGCATGCAGGCACGGGCCTTGGCGGAATCGCCAAAGGACAGGGGCCAGGGAAGCGCGTTCCAGTACAGGCGGGCGAGGGCGCCATAGCCAATGCCATCAAGGCTCTCTGGCGCCGTCCGTTCCGCCTCCAGCAGGAGATCCCGGGCCCGTTGCGCCGCCGAGTAGCCGAACACCGGGCCGCGAAGATCCGCCCAGGACGCCAGGACGATGCCTTCCCAGGCGAGGGGTTCCGCTTGTCCGGGATAGCGCTCGGCCACGCTTCCGGCCATCTGCGCGAGGGTGTCCAGGGCGGCGGACCGCTTCTCCGGCGCCACCTGGAACATGACCACCGCCCATTCATGGCGGATGCGCTCCAGGGCGCTTTCCATGGAAGCGTCGGCGCGGGCGCAGGGCAGCAGCGAGACCCAAACGAAGGCGGTGCCCGCGAGGAGGCGCCAGGCCCGGCCAGGCCCACTCATGAACCCGCGGAGTCTTGCAGGAGCTGCCGGGCGGCCCGGTTCTGGCCGCGCAGGGCGCTGTTCACGATGCCGGGAAAAAGGGCGTTGACCTTGGCGAAGAAGCGCTCGGGGCCGCCGATGGCATGCTCGTCCCGGCCGGTCTCGATGGCCTTGACGATGGCCAGGGCCACGGTTTCCGGCGAATCCATGTTCATGCCGGTCTGCGTCGAAAGCCGGTAAACGGCGTCGGAGTTGAGGGGGGTGCGGGTGGCCCGCGGGGCGACATAGGTGACGCCGACGCCCGACCCGTCGAGCTCCCGCCGCAGGGCCTCGGAAAAGCCTCTCAGGGCGAACTTGCTGGCGGAATAGGCGGCCCAGTGGGCGAAGGCGATGGACCCGAAGGCCGAGCCCACGTTCACGATCCGGCCGCGGCCTTCGCCCAGCATCAGGGGCAGCACGGCCCGGGTGAGGAGCAGGGGGCCGGTGACGTTGGTGCGGATCAGCCGGTCGATGTCCGCCGGATCCTGCCTCGCAAATTCCTGGAAGCTGGAGATGCCGGCGTTGTTGACCAGGAGGTCCACCCCGCCCAGCTTTTCCACGGCGAACGCCGCGACGCGCTCATGGCCGTGGATCTGGGACAGGTCGAAAGCGAAGTCCAGGGCGCGACCGCCGGCGGCCTGGGCTTCCCTGGCCGCCGCCGAAAGGCGCTCGGGGTTGCGTCCCACGAGGACCATGAAGCTGCCGCGGCGCGCGAGTTCCAGGGCCAGGCTGCGGCCGATCCCGCTGCCGGCGCCGGTCAGGATGACGCGGGCTCCGGTCAGGTTCATGCCGCCTCCCGCAGGTCGCCGCCCAGGCCGGTCCCCCGGCCCAGGTCCCGGAATATGTCGCCATACAGCTTGTAGAAAACCTTCGCGCAGCAAACCACGGCTTCCCGGTCGGCCGGATCTTCAATGCGGTTCACCAGGGAAGCGAAAAAGCGCGTGTGCTCGATGTCCAGGGCGCCATGGGAGGTGAGGTAGGTAAAGGCCGCGTCGGGCAGCCCCAGGCTCTTCTTGATGGCCCGCGCCGCTTGGGCCGCCACCTGCACGCTGGTGCCCTCCAGCACCAGCACCATGCCCAGGAAGCCCACCGGGTTTCGCCGGTGAATGGTGTCGTAGGCATAGGCCACCATGAGCTCCGCCGCCATGCCCGGGCGCCCGTGGCGCACCCGCTCCGGGTCGCCGCCGCAGGCGCGGATGTCGTTGAGGATCCATTCCTCGTGGCCGGTTTCCTCCTTGATGTACTCCGCCATGGCGAGCCGCAGCCAGCCCCTGGATTCGCGGATTCTCGCCCCGCAGGCCATGAGCAGGGGGAGGGTGTGCTTCACGTGATGGTAGGCCTGCCCCAGGAAGGCGAGATACTGGTCGCGGGTGAGGCGGCCGGCCGCGCCCTCGCGGATGAAGGGGATGGCCAGCAGGTCGGCGCGCTCGGACTCGGTGGCGGCCAGCAGATCGTCATAGAACGGCAAGTTCTTCTTCCTCGTAAAGTTGATCGATTCGCGCGCCGTAAGCCGCCAGGATGGCATCGCGGCGCAGCCGCCCGTTGAGGGTCAGCTGCCCGTTGTCCGGCGAGAACGGGCCGTCGGCCCGGAGCCAGGCTTCCACCCGGGCGTAATCCGGGAGCTGGCTGTTGGCCTCGGCGATGGCGGAGGCGATGGCCTCCGGATCCAGGTGGCCCCTGGGAACGATGACCGCCACATTCCAGGGCCTGCCCTCGCCGAACACCGCCGCCTGGGCGACGGCCGGGTGCAGGGTGAGTTCCCGCTCCACCCATTCCGGCGCCACGTTGCGGCCGTAGGAGGTGATGAACATGTTCTTCTTGCGGCCGGTGATGTGGAGAAACCCGTCCCCGTCCAGGTGCCCCAGGTCCCCGGTGGGCCAAGGCCCCGAGGACTCGGCCTGGCCGGATCCGACGTATCCCAGGAGGGTTGCACCGGAGACCAGGATCTCGCCGTCGGGGGCGAACGTGATTTCGGCGTGGGGCAGGGGTTTGCCCACGCTTCCGCGGCGTTGTGCCTCCAGGGTGTTGAGGGCAACCACGGAGGCGCATTCGGACAACCCGTAGCCTTCGAACACGGGCAGACCGGCCCGCTCCGCCCGTTCCAGCAGGCGGCCGGCCACCGGTGCCCCACCCACCGCCAGGAACCGCAGGCGCGCCGGGGCGGGCAGGCCCGTTTCCAGCGCCGCCACCAGTCCCTGCAGCATCTGGGGCGTCAGAGTCGCGCTGGTGGCATCGTAGGCCCAGAGCGCGGTCATCAGCATGCCGGCATCGAAGCGCGCGGCGCCCCGCAGGCCCACGCTTTCGAGGGGCGGCATGGCGGCGCAGGCCCCGGCCAGCACGGGCGCGTAGAGGCCTCCCACGTTCTCGAGAAGGGTTGCCAAGGGCAGGGCCGAGAGGTGACGGTCGCCCGGGCGCAGGCCCGAGGCCCCCGCAAGGGATGCGGCCACCCGTTCCAGGGCGTCCACGCCCAGGCACACGCCCTTGGGCGTGCCGGTGGTTCCGGAGGTGTAGGTGATCTTGGCCGTGCCCGCGGGAAGGCCCGGCCGGGGCGCGTCGCCGAGGCGCATGATGAACACGGGCTTGCCGGCCAAGGTCCGCTCCTCATGCTCCCCCACCGAAAGGCCGGCGGCGATCAGGGCGAGCAGGGACTTTCCGACGTCGTCGGTGATCAGCAGGTCCGTGCCAGAGTCCCGCAGCACATGGCCCTGCTGGATGGGGGTGAAGAAGGCGGGCACCGGGACGGCGGGAACCCCCGCGGCGAGCAGCGCCAGGTCGGCCACCGCCCAGGCCGGCGAGTTCTCCATGGCCAGGGCGACGGCCGCGGGGTGCAGGTTGGCCAGTTCCCGGGCAAGGGCCTTCAACTCGGCGGCGAGCGCGCCGTATCCCAGGGTCGCCGACCCGTCCATGAGGGCCGGGTCCTGGGGCCGCGTGGCGGCGCGCCTTTCGATGGCAGCAAGGACCTTGCTCATGGCGCCGGCACCGGAAGGTTCTTCGAATGAACGGCAGTCCGGGATTGTTCCACGTGGGCCGCCGCCACCACCGGCTGCGCATCGTAATAGCGGCCCCAGTCCCCGCGCTCCACCTCGGGCAGCCGTCCGATGTCGGCCCGTCCCAAGGAGACGAGGCGGATGCCGAGCCGGGTAAACGCGTTGACCAGGGAGGGAACGGCGGTGAACACCGCCCACTCCTTGCCGATGCGGTGCAGGTGCTCGGTGAGGGCCGCGATCAGGTAGCGCGCCATGCCGGGGCGGGAGATGGCCAGGTTGCCCACCTCCATGAGGGCCCCGCGATCAGCACAGCGGCCGGTGACCGCCTCCAGGATGGACTCGGGAGGAAGGTCCAGGTAGGTCTCGAGGAAAAGCGGCTCCCATGCAGCGTCCCGCAGCCCGCACACCGCGACCAGTTCTCCCCGGCGGTCCCGCAGGCTCAAGAGCTGGGGCAGGAAGTGGCGCAGCCTGGCGCCATAGGCAGCCGCGAAGGAGGCGGCGACATACTGCTCCAGGGTTCCCCGGGATTCGCTGCCCGGCTCGGCAAAATCCACGGCCATGCCGCGCAGGCCCGGCGGACCGGGCAGGCGCATCAGCTTCCAGGGGGCGCTGGCGGCGGAGGCCGCCAAGGGCAGCGGGGCCGGCAGGGCCGCGACGTCCTCGAAGTAGTACATGGGCAGGTTCTCCATGATTGGATGGGCGAATCCTACCCGGCCAGTCTTAAGCCTCCCTTAACCCCCGTTCACCAGCCTTGGCTCCGGTTTACTTGCCTTAGGGGATTGTCCATAATGAGCGCTTCCCGCTTGTTTTTCTTCATAAATCTGAAACACGCGCGCGGCTGGCGCACCCGGAGCAACCGAATGGCAAGGATGGTGAAATGCGTAAAGCTGGGCCGCGAGGCCGAGGGACTGGACTTTCCCCCTTATCCCGGCGAATTGGGTAAACGGATCTTCGAGCACGTCTCGAAAGAGGCCTGGCAGGGATGGATCCGGCACCAGACCATGCTGGTGAACGAGGGCCGGCTCAATCTCGCCGATCCGGCCGCCCGCAAATACCTGGCGGAGCAGATGGAGCGGTATTTCTTCGGCGCCGGCGCCGACATGCCCACGGGGTACGTCCCACCCAAGGCGTGACTTTGCGGGCCCTTCGCCGCGCCATCCTGTGAACAAGCCTGAACCTGCCGCGGAATTCATCCGCGAGCGATTTCTAAACCGGGAACTGGGCATCCTCGCCTTCCAGCGCCGGGTGCTGGCCCAGGCGGAGGATGCCTCGGCCCCTTTGCTGGAGCGGCTGCGCTTCCTGTGCATCGTGTCCAGCAATCTGGACGAGTTCTTCGAGATAAGGGTCGCGGGCCTGAAGGAGCAGATCAATGTGAACCCGGATCTGGCGGGCCGCGATGGCTTGTCCGCCCGGGAGGTTTACCGGCGGGTGAGCGCCGTGGCCCGCGAGCTGGTGGCCCGGCAGTACCAGGTGCTGAACCAGGAAGTTTTCCCGGCTCTCGCCGAGAAAGGCATCCGCTTTTTCCGGCGCAGCAGCTGGACCGACGCCCAGCGGGAGTGGATCAAGGCCTTCTTCTTCCGGGAACTGATGCCGGTGCTGACCCCCATCGGCCTGGATCCCTCGCACCCCTTCCCCCGGGTGCTGAACAAGAGCCTGAACTTCGCCGTGGAACTCTCCGGGAAGGACGCCTTCGGCCGCTCCAGCGGCACGGCCGTGGTGCAGGCGCCCCGGGTGCTGCCTCGGGCGATCCAGCTTCCGCCGGAACTGTGCGGCACCGAATACGGCTTCGTGTTCCTGTCCTCCATCCTCCACGCCCACGTGGGGGAGTTGTTCACCGGGATGAACGTGCTCGGCTGCTACCAGTTCCGGGTGACCCGCAACAGCGACCTGTTCGTGGACGACGAGGAGGTCAAGAACCTGCGCACGGCGCTCCAGGGGGAGCTGCCCCACCGCCATTTCGGCAACGCCGTGCGCCTGGAAGTGGCGGATAACTGCCCGGAGCCCATGGCCCGCTTCCTGCTGTCCCAGTTCGGACTGGGGCCGGACGACCTCTACCAGGTGGATGGCCCGGTGAACCTGGTGCGGCTGATCACGATTCCGGACCGGGTGGACCGCGCCGACCTCAAGTACCCGCCATTCACGCCCGGTCTTCCGGGCAGCTTCGTCAAGAAGAAGCAGAAGACCGACGACATGTTCCAGCTCATCCGCAACCGGGACATCTTGCTGCACCATCCCTACCAGTCCTTCCAGCCGGTCATCGAGTTCGTGCGCCAGGCGGTGGAAGACCCGAGCGTGGTCGCCATCAAGCAGACGGTGTACCGGACCGGCACCGACTCGGCGCTGATGGAGGCGCTGATCAGCGCCGCCAAGCGCGGGAAGGAGGTGACCGTGGTGGTGGAGCTCCTGGCGCGCTTCGACGAGGAGGCGAACATCAACTGGGCGAGCCGCCTCGAGGAAGTGGGTGCCCACGTGGTCTACGGGGTCGTGGGCCACAAGACCCACGCCAAGATGCTGATGGTGGTCCGGCGCGAGGACGACCAGATCCGACGCTACGTGCACCTGGGAACCGGCAACTATCATCCCCGGACGGCGCGGCTCTACACCGATTTCGGCCTGTTCACCTGCGACGAGGCCCTGTGCGCCGACGTCAACGAGGTGTTCATGCAGCTCACCGGCCTCGGCAAGTCGGGCAAGCTCAGGCACCTTTGGCAGTCGCCGTTTTCGCTCCACGGCAACACCCTGGCGGCCATCCGCAACGAGACCCGCATCGCGGGGGAGGGAAGGCCCGGCACCATCATCGCCAAGATGAACGCGCTGCTGGAGCCTGAGACCATCAACGCCCTCTACGAAGCATCCCAGGCCGGCGTGCAGATCGACCTCATCGTGCGCGGCGTCTGCGCGCTGCGGCCCGGCGTGCCCGGGCTGTCCGAGAACATCCGGGTGCGCTCCATCGTCGGGCGCTTCCTGGAGCACAGCCGCATCTTCTTCTTCCTGAACGACGGGGCCGAGGACGTCTATCTTTCCAGCGCGGACTGGATGGATCGCAACTTCTTCCGCCGCATCGAAACTTGTTTCCCGGTGCTGAACGCGAAACTGAAGAAGCGAGTCGTGAAGGAGGGGCTGACGCCTTACATCAAGGACACCCGCCGGGCCTGGCTGATGGACGCGGATGGAAATTACCAGTGGGCAGCGTCCGGCGACGGCGAGCCCTTCAGCGCCCAGGACGAACTGCTCGGGAATCTTGCTGTCCCTCCTGGCAAGTAGCGGAGCGGCGCCGGGTGGCCGTTCCGGACTCCGCCATGCATGAAGAGCTGGAAATCAAGCTGCGGCTTCCCCCGGAGGCCCTGGGGAGGCTGCGCCGCCTGTCATTGCCGGGCGCGGTGGCCGGGCAGCGCCCAGGGACCCGGCGCCTGCGCGCCGTTTACTTCGATACTCCTGACTTTGCGTTGCGCCGGTCCGGCTTCGCCCTGCGGGTGAGACGGGAAGGGCCCCGCTGGATCCAGTCCCTGAAGGGTGGCGGCGGTTCGGCGGCGGGGCTGCACCGGCGCCTGGAGTGGGAGACCCCGGTGCCGCGGTGCGAGCTCAATCCCGGCCTGCTTCCGCAGAATGGGCCGGGGGCCGCGGCGCGGTCCGAAAAGATTCGCGACGCGCTGGCGCCGCTGTTCATGACCGACGTCTCGCGCCGTGGCCGCATGCTGGTGTTCGAGAACGGGGACCGGATCGAGTATTGCCTGGACCGCGGAGAAATCCGCGTTGTGGACCGGGTGGAGCCGGTGTGCGAGATCGAGCTGGAACTCAAGTCCGGAGCGCCCGCCCGCCTGTTCGAAGTGGCCCTCGCCCTGGTCCGCGAACTGCCGGTCCGGGTGGAACCCGACAGCAAGGCCGAGCGCGGCTACCGGCTGGCGGGCGGCAGCCTGCGCACCCCGGCAAAGGCGGACGACATCCCGCTTCCCCGGGAAAGCACCGTCAACGACGCGCTGAAGGGCATCCTCCGGGCCTGCCTGGCGCACCTTCAGGCCAACGAGGACGGGATGCTGGAGGGCGCCGACGTGGAATACCTGCACCAGATGCGGGTGGCGCTGCGGCGCATGCGATCGGCGTTCACGATCTTCAACCGGCTGGTGCCGAAGGAAGTCACGGAGCATCAGGTGGGCGAAATCAAGTGGCTCACGTCCCGGCTGGGCGCGGCCCGGGACTGGGACGTGTTCGTGACCGAGACTCTTGGCCGGATTCCCGCCACCGGTGCCTGGGCGTCGAGCCTGGATGGGTTTGTGTCCGCCGCCAGGGAGCGCCAGGAAAAGGTGGACGTCCTGGCCCGGGAGGCGGTCACCTCGCGCCGTTACCAGGAGCTGCTGCTGGGCCTCGGGGCCTGGATCTCTGCGGAGGCCTGGCTCGGGGCCCTGGACGAGGAAGGCCGGGAGCGCATGCAACAGCCGGCCAGGGACTTCGCCCGCGCCGAACTGGAGCGGCGGCACCGCAAGCTGGTCAAGGGCGGAGAGCATCTCGCCGCCCTCGCGCCGGCCGAGCGCCACCGGATGCGCATTGCGGCCAAGAAGCTGCGCTACGCCGGGGAATTCTTCTCCAGCCTGTTCCCGGGCAAGGCGGCGCGCGCGTATACCAAGGCCCTGGCCGAGTTGCAGGATGTTCTCGGTACCCTCAACGATGCCGCGACCACCGGGCATCTGGTGGGGGAAGTGGCGGCGGAAAGCACCGAAGCGGCAGTCATGTCGGCAGCCAGTTTCGCCGAGGGGTGGGTTGCATCCGAGACCGCCCATCGGCTGGGGCACATGGAGGAGATCTGGGAGCGGTTCCTGAAGCAGAAGCGGTTCTGGAAGTGAGACAACGGAGGCGAACATGGACCTGATCCTGTGGCGGCACGCGGAAGCGGAGGAAGGCATACCGGACAAGGGGCGCAAACTCACGTCAAAAGGCGCGCGCCAGGCCGCGCGCATGGCCCGCTGGCTCGAGCCCCGCCTGCCCAAGACGGTGCGCGTGCTGAGCAGCCCCGCCAGGCGCTGCCTGCAGACCGTTTCGACCCTCACCGACAAGTTCCACGAAGACGGCGAGATCGGCGTCGGCGCGCCGGTGGCTTCCGTGCTCGCGGCGGCAGGATGGCCGGACGCCAAGGGCGCGGTGGTCGTGGTCGGCCACCAGCCCACCCTGGGCCGGCTGGCCGCGTTGCTGCTGGCGGGCGAAGAATCGGAGTGGACCATCAAGAAGGGCGGAGTCTGGTGGCTGAGCACCCGGACCAGGGAAGGCGACGCCCGGGTCATTCTGCGCGCGGTGATGAACCCCGACCTTCTGTAAGAAGAATCGGCCCGTCGCCCACGAGAGGAGGCATCCGTGTTTGAGTCTGCGGAACTCGGCCACAAGATCGACAAGGCCACTTACAAGCGGGAGGAACCCAGGCTCCGGGCGGACCTGCTGGACATGCAGTTCGATCTCGCCCAGTCCAGGCGCTTCCAGGTGATCCTCCTCATCGGGGGGTTCGACGGCGCGGGACGGCGGGAGTTGGTAAGCCTGCTCAGCGAGTGGATGGACCCGCGCCACCTGGAAGTCAACGGCATGGGCGTACCCACCGACGAGGAAAGCCAGCGCCCGCGCATGTGGCGCTACTGGCGGGTCCTCCCTCCCAAGGGACGGATCGGCATTTTCTTCGGTTCCTGGTACACGGGGCCGGTGCTGGACTGGGTACTCGGTAAATCCAGCGACGAGCAACTGGACGAGTCTCTGGATGAGGCGGTGCGCCTGGAACGGATGCTGGCCAGTGAAGGCGCCATCATCCTGAAGTTCTGGCTTCATCTCTCGAAGAAAGGGCAGAAGCAGCGGCTGAAGCAGCTGGAGGCCGACCCCCAGACCCGCTGGCGGGTCACCAAGCGCGACTGGGAGCACCTGAAACTCTACGACCGCTTCCACGCCTGCGCGGAGCGCACCATCCGCCACACCAGCACGGTGGATTCGCCCTGGAGCATCGTGGATGGCTCCGACAGCCATTTCCGCAGCCTGACCGTCGGCAAGATCCTGCTCGAGGCGGTGCGCAAACGGCTCAAGGAGCAGGAGAGGCCGCCGGCCAAGGCAACCCTGCCGCCCCTGCCGCCCGCCATCGACAGGCTGGACGTCATCCGGGCCCTGGATCTCACCCAAGGCATCACCAAGAAGCAGTACGAGAAGCAGCTGGAGAAATACCAGGAGAAGCTGGCGCGGCTGGTGCGGGAACCGAAATTCGCCAGGCGCGGCGCCATCGCCGTGTTCGAGGGCAACGACGCGGCCGGCAAGGGCGGGGCAATCCGGAGGATCACCGGGGCCCTGGACGCCCGCCAGTACCTGATCAAGCCCATCGCCGCCCCCACCGACGAGGAGCGGGCGCAGTCTTACCTCTGGCGCTTCTGGCGCCATGTTCCACTCAAGGGCCGGCTGCTGATCTTCGACCGCTCCTGGTACGGGCGGGTGCTGGTGGAGCGGGTGGAGGGCTTCGCCGCCGAGGCTGACTGGATGCGCGCCTACGAGGAGATCAACGACTTCGAGGCTCAGCTGGCGGGGGCCGGCTACATGCTAACCAAGTTCTGGCTCGCCATCTCCAAGGAAGAGCAGCTCAAGCGCTTCAAGGCCCGGGAGACGGTGCGCTTCAAGCGCTTCAAGATCACTCCCGAGGACTGGCGCAACCGCAAGAAGTGGGACCCCTACCAGCGGGCCGTGTGCGACATGGTGGACCGGACCTCCACCGATGTCGCCCCTTGGACCCTGGTGGAGGCCAACGACAAGTATTTTGCGCGCATCAAGGTGTTGAAGACCCTGTGCCAGCGCATCGAGGAAACCCTATAGCCAGCCCTTGCGCCGGAACAGCCACAGCATGCCGGCGCTGATGGCCAGCATGCCGGCTACCACGCCGGCGAATCCCAGGGGGTGGTCCTTGCCGGGAAGGTGGCTGAAATTCATGCCGTAGAGGCCCGCGATGAGGGTCAGCGGCATGAAGATTGTGGTGATGACGGTGAGGATCTTCATCACCGCCCCCAGGCGGTAGCTCACGGTGGAGACGTAGATTTCCAGCATCCCCGACACCAGGTCCCGCTGGATTTCCAGGGACTCGATGATGTGCACCGCGTGGTCGTAGACGTCCCGCAGGAACAGCAGAGTCCAGCGCTCGATGAGGGGAGACTCGCCCCGCTGCAGGGCGCTCAGCACGTCCCGCAGGGGCCACAGCATGCGGCGGATCTGGACCGCTTCCCGCCGCAGGACATGGATCCCCTGGATCACCTGGGGCCTGGGATGATCCACCACCGCCTCCTCCAGGGATTCCACCCGCTCGATCAATCCCTCCAGCACGACAAAATAGCTGTCCACCACCGCGTCCACCAGGCTGTAGAGCAGGTAGTCGGCCTTCTGGCGGCGGACCTGGCCCTTGCCCGCCTTGATCCGCTCCATGACCGATTGGAAGGCCGGAGAATCGGCCTCGAAGAAGGAAAGCACGAAATTTGAGCCCAGGACGAGGCTGACCTGCTCAAATTCCAGGCGCTTGCCGGGGCCTTCCCGGTCGAAGGTCTTGAGCACCAGGTAAAGGGTGTCCTGGTAGTGCTCCAGCTTGGGCTGCTGTTCGGTGTTGAGGATGTCCTCCATCACCAGGGGGTGCAACCGGAAGTGGCGGCCGATGCCCTCCACCCGCGCCACATCCCTGAGTCCGGCGACGTTCACCCAGATCACCCTGTCCGGGATTTCCCGGGGCGGCAGGGATTCCCCCGCTTCGGGCTCCCGGATCTCGACGGTTTCCTCGTTGAAGGCGGCTACCGTGACCCGGGTTTCCCGGGCATGGCGGCGGCCCACATGGATCAGGCTGCCCGGGGGCAGGCCGGCCTTGGCGGAGCGCTTGCGCGGGGGAGCCGTCACGGGGTGCTCAGGAGGCCGCGGCGCGGCCGGCGACGCGCAGCGGCTTGACCCGGAACTCCACGCCGAGGGCCTTCCATTCCTTGACCTCGGGCTCCAGCTCGCTTTCGGTCAGGGGATTGCGCTGCAGCCAGTCGGGATCGATCCGCAACTCGAAGCCGTTGGCGCGCTCGGCCAGTTCAAGGGGCGGCAGCTCCCGGTCCCGGCGGCTGCGCAGCAATAGCGCCGCCACCCGCAGCGCCAGCGCCAGGGGCAGGTCCGGTCCCGGCCCCAGATGGCCCTGAAGCTTTTTGAGGGACCCCCGGTGGGCCAGGGCCAGAAGGGCCAGCCGGGCCTGCTCCGGCTTGGAAAACCCCGGCATGTCGGCGAACTGCAGGATATAAGCGGAATGCTTGTGATAGCTGTTGTGGGCCACGGAGATTCCGATCTCGTGAAGCCGCGCCGCCCAGGAGAGGAGCTTGAGGGCGTCTTCCCTGTCCTCGGGAGAACCCTGCGCCACCCGCTGGGCGAGCTGCACGGCCAGGGTTTCCACCCGGCGCGCCTGGGGCGCATCCACGTGGTAACGGCTCATGAACTGGGCGACGGTGGCTTCCCGCATGTCCCGGTGGCTGAAGCGGCCCAGCAGGTCGTAGAGCACGCCCTGGCGGAGGGCGCCGCTGGCCGGCGCCATGTGCTCGATGCCCAGCTCGGAAAACGCGGCGTAAAGGATGGCCAGGCCGCCCGGCAGGATGGGGGCCCGGTCCGGGCGCACGCTGGGCAGCTTGATGCGCGCCGTGTCCCCGATGTCGATCAGGATCTCCCGCAGCCTCTTGAGCCCGTCGTAGGTGATGCCGCCGGCCGAGAGGCCATTCTGCTCCAGGGCGTCGCCGATGGCGCGCACCGTGCCGGAGGAGCCGAATGCATGATCCCAGGCGCCCCGGGAGAACTCGCCGGCGATGGTCTCCAGCTCGGTGCGGGCGGCCAACTCCGCCTGTTTCATGGCGCTCTTGCTGATCTTGCCTCCGGGGAAGAACCGCAGGCTGTAGCTCACGCAGCCCATGTAGAGGCTTTCCAGCTTCTGGGGCTTGGCCCGGGTGCCGATGATGAACTCGGTGGAGCCGCCGCCGATGTCGATGACCAGCCTGGACTCGTCGGAGGCCGGCAGTTCCTGGACGACGCCCAGGTAGATGAGGCGCGCCTCCTCCCGGCCGGCGATGACCTCGATGGGGAAGCCGAGGGCGTTCTGCGCCTTCTTCAGGAACTGCGGGGCGTTCTTGGCCACCCGCAGGGTGTTGGTGGCGACCGCGCGCACGGCGTGGGGCGGCAGGCCCCGCAGGCGCTCTCCGAAACGCTTGAGGCATTCCAGTGCCCGGGCCTGGGAAACGTCGTCGAGACGCTTGTCGGGACCGAGCCCGGCGGCGAGGCGCACGGGCTCGCGCAGGGAGTCGAGCTCGTATAGCTGGCTGCCGACGACCCGGGCCACCTGCAGCCGGAAGCTGTTGGAACCCAGGTCTACGGCGGCAAGGGTGGAATACTCAGGCACGGGGCTATTCTACGCCCGCGGCAGGGGATGCGGTCCTGGCGCGCTCAGCTCTTGGCTTCGCGCTCGAATTCCTCGATGGTCACGTGGCGCACGTCCTTGCCCTTCACCATGTAAACCACGTATTCGGACATGTTCTTGGCGTGGTCGCCGATGCGCTCGATGGCCTTGGCCACGAACAGGATCTCCAGGGAGGTGGAGATCATGCGCGGGTCCTCCATCATGAAGGTGATGAGCTGGCGCAGGATGGCGCGGAACTCCTCGTCCAGGTGCGAATCTTCACGCACCACCTCGGCCGCGGCCTGCAGGTCCAGGCGGGCGAAGGCGTCCAGGGATTTCCGCAGCATCTCCAGCGCCACGTCCGCCACGTGCTTGATCTCGACGAAACGCGGCATCAGCAGGCGGTCCTTCTGGTGGATCAGCTTGGACATGCGGGCGATCTTCTCCGCCTCGTCCCCGATCCGCTCCAGGTCGGTGATGGT
>Ga0210334_10113661_pt1 | contig 30494 bp, 26 predicted proteins | sample S306metaT_FD_164440 | JGI IMG/M metagenome (GOLD analysis project Ga0210334, IMG submission 164440) | Metatranscriptome of estuarine sediment microbial communities from the Columbia River estuary, Oregon, United States - S.306 (Metagenome... | ecosystem: Environmental > Aquatic > Marine >... | reverse complement strand
CGATGATGTCCTTCAGGCCCACCGGCACGCCGTGCAGGGGTCCCAGGGGCTTGCCCTCCCGACGGTACTCGTCCAGGGCTTGAGCCCGGGACAGGGCAAACTCCCGGTCCAGGTAGGTCCACGCCTGCACCCTGCCCTCCTCCCGGTCGATCTGCGCCAGGCAGGATTCCACGTACTCCCGGGCGCCGATCTGGCCTTCTTCGCCCATGGCCTTGACCGCTTCGGCGGCGGTCATCCATGCCAGGGTCCCGGAATCGCTCGCGCTCATGGAATCAGTTTCCGTAGAACAGGCGCGGCAGGTAGGTCACCAGGTCCGGGAAGATGTAGACCAGGAACATGGACACGAACACCATGGCCAGGAACGGGAAGCAGCCCTTGAAAATGGTCCAGAGCTGCACATGGGGCGGCGCGATGCCCTTGAGGTAATAGGCGGACATGGCCATGGGCGGCGTCAGGAACGAGGTCTGCAGGTTGAGCGCCACCAGGATGCCGAAGAACATGGGATCGATGTTGAAGTGCTCCAGCAGGGGCAGGAAGATGGGCACGAAAATGATGATGATCTCGCTCCACTCCAGGGGCCAGCCCAGGATGAAGATGATGACCTGGGCCAGGATCAGGAACGTGGTCGGGGTCAGATCCATGGCCAGCACGAACTCCTTGATCAGGCCTTCGCCCCCCAGGTAGGAGAATACCGAGGAAAAGGTCCAGGAGCCCACGAACAGCCAGCAAACCATGGCGGAGGTCCGGGCGGTGAGGAAAGTGGCTTCCTTGAGCCGGGTCCAGGTGAGGGCGCGGTAGGCTGCCGCCAGCACCATGGCGCCCAGGGCGCCCACCGCCGCCGCCTCGCTGGGCGTGGCGAGGCCGAAGAGGATGGCGCCCAGCACGGAGAGGATCAGCACCGCCAGGGGGAAGAACGAGGTCGCCAGCATGACCAGGACCTTGGACCAGGGAATATTGCTCTCCTCCTTGGGCAGCTTCGGGGCTAGCTCGGGCTTTACCAGGGCGACCCCGATGACGTAGATCATGTACAGCCCCGCCAGCAGGAAGCCGGGAATCATGGCCGCCGCGTAGAGCTTCACCACGGACACGGCCGAGGTGGCGCCGTACACAATGAGCATGATGGAAGGCGGAATCAGGATGCCCAGGGTGCCGCCAGCGCAGATCACCCCGGCGGACAGCTTCTCGTCATAGCCCGCCTTGAGCATGGCGGGGAAGGCCAGCAGTCCCATCAGGGTCACCACCGCGCCCACAATCCCCGTCGCCGTGGCGAACAGGGCGCAGGTGGCGAGGGCCGCCACCGCCATGGATGCCGGCACCCCGCGAAACGCGATCTGCAGGGTGAGGAACAGCCGGTCGAGAATGTTGGCCCGCTCCACCATGTAACCCATGAACAGGAACAGCGGCACCGCCGTCAGCACGTCGTTGTTCATGACGCTGAAGGTGTTCTGGGTCAGGAGGTAAAAGACGCGGTTGTCGAAAAACGCCTGGTCCGGCTGGAAATAGGCGTAGTAACCGAATCCGACGCCCATGGCCATGAGGGTGAAGGCGATGGGGAATCCCAGCAGGATGATAAAGATAAACGCCCCCAGCATCAGCAGGGCTACTTCAGGGTTCGTCACCGGCGTCCTCCGATTCTTGTCAACGAGCCTTTCTCAGCCGTGTGCCGGAACTGCCGGCGCGGAAAGAAAGGACCCAATTCAGTACAAGCGGGCAGCATCTGTTTATCTGATTTTCTGCGTGGAGCTAGTGGGCGGGCTTGCTGTCGGTCGCCGGACTATGGGTGGTCTGGAGCACGGTCTCCAATTCCTCCACATCGTGCAACTGCGTCGGCCACTTCCCGTCGCGGATCGTGAGGATGCAGCGGATCACCTGGGCCACCCCCTGAATCCAGAGGAATCCCCCCGCCAGGGGAATCAGCGCCTTCAACTGCCAGATGGGGACACCCGCCGGGCTGTTGACGCTCACCTCCTTGTAGCCGAAGGAGTCCGACGCGTAACCGTAGCCCGCAATGACCAGGGCGGTGACGCCCGGAAAGAAAAATATGAAGTATAGGATCAACTCCACCGTGGCCTGGACGCGGACGGGCCACAGGCGGTAAAAGACGTCGCCCCGCACATGGGCATTACGCGACAGGGCGTAAGCGCCGGACATGAGGAACAGGGCGCCATACAGGATGTAGCTCATGTCAAAGGCCCAGGAGGTCGGGTCCCGCAGCACGTAGCGCACAAACACCTCGTAGGAGGTGCCGAAAGTCAGGATTACGATGCACCACGCGAAGGCATGGCCCACCGCCATGCTGAGCTGGTCAATGGCAAGCAGGAAGCGATTGAGCATGGGCAGTCCTTTTCTGGTTTCTTAACGCAAACGGGGCGGCGCACCCGGCGCCGCCCCTTAATTGCCTGGCTGCCTGAGCCCGCGCCTAGCCGCGGCTCAGGTTACTTGCACGGTTCGCCAGCGCCGGGCAGCTTGGTATTGAACACGTGCTCGTAGCCAAGCCGGTAGTCGGCGTCGTTGTTGAACCAGTAGTAGGCGACCCGCTTGGCCCACGCCTTCTGGGATTCCACCACCTTCTTGAAGAACGGGTCCTCGTCGGAAAGCCTCTTGGCGACGATGTCCCAAGCCTTGAGCTGCTCCTGGAACACCGACCGCGGGGTGCGGATCACCTGCACCTTGTGCTTGTTGATGAGGTCCTGCAGGTCCTTGGAATAGCTGTCCATGGCAGTCCAGAAGTTGGACGCGGACGCCGCCTCCGCTCCGTAGCGCAGGATCGCCTGCAGGTCCTTGGGCAGGGCGTTGTATTTCTTCTTGTTGATGCTGATCTCGAAGAACTCCATGGCCTGGTGGAAGCTGCCCATCATGTACACCTTGGCCACGTCCTGGGCGCCGAACCGCAGATCCGAGGTAGGGTTGTTGAACTCGAAGGCCTCGATCACGCCCCGCTCCATGGCCGGCACGATCTCCCCGCCGGGCAACTGGGTCACCTTCATGCCCATTTCCTGCATCAGGTCTGCCGCCAGACCCACGGTGCGGTACTTCAGGCCCTTCATGTCCGCCGCGGAATTGATGGGCTTCTTGAACCAGCCCAGGGGCTGGGTGGGCATGGGCAGTGCGAAGAAGCCAACGACGTCCAGCCCCAGCTTGGGCAGGAGCTCGTTGTACAGTTCGAGGCCGCCGCCCCGGTAGATCCAGGCCAGGGTCTGCTGGGCGTCGCAGCCGTTGATGGGGCCGGAGCCGAACAGGGACGCGACCTTGGACTTGCCGTACCAATACACCGGCACCGAGTGGCCGGCGTCGATCACGCCCTTGCTGACGGCGTCCATGACCTCGAAGGGCTTCACCACGGAGCCCGCCACCAAGTAGTCGACCTTGAGCCGCCCGCCGGCCATCTCATTGACCCGGTCCACATACTCCACGGCCATGTCGTTGAAGATGTCCTTGGCGCCCCAGGAACCCTGCATTTTGATCACGATAGGCGACTGGGCCACGGAAATCATCGGGAAACCGGTAATGGCCGCGCCGGTGGCCGCGGCTGCGCCGGTCAGGAACTTGCGGCGGGTCGTGGCCGGCTTCTTCTCGGCCTGGACTTTTTGTGCTTGCTCTTCGGTCATGTTGTCCTCCAGATGGTTATAGGAAAAGGGGCCAAAAAATCCATCGAGGTCCTACGGCCCCTTTGGTCTTCGAATACCCTATTTGTGGAGTCGGCATGCTAGCGCAGGCACCCGGTGAGCGCAACGATGCGCTGCACAATCTCCCCGTCATTCAAGGGCTCATGGGGCGCCATCGCGCCACAACGCAGGCCGGGATTAAAGAGGCCGACATCCGCATTGAAGCCGATTGGACGAAATCGTGGCTCAAAGGCAACCCCGACCAGTTTTTTTCAGGGGACATTGGTCCGCCGCCGCATCAATGCTTTCTCCCCCTCTACCAGAAGGAACAACAGAACCCCCAGAGAAGCAATCCGCCACCACGCGGCCAGATCCAGCGGCGCCGTTCCGAAAAGTCCCTGCATGGGCGGCCAATAGGTGAAGAGCCCCTGCATCGCCAGCAGCACGGCGACCGCCAGAAGGGCGTAACGGTTGCCAAGCAGTCCCTCCCGGGCAAACGCGCTGGCCAGGATGTAGCGGCTGTTGAACAGATAGAAAATCTCCCCAATGACCAGTGCGTTGACGGAAACAGTGCGGGCCTCCTCCAGGCTTGCGCCGCGACCCACCTCCCAGAGGAACAGTCCCATCACGCCAATCACCAGGAGCAGCGAGACAAACGCGACGCGCCATATCAGGAACCCGGAGAGCAGCGGTTCCCGGGGATCGCGAGGGCGACGCAGCATCACGTTCCGTTCCGGCGGCTCGAAGGCAAGAGCGAGGGCCAGCGTTACCGCCGTGATCATGTTTACCCACAGGACCTGCACGGGCGTGATGGGCAAGGCCAAGCCCAGGAGGATGGCACAGACGATGACCCCGGCTTCCCCGCCATTGGTGGGAAGAATGAAGAGGATCGCTTTTTTCAGGTTGTCGTAGACGGTGCGGCCTTCCTCGACAGCGTGGGCGATGGACGCGAAATTGTCATCCGCCAGAACCATCTCGGCCGCCTCCTTCGCGGCCTCAGTCCCCTTCATTCCCATGGCGACTCCCACGTCGGCCCGCTTAAGCGCCGGGGCATCGTTCACGCCGTCTCCGGTCATGGCCACTACTTCACCCCGGGCCTGCATCGCCGTCACCAGCCGCAGCTTGTGCTCAGGGCTGGCGCGGGCGTAGACGTCCGTTTCCCGCACCCGGGACGCGAGAGCGTCGTCATCCATGGACTCCAGCTGGACGCCGGACAACGCCTCCTCTCCAACCCCGATGCCAAGCTGGGCGCCCACTGCCCGTGCCGTCGCCAGGTGGTCGCCGGTGATCATCTTGACGCGGATCCCGGCGCTCCGGCAGCGGCCGACCGCGGCGACGGCCTCGGGGCGGGGCGGATCCATGATGCCCACCAGCCCGAGCAGGGTAAGGCCGCCTTCCACGTCCCGGTAAGTCAGCCCCCGGCTTCCCTGCTCCACAGGCCCCACGGCCAGAGCGAGAACCCGCATCCCGGCCCGGGCCGCCTCGTCGACATGCCGGCTCCAGTAATCCCCCTGCAGCGGGCGATCGGCTCCGATCGAGAGTTCCCGTTCGCACATGCGCAGCACCTGCTCCGGCGCCCCCTTGACGTAAACGAGCGCGTGGCCGGCGTGATCATGGTGAAGGGTGGCCATGAAGCGCCGTTCGGACTCGAAGGGGATGGTGTCAACGCGCGGAAGCCTTTCTCCTTCCGCCTGCGCCTCGAGCCCGGCCTTGGCCCCAAGGGTCAGCAACGCCCCTTCGGTAGGATCCCCTTCGATGATCCACCTTCCATCATCTGCATTACGCAGGCCGGCATCGTTGCAGCCCACGCCTGCCCTCAACAACTCGAAGAGGTCCTTGTCCTCGTCCGCGCGAATCTCGGCGCCGTGGGCGGCAAAACCACCGCGGGGCTCGTAGCCGGCCCCTGTCACCTCATACACCCGACCGGAGGTGATGACCCGCTTCACCGTCATTTCATTCTGCGTAAGGGTGCCGGTCTTGTCGGAGCAGATCACCGTGACCGAACCCAGCGTCTCCACCGCCGGCAGGCGGCGGATGATGGCGTTTCTCCGCGCCATGCGCTGCACGCCAATGGCGAGGGTAATGGTCATGATGGCAGGCAGCCCCTCGGGAATCGCCGCCACCGCGAGACCCACCGCCGCGAGGAACATTTCGCCCGCCGCAAACCCGTGGACAATCATGCCGAATGCGAAAGTCGCCGCGGCCAGCGCCAGAATCGCGGCGGAAAGCAAGCGACCGAAGCCGGCGAGCTGCCGCAACAGCGGCGTCGCCACCTCCTGCACTTCTGCCAGCATGCCGCTGATGCGCCCGATCTCGGTCGAATCTCCGGTAGCCACCACCACCCCGCTGCCCTGTCCGTAGGCAACGAGCGTTCCCGAATAGGCCATGCAGAAGCGATCACCCAGGGTAGCCTCCGCATCCACGGGTGCAACGGACTTTTCCACCGGCTCCGACTCCCCAGTGAGCGCAGCCTCTTCGATTTTCAGGTTTCGGCTTTCCATGAGCCGCAGGTCGGCGGGCACCTTGTCCCCCGAGGCCAGAAGCACCACGTCTCCGGGCACCAGTTCCTCGGCCGGCAGATCCCTGCGGCGCCCGTCGCGGAGAACCGTGGCGCGCAGCGACAGCATGCTGCGGATCGCCTCCAGGGCCTTCTCGGCCTTGCCTTCCTGGACAAACCCAATGATCGCGTTGACGATCACCACCCCGAAGATGACGCCGCTATCCACCCAATGCCCGAGCCAGGCGGTGACCCCGCCTGCCACCATCAGGATGTAGATGAGCACGTTGTGGAACTGGAGCAGGAAACGCTCCATCGGACCGCGCCGCTTGGGGGGCTTGATCTGATTGGGTCCGTGGGACGCGAGCCGCTCCCGGCTCTCGCCTTGACTCAGGCCGCGTGGACCGCTTTTCAGGGCCTCCAGGACTTCTTCAGCGGAGAGGGAGTGCCAGGGTCCGCGCTGGGAGGAAAAATATCGTGCTTCATTCATGGATCCACCGTAGTCCGAGTCGGACGCCCGGTGACGCAGCGTCTGCCCGCGTTTCTAGTAATAATAGAACACGAGGTAAGAGACCAGCAGCACCGCCACCCAGAGCACCATGCTGCCCGTCGGCCAGGTGCGGGCGAGCCAGCCGTGGGGACCGTGGTGGCGATAGAGCGTGGTCCACGCCCCGCCGCCCACGCCCCGCAAGCGCCGTAGAAAGGCGTCCCAGGCAGCGAAGACGCCGTTGGCGGCCAGGATTGCGGCGCAGCGCCCGAGCCGGCGGTAGAACCAGTCGAAATCCAGGGTGATGGTGAGGGTGCGCTGAAGGTACTTGTCCAGCATCACGAAGAATGCGAGGCCCGAAAACAGCAGCAGTTGCAACTGGGAGATGACGTGCTCGCCCGTGTAGGGCACGAAATCCACGGGATGGGGCAGCAGCGCGTAAAGGGGGCCGGGGAACACGCCGATGCCGATGCAAAGCACGGAGAACAGGACCATGGCGAGCCGCATGTTGAGGGGCGGGTCCTTGGGGCGCATTCCCGAATCCTTCTGGAAGAACACGAACCAGGGAAACTTGATGCCCGCGTGCAGGAAAACGCCGGCCGACGCCGCGGCGAGCAGCAGCCACACCAGCATCAGGTGCTGGTCGGCCGCGGCCTGGGACACCATGGACTTGCTGACGAAGCCGGAGGTCAGGGGAAACGCCGATATGGAAAGCGCGCCGATGATGCCGCACACGGTGGTGAGCGGCATGCTCTGGAACAACCCCCCCAGGTCGGTGCACTTGCGCTTGCCGGTCACGTAAAGGACCGACCCCGCCGACATCAGCAGCAGCGCCTTGTAGATGATGTGGGTAAATGCGTGGGCGGCGGCGCCGTTCACGGCCAGCTCGGTCCCGATGCCGGCTCCCGTCACCATGAAGCCCACCTGGTTCACGATGCTGTAGGCGAGGATGCGCCGCATGTCGTTTTCCAGGATCGCGTACACGATGCCGTAGAACACCATGATCAGGCCGAGCACGATGAGGATCTCGCTGCCGGCGAAGCCCCTCAGCAGCACGTAGACCGCGGTCTTGGTGGTAAAGGCGGAGAGGAACACGGTGCCGCTGAAGGACGCCTCGGGGTAGGCGTCCGGGATCCAGGCCGAGAGCGGCGGCCCCCCGGCGTTCACCAGGAAACCGGCCAGGATCAGCCACTGGGGCCACAGGGAAAGATCCATGCGGTCGAAGGCAATGGAGCCGGTAAGGGCCACCTGCCCCGCGATGCCCGCCATGAGCAGCACGCCTCCGCCCAGGTGGATCATCAGGTAGCGCAGGCTCGCCCGGTAGGCGAGGTCGGTGCCCGCGCTCCAGATCACCAGGGTGGAGCCGATGGCCATGATCTCCCAGAAGATGAAGAGCGTCACCAGGTCCCCGGCGAGGGCCGCCCCGATGGCGCTGCCGGCGTAGACGAAAGCGGCCGTGAGCTCTACCGCGCTTTTCTGATTGAGGGCGAACAAGCCGCCACCGAAAGCCATGATGGCGAAGATGGTGGCGAACAGGCGGCCCAGCCGGTCCGCGCGCACCGGGTGAAGCTCATAGTCGAGGAATTGAACCGCGGCGCCGGCGCCTTCCGGCAGGGCCCAGATGAAATAAAGAGCCAGCAAAGGCAGCGCCAGCACGGCGGCGGCCCGCGCTCCGCCCCGGAGCCCGGGCAGCAGGAAGCCGCCCAGGACCAGGGTCAGGGCCGCGAAGGGGACGGCGCTACTCGTCATAGTAGGTGTCCTTGCGCTTGAGGAACACGCCCACCAGCTTGGAGCCGAGGATCATCACCGCGCAGGCGACGAAGCCGTACCAAGCGAAGAAGCCAAAGGTGCCGTCGATGCCGAAATGGCCGTGAATGGGGATGGCCAGTTGCAGCAGCACCGTGACCGCCAGCACCGCGATGAAGCCGCGCCAGAGCAGCCGGACGTTCTCGGGCCGCGTGAGCCAGGGTTTCTCGGCCATGGGTCAGCCTCCTGCGAGTCGCTCGGCCAGGCCCAGGAACAGGCCTGGAAAGAAAAACAGCGCCACCGTCCCGGCGGCGGTGGCGGTCTGGGCAATCAGGATCGGCAGCGGCGCCTCGCCATGCCCGTGGCCGTGGACGTCGGCCGCGGGCGCCTTGAAGAAAGCGCTGTAGACGATGGGCAGGAAATAGCCCGCGTTGAGCAGCGTGCTGAGCACGATCACGGCCACCGCCACCGTCTGGCCGGTCCCCATGGCGGCCTGCAGGATGTACCACTTGCTCAGGAACCCGGCGAAGGGGGGCAGGCCGATCATGGACAGCGCCCCGATGGCGAACGCCCCCATGGTCCAGGGCATGCGCCGGCCGATGCCGGCGAGCTGGCTCACCTCGGTCTTGTGGGCCGCGGTGTAGATGGCCCCCGCTGCGAAGAACAGGGTGATCTTGCCCAGGGCGTGGGCCGAGATGTGCAGAGCGGCGCCCACAATGGAAATCGGCGTGAGCAGGGCAGCCGCCAGCACCACGTAGGAAAGCTGGCTCACGGTCGAGTAGGCGAGCCGCCGCTTCAGGTTGTCGGAACGCAGGGCCACCAGGGAGGCCATGACGATGGTGAAGCCCGCCGCGAAGGGCAGCCAGTCCGCGCTGTGCATGCGCGCAAGGTTGTCCACGCCAAAAACGTAGACGATGACCTTCACCACGGAAAACACCCCGGCCTTCACCACCGCCACCGCATGCAGCAGGGCCGAGACCGGCGTCGGCGCCACCATGGCCGCCGGGAGCCAGCGGTGGAAGGGCATCAGCGCCGCCTTGCCGATGCCGAACATGTACAGCGCGAGCAGCAGCCCGGTCATGGCGTTGCTCGCCTTCCCTTCCAGGATCCCGCCGGGGGCGAATTCCAGGGTGCCGGTCATCTGCCAGGTCCAGACCATGCCCAGCAGCAGGAAACCGATGGACGTGCCGATCAGGATGCCGAGGTAGGTGCGGCCGCCGGCGATGGCTTCGGGTTTGCCGGAGTGGGTGACCAGGGGATAGGTGGACAGGGTCAGCAGCTCGTAGAACACGAACAGCGTGAGGAGGTTGCCGGCGAAGGCCACGCCCATGGTCGCCGCCAGGGCGAGCGCGAAGCAAACGTAGAACCGGGTCTGGTTCTGCTCGGCGTTCCCGCGCATGTAGCCGATGGAGTAGATGGAATTCACGATCCAGAGGCCGGAGGCGATGAGGGCGAACAGCATGCCAAGGGGTTCCACCTCCAGTCGCAGGGCGATTCCGGGCAAGATTTCGGCTAGGACCGCGGACGGGAGCGCCCCCGCCATCACGTCCGGGACCAGGGACGACACCACCCCCAGCAGCAGCACCGCGGTGGAAAGGGTCACCGTTTCCCGCAGATTGGGCCGCGCCCCCGTGGCGGCGATGAGCGCCGCGCCCACCAGGGGAACCGCGATGGCCCACGCCGGACTCATCGGAATCCTCCCAGCAGAAGCTCGGCGACCCGTGCAGCGACTCCCGCGGTGAATCGCGTGTCAACGCCGAAATACACGGTTGCCGCGATCATCGCCCAGGCGGGGACCAGCATCGAAAGCGGCGCCTCCCGCAGCCTGGCCACCTGCTCACCGGGGGGCTTGAAGTAGGCCGCCTCCACAATCCGCCACACGTAAACGACGGCCAGCAGGGAACTTGCCAGGATCAGGACAGCCACCCACCACCAGCCGCGCTCCAAGGCACCCAGCACCAGGTACCACTTGCTCACGAAGCCCGCGGTAAGGGGCACCCCGATCAGTCCGAGGCCGCCGATCACCACGCCGAAGGTTGTGACTGGCATGATCCTGCCGATGCCCCGCATGTGCTGGAGGGTGACCCGTTTCATGCCCATGGCCATGCAGCCCAGCAGCAGGAACAAGGCGCCCTTGGTGATGCCATGGTTGAACAGGTGCACCACCGTTCCGGTCAGGCCGGCGGCGGTCCCGGTGCTCACGCCCAGGGTGATGTAGCCGATCTGGGCCACGCTGGAATAGGCCAGCATGCGCTTCACATCGTCCTGGAAGGTCGCCACGATGGACATGGCGAACATCGCCGCCAGGGACAATGCGAGCAGGATCTCCGGCAGGGGCATTTCGCCCAGGACGAGGGGCGCCCCGAACACGGTGAAGAAGAAACGCAGGAGCAGATAGACGGCCACCTTGGTGGCGGTGGCGGCGAGGAACGCCGTGACCATCGAGGGCGCGAAGGCATAGGCGTTGGGCAGCCACAGGTGCAGGGGAAACAGGGCGAGCTTGAGGGATATGCCCACGGTGAGGAAAGCCAGGGCCGCCAGCACCGGCCGCGTGTGCTCCACCGCGGGCAGGCGCTGGGAGAGATCGTGCATGTTCAGCGTCCCGGTCATCAGGTAGAGGAGCCCGACGCCGATGACGATGAAGGTCGCGCCGATGGTGCCCATGATCAGATACTGGTAGGACGCGGTAAGCGCGCGACGGTCCCGGCCCAACGCGATGAGCACGTAGGTGGAAAGCGAGGAAATCTCCAGGAACACGAAGACGTTGAAGGCGTCTCCGGTGATGGCGATGCCGAGCAGGCCGGCAAGGCAGAGGAGGTAGGCCGCGTAAAACAGGTAATGCTGCTCCCGCCGCACCTCGTGGTCCACGCTCTCCCGGCTGTAGCTGATGACCAGCGCCCCCACCAGGGAGACCAGCACCAGCACAAATGCGTTGAGCGGATCGATGCGGTACTCGATTCCCCAGGGCGGCTCCCAGCTTCCCAGGGCGTAGGAAATCACGCCTTCCTGAAGCACCCGGGCCAGGAGCGACCCCGCCACAAAGACCATGGCCCAGGAGACGGCCAGCGCCATGGCCCAGGCGAGCCTCGCGTTGCGCAGCAGGACGCAAAGGGGCGCCGCCATCAGGGGCACCACCACCTGCAGGGCCGGGAAATGCTGCGCGATCACCGTTCCTCGTCCTGGCTGTGAATATCGTCTTCCTCGATGGTGCCGTAGGCCTCCTTGATACGCACCACCAGGGCGAGGCCCAGGGCGAGAGTGGCCACCCCCACGACAATGGCGGTCAGGATCAGGACGTGGGGCAAGGGATTCGAATAGACCGCCAGTCCCTGCGCGATGATGGGTGCCGTGCCGCCGATGATCTTGCCAGCGGAGATGTAGAGGAGATAGACCGACGTCTGGAAGATGGCGAGGCCCACCAGTTTCTTCACCAGGTTGCCGCGGGCGATGACGATATAGAGCCCGATGGCGAGGAGCGCCATCGCCACCCAGTAGTTGAACTGGGCTATGAACGTCATGACTTGGCGTCCGGCCGGCGGCGGCGTCCGGCAAATGCGAAGAAGATCGCCAGCATCACTCCTGCGACGGTGATGCACACGCCCGCTTCCACCCAGAAAACCCCCCGGTGCTGGCCGTGCACCGGGTCCCTGTCGAGGACGAAATAGTCAAGGTAATTGCCGCCTAACAGCAGGCCGATATCCCCGACCAGCGCGTATATAGCGACTCCGAGAGCCACCAGGATCTCCACCAGGCGCGGCGGCACCAGCCTCTGGGCGTTGGCCAGCCCGAATATGATGGTGTAGAAAATCACGCCCGCGGCGAGAATGACGCCGGCCTGAAAACCGCCTCCCGGGCCAAAATCTCCGTGGAACTGGACATACAGGGCGAACAGCAGGGCGAAGGGGATGAGCAGCTTGGCGATGACCCGCAGCACCAGGTATTCCTGCATGCCGCCGCCCTGCCCCTGGGCGCCGTACCGCGCCCGGCGTCCCATGCCCAATAGCAGGATCACGCCAATGCCCGCGGTGAAGATGACGGTGGTTTCCCCCAGGGTGTCGTAGCCACGGTAGCTGGCGAGAACCGCAGTGACCACGTTGGGAATGCCGGTCGCCTCCACCGCTTCCTGGAGATACCTCGGCGCCACGTGCTGATGGATGGGTCCGGAGGGATCCCCGAAGACAGGGATGCCCAGGGTGCCGTAAATGAGCATACCCGCCGTCGCTATCGCCACCAGCAGCGGCAGCACCGGCCGGTGGCCGGGCGCCGCCTCCTCGCTGCCGGTCAGGTAGAGCGTGCCCAGCAGCAGCACCGTTGAAATGCCGGCGCCCACCGACGCCTCGGTCATGGCCACGTCCACCGCGTCGAGGACCGTGAGTTGCGTCGCCATGATGAAGCTGTAGATCCCGGACAAGACCACGACGGCGAACAGGTTGCGCGCGCGAACAATGGCCAGCGCCGAGGCAAGCAGCAGCACCAGCAACACGACATTGATCAGGATTTCGATGGCTGTTCTCCCGATTCCTCGAGTTCCGGCCTGACTCCGCGCGCCACCGCCGCCTTGGCCAGGGCGTGCGTCGCAGCGGGTGACGTGAACAGCAGCAGCACCATTATCAAAGCGAGCTTCGCCCCCACCTGCCAGGACGGCGCCTGCAGCAGCAGCCCGAGAAGGATCAGCCCTGCCCCCAGGGTGTCGATGACGCTGGCGGCATGCATGCGGGTGAACAGGTCGGGCATGCGCAGCATCCCCACGGCTCCGACGATGCAGAATGCCCCCCCCGCCACGAGAAAGGCCCAGCCGAGAGCGTCAAGCAGGATGCTCATCCCGGTCCTCAGGCTCCTCCGGATCACCGAGGCTGCCGAACTCGAAGAATTTCAGGATTGCAATGGTGGCAATCACGTTGAGCAGGGCATACACGATGGCCAGATCCAGAAAATCCGGCCGCCCTCCCAGGAAACCGATGACGGACAGCAGCAGCACGGCGACGGTCCCGATGCTGTTTCCCGCGAGCACCCGGTCGAAAACCGTGGGGCCGGCGAGAGCCCGGACCAGCACCAGGGTGAGGGCCGCCAGCAGGGCGAGGGTCGCCGCCGCGAACATCAGGACATCCCCTCGAATCGGGTCACGCGGCGGTCCATGTCCCCGCCCGCCAGTCCTTCGGCTCCCTCCCGGGTCAATGCGTGCACCAGGATCTCCGATTCGGATACCTGGATGGAGATAGTCCCAGGGGTCAGGGTGATGGAATTTGCGTACGTCACCAGGCCCTCGACCGTCTTCTGGCTGGGCCTGACCCGGATCAAACGCGGACTGATGGGGAGTTCCGGATTGACGATCACCCGGGTCACGTCCCAGGCGGACTTAACGATTTCCGTGGCCAGCCAGGGCCAGTAAAGCAAGCCGCGGCCGGTGAGGTGCACCGGATGCCCCTCGCGATCGATCACTTCCATGCGATGGCCAAAGGCGACCACCGCGAGGGCGCAAGCGGCCCCCGCCGAAAGCAGGAACGGTGTGAAGTATCCCGAAAGCAGGAGCCAGAACCCGAACAAGGTAAGCGCGGAACTGATGGCGTATAACATGGCGGGCGACCCAATCTGCGTAATCTAGTTGCGCTTGCAACACCGCGGTCTGTAACGGGAGACTGCCCCTCGCCCCGGCGGCGAGGACTGGTGACGGACGGCCCGAAAGCACGGCCCGCGTCGGAGCCGCATTTGTTTTTCGGGTCGCTGGATTCTATGCGTAGCAGCCCGGACAGCACAAGCCGTCGCGGCGGGGCCATCCTCCCACGAGGCGCCGCCGGCGCCGCACCCCGCAGGCCGTTCCCGGTTGCAACGCCCTCTTCCGCCCTCTAGAATCCCCGCGCATGCTTCCCCTGCCGCCATCCGTTGCGCAGGCAACCCGTCCGGCCCCGAAGGCGGGGTCACATCGCGTCATTGCGGGAAGGGACCCGCGGCACCGTCCCACGCATTCCGGGTGTCCCGGGGTGCCGGCGCGATGAAGTCAAAAGCCCCCCCGTCATCCCGGGCAAGACCGGGGCCGGATCGCGAGCCGGCCGAGCCGGCTGGCGACGACGCCGGCTCAGCGGAAAAGCGGCACCAGGAGCAGGTTCTCGCCGTGCTGCAGAAATTCCGCCTCGTCTTCAAGTCAGCCCAGAAGCACTTTCATTGGGTCGAGAGGCAGTGTGGCGTCAGCGGTGCCCAACTCTGGGCGCTGTGGGAGCTTTGCGAAACCCCGGGCCTGCGCGTTTCCGAATTGGCCCGCGTGATGTCCATTCACCAGTCCACTGCCAGCAACCTGCTGGACAAGCTGGAGCAGCGGAAGCTGATCCGGAGGGAAAGGAAAGGGCCGGATCAGCGGGTGGTGAGGCTGTTTGCAACCCCCGCCGGGCTCGCGGTGGTGTCCAGGGCGCCCCGGCCGGCGCGCGGCGTGCTGCCTGACGCCCTGAGCCAGCTGCCGGAAAGCGACCTGCGCGCCCTGGACGCGAGCCTCAACGCCCTGGTAAATCTCATGAGGATCCGGGACGAGAAGGCCGCCATGATGCCGCTCTCGGAAATCTAGCGGCAGTTCCACGCCGAGGCCAAGAAAACGCCCCTTTCGGGGCGTTTGTCAGAGCTCCTCTGTTGCCGCTTGCAATCGCCGCCCGTCAGAGACGCGCGGACGAAACGGTGACCAATCCGCCCGGACATTCAATGCGAATTAGTATTGCACAATAGTAACAGAGCCGCTTGCCTTGTCAACGGCGCGCGGCAAGGTCATTCCTCGATTCCGGAACGCCCCGCCCACAGCGCAGCCTGCAGGCGCACCACATCGTGCAGGGAACCGGTCCTGGCCCTTGCCTCGCGCAGCCAGGCGCTGTCGTTCTGCCGCGTCTCGGCCTGGCGGACCAGCGCCTCTAGCGCATCGGCCGAGTCCAGTTCGGCGGCCTCCGCCCCGAGGCTGTGCAGCGTTTCCAGAATGTCCTCGCGCAGCGTCCGGTGTCCCATCGTTCGCGGATCCACTACCTCGCCGTCAAAACCGAAGCGGCAGGCCTGGAATCGGTTGTAGGTGTAAACGAAATAGCTATCAGGGCGCGCGGCCGTCCTGGGATCGGCAAGGAGCCGCCTGGCGAGGGCCTGGGCGTAGGCCGCCAGGCTCGCGGCCTGCTCCACCGTCAGCGGCGTGTCGCAAACCCGTATCTCGACGCTGCCGAATTCCGGCTTGGGCCGGATATCCCAATAGAAATCCTTCGTGCTTTCCACGATGCCCAGGTCCCGCATGGTTCCGAAGTAATCGTTGAATTCCTGCCAAGAGGAGACGAAGGGCATGTACCCGGAAAGCGGAAATGCGGCGATCGCGTTGAGCCGCGACGAGGCGAAAGAAGTGTCCTGACCCTGGAAGAACGGCGAAGACGCCGAAAGCACGATGAAATGGGGAATGTAGCGCGAGAGGGCGTGAAGAAGGTGGATGGCGTCATCCCCGTTTTCGCAGCCCACGTGGATGTGCTGACCGAATACCGTGAACTGCTTGGCCAGGTAGCCGTAAAGATCGGAAAGATGGGCGAAGCGGGGCCGCGCGAAAATTCTCTGCTCGCTCCATTTCTGGAAGGGATGGGACCCGCCCCCGCAAATGGCCAGGTTCAGACGGTCGGCGCAGCGCGCCAGCACGTCGCGCATTTCCTGCAGCTCCCGGAGCAGCGAATCGTGGCGCCCATGGACGGCAGTGGCTATCTCGACCATGCTCTCGGTGATTTCCGGCTTGATTTCGCCCGAGTGCTTCTGCTTGCCGGTGAGCCGCAGCAGATCTGGGGCGCCACGGCTGAGGTTGTAGTCACGGGTGTTGAGGATCTGCAGTTCGAGCTCCACGCCCAGCCGAAGGGGTTCCGAGCGCTTGAATGCCAGCGGCTCCGCGGCCGTGCTCATTGCCGCACCGCGCCACCCGCCTCGCCGGCCAGCCGGAATGCCAGCTGGGTGGCAATGGGCCCCAGGATTTCCAGGAGCGCGATCGCCGCCAGCACGACTCCGGCGAGACCCGCTCCGAACTCGGGATAGAAGGAGGTGGTGCTTTCCACCAGCACGATGGCGGCGCCCGCCATGGGCAGCTGCGACAGGCCGAGCAGCGCCCCCTGGCGGAGGCTCAGCCCGCTCAGCCTCGACAAGGCGCCGATAACCAGGGTCTTCGCCGCCAGTCTCGCCAGAACATAGAGCCCCACCACCGCGGCCGCCGGCCCCAGGGCCTCAAGCCGGAGGCTCGCCCCCGTAAGCACGAACAGCACCGCGACGAAAAGCTGGAACGCATAGCCAAGTTCCACCGGAAGCATGGCATGGCCGCGGTCCAGGTTTCGCGAAAACAGTCCGAGCGCCAGCAGCCCCAGGATTAACGACAGATTCAGCTGCTGGGCCAGTCCGGTGGTGACGGCGATCAGCGCCACGACCAGAATGAACTGCGCGTCCTCACGCTTGCCGATCCACCGGGCCAGAACGATGCCAAGCAAGCCCATGGCGAGCCCCAGCAGCACCGAGCCCAGCAGCAGGTAGGCCGGATGCGCGGCGGCGACGGCCCAGCCCGCATCGCGCGCCAGGTGCGCGTAGGAAATGAGTAGGGTGAGGACGAGCACGGCGAGCCCGCTGTTGATGGCGACCAGATTCAGGGCACGTTCCGTGACCTGGCCTTCGGACTGGAGATCTCGCGCCACCACCAGCACGACCGCGGGGGAGGCGGCCATGCCAATGGCGGCCGCAATGGCGGCTGGCAGGGAAGACTCCCCGGTCATCACCAGGGCGGCGAAGATCGCGGCAAAGGTCGCGAAACTCTCCAGAACGCCGGTCGCCAGCAGCCAGCGCTCCCGCAACAACCAGCGCACCCGCAACCTGTGGCCCAGGTCGTAAAGCACCAGTCCAAGAGCGATCTCCACGAATATGCGCGCCCCGTGCAGCGTCTCGGGATCCAATACGCCCGCCCCGGTGGGCCCCAGAAACAATCCCGTGATCACGTAACCCGCGATTCGCGGAAGGCCCAGGAACCGCTCCACCAGCCAGCCGCCGACCACCCCCGCCAGCATCAGGGAGCCGAACAGGAGCACGGCACTGAATGGGAGGGGAAACGAGGGGAGAAAGCCAATCTCGGACATCGTGCCTCGTTCTCAGAGGGCGGGATCTTCGGGTCATCATGAATCGGAGGAAACCGTTCCCGATGACATCACCGCCCGCAAAAGAAAGCTTCGTGCAAGGCCGCGGGGCGCTCGCGCCTGGCCACATTATACGATGCCCGGATGCGGCGGCCAGCGGGCGAGGGCGGCCTATTCCCCCGCCAGGAACAATACGAATGAATTGACCAGGTAGATCATGAACAGAAAAAGGCTGATCCACCCCACGCTGCGGAACAGGCGCGACACGGCACGGTAAAACAGGCCGACAATCGCCACCCCCGTCATCATGATGGCCGATATCGCCGACACCACGTGGATCTGTGACACGTGGGAAAGTATGGGCCCTTGAAGGAAAAAGATATCGTCCACCGCCAGAATGGCCACGTCGAACAGATTGCTGCCAAGGAGGTTGCCGATGGCCATGTCCAGCGCGCCGATGCGCAGGGCTGAAACGGTAACCACGAGTTCCGGCACGGAGGTGGCAAATGCCACGAACAGTGTCCCCACGAAGCTGTTGTTCCAGCCCATGGCGGCCCCCAGTTCCGCGCCGATGAAGGGCAGCCAGACTCCCGCCGCAACCACGAGGGCGGACGCCATCAGGTAGCGGGTCACCGCCGTGCGGAGGGTAACGCCTGGGTACCGCTCCGCAGCCTTTTCCGTGTACTCGGCCCGCTGACGCTGCTCGAACTGGAACACGGTGCGCATGGCAAGCGCATACAGAAGCAGGATGATGGGCGTGTACACGCCCACGTGGCCGATGGCAAGTGCTTCCGCCCTGTGGCCGAGCAGCAGGCTGAACCCCGCGAAACCGATCAGGATGACCCCGAATCCGGCCGAAAGGATGTGCCCCTGGCTTGCCCGGGTGTACAGGGATTCACCCCGATGCAGGAAATCCAGGACCACGATCAGCAGGAGGTTGAACACGCAGCTTCCCAGCACATCGCCCACCGCGATATTGGGAACTCCGGCTACCGTCACCGAACTGACCCCGGTGATCAGTTCGGGGAGGGATGTGACTGTGGCCAGCAGGACGAGCCCGACCCAGGTTGCCCCGAGACCGGTCTTGTCGGCGATGATGTCGCCGTAGCGGGAAAGCCGCGATCCGGCATAGCCGATGAGCCCGGCGCAGACCGCGAACTTCAGCCATGGCAGCCATAGGTTGTTCATGGCGGGAAATCAACCCGCAGCGTCAGCCGCTTCGAGGATCGAAGCCAGGGTCAGCCCGACGCGACAAGAACGATATGAACCCGATAGGGGCCATGGGCCCCCAGGTTGATGGTTTGCTCGATGTCCGCCGTCCGGGAGGGGCCGGAAACGAAGTTCACCGCCCGCGGCAATCGCCCTAGTTCGGATCTCAGGAGAGCCCAGGCCTCCTCCATGCCCTTGACGATCCGCGAAACCGGTACCACGGCGATATGGGTCTCGGGCAGCAGGCTCACCGCCGCCGGCGAGCCGGACCCGGAGGCAAGCACCAGTGTTCCGGTTTCCGCAATGGCGCAGAACGCGCCGGTGACGCCCACAAGGTCATCCCCCCGCGCCTGCCGGTTCTCCACCGCCACCCCGGCCCCGCTCCAGTTCAGCGACTTCAACGATGGCCATATCACCGCCTGCCTGGGCAGCTGCTGGGACTCCAGATAGCCGGACACGGCCGACGGGACGCCGTCCATGGAAGAGACCTCCTCCACCGTGCTGGAAAGAGAGGTCGCCCGCTCCCGGAACCGAGCCGGGGGATCCCAATCGGAGCTGGGACGCGGTCCCTGGAGGTGCTGCGCCAGGTAACGGTCAACGGCCGCGCGCACGGTTGCCGGCGGCTCGCCCCGGGTTCCTCGCGCGGCGCGGATCTTCTCGATAATGCGCTCTCTTGAGCTCACGAATGCCTTGCCTCCTATCCGCATGGGGAATAACCGCTATTATCGCGCCGCGCGCGCATCACGCAACCCGGTTTCGTGGCGTGCCGGCCGCGAACGCTTCAATATTGTCCACCAGCTGATCGGCCATGGCCTTCATCGCGGTGTCGCTTCCCCAAGCCACGTGGGGTGTCAGGATAAAATTCGGAAGGTCGAGGTTCAGCAGCGGGTTTCCTTCCCGGGGCGGCTCCCGGGAAAGCACGTCGAACCCGGCGCCGGCAATGATTCCCTCGACCAGGGCCGCCGCCAGCGCCGCCTCGTCCACCAGTCCGCCCCGCGCAGTGTTGATGAGCAGGGCGTGGCGGGGCATGCGCCGGAGCTCCGGCGCACCGATCATGCCGCCGGTTTCCGGCGTCAGCGGGCAGTGCAGGGTCAGCACGTCGCTGGATTCCAGGACCTCCTCGAAACGCTCATACCCGGGGCGGATGGCGGAGGCGTTCTTGTGCTCGGCGAAGCGGACCCGCATTCCGAAGGCTTCGCCCAAGGCCGCCACCGCCTTCCCCAGATCCCCCCGGCCCACGATTCCAAGCCGGCCTCCGTGCAGGTCACGGTTGGGATGGGTGAAAAGGCAAAAATGCTCGGCCCGCTGCCACAATCCGCGCCGAAGGTCCTCGCGATAGGCCAGGAGGTTTCGCCGCAGGGCGAGAATCAGCGCGAATACGTGCTCCGGGACCGCATGGCGGGCGTAGCCCCGGATGTTGGACACCACGATGCCGCGCTCGCGGCAGGCGTCCAGGGCGACGTTGTCGGTTCCGGTGGCGCACACCGCGATCATGCGCAGCGCCGGCAGGCCCTCGATGTGCCCTCGCTCCAGCCGCACCTTGTTGGTGATGGCGACGCTGGCATCCCGCAACCGCTCCACGACCTCGTCAGGCGGCGTCTGGGCGAAATCGAACCACTCGTGCTCGAACGCGGGGGGCCGCAAGGCCGGGGGAAACGTGGCACGGTCGAGAAAAACGATGCGATGCAAGGGTGGCAGCGGAAACCGGGATCGCGAGGGTTCCCGGCGCGCGGACCCGCGGCTTACCGTGGTTGCGGTTCAGCCGTGGGTCGGCATCACCGTGGTAACGCCCCGGGGCGCCGCTCCGTCCGATGGCCAGCGCGAGGTAACCACCTTGGTCCGGGTGTAGAAGTACACGCCCTCCATGCCGTGAACATGGAGGTCGCCGAAAAGGGAGTGCTTCCAGCCGCCGAAAGAGAAAAAGGCCATGGGCACCGGGATCGGGACGTTGATGCCCACCATGCCGACTTCGATCTCGTTCTGGAAGCGCCGGGCCGCGTGCCCTGACCGGGTGAAGATGGCGGTGCCGTTGCCGTATTCATTACTGTTCACCAGGGCGATGGCCTCCTCCAGGCTGCCCGCGCGAACCACCACCAGCACCGGGCCGAAGATCTCGTCCCGGTAAATGCTCATCTCGGGCCTGACATGATCGAACAGGGTCGGCCCCAGGAAGAATCCGTCTTCGTGGCCCGTAATCCGCAACCCGCGCCCGTCCAGCACGAGCCTCGCGCCATCGCGCTCCCCCTGGTCCACGTAGCCCCTCACCTTGTCGCGGTGGGCGCGGGAGATGAGCGGCCCCATCTCCACCCCGTGCCGATCCCCGGGACCCACCACCAGCTTGCCCGCCTTGTCGCGGATACGCTCCACCAGGGCGTCGCCGGCATCGCCCACCGCAACCACCGCGGAAATGGCCATGCAGCGCTCGCCGGCGGAGCCGTAGGCGGCGCCGATCACCTGGTCGGCCGCGAAGTCCAAGTCCGCGTCCGGCAGCACCACCGCGTGGTTCTTGGCGCCGCCGAGAGCCTGCACGCGCTTCCCGTTGGCCGCGCCGGTCTGGTAGATATAGCGGGCCACCGGCGTGGAGCCGACGAAGGAAACGGCGCGCACGTCCGCATGAGCGAGGAGGCCGTCCACCACCTCCTTGTCGCCGTGCGCCACATTGAACACGCCGTCCGGCAAACCCGCGTCCTTGAACAGCTCCGCCATGCGCATGCTGGTGGAGGGAATCTTCTCGGACGGCTTGAGCACGAAGGTATTGCCGCAGGCGATGGCCACCGGAAACATCCATAGCGGAACCATGGCCGGGAAATTGAAGGGTGTAATGCCGGCGCACACACCCAGGGGCTGGAGCATGGAATGGCAGTCGATGCCGCGACCCACATCCTCGGCATGCTCCCCCTTCAAAAGATGAGGTACCCCGCTTGCGAACTCGATAACCTCGATGCCCCGCTGCACCGATCCGGCAGCGTCCGCCAGGGTCTTGCCGTGCTCCTCGGTGATGAGCCGCGCCAGGTCGGAGCGGTGAGCTTCCATGAGCTCGCGAAATCGGGTGAGGATCCGCGCCCGGCGCACCGGCGGCGTGGCCGCCCATTCCGGAAATGCCGCCTTGGCCGCGCCAACTGCCGCATTCACGTCCTCCGAGCTTCCCAAGGGGACTCGGCGGATAACCTTTCCGGTGGCCGGGTTGGTGATCTCGCCGAAGCGGCTGCCGCGGGAGGGCACCTGCCGGCCGTTGATCCAAAGTGGGACGATACCTTCCATCATGGCTACGGGTCTCCTCCTTGCTGATTTGGTGCGGCCCCGCTCGGACAGCGGGTTTCAGCGGCCGCCGCCGCGACGGCGATAGAGCTCGTGGAACGTTTTTCCTTCCGGCGCCGGCATGTCCCGCCCCTCGGTCCAGCCGGAAGCCCCGGGCGGAAGGCGGTGGATGAGCCGATCGGAACCGCCCATGCGCCGCAGGACCCGGGCGGCGATCCGGGCGCCCAGGGAATAAATTTCGGGTTGCGAGGCGGCGTACGCCCAGAGCTTGATGGCGAGGCGCTCCGGCCACGGACGCAGACGCCTTTCCACCTGCTTCTCGCGCAGCTTGCGCTGGAGGTCCGGCAGGGGAATCTTCACCGGGCACACGACGCCGCACTGGTTGCACAGGGTCGATGCGTTGGGCAGGTCCAGGGCGTTCTCGATACCCACGTAGGAAGGGGTGAGGATGGACCCCATGGGACCGGGATACACCCATCCGTATGCGTGGCCGCCGATGGTCTGGTACACCGGGCAGTGATTCATGCACGCTCCGCAGCGTATGCAGCGGAGCATGGGCTGGAAATCGGTTCCGAGCAAGGCGCTGCGGCCGTTGTCCACGAGCACGACATGAAAATGCTCCGGGCCGTCCTGCTCCCCGCCCCCCCTCACCCCGGTGGTGAGGGACACATAGTTGGTAATGGACTGGCCGGTGGCCGAGCGCGGCAGCAGCCTGAGGAGCGTGGTAACATCCTCCAGAGTGGGCACCACCTTCTCGATGCCGGTGATGGCCACATGGACTTTCGGCATGGTCGTGCACAGGCGGCCATTGCCCTCGTTGGTCACGATGAGGGTGCTGCCGGTCTCGGCCACGATGAAGTTCGCCCCGGAGATTCCCATGTCGGCCGACAGGAAGTGGGGGCGCAGCACTTCCCGCGCCTCCCGGCAGAGATCGGGAACCGACTCCTTGCGCGGTCGCTGGTGATGCCGCTCGAATAGATCCGAGACCTCGTCCTTGCTCTTGTGGACCACCGGCGCCACGATGTGGGAAGGCGGCTCCTGGGCCAGCTGGAGGATGTACTCTCCCAGGTCTGTCTCCACCACCTGCACCCCCGCCGCCTCCAGGGCATCGTTGAGCGCGCACTCCTCGCTCACCATGGACTTGGATTTCGCCGCCTTCTTCACGCCATGGGCGCGGGCGATGTCGCAGATGATCCGGTTGGCTTCCTGGGCGTCCTCCGCCCAGTGAACGACCGCGCCGCGGGCGGTGGCGTTGCGCTCGAACTCCTCCAGGTACAGGTCCAGGTGCTCGAGCACCCGGTCGCGAATGCGCTGCGCGGCATCGCGGATCTCGTCGAAATTGTCGAGTTCGAGAATTGCCTGCGCGCGGCCGGCGACAAACTTTCCCCGGGTCTTGCTGAGAGCGTCCTGAAGGCGCCTGTCGGCTAGCTTCTCGCTCGCCGTTGCCTTGAAGTGCATCGAACGGACTTGCATGTACTCTATCCCCGGATCGCGGCGAACCGCAGCGTGGAGGGGCGGCGACGACCCGGCCGGATGAGACACGTCCGCGTTCTAGGCGGTGTTCTATTCATTGCCCTCGATCCCGGCGAGGACTTCCGCGACGTGGAACACCCGGGTCTTTTGGTCCCCCAGGCGCCGCAACCGGCCTTCGATGTTGAGGATGCAACCAAGGTCCCCGAGCACCAGGGCATCCGCACCCGATGCCTGGACACTCTGGCATTTGTTGTCCGCCAGCTTGGATGAAATCTCGCCATACTTGACGGAAAAGGTTCCGCCGAAGCCGCAACAGGTTTCCGCGCCCTCCATTTCCCTGAGCCGCAGGCCCTCCACTTTTGCGAGCAGCTGCCGGGGCTGCTGCTTGACCCCCATTTCCCGGAGCCCGGCGCAGGAATCGTGGTAGGTCACCACGCCGTCAAAGCGGCCAGGCACGTCCGCCAGCCGCGCCCGGTTCACGAGGAAATCCGTGAGCTCGAAGGTCCGGGCCGCCAGGCGATTCATGTCCTCGTACTCGGGCTCGCCCCGGAACAGTTCGGGATAGTGCTCTCGGATCATGCCGCTGCAGGAACCGGAGGGCGCGACCACGTACTCACAGTGCCTGAACTCCCGCAGGACCTTGCGCGCAAGAAGCTGCGCCGCGGCACGGTCGCCCGAATTGTAGGCAGGCTGGCCGCAGCAGGTCTGGGTCTCGGGAAACACCACCTCGCAGCCGGCCCGCTCGAGAAGTGCCACCGCCGCGAAACCAATGCGCGGCCGCATCAGGTCAACCAAACAGGTGACGAAGAGACCAACTCGCATGGGGGCACCCGGAAGACGCGTCGACCCTGCGATCATAGCACAGCGCCTGATGGGCCGAGGCGATTGTGGAACCTGGTCCAGCATCCTAGAATTCCGCCACCCCTTGCCTGCATGCTGCCCCGTGAGCCCACCGGAAACCTCGGCGAAAAACTCGGTTCAGGTCCTGGAGCGCATGATGGCGCTGCTGGAGACCATGGTCGAGCATGCGCGGCCGGCGTCCCTCAAGCAGCTTTCTGGAGAAACCGGGCTTCATCCCTCCACGGCCCATCGCATCCTGGGGGTTCTGGTGCGGCATCGCCTCGTGGACCGGGTGGAGCCCGGCGCTTACCGGCTGGGAATCCGCCTGCTCGAGCTGGGGCATATCGTGAAGTCGCGGCTCAACGTGCGCCAGGAGGCCCTGCCCCACATGGAAAGATTGCACCGGGCCCTCAACGAGAGCGTGAACCTTTCCGTACGTCAGGGTGACGAGATCGTCTATATCGAGCGCGTTCTGGGTGGGCGCTCCATGATGCGCATCGTGCACCTGGTCGGGGACCGGGCACCCCTCCATATCACGGCGGTGGGAAAGATTTTCCTCATGGACGGAGGGGTCGAGCAGGCGCGGGAATACGCCCGCCGCACAGGCCTCCCGCCGCGCACCCGCAATACCCTAACCAGCGTGCCGAAGCTCGTGCAGGAGCTGGAGCGGGTCCGCCGCCAGGGTTTCGCCTTCGACAACGAGGAGCTCGAGCTCGGGGTCCGTTGCATCGGGGCGGGAATCCGCGATGACGAAGGGCGGCTGATAGCGGGATTGTCGGTGTCGGCCCCGGCCACGCGTCTGGATCGCGCCTGGGCCCCCATGGTGAAACAGACCGCGGATGAGATCTCGCGGTCGCTCGGCTTCCAGTCGCGATTCCTCTCAGGGCAGCGCGATATAGTGGACCGAGAATAGCCCGTTGGCGTCGGTCCACACATAAGCGGGCCAATAGCCGGCTCCCGCGGCAAGGAGCTGAAATTCCTCCACCGAATACTTGTATGAGTATTCGGTGAGCACGCTTTCCCCTTCGGCAAACTCGAAACGATGGTTTCCGATGGTCACCGTCTGGCGGGCAAGGCTCACCAAGTGCATCTCTATGCGGCCCTGCTCGTCATTGTAGAAGGCGTGATGCCGGAATCGGCCCAGGTCGAAATTGCCCTGCAGCTCCCGGTTGATCCGTTCCAAAAGGTTCAGGTTGAATGCCCCCGTCACGCCCCAGCTGTCGTTATACGCGGCTTCCAGGGCGCCGCGGGGTTTCTTCAGATCGACTCCGATCAGCGCTGCGCCTCCGGAACCCAGGACCTGCGCCGTGCGCCGGAGAAACGCTGCAGCCTCCTCGCGGGTAAAGTTACCGATGGTGGAGCCCGGAAAGTAAAGAGCCCGTCTCTGGACTTTCGGAAGGCCGAGCTCCGGCAGCTCGATGGGTTGCGAGAAATCGGCGCGCACCGCGACGAAGCGGATGCGGGGAAACTCCCGGCAGAGCGCGTCGCAGGAGGACTCGAGCTGCTCCCAGGCTATGTCAACGGGGACGAAGGCGACCGGAGCCAGCGACTGCAGCAGGAGTCTGGTTTTTTCGCTGTTGCCGCATCCGACCTCGATGAGAGCGCAGCCGGGCCCGAGGGCGCGGGCCATCTCGGTCGCCCGCTGCCGCATCAGGGAAAGCTCCGCCCGGGTCACGTAATACTCAGGGAGGTCGCAAATGGCGTTGAACAGCTCGCAGCCGCGCGCATCATAGAAGTATTTGGGCGGAAGCGCCTTCTGCGCGGCAGAGAGCCCGGCCACCACGTCCGCGAACAGGCTGTCCGCGGGTGGGCGAAGGTCAACGAAGGTAAGTTTGGAACGTTTTCGTGGCACGGCGCAGGGCAGCGGAATGCGCGGGCCTGAAACACCCGCATTCCCGGGGCCCACCATGCCGCGGGAACTTCCGCATCATACCGCCGTCAGCCGATGCTGCCCGAGGCAAGGGCGCTTTCGATCCATTTGCGGATCCGGTTGGCGTCGCCCAGCCGGGTGTTTTTTCCCCAGGAATCCAGAAGCACGATGACCAGGTCCCGTCCGGCGATGGTTGCCCGCATTACCAGGCACCGTCCCGCCTCGCTGATATAACCCGTCTTCGACAGCCCGATTTCCCAGTTGGGACTCCGGACCAGGCGGTTGGAATTTCCAAACTTGAGGGGGTGCCTATAGCCCCGGACCTTGACAGAATAAGCCGGAAGAGTAGTGAATTCCTGAATCAACGGGTAACCATGGGCCGCTTCAACGAGCTTGACGAGATCCTCCGCAGTGGACACGTTGTCGCTGTTGAGGCCCGTCGCATCGGCGAAGCGGGTGTTGTGCATGCCCAGCTGGCGCGCCTTGATGTTCATTTGCGCGACAAACAGGGCAGTGCCCCCGGGATAGGTCCGGCCCAGGGCGGCGGCAGCGCGATTTTCGGACGCCATGAGGGCCAGGCGCAACAGGTCTTCCCGGGTCAGTTCCGTCCTCACCCGCAGCCGCGAACGCGTGCCCTTGAGATGGTCGACGTCCTCGGATGAGATGGAGATGGCCTCGTCCATGGGCAGCTTCGCCTCCAGGACCACGATCGCGGTCATGAGCTTGGTGATCGAAGCAATCGGCGTGACCTCGCCGGCATTCTTGTCGTACAGGATCTGGCCGCTCTCCTCGTCGTAGACGAGGGCGGCCGACGACTTGAGCCTCAAACGCGAAGGCTCCAGCTCGTCCAGCACGTCCGGCGCCACACTGGCGCCTGCCGCGGCGCCCTTGGGCGAGATCTGCCCCGATTTCGCCGATTTTCCGCCTTCGGCCAACGCGCTCCCGGCAAAGACGAACAAGACCAACATCCAGATCCAACCGAACCTCATCTCCCCCCCGATTCAGGCTACCACCTCAAGACCAGCAAATAAGTTAACAAAAATCGCGGGCTAGGAAAAGATCTTCGAAACCATATGAGGAAAAATCCTCATCTTCCCCCGCCTGCGTGAAGGGGAATGATAACCGCCCGCTCGGCGTCCCCCGCCTGCTCCAGTATCTGCAGGGCCTGCTGCTCCTGCTGTTGGAGGGTCCACATGTGGGCATACGCGCCCTCGGCGGCCAGCAGTTCCCGATGCGAGCCGCGTTCCACGATGCGTCCATGGTCCATGACCAGGATCTGGTCGGCATCCACGATGGTGGACAGCCGATGGGCGATGGTGAGCGTGGTGCGGTTCGCGGCAATGCGCCGGAGTTCCCCCTGGATAGCCTTTTCACTCTTCGAGTCCAAAGCGGAGGTAGCCTCATCGAAAATCAATATCCGAGGGCGCTTGAGCAGGGCGCGGGCAATGGCCACCCGCTGCTTTTCTCCCCCTGACAGCTTCAGCCCCCTCTCCCCCACCAGGGTTTCGTATCCGTCCGGGAGCCCGTCGATGAAATCGTGGATATGGGCAGATCGTGCGGCCTCGATCACTTCCTCGCGCCCCGCGTCCGGGCGCCCGTATTGAATGTTGTAGAAAATCGTGTCATTGAACAGGACCGTATCCTGGGGGACGATGCCGATCGCCGCCCGCAGCGACTCCTGGGTGACTTCCCGCACGTCCCGGCCGCCGACGAGGATGCGCCCGCGGTTGACGTCGTAGAAGCGGAACAGGAGCCGCGCCAGCGTGGACTTGCCCGAGCCGCTGGCGCCCACCACAGCAACGTTCCTTCCGGCCGGCACCGCGAAGCCCACGTCGAACAGGATCTGGCGCTTGGCGTCGTACCCGAAGTCCACATTCTCGAAGCGCACATCGGCCTCCCCGGGAGGAAGCGCCTGGGCGCCCGGCGCATCCTCCACCTCGGCGTTCTCCGCCAGGAGCCCGAACATCTTCTCCATGTCCGCCAGGGAGTGCTTGATCTCCCGGTAGACGAAGCCCAGAAAATGCAGCGGCATGTACAGCTGGATCATGTAGGCGTTCACCAGGACCAGATCCCCCAGGGTCATGTCCCCGGTCACCACGCCGTTCGCCGCCAGCAGCATTAGGAGGGTGATTCCCAACGCCACGATCAGGCTCTGACCCGCGTTCAACGCCGCCAGGGACGTCTGGTTCTTGACCGCCGCCACCTCCCATTTGGCGAGGCTGTCGTCGTAGCGCCGGGTCTCCCAGGGTTCGTTTCCGAAGTACTTCACCGTTTCGTAGTTGAGCAGGGAGTCGATGGCGCGGGTGTTCGCCTTGCTGTCCATGTCGTTCATGGTGCGGCGGAAAATCATGCGCCACTCGGTGATGACAAGGGTGAACCCGATGTAGACCGCGAGCGTCAGGAAGGTCACGATGGAAAACACTGCCGCGTATTTCGACAGCAGGATCCCCGCCACCAAAGCGATTTCCACCAGGGTGGGCAGGATGTTGAAAAGCATGAAATTGAGCAGGAAGGAAATGCCGCGCGTGCCGCGCTCGATGTCCCGGGACATGCCGCCGGTCTGGCGTTCCAGGTGGAAGCGCAGGGAAAGCGCGTGAAGATGCGCAAACACCTGCATGGCCACCCGGCGGATCGCCCTCTGGGTCACCTTGGCGAAGACCGCGTCCCGCAGCTCGCCGAACAGGGTCGAGCACAGCCGCAGCATCCCGTAGCCGAGCACCAGAAGCACCGGCAGCGCCAGCATCGCCTGGGGCCTGTCCAGGGCGTCCACGATATCCTTGAGCACCAGGGGCACCGCCACGTTGGCAAGCTTGGCAAGGATCAGCAGCGCGAGCGCCAGCACCACCCGTCCCCTGAACTCCCAGAGGTAGGGGAGAAGGGTGCGAATGGTCTTGAGGTCGTTGCGGTCTTTGGGCGCGGGGCCGTGATGGCGTATGCGCATGGGAGCGATACCAGCGGGATTCCGGCGCTAAGCCTAACATTCCCCGCCACGCCGCGGCCAGCCGCGTTGACATGGCCGCGCCGGGAAGCCGACAATCCGCCGCTCAGGAGGTGATACCGATGTTCATGTCCGCGGCCGATTACCGGGAGTCCCTGCGCCGCCTTTCCCCGCGGGTTTTCGTCAACGGCCGCCGGGTGGCGTCCGTGGCGGACGACCCGGATCTCGCCCCCGGCGTCGCCGCCATCGGGCTCACTTACGATGCCTGCCTGGACCGTGACCTGGCCCGGCACATGGTCGCCACCGACACGGCCTCGGGCCAGCCGGTGAACCGCATGCTCCATATCGTGCGCTCCGCCGACGACCTGCTGCGGAAGCTGGAAGCCGTGCGCATTCTGTGCCAGAGGACAGGGTGCGCCCAGCGCTACCTCATGGGGGATGCCTTCAACGCGTTGCTTCAGGCCACCTACCGGACGGACGCCGAAACCGGAAGCGATTACCACCCGCGGTTTCTGGCCTATCACCGCCGGGCGCGAGAGGAAGATATCGCCTGCGCCATCGCCATGACCGACGCCAAGGGCGACCGCTCACTGCGTCCCCACGCGCAGGTCAACGCCGACACCTACGTGCATGTCGTGGAGCGCCGGCGCGATGGTGTCGTCATATCGGGGACCAAGGCCATCGTCACCAGCGCGCCCTATGTGCACGAGCTGCTGGTCATGCCCTGCCGTACCATGACCGAGGCAGACCGTGAGTTCGCGGTGTGCTGCGCGGTGCCGGCGGACGCCGAGGGAATTACCATAGTCTCTCGCCCGGCGGGCCGTCCGGGCCAGCCGGCGGCCAAGTTCAGCGGCCGCTATGGCCAGTCGGTGGCCGCCGTCATCTTTGACCGGGTGTTTGTGCCATGGGAGCGGGTGTTTCTCGGCGGCGAATGGCAGCACGCGGGATTCCTGACCACCGCCTACGCCACGCACCACCGTCACAGCTGCATTGCCGCCCGTGCCGGGTTCGGCGATCTGCTGATCGGGGCGGGAGTCCTGATGTGCGACGCCAACGGGCTGGAGCCGGGACGTCACCATCACCTGCGGGACGCCCTGGTGGAACTCATCAAGATCGTCGAGGGATTCTATGCCTGCGGCGTGGCGGCGTCGGTTCACGGCGTGCCCGATCCCGCGGGCAATGTCATGCCGGAGCCGGTGTACGCCAATATCGGCAAGCTGCTGCTGGCCACCCAGATCTACGACATGCACCGCCTGGCCCACGAAGTCTCGGGCGGGCTCGTGGTGGCCCTTCCCGGCCCGGAAGAAGACCACAATCCCGAGACCGCAGGGAGCCTGCAGGCGGTGCTGGCGGGGCGCGCCGACATTCCCGCCGCTCACCGCATGAGCCTGGCGCGGCTGATGGAGGACCTCACGGCATCCGACAGCGCCGGATGGTATTCCCTCATCAGCCTCCACGGCGGCGGATCCCCGG
>Ga0210334_10485419_pt1 | contig 30824 bp, 28 predicted proteins | sample S306metaT_FD_164440 | JGI IMG/M metagenome (GOLD analysis project Ga0210334, IMG submission 164440) | Metatranscriptome of estuarine sediment microbial communities from the Columbia River estuary, Oregon, United States - S.306 (Metagenome... | ecosystem: Environmental > Aquatic > Marine >... | reverse complement strand
GTCGCCTGCGGCTCCGGCCGTGCGATGTCGGAATGCCGGCGGCCGCGTGTGTGGCGACCGTCGCGGCGGGCGACACGGCGCTCACCTGCTCGCCGGGCGTCAGCTCGACCTCGGCCTCCGCGCTCGCCCGATCGAGGTCGACATCGGCCTCGCCAGCCGCGGCCGCGGACCGCCGCTCCGCCCACTCGCGGGCGACCTTCTCGGCGATCCGCCGCTGGCGGGTCGTCCGCCCACGGGGACGCGTCGGCTCGCTCACAGCCCGGTCATCACGGCTCGTCGGGACGCCGCACGCGCCGCCAGCCGGTCTTGAGTCGCCTGATCCCGTCCGACCCGGGTGGCCCGTCGACCTCGCCCGGGGCAGCCGTCAGGGACGGATCGGCCGGGCGCAGCTGGAAGGTGTTGAAGCGATTGGCGGCCCTGCCGGTCCCCTCCCTGGCCCAGGCCTCGACGGCATCGGCAGCCGCGTCCAGGAGCTCGTCGAGGCGCTCGCGCTCGTCGGGTGCGAACCGGCTCAGGACGTGGTCGATCGCGTGCCGGTCGGGTTCGCCGATCCCCACCCGGAGCCGGCTGAAGCGCTCTGTCTTGAGCTCCTCGATGATCGAGCGGAGCCCGTTATGCCCGCCGGCCCCGCCGCCCTCGCGGAAGCGAAGCTTGCCGAACGGCAGGCTGAAGTCGTCGGCGACGACGAGGAGCTCGTTCAGCGGCGCGCGCTCACGGGCCAGCAGCTTCCGGACGGCGATCCCGGAATCGTTCATGAACGTCAGCGGCCTGGCGAGCACAAGGTCGAGCCCGCGGAAGCGACCCATCGCCACGGCCGAAGAGTCGCGCTCTCGGCCCCGCCCGCGCCAGCCGGCCCGATCCGCGACCCGGTCGAGCACCATCCAACCGATGTTGTGGCGCGTCTCCGCGTATTGGCCACCCGGGTTGCCCAGGCCGACGACGATCTTCACCCTGCCTCCGGCGGGCCGGCCGAGCCGGCGCCTCCAGACCGCCGGGGCCGGCGGTCACGACTAACTGCCCCGACCCGGTCGCAGGTGGGGCATCGGAACGATGGTACCCCGGCCCCGCGGACCGGGCCGAACTGCCCCCCGGACCGGGCCGTCGGACCGGCGGGCCTGTCACGCCGCGCTCGGTACACTCGTGAACGATGGGTAACTCGCCCGGCGCCACCGCCGCGACGCTGCTCCAGCGCACCATGCTCCCGCTGACGATCGTCGGTCTCGTCGTCGGCCTGGTCGCCGCCTGGGCCGGGAACGAGCAGGCCGCGGCGATCGCGTGGGCGGTGCCATCCCTGCTGATCGGGCTGCGGCTGGCGTGGTCGATCATCCGCGACCTGCTGCGCGGAGAGATGGGCGTCGACATCATCGCCATCCTCGCGATCGGCGGTGCGCTCCTCCTCGGGGAGTACCTTGCCGCGGCGGTCATCGGCGTCATGCTCGCGACCGGCCAGGCGCTTGAGCGTTATGCGGAGGGCCGTGCGCACCGGGAGCTGTCCGCCCTGCTCGGCCGGGCACCGCGCGATGTCCACCGCTACGCGGGCGAGAGGCTCGAGACGATTCCCCTCGAGGCCGTCGCTCCCGGCGACCGTCTGCTCGTGAAACCCGGGGAGGTCGTACCCGTCGACGGGATCGTCGGCGCCGAGTCGGCGATCCTCGACGAATCTGCCCTCACCGGCGAGGCACGACTCGTCACCCGGGAGCCCGGCGAGACGATCTCCTCCGGCATCGTCAACGCCGGGTCGCCGTTCGAGTACCGGGCCATCGCCAGCGCGGCCGAGAGCACCTACGCGGGGATCGTCCGCCTGGTCGAGGAGGCGCAGGCGTCGAAGGCTCCGTTCGTCCGCCTGGCGGACCGTTACGCTCTCTACTTCATCCCGCTGACGCTCGCGATCTCGGGCGTCGCCTGGATCGCCTCGGGCGACCCGGTGCGCGCCCTCGCCGTGCTCGTCGTCGCCACGCCCTGTCCGCTCCTGCTCGCAGCGCCGATCGCGATCGTGGCCGGCATCTCGCGAGCGGCGCGACGCGGCGTCATCGTCAAGGGCGGCGGCCCGCTCGAGACGCTGGCCCGATCTCGGGTGCTCCTGTTCGACAAGACCGGCACGCTCACTGCCGGACAGCCCCATCTCGCGGCGGTCGAGACCGGCGGTTCGATCGCAGCGTCGGAGGTGCTCAGACTGGCTGCATCCGTGGAGCAACACTCGCCGCACGTGTTGGCCGGGGCGATCGTGCACGCTGCACACGAGCGCGACCTGGCGCTGGCCATGCCGGGCGACGTGGAGGAGGCGCACGGGGCCGGCGTCGCAGGGCTCGTCGACGGTCGGTGGGTGACCGTCGGGACCGCTGAGCATGCGGCTGACGGCGGCCGCCTCCCGGGCTGGGTGCGCGACCTGCGTCGGCGCTCGGTGCTCGAGGGAGCGACGAACGTGTTCGTGGCCGTGGACGGGGTGCTGGCCGGCGCCCTCGTGCTCGACGATCCGATCCGGCCCGAGACGCCGCGCGCCATCCGCTCGCTCCGGCGGATCGGTTTCACCCGCATCGTGATGGTCACCGGCGACCATGGATCGGTCGCCGACATCGTCGGCTCGGCCATCGGCGTCGACGCCGTGCTCGCCGAGCGGACGCCGGGCGACAAGGTCGACGCGGTCCAGACGGAGCGGAGCGACACCGATAGCCCGGTGGTGATGGTCGGCGACGGCATCAACGACGCTCCCGCCCTGGCCGCGGCGGATGTCGGGGTCGCGATGGGGGCCCGTGGCGCGACCGCCTCGTCCGAGGCTGCGGACGTGGTGATCGCCGTGGACCGGCTCGACCGGTTGACGGAAGCCGTCGGCATCGCCCGGCGGGCCCGGACGATCGCGCTCCAGAGCGTGATCGCCGGGATGGGCCTGTCGATGGTGGCCATGGTGGCCGCGGCGTTCGGTTTCCTGCCGGTCGTCGCGGGAGCGATCCTTCAGGAGGCGATCGATGTGGCGGTCATCCTGAACGCGCTGCGCGCCGTCCGTGGCGGAGTCGAGCGCCCGATCGTCGTGCCCGGCTGGACGGAGACCAGCGCCCGTCTGCGCGCCGAGCATCGCGAGCTGGCTGCTCCCCTGGCCAGCATCCGCACGACGGCCGACCGGCTCGACACGCTCGACGATGACGCGGCGGTCGCCAGCCTCGAGGCGATCCGGACGTTCCTGGTCGACGTGCTCGTCCCCCACGAGGAGCTCGAGGACCGGACCGTCTACCCGATGCTTGCGAAGGCCATGGGCTCCGACGATGTGACCGCTTCGATGCACCGGACCCACACCGAGATCTTCCGGCTCGTCCGGTCGCTGGACCGCCTGGTCATGGACATCCGGCGCGACGGCCCGGAGCTCGACGACCGGACCGACCTGCGCCGGGTGCTCTACGGCCTCGACGCCATCCTTCGCCTGCACATGGCGCAGGAGGAGGAGCTCTACACCTCGCTCGGCGACGAGCAGCCGACCGCGAGCGCGGCGCCCGCGACCGCCTGAGCGCAGATCAGCCGGGCTCCAGGAGACCCCGCTCGAGCGCTCGCATCGCCGCTGCCTCCGCCGGATCGAGGTGGTCCCAGCCGCACACGTGGAGCACGCCGTGGGTCACGAGGAGGCGCACCTCGTCCGCCGGCGACCAGCGCACGTCGCCGGTCTGGCCGCCTCGACCCTCCGCTGCCTGGGCGACGGCACGCTCGATCGACACGACGACGTCGCCGAGGTGCCGGCGTTGCCCCGGCGGCAGCACAAAACCCTCGGGGGCGTCGGCCGGTACCGTGTCGATCGCCCTACGCGACCCGGTGACGTGCGCCGGGAACGCCCCGGACGGCAGCATCGGGAACGACAGCACGTCGGTCGGACCCTCCCCTCCGAGGTACGCGGCGTTGAGCTCAGCGAGCTCGGCATCGTCGGAGAGGACGAGCCCGAGCGACGCCGGCACCGGTGCCCCCGCGGCCTCGAGCGCGGCCGCGATCGTCCGGGTCAGCACGGCCATCGGCAGGACGCGGTCGACTCCGGGACGTCGTTCGATGTCGATACGCCAGGGCGGGTGGTAGTGGCGGATCACGAGGGGCGGGGGCCGCCCTCGCCGCCGGCTGCGGCCCGCCGCGATTCGAGCTCCACGATCTTGCTCTGTGGGTAGGCGATCCGCTGGTGGTACATACCGAGCAGCTGGGACACGAATGCCTCGCGGATGCGGTCGATGTCGCGCAAGGTCAGATCGCACTCCCCGAACTGGTCGTCCTGCACCCGCTCATCGATGATCCGGCTCACCATCGCCCTGATGGCGGCCTCGTCCCGCGAGGCGAGGGAGCGGACCGAGGCCTCGACCCCGTCGGCGAGCATCAGGATGGCGGCCTCGCGCGTCTGCGGTTTCGGGCCGGAGTGCCGGAAACGATGCTGATCCACCGCGTCCGCGGCCTTGCGCCCCTCGGCCGTCTCGAGCCCGCCGTATGGAGCGGCCGCTTCCTCGCGCGCCTTGGCGTAGAAGTAGCTGATGAGCGCCGTCCCGTGATGCTGAGGGATGAACGCGATGAGCGTCTTGGGCAGGCGGTACTTGTAGGCGAGATCGATGCCGGCCGCCACGTGCTGCTTGAGCACCTGGGCCGACACCTCGGGATCGAGCTGGTCGTGGACGTTCTCGCCGCCGGCCTGGTTCTCGATGAAGGCCAGCGGATCCGCCAGCTTGCCGATGTCGTGGTAGTAGGCGGCGACGCGAGCCAACAGCGGATCGGCGCCGATCGTCTCGGCTGCACGCTCGGACAGGTTGCCCACCATCAGCGAGTGGTGATAGGTGCCCGGCGTTTCAACCAGCAGCCGGCGCAGCAGCGGCTGGGACGGGTTGGCCAGCTCCAGGAGCTGGAACACGGTCAGGATGCCGAACAGGTTGCCGAGCACCGCGAACAGGCCGACGGTCGCGACCGCCGCGCCACCGGCCGAGACCAAGGATGCCGCCAGCAGCTGGAGCAGCCCGGTCAGGTCGTGCTCTCCGAGCAGGGTGAAGGTCGTGACGACGAGCGCATTGGCGAGGGCCACGGCGACACCCGCCTGGACGAACACGTGGAGCCGATCGCCGCGCCGGATCGTCAGCACACCGGCCAAACCGCCGAGGAACGTGTACATCGCGAGCTCGAGCGACCCGCCGCTCACGGCCCCGGCGCCGTTCACGGCACCGGCCAGGAGGGCGAGGATCGCCATGAGCACGATCGCCGCCGTCGCATCGAGAAGGATGGCCACGAGCATGCCCGCCGCAGCCGTCGGCAGGAAGTACGGCAGGATCGACCGCCCTGCGGTCACCTGGAGGGCAAGCGCCGTGATGGCCACGATGAGGCCGACGAGCACCAGCACGTTGTTCCGATGCCAGAAGGTCGGGCGGAACCGCCAGAACCAGGCGAGAAGCGGGATGACGAGCAGGATCGCCAGCGCCACCCAGCCAAGCAGCCGCACCGCGTCGGGCTCGGCTTGATCGAGCCCGAGCGCCTGGATCTGCTCATACGCCTCGGGCGTCACGCGCTCGCCCTTGCCCACGATGATCTCACCCTGGGCGAGGCTGACCTTGACCGGGTCCACGGCGGCGGCACGCTGCTCTCTGGCGGCATCGGTCAGATCCTGGCTGAAGGAGCTGTTCGGGACGATGAGCGGGGCCACGATCTCGGCCACCAGGGCGCGCTCCGGTTCGCTGAGATCCCCGACGATGAGGGTGGGCAGACGCGCGCGGGTCGCGGCGACCTCCGTGTCGCGCAGCTCCCCCCGGAGCAGGACGTCGAGCACTCGAGCGCCCTCGGTCCGGGCCGCGATCCACCGTTCCGGCGTCAACTCAAGGAGCGTGGCCCGCGCTTCATCGGAGAGATCGGGGATGGCTCCCTCAAGGAGGAACGCCCGCCCCTCGGGCGTGAGCTCGAGGGCGGAGAATGCGGCGTCGGCCGCCGCCGTCCGGGTGCCGAGCGCGCGGGCCTGCTCGTCGGCCACCGCCGCGGCGTTCTCCGGCGTGTAGTCGTAGATCGCCTCGACCTTCGCCCGTTCGGCCGAGCGAGCCTCCTCGGTCTGGATCTGGCTCTCGATCTCGATCGCTCGCGGCGAGACGATGTCGGCGGGCGCGATCTGGCCGACCCCCACCCGAACCGGGTCGGGGATGAGGTTCGAGCCGAGGATGGCGGCGAGGACCGCGACGAGCACGACGATCCCGAGCACGAGGCGGATCCCGTCCTGCCGGGTGAACGCGCGGTTCGGCGATGGCCGCTGGGCAATCATCGGCGCGCTCTAGGCCCCGGCCCCAGGGGGCCGCTTTCCGGTGTCGTGCGCTCCGAGATCGGCCCGAGCGAGGGATTGCGCGACGAGCTCCGACACGTGATGCCCGTCGGCCCGTCCGCGGGTCCGCGGGGCGAGCCAGCCCATCACCTTGCCCATATCGCGGGCGGAAGCGGCTCCGGTCGCGACGATCGCTTCGCCAACGAGGGCCTCGAGCTCCTCCTCGGTGAGCGCGTCGGGCAGGTAGCGCTGGAGGACGGCGATCTCGGCTTCCTCCTTCGCGGCCAGGTCCTCGCGACCGGCTCCCCGGTAGGCAACGACCGATTCGCGACGCGTCTTGACCTCGCGGACGACGACGGCCAGCGCCTCGTCCTCGGTGAGGGCTCGGCGCTGGTTCTTCTCGGCGTTGTAGAGGGCGTTGGAGGCCATGCGGAGCACGTCGCGCGTAAGCGCGTCACCCGACCGCATCGCGGTCTTCGTGTCCGTCTGGATCCGTTCTGGAAGGTTCACCGGTCAATGGCTCCTCGGGCGGGGGTCCGTCGTAGGACGTTCGACCCGGGCCACCCGTGGCGGTGATCAGCCCTGCTGGCGGGCGGCCTTCTTGCGCTTCGCTTCCTTGCGCTTGCGCTTCACGCTCGGCTTCTCGTAGTGCTCGCGACGGCGAGCCTCAGCGAGAATGCCGCTCTGCTGGATCTTCTTGTTGAACCGTCGCAGCGCGCTCTCGAAGGTCTCGTTCTCACCGACTCGGACTTCTGCCAATCCGGATCCACCTCCTCGGGCTGGGGACTGTCGCCCGCGGTCGCCGCGGGGAGCCCACCACCGCGGACCGCTTGCCCGGCGAGTTACGCACATGCGTCGACCGGCCGTGACAGGGCTCGGGGAGCATAGCGGGCGCCTTGCGGTGGGTCAAACGGCCGGATGGCGAAGATGGACTGGAGAACGACCCTCCGAGAATGCGGGACGGTTCGCGTCAGCACGAGGGCATGGTCCTCCACTGCGGTGGACGGGCATGCGACGATCGGTCCGTGAGAGCGATGCATCCGACGCTCTCGCGGCAACGGTCGGGCTCGCTCGGCGTTCTACTCGTGGAGGTGACGTGATGCACCGGACCCTCGTCGACCTGCTCGAATCGTCCGCCGAGCGGTACGGCGAGTCGAGTGCCATCGGGCTGCGCCGCGACGATGGCAGTACGTTCCACTGGAGCTACCGCGAGCTGGAGCGGCGCAGCCGCATCGCCGCCTGGCGGCTCCGGGCGCTGGGACTGGCTCCCGGCGACCGGATCCTGACCTGGTCGCCGTCGGAACCGGCCCTCGTTGCCGCCTACTTCGGTGCGATGCGCGCCCGCCTCATCTACGTCCCCCTCGACCTGCGGATGTCGCCCTCGGCGATCGAGCGGATCATCGCCCGCTCCGAGTCGAGCCGCCTGCTCCTGGGGACGGGCCGTGACGCCCCCGACCCCGGGGATGCCGGCCTCGAGCACTTCCCCACGACGCTCGTCGAGGACCTGACCGCGGATCCGGACGCGGCCTTCCCGGCCGACTGGGAGGAGCGGCTCGCCGCCTGGGATCGTCCGCAGCCGGAGGACATCTTCCAGCTCGTCTACACCTCGGGCACGACCGGCACACCGAAGGGAGCCATGCTCTCCCACGAGGGCATCTGCGCGACGATCGCCGGCATCCACGACGTGATCCCGCCCATGGAGCACCGGGTCACGTCGATCCTGCCGCTGTCGCACCTGTACGAGCAGGCGGTGGGCACGTGCTACCCGCTCGACGTCGGCGCCGACATCCTCCACGTTCGGGCACGGAGCCCGCGCGTCATCGCCGAGGCGATCCGCGAGCACCGGACCACCTCCATGATCATCGTCCCCCAGCTCCTCGATGTCTTCTGGAGCGCACTCGAGCACGAGGTCGAGAAGAGCGGACGGAAGGCGACGTTCGACCGCTCTCGCTCGATCGCCCGGTACCTGCCCTTCGCGTGGCGCCGACGGCTGTTCCGGAGCGTTCACGAGCGATTCCTCGGCACCGACTTCCGCCTCTTCGTGAGCATCGGCGCGTTCCTCCCGCCATCCCTCCAGCTGGCTTGGGAGAGCCTGGGGATCACCGTCCTCCAAGGCTACGGGGCGACCGAGACGGCCTTCGGGACGGCGAACGTCCCCAGCGACCGTGGGCTCGGGACGGTCGGGCGGACCGTCCCGCCATTCGAGCTGAAGATCGCTTCCGACGGGGAGGTCCTGTTCCGGGGTCCGTCGCTGTTCAAGGGGTACTGGAAGGATCCAGAGGCGACCGCGGCGGTCTTCGACGAGGAAGGCTGGTACCACACCGGCGATGCGGGCCGCCTGGACGAAGGCGGACGGCTCGTGCTCATGGGGCGAACGCGCGACATGATCGTGCTGCCGAGCGGGTTCAACGTCTTCCCGGAGGACATCGAGAACGCCCTCCGGATCGCCGGGATCCGCGGATCGGTCGTCCTCGAGACTCGGCCGGGGCGGATCGAGGCGATCGTGCTCACGCCGGATGAGCCTCACCTGCCCAGCCGGGAGGTCGCCGACACGCTGCCCACCCGGCTCGCCGAGCCTCCCGAGGAACTCCGGGCGAAGATCGACGCAGCGGTCAAGGCCGCGAACGCGACGCTCGGGATCAACCAGCGGATCGACGGCTGGCGCCTCTGGCCCGACGACGACTTCCCTCGGACGCACACGATGAAGATCAAGCGCGACCTCGTCCGCGCCTGGGCCACCGGCAGCACGGCGGGATCGGCCGATGGCGCAGCACCCGCGGCGCCGGCGGCGGTTCAGCGAGGAGGGGAGGCGCGGTAGGCCTCGGCCGGCCGGCCCCGGACCCCCGGGCGGACCCTGAAGAGGCCGCCCGCGAGTGGCCGTCGCGCGAGATCGGCGGGCGCGAGGCCATGGCGGGCGGAGGTGATGTAGAGGTCAGCCAGATCGGGTCCGCCGAACGCGCACGACGACGGCTGTGAGACCGGCAGCTCGACCCTGTCCAGCAGTCGGCCACCGAGATCGACCCGGATGACGCAGCCGCCGCCCCAGATGGCGACCCAGAGGCAGTCCTCTTCGTCCACCGTCATGCCATCGGGCACGGCCTCCGCCGGGAGGTCCAGGTCGTCCAGCCCGACGAGGCGGCGTCCTTGCCCCAGCGCCCCGCTCGACGGATCGTAGGCGTAGGCCATCACCTCGCGTGCCGGGGAGTCGATGAAGCACATCGTCCGCCCGTCGGATGGCCACGCCATGCCGTTGGGGATGGTGAGGCCGGAGAGCACGGTGCTGGATCGGCCTTCGGGCTCGAACCGGAGCAGGCTCCCGCCACCCGGGGCGAGGTCGAAGGCGACGCGACCGACCCAGAAGCGGCCGGCCGGGTCGCACTTGCCGTCGTTGCAGCGAAGGCGGACCGGGGAAGGCGGGAAGGCCGCCAGCGGCGCTGTCTCAGCGGTCTCGGGGTCGAGGGCGAGGATATGATCGGTGCCCGCCAGGAGCAGACGGCCGTCCGCCATCGGGGCCACGCAACCGATCTCTGTGCCCACGACGGTCGCGCGGTCGCCGCCGCTCGCCGGGTCGAAGGCATGGACGACACCGGCGAGGATGTCCACCCACCAGAGCACCCCGCGCCGGAGGTCCCAGACCGGGCCCTCGCCGAGCCAGGCTCGCGCTTGGAGCACGAGCTCGACCTCGCTCATCGACCCTCCGCCCGGCGACGACGCGCTCATCCGAGGGCCCCGCCAGGCCCGACGGTCATCCGCGATCGCTCAACCCCGGACATCGAAGCCCTGGCCGAGCCCCGCCAGCGCCGTCGCGATCCCACGCTCCCCGTCGGGATCCGCCGAGACGGACGGCGACCAGACATGGAACACCAGAGCCGCCCCGACCTGGCGGATCGTGAAGCTCGCGTCGCCCGGGAACTGGACTCGGCCCGGCCCGCTGGCGAGGTACTGGGCGAGCTCCCGTGCCGTCGCCGTCGCGAGATCCGGGTCGCCCAGCTCGTAGATGACGACATAGCCGGCATCGGGGGCAGCCGGCAGGACCGCCTGCACCACGGTTCTGGGAGCGTCGGCCAGGGCCGGTGATTCGCCCGGTCGATACGCCGTCCGGGCGTCGGCGACCTGGAAGCGCGCGGCGCCGAGGGCGGCGAGCACCTGAGCACGGGCAGCGAGCAGGGTCGGCGACAGGGTGGCGTCCGCGGCCGCGCTCCGGTCCGGCGCGATGGCGACTCCGTCGCCCGCGCCGCAACCCGCGAGCGCGCCGGCCAGGACGAGCGCCATCGACGCCACGATCGCTCGCCAGCGACGACCCCGGGGTCGGATCATCCGGGCGGCCAATCGAAGGCACGGCCACCCATCAGGTGGACGTGGAGGTGCTCGACGGTCTGGCCGCCCCACCGCCCGACGTTGCTGACCAGTCGGTAGCCGTTCTCGGCGATCCCCTCCTGCCTGGCGACATCGGCTGCCGCGGCGAGGAGTCGACCGACCACCGGCGCGTCGGCATCGGTCAGGTCCGCAGCCGAGCCGATGTGCTGCCGGGGGATCAGCAGGATATGGGTCGGCGCGCGCGGCGCGACATCGCGGATGGCCACCACCAGGTCATCCTCATGGACCCGCACCGCGGGCACCTCGCCGGTCGCGATCCGGCAGAACAGGCAGTCACTCGACATGGGTGTCTCCCTCCGAGGCGGCGCCAGCCTCGATCGTGGCGGTGATCGGCAACGCGACGGATGATCGGCGGCCCCGATCGACGTGCAGGACGCGCCCGTCGATGCGATCCGCGACGTTCAGGTCGATCCGATCGAGCGCCACGCGTCCGATCGCATTGTCCAACGGCCGGCCGTCCGGCGACAGTGCCGCCACGGGCACGTGGTCCTCCGCGTGCCCGAGCCAGCGGCCATCGGGCAGGCGCGTCTCGAACAGCACGCTTGCGTCTTCACCGATGCGCGACGCGGCGGTTCGGGCTCGCGCCTCCGCGGCCAGCGCGAGGATCTCGGCCGCCCGGGCCCGCCGCTCGACGTCAGGTACCTGGCCGGCCATCCGCGTCGCCGGGGTGCCCGGCCGCGCAGAGTAGCGGAACACGTGCAGACCGGCGAGGTCGAGGCCGCGGATGAACGTCCGCGAACGCTGGAAGGCCGCGTCGTCCTCGGTCGGGAAGCCGACGATGACGTCGGCGTGGACGGCGACGCCCGGGATCGCGGCCCGGGCGCGCTCGACGATCGCCGCGTAGGCCGTACTGTCGTAGCGTCGGCCCATGCGCCGCAGCACGCCGTCGTCGCCCGATTGGAGGGGCAGGTGGAGGTGGGGCAGGCAGCGGCCGGCGCCGGGTCCGGCCCAGGTCTCGAGCAGGCGGTCGTCGACGTGCTGGGGCTCGATCGACGAGAGCCGGATCCGCTCGACGTCGGTCTCGGCCAGGATCCGCCGGACGAGACCGGCCAGCGTCAACGTCGATCGGACGTGCGATCCGCGGGCGCCGCGCTCCGACCAGCCGCCGTCGTAGGTCCCGATGTTGATGCCGGTCAGCACGATCTCGCGGTGCCCCGCCGCGAGCGCGCGCCGGACGTCCGTCAAGACGACCGTCGGGGTCAGCGAGCGTTCCGGTCCCCGGGCTCGAGGGATGATGCAGTAGGTGCAGTGGAACGAACAGCCATCCTGCACCTTGACGAAGGCACGGGTCCGGTCGGCGACGGTACGGTCGTCGGCGACGCCGTCAATGGCCCCGCCCAGATCGCTCTCGACGCCGGACAACGTGGGTAGCGGACGCCGCAGCGGCCCGGCAGCCCGTTCGGGCAGGTCGATCAGCGACGCGAGCTCGTCGAGCAGGGCGGCCTTGGCGCCATTGTCGACCAGCCGGACGCCCGCATCGATCGCCGCGAATGCCTCCGGCGCGACCTGGACCGAGCAGCCGGTCGCGACGATCGCCGCATCGGGGCTGACGCGCCGGGCTCGTCGTACGGCCTGGCGCGACTTCTGGTCCGCGACGCCGGTAACGGTGCAGGTGTTGACCAGGACGAGCTCGGCGGGCATCCGATCGCCGACCAGCTCCACGCCGCGTTCGCGGAGAAGCCGCCCGGCTGCCTCGATCTCGGACTGGTTCACCTTGCAGCCGAGGTTGACGATCGACGCACGACGCACGACGCTCACCAGAGGCTCGGCTTGGTGCTCATCAGGAAGGCGATGAGCCCGACCGCGGTCGTGATGCCATAGGCGATGTAGCGCTGCCGACGGGCGCCGGCCCGCCAGGCGAGCTGCTCAGCGTCGGTCCGGCCCTGGTGCCGGCCGAGGAGGTCCCGCAGGCTGGGGCGCTGGACGAAGAACACGACGACCGCAGTGATCCCGTAGGTCGCCAGGGCGACCAGCAGCCAGGGCTGCTCCAGCAGGCGCGATCCGAGGACGACGAGCATCGCCGCGCCGGTCGCGGCGAGACCCGCCCCGATGACCAGCGTGCCGTGGGTCTGGACCCAGAGCAACCCGCGGACCGCCCGACCCGGCTCGGCGATGGCCTGCCGGCCACGGAGGGTGAACGGCAACAGCAGACCGGGCACGAAGAGGGCGATGGCGAGCGTGACGTGCGTCGCGAGAAGGACGGGGAAGAGCGAAGGCATCGGCGGTCGATCGTACCAGCGGGTGGCGATCCGCTCCCGCAGGGCTGGGCTGGATCGGCCGGCGACCGTCTCCGCCGGCGGCCTCGCCCCCACTGTCGGCCGCGCCGACTCAGCCCGATCGGCGCGCCTCCAGCGCCACCCAGTCGCCCTCGGTGGCCCGTCCCGTCGACTCCATCCCGGCTTCGGCAAGCGCCTCCGCAACCTCGCGCTCCCGGTCGACGAAGACCCCGGACACGACGAGCGCCCCGCCCGGGCACAGCTCGTCGCGAAGCGCCGGCGCCAGCTCGACGAGGAGCGAGGCGATGAGGTTGGCGAGGACGACATCGAAGGGCCCTGCCCCGGTCGGCAGGACGCCCCGCCGGGCATCGACCCGAGTCACGAGTCGGTTGCGACGGGCATTGGCCAGCGTGGCCTCGATCGCGATCGGATCGGGGTCGATCACGACCGCCTCCCCGGCGCCCAGCTTCAGCGCCGCGATGGTCAGGATGCCGGAGCCACAACCGACGTCGAGCACTCGGGACGCGCTGCCAGGTCTGCTGCTCCTCGCCAGTCGGCCCGTGTCCGCCAGGCGCTCGACCGCCGACAGGCAGAGGCGGGTCGTCGGGTGGAGCCCGGTGCCGAAGGCCATCCCCGGATCGAGCGCGAGCACGACCTCGTCACCTGACCGGCGGTGGCGTCGCCAGGTCGGGCGGATCACCAGCCGCCGGCCGATCCGCAGCACCGGGAAGTGCGACTTCCAGGCCTCCGCCCAGTCGGCCTCGTCGATCGCCCGAGTCTCGAGCTCGCCGATCGGCCGCAGCCCGAACGCCTGGAGGTGGCCGAGATCGCGCCGGACGCGAGCGATGGCGAGGGCGACCGCGTCCGGGTCGCGCGCCGGCAGGTAGGCGCGAACGATCGCCGGTCGGGTCGGGTCGACGCGCGCGCCGAGGCCTTCCTCGACCAGCTCGAACGCAGGCTCGATGCTCGCGCCACCGGTGGCAACGCGGGACAGGATCTCGCTCACGGCCTCGACGGCCTCCGGGTCGGAGGCGACGGCGAGCTCGAGCCAGGCCCCGCCGTCGCCTCCGCTCACCCGAGCTTCTCGCGCACCTTGCCGAGGATGCCGGCGCCGGCGCCGACTGCCTCGCCCGTTTCCCGGGCGTAGGCCTCGAGCGCCTCGCGCTGGGCCTTGGTCAACTTCGTGGGCACGACGACATCGATCATGACATGGAGGTCGCCACGCATGTTGGGCCGACGGAGATGCGGCACGCCTCGCCCGCGTAGACGGACCTCGGTACCAGGCTGCGTGCCGGGCTTGATCTCCAGATCCTCGGTGCCTTCGACGGTCGGCACGGCCACCCGTGCCCCGAGCGCCGCCTGGGCGATCGACAGGCCGAGCTCGTAGTAGAGCTCGCTGCCCTGGCGGCGAAGCTCCGGGTGGGCGGCGACATGAACGGCCACGTACAGGCTGCCGGCCGGGCCGCCGCGCGGACCGACCTCGCCCTCGTTCGAGAGCCGGATCTGATGGCCCTCGTCGATGCCGGGTGGGATGGTCACCCGCAACGTCTGGCGTCGCTCCGTGCGCCCATCGCCCTTGCACGTGGCGCACGGCGATTCGACGATCCGTCCCTCGCCTCGGCACCTCGGGCAGGTCGTCACGTTGACCATCTGGCCGAGCATCGTCTGCCGGACCGCGCGAACCTCGCCCCGCCCGTTGCACTGGGAGCAGGTGACCGGCGAGGTGCCCGCCTGCGCGCCCGAGCCGCCACAGGTGTCACACCGACCGAGCACCGGGAACTCGATCTCCTTCTCGACCCCGGTCACCGATTCCTCGAAGCTGATCCGCAGGTCGTAGCGCAGGTCGGACCCGACGGCCGGCCGCCCTCGTCGGGCCGCGCCGGCGGCGCCGCCCGCGCCCCCGAAGAACGCGTCGAAGATGTCGCCGAAGCCCCCGAAGCCACCGAAGCCCGCGTCCGCGGCGCCGAAACCGCCGCCCACGCCGGCCGCCCCGAACATGTCGTAGGCCTGGCGGCGCTGCGGGTCGGAGAGGACCTGGTAGGCCTCGTTGATCTCCTTGAAACGCTCCTGGGCGGCGGCATCCTGGCTGACGTCGGGGTGCCATTGCTGGGCGAGCTTGCGGAAGGCGCGCTTGATCTCGGCGTCAGAGGCGCCGCGTTCGACGCCGAGCACGCGGTAGTAGTCCTGCTCCGTGGCCACGGCGGAAGTCTACGGGAGGCGCCCCTCGGAGGCGACGGACGGTGCCGGGTCGGTCAGCCCCGCCAGCGACCTGGCCCGGAGGAGCACGGCCTCGAGCATCACCGGGGTGAGTCGCCCGGTGAACGTGTTCTGCTGGCTCGGATGGTAGGAGCCGAGCAGCTCGATCGGGCCGATGGCCGCCTCTGCGCCGTGGCCGAAGGGAGGGCGAGGCCGTCGCGTCAGCCCCCGCGAGGCGAGCGCCCGCAGGGCGGCGTCCCAGCCGAAGGCGCCGAGGGCCACGATCGTCCGCAGGTCCGTCAGCAGCTCGAGCTCGCGCTGCAGGTAGGGCAGGCAGCGGTCACGCTCGTCGGGGGTCGGTCGGTTCGAAGGCGGCGCGCAGCGGACCGCCGCCGCGACGTAGGCGCCCTCGAGGCGCAGACCGTCGTTGCGGGCACGCGACGTCGGCTGGTTCGCGAAGCCAGTCGTATGGAGCGCGGCGAACAGCACGTCGCCCGAACGGTCGCCTGTGAACACCCGCCCGGTCCGGTTGCCGCCGTGGGCCGCGGGTGCCAGGCCGAGCACCAGCACCCTGGCCGCGCGATCGCCGAAGCCCGGCACCGGGCGGCCCCAGTACGCCTGGTCGCGGAAGCGGGCGACCCTCTCCCGCGCGGTCCACTCGCGCCACTCGACCAGGCGCGGGCAGGCCCGACACGCGGCGATCTCGGCAGCGAGCCCCGGCAGCCCGGTCGCGGCAATCATCGCGGAACGGAGCCGGCGGCCAGCCGCGAGTTGCGCATCGGCAACGCCTTCGCGCGCGCCGTCGATTGCCTCATTTGAGCAGCAGTCGATCGAGGCGACGGGACACGACGAACAGCCCGACGACGCCCATGACGGTGAGGTAGGCGATGTGGACGAGAAGGCTGGGATCGACGGCACCGGTCGTCAGCTGGCGCAGCATCGCGACGCCCTGGTAGAGCGGGGTGATCTCCACCAGCAGGCGGAGCCCGTCGGGATAGGCCGTGATCGGATAGAACGTGGCCGAGAACAGAAAGAGCGGCAGCGTGAGGACGATGACGAAGTCGAAATCCTGCCAGCTTCGGATCCACGTCGTGCCGGCCATGCCGACCGCCGCGAAGGCGAAGCCGATGAGCAGCGCGGCGGGCACGCAGAGCACCGCCAGTGGCGATGCGGCGAGACCGAGCAGGACGATGACGACGAGGAAGCCCACGGCGTACAGCCCGCCCCTGATCAGCGACCAGCCGATCTCGCCGACGGCGATGTCGTCGACGCCCATCGGCGTCGCCAGCACCGCGTCGTAGGTCTTGGCGTAGCGAAGCTTGAAGAAGATGTTGAAGGTCGATTCATAGACCGCCCCGTTCATCGCCGACGTGGCCAGCAGCCCCGGGGCCACGAACACCGCATACGGGATCGGCTGCCCGTCCGGACCGGGCACCGTGCCGATCAGGGCGCCCAGCCCGAATCCGATCCCGACGAGGTAGAACAGCGGTTCGAAGAAGCCGGACACGAGGACGAGCCAGGTCCGCCGATAGGTCATGACGCTGCGCTCGATCATCCGGTCGGCACGGCGCCCCATCGGCAGCGCCGGAGCGATGCGGGTGAGGCTGGTCATCGGCAGCTCACCTGACCAGGGCCCGGCGGAACGTCCGGAGCGCGACCGCCGTGCCCGCCGCGACGAAGGCACAGAGCACCAGGACATTCACGACGGCGAGCGCAGGGTCGACGACGCCGAGGGTGAACGAGCGGGTGAGCACGACACCGTGCCAGAGGGGTGTCAACCAGGCGATCCAGCGGATGGCCTCGGGCAGCTGCTCGATCGGGAAGAAGGTTCCCGAGAAGAGGAACAGCGGGGTCAGGCCGAATCGGAAGATGGCGTTGAATCCCTGGTCGTTCTCCTGGGTCGCGGTGAAGGCGAGGATCGGCCCGCAGAACGCGAGCCCCGTGAGCATCGCCGCCGGCAAGGCCAGCACGCCGAGCGGCGAGCGCACGAGGCCGAAGGCCGCCATGACCAGCAGGAAGGCGCCAGAAGCGATCGCCAGCCGGACGCCGATCCAGCCCAGCTCGCCGAACACGATGCCCCGGATCGTCACCGGCGTCGCCAGCATCCCGTGGTAGATCCGATCCCACCGGATGCGGCCCATGATCGTGTAGGTCGCCGCGAAGCCGCCCGTCTGCATCGCGGAGGCGGCGAGCAGGCCAGGAGCCAGCCAGGCGGCATACGGCACCCCGCCCAGGGCGTCGCCGACCGTCCCCGTGGAATCGACGAACCGCCCCAGCCCGAAGCCCATCGAGGCCAGGAACAGCACCGGGGACAGGAAGGTCGTCACCAGGCCCCCGCGCCAGGTTCGGCGGTAGACGCGGGCGTTGAACTCCAGGACGCGGGCGGTCGCGGTCATGGATGGGGCTCGATCACTCGACCAGCGAGCGGCCCGTCAGGCGAAGGAAGACATCCTCGAGCGTCGATCGGCGGACGAGGACCGTCTCCGGTCTGAGGCCGCGGCCGTGCGCAGCGACGAGTGTCGCTTCGCCGTCGTCCGAGTAGAGCAGGATCCGGTCGGGCAGGTGCTCGATCCGCAGGGCCAGCCCGTCCAACTGACCGTCGAGCGTCTCCTGGACCCCGGGCGGGAAGCGCATCTCGGCCACCTCGCGGGTCGAGTAGCGTTCGATGAGCTCGCGAGGCGAACCCTCCGCCACGATCCGGGCCTTGTCCATGACCACCAGGCGGTCGCACAGCTGCTCGGCCTCATCCATGTAGTGGGTCGTGAGCACGAGGGTCACACCCCGCTGCTTGAGCCGGTAGAGGCGGTCCCAGAGCAGGTGGCGGGCCTGCGGGTCGAGCCCGGTCGTGGGTTCGTCGAGGAGCAGAACCCTTGGCTCGTTGATCAGCGACCGCGCGATCGTCAGGCGCCGCTTCATGCCGCCCGAGAGCGGCTCGACCCGACTGTCGGCACGATCGAGCAGCTGGACGAAATCGAGCAGCTCGTCTGCCCGGCGCCGCGCCTCGCGGCGCGACAGGTCGAAGTAGCGCCCGTAGATCACCAGGTTCTCGCGAACAGTCAGTTCCATGTCCAGCGAGTCCTGCTGGGGCACCACGCCGAGGTGCGCCTTGATCGTCGCGGCCGCGATGGCAGGATCGAGGCCGAGCACGCGGAGCGTCCCTTCCGTCACCGGCGACACGCAGCCGATCATGCGCATGGTCGAGGTCTTGCCCGCCCCGTTGGGGCCGAGGAACCCGAAGGCCTCGCCGGCGGCCACGTCGAAATCGACGCTGTCGACCGCCGTGAAGGCGCCGAAGCGCTTGGTCAGGCCGCGAGCGTGGATGAGGGGTGCCGTCTGGGCCGGCACGGCGGCCGCAGCCGGAGCGGGTCCGGTCATGGGACCGGCATCGTACATCGGCGCGCAGCGCCGACGCCGCCCGGCCTCGGACCCGGCTACGGCTGCGGGCCGGCCGCCGGCTCAGACCTCCCGGAACTCTCCCTCGACCGTCTCCTCGCTCGCGCCGTCGCCGGTTCCGGCCTCGGTGCCGTCGCTCCCGTCTTCGCTGGCCGCCGCGCCCTCCTCGGGCGCCGCCTCCGACGAGGCCGCTTGCTGGTATGCCGCGACCGACACCTTCTGGATGGCCTCGGCCAGCGCGCTCGCCCCGGCCGTCACGGCCGCCGTGTCGCTGCCCTTGAGCGCCTCGCGCAGGGACGACACCTTGGACTCGACGTCCGCCCGGTCCTCGGCCGAGACCTTGTCGCCGAGGTCGGCCAGCGTCCGCTCGGCCTGGTAGGTGAGCTGCTCGGCCTGATTGCGGGTCTCGACCTCCTCTCGTCGAACCCGGTCTTCGTCGGCGTGCTCCTGGGCCTCGCGGACCATCCGGTCCACGTCGTCCTTGCCGAGCATCGAGGAGGCGGTGATGCGGACCTGCTGCTCTCGGCTGGTCGCGCGATCCTTGGCCTTGACGTCAAGGATCCCGTTCGCGTCGATGTCGAAGGTCACCTCGATCTGGGGGACGCCGCGAGGGGCCGGCGGGATCCCGTCGAGGATGAACCGGCCCAGCGTCTTGTTGTCCGTCGCAAAGTCGCGCTCCCCCTGGAGCACGTGGATCTCGACCTGGCTCTGGCTGTCCGAGGCGGTCGAGAACACCTGCGACTTCGAGGTCGGGATCGTCGTGTTCCGGTCGATGAGCCGGGTCATCACGCCACCGAGCGTCTCGATGCCGAGCGACAGCGGGGTCACGTCGAGGAGCAGGACGTCCTTTACCTCGCCGCCCAGGACGCCGGCCTGGATGGCGGCACCGATCGCGACGACCTCGTCGGGGTTGACGCCCTTGTGTGGCTCCTTGCCGCCGAACATCGCCTTGACCGCCTCGACGACGGCCGGCATCCGGGTCATGCCGCCGACGAGGATGACCTCGTCGATGTCCTTGGCCGTGAGACCGGCGTCCTTGAGCGCGGCCTTGACCGGGCCGGCCGTCTTCTGGGTGAGGTCGCCGACGAGATCCTCGAGCTTCGCCCGCGACAGATTCGTGACGAGGTGCTTGGGGCCGGTCTGGTCGGCCGTGATGTACGGCAGGTTGATCTCGGTCTGGGCAGTCGAGCTGAGCTCGATCTTGGCCTTCTCGGCTGCCTCCTTGAGCCGCTGCATCGCCTGCGCGTCCTTCGAGAGGTCGATGCCCTCGGCCTTCTTGAACTCGGCTAGTAGCCAGTCGATGACCCGCTGATCGAAGTCGTCGCCACCGAGGTGCGTGTCGCCGTTGGTCGCCTTCACCTCGAAGACGCCGTCGCCCAGCTCGAGGATCGAGATGTCGAAGGTGCCGCCGCCCAGGTCGTACACGGCGATCTTCTCGTCGTGCTTCTTGTCCAGGCCGTAGGCGAGGGCCGACGCAGTGGGTTCGTTGATGATCCGCTTGACGTCGAGGCCGGCGATCAGGCCGGCGTCCTTGGTCGCCTGCCGCTGGGTATCGTCGAAGTACGCCGGGACGGTGATGACCGCGTCGGTGACCTTCTCGCCGAGGTACGCCTCGGCATCGGTCTTGAGCTTCTGCAGGATCATCGCGCTGATCTCGGGCGGCGTGTAGCCCTTGCCGTCAGCCAGCACGACCTTGATGCCGTCGCTCTTGGTGTCCTTCTCCACCTTGTAGGGCACGAGCTCGCGGCTGTGCTTGACCTCCGGATCGTCCCAGCGGCGACCCATGAAGCGCTTGATGGAGTAGACGGTGTTGCCGGGGTTGGTGACCGACTGGCGCTTGGCGAGCTGGCCGACCAGGCGCTCCCCGGTCTTGGCGAAGGCGACGACAGACGGGACCGTCCGGCCGCCCTCGGCCGAGGCGATGACGGTCGGTTCGCCGCCCTCCATGACGGCGACGACGCTGTTCGTCGTGCCGAGGTCGATGCCGATGATCTTGCCCATGTGCGTGGTTGCTCCTGTTCGGTCGGTCAGTGTGGCGGAGTGGTGGTCGATGGATCGGACGCCCCGGTGGCGCCGCCGGGCGCCCCGACGGCCACGGCGACGAGTGCCGGTCGGATGACTCGTTCGCGCAGCCGGTAGCCGCGGCGGACCTCCTCGACGATGGCGCCCTCGGGCTGTCCGGTCTCGGGCACGTTGGCGATCGCCTCGTGCTCGCGGGGATCGAACGGCGTGCCCGGCGCAGCCGGGATCGGGCGGACGCCCTCGCTCTCGAGCAGCAGGCGGAGCTTGCGATCGATGGCCGTCACGCCCTCGACCCAGGAGTCCTCGGCGAGGTGCTCCGGCCGAGCCTCGATGGCCAGGTCGAAGTCGTCCGCCAACGTCAGCACCTTGCTGATGAGGCCCTCGGCCGCCAGGCCGAGCGAGGCTTCGCGCTCCTCGGCCGTGCGGCGTTTGAAGTTCTGGAATTCGGCGCGTTCGCGCTGCAGCCCGGCGAGGTAGTCGTCCGCCTGGGCGCGGGTCGCTTCGAGCTCGCTTCTCAGCTGCTCGATGTCCGCCAGCAGCTTCGTCGGCGAGATGTCGATCTCGTCGGCGCGCTGCTGTGCCCTGGTGCGACGGTGATGGGTCATGGGGGGTCTCTCAGGAGTGGGACGCGACGGTGCTCACGCCGGCGCGTCAGGCATACAGGTGATCGACGAGCTCGTCCATCAGCCCCGAGACGAAGCGGACGGTGCCGATCGCGCGGGGATACGCGAGGCGGGTCGGCCCGAGCACGCCGACGACGCCCACGGCACGGCCGGGACGGCCGTAGGGGGCGAGCACGAGTGACACCTCGGCCATCTCCGCCGGTGGGTTCTCGTGGCCGATGAACACCTGCACGTGACGGGGGCCGGTAGCCGCGACGCGGGCCATCAGGTCGGCGAGATAGGAGCGGTTCTCCAGCGCGGTGAACACCCGCCGGAGCTTGTCGCCCTCGGCGAACTCGGGAGCTTCCATCACGTTCAGGAGCCCGTCGCTGAACAGCTCCGCGACGGCAGCGTGGTCGTACTCACGCATCACACGGATGGCACGTTCGGCCACGAATCGGTCCAGCTCGACGTCGGGCCCGTCGGGGTCGAACCCCGCGGCACGGCGCTCGACTCCGTCGGCGGTCAGGTCCGCGAGTCTCTCGCTGAGGCGATTGGCGGCGGTCGTGAGGCGCTCCTGCTCGACCGGCTCGTCGAGGGTCAGGATGACCTGCTTGAGCGTACCCTCGCGGAGGACGAGGATCAGGCTCGCCAGATGATCCTGGAGCGCGACGAGATCGATCCGGCGGATACGTGCGGCGCGCGGCTTGGCGGGCGTCGCGAGGCCGGCGGCCTGGGTCAGCGAGGCCAGCGTCGTCGCCGCCAGCCGGAACCAGTGCTCGCTGGCGAACTCGACCTGGCCGAACTGGTGACGGATCATCAGCTGTTCGACGGCGGGCAGCGGGACCGATTCGACGTGGGCTTCGACGTACCAGCGGTAGCCTTCATCGGTGGGCACCCGGCCCGCCGACGTGTGCGGGTGCGTCAGCAGCCCCGACGTCTCCAGCTCGGCCAGGATGTTCCGCACGGTCGCCGACGATACGCCAAGGCCATAGCGCCGTACGAGCGCCTGCGAACCGACCGGCGACGCGCTCGTGATGTATTCCTCGATGACGGCCCGGAGGATCGCCTGCGAACGGAGGTCCAGCGGGCCGTTGGTGCGGCGGATGCGTCGCGCCACTGGCCAGCTCCCTGTGTGGTCGGGTCGGTCTGCGGCGTCAGCGAGCCGCCCGATCCGTGGTTAGCACTCTCGGGTGGCGAGTGCTAACGTGGTGCCGGCATGGTAGCAGTCGGCGACCACGAGTGTCAACGCGGAGGCGGCGCGGCGAGCGACCTCAGGCCTCGCGCTCGGGGAGGCCGAACAGCGCGCCGAAGGCGATGGACAGGCAGCCGGCCCAGACGAGCACCAGGATGTCGGTCGGCTGGAGGCACGTAGCCGCGCCCGCCGGGCACGGGACGCCGCCGGTCGGCGCGCCCTGCAGCCACACCTGGGTGAACAGCGCCAGGCCACCGCCCAGCAGGATGCCCCCGATCCTGGGCAGGTCGAGCAGGCGCCAGACCGCGACCAGGACGGCCGCGCCGGCCGGCACGAGCACGTACGACCAGGACGAGCCGAGGGCGTAGCTGAGGAACGGCTTGCCCTCGGGGCCGACCGGCAGGAGCAGGCAGAGCGCGATCGTCGTGAGCCCGATGAGCACGGCGGTCCGCGTCGGGCCCCAGGCGACCGTGCCGACGACCAGCGCGCTTGCCCAGACCGCCAGGACCGCGTAGGGCACGAGTGTCGCGAGTCCGTCCTGGCCGTCCCCGTCCAGCACGGCGCGCACCGAGAAGAACAGCAGCGCTCCGGCGGTGAACAGGCCGGCGGCCCCGAGCACGCCGGTCCCCTGCCGTAGCTCGGTCCGCCCGAGCAGGTCGGCGACACCGGCGATCGCGAGGATCAGCGCCGCCCCCGCCAGCCAGAAGCCGGGCGGCACGTCGATGATCCGGACGTCGTCGACGAAGGTCGGCGGTCCGATGACGAGGGGTACGGAAAGGAGCCCTGCGGCGGTCAGCAACCCGAACCCGGTCGCCAGCGACTCGGGCGCTGGGAGATGGACTGGCGACGCCGGGAGGTGGACGCGCGAAAGCGGTCCGGTGGTCATCGGGCCCTGCCTCGGTCCCCGCGCCGAGGCGGCCGCTCGTCCCTGATCATCGGTCGCAGCGTACCGTGGAGTTGGTTCCCGGTCGAGAGCCTCGCCGTGTCTGCGGTGCACCGAGGCCTCACACGAGGCGGGCGAATAGCTCGTTCGCCAGGAGCCGGCCGCGCAGCGTGAACCGGAGGCGATCGGCCACCCTCTCGAGCAGCCCGGCGTCGAGGGCCCAGGGCGCGACGATCGCGAGCGGCTCTTCCTCGGCCCACGATGCCGGAACACCACGGCCGAGACGCAGACCGAGCACGACCGCCTCGACCGCTGCCGACCGGTCGTCCAGCGACTCGGATCCGCCGGATGGCAGTCGCGCCGGCGAGCCGTCGGCGGGCACGAGCGCGGAGAGGTAGCCGTCGAGGCGTGCTGAGCTCCAAGTCCGGGAGGCGCCATCGAACGCATGCGCGCCGGGCCCTGCCGCTGCGTACGGCTGCCGCGACCAGTACGCCAGGTTGTGGCGGCTCTCGTGCCCGGTTCGCGCCCAGTTGGACAGCTCGTAGCCATCGAAGCCGGCCGCGGCCAGACGGTCGACCGCCGAAGCGTAGGCATCGGCCGCCCGGTCCTCGTCCTGCTCCGGTCGTGCTCGGTCCCGCCACCGCCGCGCGCCGGGTCGCGTCGGCAGGTGATCCCCCAGCGGACCGGTGAGCCCCTCAGCGTCGGGGTCGTCGAGCGTCAGCCCATAGACCGACAGGTGGTCGGGACCCAGCGCGATGACGCCGTCAAGCGTGGCCGACCAGGTCGACGCACCTTGACCCGGCAGGTCGTAGAGCAGATCGAGGCTGACCGAGCCGATACCCGCAGCCCGCGCTGCACCCACGGCGTCCGCCACATCGGCCGGCCGGTGCCGACGACCGAGGCGGTGGAGCTCGCCCGGATCGAGGCTCTGGGCGCCGAGCGAGAGGCGGGTCATGCCGGCTGCCGCGAGGGCGGCGGGGTCGCCGCGCTCGTCGGGCCCCGGGTTGGCCTCCAGCGTCACCTCCGCCTGGTCACAGAGCCCGAACCGATCGCGCACCAGCGCCAGCAACGCTGCGATCTCCCACGCGGGCAGCAGGGACGGCGTGCCGCCGCCGAAGTACACCGAACCAAGTGCCGGTCGGCCCGACGTCCCGGGCGGACCCCAGCGGGCATCGAGCGCGTCGGCGCGCAGTCCGAGCTCGACGCGAAGGGCGACCAGGAACGAGTCGATCCGGGCGCGCGGCCCGCGCGTGGCCGAGCCGCTGTAGACGACGAAGTCGCAGTACGGGCAGAGCGACACGCAGAACGGAACGTGGACGTACAGGGCCACGGGAGGCGCGGCCCGGACGACGGGCCGTGGCGTCTCGACAGGCCATGGCGTCGCGACGGGCCGTGGAATCTCGACGGGCCATGGCATCGCGAGGGCCCCTAGCGCCCGTTGCCGGTCCTCGCTCACCGGTCGCGCGGCGTCGCCTCCCGGGTGTCACGCGTGTGGATGACCCGCCAGCCCTCGGGCACGACGCGACGCTTCCAGACCTCCTCGACCTCGGTCCCGTGGGGCGCGACCTGGCCGGCGTGCCCGGTCGCGAGGAACACGGCGAAGCGAGTGATGGCGTGACCGATGAAGGCGGCGCCGATGCCACCGGAGGCGAGCGTCAGCCAGCCGCCGATCAGCCCGATCGCTAGCGACAACCCCAGCATATAGGGCACCCTGCCCGGCGCCCCGGTCCGGGTCGCCAGCGCGTATGCGATCGCCTGGATCACGACCGCGACCCACGGCTCGAGGCCGCTCGAGATGAGGAGTCCGAGGAGCAGGCCCCGGAACGTCGCCTCGTCGATGAACGCCGTCATGACCGCGTTCAGGAGCGCGCCCGGATACGAGGACGTCTGCGGGAACCTGAGGCGGTGATAGCGGAACCAGGCGAAGGCCATGGCCTGGGCGGCGCCGATCGCCCCGTATGCGAACCCGAAGAAGATCGCCTGGGCCCGATCGCCGAGGCCGAGCCCGAGGTCCTCGGCGGGCGCCGGGTGGATGAGCATGATCGCGGCAACGAGGCCGATGCCGAGCACGTACCAGGCGAGCCGTCGCCGGAGGGAGGGGCGGTCGCCATCGACCTCCTCGTCGTACTCGGCTGCCCCGAATCGTTCCGCGTCGAGGCGCAGGAGCACGAGGAGCATCCCGAGCCCAAGGCTCACCAGGACGCGAAGCTGGTCCTCCACGGGCCGGCCTCCCCTACTCCTCGCCCATCCGGAGCACCGCCAGGAACGCCTCCTGGGGGATCTCCACGGACCCGACGCGCTTCATCCGCTGCTTGCCTTCCTTCTGCTTCTCGAGCAGCTTGCGCTTGCGGGTGATGTCGCCACCGTAGCACTTCGCGAGCACGTTCTTGCGCATCGCCCGGATGGTCTCGCGGGCGACGACGCGTGAGCCGATCGCGGCCTGGACCGGCACCTCGAACATCTGGCGCGGGATGAGCTGCCTGAGCTTCTCGACCAGCTGGCGGCCCACGAACGGAGCCTTGTCGCGGTGCGTGATCAGGGAGAGAGCATCCACAGGCTCGCCGTTGACGAGGACATCGAGCTTGACCAGGGCGGCCGGCCGGTAGCCGATCTCCTCGTAGTCCATCGAGGCGTAGCCGGCCGTGCGGCTCTTGAGCTGGTCGAAGAAATCGACGATCAGCTCGGCCAGCGGCATCTCGAACCGCATGAGCACGCGAACCGGGTCGAGGTACTCCATCGACACGAAGTCGCCGCGGCGGTTCTTGGACAGCTCCATGAGCGTGCCGATGTAGCTCGACGGGGTGACGATCGAGAGGTCGACCCAGGGCTCCGCGATCGTCTCGATGTCGCCGATCGGCGGCAGCTTGGCCGGGTTATCCACCGTGACGGTCGAGCCGCCCAGGAGCGTCACCTGGTATTCGACCGAGGGTGCCGAGGCGATGAGGTCGAGGTCGAACTCGCGTTCCAGCCGCTCCTGGACGATCTCCATGTGGAGCAGACCGAGGAACCCGCAGCGGAAACCGAACCCGAGTGCCACCGAGCTCTCCGGCTCGAAGCTGAACGAGGCATCGTTGAGGTGCAGCTTCTCGAGGGCATCGCGAAGCAGCGGATAGTCCTCGCCCGACAGGGGGTAGAGACCGGCGAACACGAGGCTCTTGGCGGCCTGATAGCCCGGCAAGGGGATCGCCGCGGGTCGCGAGGCCGAGGTGACGGTGTCGCCGACCTGGGCATCGCGGACGCTCTTCAGCCCTGTCGCGATGTAGCCCACCTCGCCGGCGAGGAGACGGTCCATCGGCACGAGCTGGGGCCGGAACACCCCGAGCTCGAGGAGCTCTGAGGTCACTCCCGAGGCCATCAGGCGGATCGTGTCGTGCCGATGGAGGGCGCCCTCGGCCACGCGGACATAGACGACGACACCCTTGTACGCGTCATAGTGCGAATCGAAGATAAGGCCCCGCAGCGGCGCGTCGGGATCGCCCTTCGGCGGCGGGATGCGCTCGACGATCGCCTCGAGGATCTCGGCTACGCCGGTCCCTTCCTTGGCCGAGGCCAGCAGCACCTCCTCGCGCGGGATCGCCAGGATGTTCTCGAGCTCCTCCATCACGACCTCGGGTTGAGCCGACGGGAGGTCGATCTTGTTGAGCACCGGGATGATGGTCAGGCCCTCGCGTAAAGCGAGGTGGACGTTGGCCAGCGTCTGCGCCTCGATCCCCTGGGCGGCATCGACGACGAGGATCGCCCCCTCACACGCCTGGAGGCTGCGACTGACCTCGTAGCTGAAGTCGACATGGCCGGGCGTGTCGATCAGGTTCAGGCCGTAGCGCAGGCCGTCCTCGGCGGTGTGCTCGAGGCGGACAGCCCGAGCCTTGATCGTGATGCCCTTCTCGCGCTCGAGGTCCATCGAGTCGAGGACCTGGCTGGTCATCTGGCGCGGATCGATCGTATGCGTCAGCTCGAGGAGGCGATCGGCCAGCGTCGACTTGCCGTGGTCGATGTGGGCGATGATCGAGAAGTTGCGCAGGCGGACTTGCGGTATGGTCACGAAGGCGGAGTGTAAGCGGGACGACTCGGACCCATCGCCGCCCACGGAGGGCGATGCGGCATCGGGGCAGCCTCGGGTTCGGGCACGGCCGCTGACGCTGCCCTCGACGATGGCGCTCGCCGGCGCGGAACCCCCGCCTCGCTGAAGCCTTCGGCGTCAATCAGTGTCGGCAAGACTCGCCGCCGCCCAACGGGCCAGTTCGATGTCGGCGGCTTCTGGCAGGCCGCTCACCCCGACGGCTCCGATCACGACACCGTCCACGATGATCGGGACCCCACCACCCCATCCCACGTACCGCGGGTCCCCGAAGTTGGTGATGGGAAAGCCCTCCGTTCGGGATCGCTCTCCGAGGACGCTGGATTCGACACCTTCGCGAGCCGCCGTGAACGCCTTGTTGATGGCGATGTTGATCGACGCCAATCCACAGCCATCGGTGCGGAGGAACGCGACGAGCTCGCCATGAGGGTCGACGACGGCCACGGCCGCACCTTCTTCCTTGGCGTCGAGTCGGTCACCGATCATGGCGACGAGCCCACGAGCCTCCAGGTGTCCGATCTCCCTGCGTTCAGGCATCACGACTTCTCCTCGAGCGAGAGCATGGCTTCCGTCCAGATACCGTTGGCGTCGCTCGACGCGACCGCCGCCTCGACGAACCTCACCCCGATGGCGCCGTCGCGTTGGTTCGGGAACTGGAGCGCCAACGGATCGGGCTCCCGGCCCGCGCGCCGCGCGGCGATCGCCTCGGCAGCGTCCGAGTAGATGTTGGCGAACGCTTCGTGAAAGCCCTCCGGGTGCCCGGCGACGATCCGGCATGCCCGGGCTGAAGCCGGCAGAGCCCCGGGCCCATTCGGCGTGTACACGCGAACAGGTCCTTCGAGCGGCTTGAAGGTGAGCCGCGTCGGCCGTTCCTGATGCCACTCCAGGCTGCCCTTCGTGCCAGACACGCGGATCCGGAGACCGTTCTCCACCCCAGCGGCGGTCTGCGTGACCCAGAAGGTCCCGCGCGCACCGTTGTCGAAGCGCAACATGGCGGCGCCGTAGTCGTCGACAGGCCGTTCCGGGATCACGTGCCCGATCTCAGCGGCGACCTCCGTGACTTCGAGCCCGCTCACGAATCGCACCAGGTTGTGGGCGTGCGTTCCGATGTCGCCCATCACGAGCGACGGTCCGCCTCGCACGGGGTGATAGCGCCAGGGCAACCCGTCGACGGGATCAGGGTCGGACTCGTCGGCTTTGCCTCCCTGTACGTACTCGACCTGGACCAGCCTGATCTCACCGACCTGCCCATCCTCAACGAGCGCGCGAGCCTGGCGCACCATCGGGTACCCGGTATAGTTGTGCGTCAGGCAGAAGACCAGCCCGGTGGCATCGACCTTCTGAACGATGTCCAAGGCCTCGTCGAGCGTGTTCGTCATCGGCTTCTCGCAGATGACGTCGAAGCCGCGATCGAGGGCTGCCAGGGCATACCGATGATGGCTGTCGTTCGGGGTCATGATGGCGACGACCTCGGCACCGTCCTCGCGTTCGCTCTCGGCATCGAGCATCCCGATCGCATCGGCATAGGCGCGGGAGGGATCGATCCCCATGCCGGCGGCCGCTTCCTGGGATCGCTCGGGATCGGACGAGACCACCCCTGCCACGAGCTCATAGCGACCGTCGAGTCGTGCGGCCGTTCGGTGCATCGCCCCGATGAAGCTGCCCGGGCCACCGCCGATCACGGCGAGGCGAAGCGGACGGCCCAGCATCTCGATGACCGGATTCGTGTCCACGGGGAATCTCCTTCGACAACTGCTCGCGGTGATCTTCGAGCTGGCGCGGAGGGCAGCCTTCATCTGAAGCGGCCCGGCTCCGCTCCTCCGGGTCGATCTCGTCCCAAGACGACCGGCAGGTGCGGGCTCTTCGGCGTGACACCCCCGTCATCACTGTATCCGGAAGAGGACTGGACGCTCCTCGACGTGGAGCGGCCGAGGACCGGGGACACGATGACGCGCCGGGTCCGCGCCGCGATCGGCGACCTCTCGGGGCCGCGATCGGCGACCTCTCGGGCTCAGATCTGCAGGACGCCGAGCAGCGCCACGCCGACCGCCGTCGTGGCAACGCCGACCCACTGGCGCGGTGCAAGCTGCTCGCGGAACAGGATGAGAGCAGCGACGGCCGATACGACGGCGAACTGGGAGGCGAGCACGGCCGTGACGGCGATCGACGACCGGGCGCCCAGGGCGAAGACGACGACGCCGGCGACCTCGGCGATGGCGGTGAGGACGACGGCTGGCATCGCCGCGCGATCCGTCCGCAGCCCGCCCCGCAGCCCGAGCGGCAGGGTGATCACAACGGTCCCGGCCAGGCGTGCCGGCAGGATGGCCCAGGCGATCGGCAGCTCCGCTCCGACTCGCCCGACGGCGTACAGGCTGAGGCCGAAGATCCCGGCCGCGGCGGCCGCATAGACCGTCGCGCGTCGAGTGGCGTCGGGCTCTCTTGACCGGCTCGCCCCGCTCGACCGGCCGGCGCTCGCGGGCCCGCTGGACGCGAGCACCGCACCAGTGGCGACGATCGCCATGGCGACGATCAAGCCACTCACCACCGGCTCACCGAGGGCGATGGCGAGCAGCGCGACGATCGCTCCTTCCGTCGAGACGATGGTCGCGACCACGCCGACCTGGCCGGTTCGGAAGCCGCGGTACTGGAGGAACAGGCCGATGACGTTCCCGAAGCCGGCCAGGGCAAGCCAACCGATCTCCGTCGGGCCCAGGGGCGGCAGTGGACTCGTGAGCGCGATGGCGGGGACGGCGACCAGGAGGCCGAGGAGCATGACGAGTCCCAGGGTGGGAGCCGGACCGATAAGCCGACTCGCGCGGGCCGAGGCGAGCGTGGTCACCGCCCACAGACAGGCAGTCCCGAGGCCGCAGAGGATGGCCAGCATCGCCCGATGGTGGCATGGTCGAGCGCGCCGCGTCGGCTGGAACGGCGCTACGGCGACGCTGGTCGGTCGTGGTCACGTCTGCTACCATTCGCGGTCGCGCGATCCGCGCCCATCCATCCGCACCTGAGGTATCGCACCCTTGGCCAAGACGCCCCGGAAGTGGACTGGCGCTCGCACGCCGTCGGGTCTGAAGCGCGTCCGCTCCTCCGAGCGCCGTCACGCGATCCTGCAGCCACGGCGCACCGCGGCGAAGACGCTGGTCAAGAGAGCCCTCGTCGTTGCAACGACGAGACCGGAGGGTGAGGATCCCGCCGAGAGCCTGGCCGAGGCGATGAGCGCCCTCGACCGCGCGGCGAAGTCCGGCGCCATCCACCCGAACGCTGCCGCGCGACGCAAGTCGCGCCTGACGCGCAAGGTGAACGCCGCCCTGGGCGGCGCCTCGGTGCCATCTTTCCGAGTGACCAAGAGCACGGGGACCGCGGCCGCCCAGAAGGCTGCCAAGGCCCGCATCGCAGCCGGCAAGGCGGCGAAGGCGAAGGGCGCGCAGACCGCGGCCGGGAAGGCGCGGGCTGCGCTCTCCAAGACGGCCCGGGCCGAGGCCGCCGCAGCCGCGGGTATCGCCAACGTGGAAACCATCGAAACCCTCGCCATGGTCTTTGTGATAACTGGTTTTTTGGGTCAGGTCCTGGCGATACCACTTGTCGATCACCGGATAGGGAACCTTTTTGCACCAGACG
>Ga0210334_10252368_pt1 | contig 30952 bp, 31 predicted proteins | sample S306metaT_FD_164440 | JGI IMG/M metagenome (GOLD analysis project Ga0210334, IMG submission 164440) | Metatranscriptome of estuarine sediment microbial communities from the Columbia River estuary, Oregon, United States - S.306 (Metagenome... | ecosystem: Environmental > Aquatic > Marine >... | reverse complement strand
GTGACTTCCGTGATGATGCCGAGGGTCCCCTCGCTGCCCACGAAAATCCGGGTGAGGTCGTACCCGGCCGAGGACTTCCTCGCGCGGCGGGCGGTGCGGATGACCTTGCCCTCGGCGGTAACCACCGTCAGGCCGAGGACGTTCTCCCGCATGGTGCCGTAGCGGACCGCGTTGGTGCCCGACGCCCGGGTGGCCGCCATGCCGCCCAGACAGGCATCGGCGCCCGGGTCGATGGGAAAGAACAGCCCCGTGCCCCGGATCTCCGCATTGAGCTGCTTGCGGGTCACGCCGGCCTCGGCGGTCGCCGTGAGATCCTCGGTGCTCACCAGGAGCACCTTGTTCATCCGGGAGAGATCAATGGTGATGCCCCCTTGCACGGCCAGGACGTGGCCCTCGATGGAGGAGCCGGCGCCGAACGCGATGACCGGCACCCGGTGCCGCGCGCACATGCGCACGGCTTCGGCCACTTCCTCAGTGGTGGTCGCGAAGAGGACGCCGTCGGGCGGGATGGCATCGTAGGGAGACTCGTCCCGGCCATGCTGCTCGCGCACGGCCGGGGCGGTGCTGAAGCGCTCCCCGAACCGTTCGCGCAGGGTTTGCATCAATTCGGAGGGCGCACCGCGCCTTTGGCGCTTCATGTTCCAATCATTCATCGGCACTCCGTGATCCCTCGGCTTCAACCGGGGCCCTCGGATTTTCCGGGCCGAAACTCAACGCAAAAAACCATGCCATCGCGAGGGACTCGATGCAACAAAGGGCGGCAGCCCGGAAGATTCCCCATAGACTCCGCACCCCCTCCAAAAATTTGACCTCTAGTTGCTTTGAAATCAAGCCATCGCGCCCGAGTCTCATTCGCCCGTTGCTGTTCCGGCAAGAAAGCGCCGCCGGCATGACAGTGGGTCACCCAGCGCGCAGGTCAAATTACAGCGGCTATAAAGAATGATATTGCCAAGCGCCGGTCATCGGCCACCGTCGCGGCTCGGGTTCGTGCCGCTTGAGGCCGACGGGAGGCCCTTCGAGGCCGGCCCGAGATCGACCTCGTTGTATGACGTTGGCGGACACAGGCGGTACCAGGCAGGAATAGAATGAGTTTCGCTCTGACGGTTCCACGGAATGTCCCGGAGCCGATGCGCGGGAAGGGGAATTGCACATCATCATGGATGGTCGAGAACGACACTCAGGGCCGCCGCCAACGGATCCCCGGCCTGAACAGCGGGCGTTGGTCGCACTGCTTCTACTCGCGGCCCAGGTGGCCGCGCCCGTGTTCGCCCAGGGCACGGAAACAAAGCCTGTTTCACCACCCCCGCCGGGGCTGGAAGAGGCCGGCGTACCGGCTGCCGCGGGAGGGAAAGCGGGCTCCGGGCGCCCCGCGGCGGGCGCCGGACCGGCGACAGGTGCCGAGCGGTTTCCGTATCGCTACGTAGGACTCGGCGGCACCGGCGGCAAACCGGAGTTCCTCGCGCTCACCGACGGCGTCACGTCCATCGTGGCACGGGTCGGTGACGTGGTTGGCGACCGCTACCGGATCGACGAGCTAAGGGCGGAGGAGTTGGTCCTGACCGACCTTGACTCCCGCGATGGCGGCATCGTCGTTCCCTACGCCGACATTCAATACCGGCCGCCCGAGGCACCGGCACCGGAGGTTCCCGCCTCCAGCCAAACCCGCAAGGCGGTGCCGACGCCTCCCCTGGAGTTCCCAAGTGCAGGTAGCCCCCTGGAAGCGGCGCGCCCGTCGAATCCGGAGGCTCCCGCGAGCCGGGACATCCCGGAAGCCGATATCCGCACCATGATCGCCCCGCCACCGGTGGACAGGGGCAACCAGCCCATGCCCATGGAGGTCACGCCTCCGCCGCAACACAATCCGATGGTCGTGACACCGCCGGCGCAGGACGTTCCTATGATCACTACTCCCGCGCGGCGGGAGCATCAGGAGTCTGTCGACATTCCCCTCGGTCCGGGGAACTGATCCGGCCGGCGACATGAACCCGCCCGCCGCCCTGCGCGGTCACGGCACGACGACCCACTGCATGTCCTGAAGCGTCGGCAGGTTACCCGTGCTTGACACGCTCCCCCCGTTCATCAGCCAGACCTGGTTGTTGCCGGCGAAGCGGTGCCGCCACAGGATGTCGCTTCTGCCGTCGCCGTTGTAGTCCCCGGTCCCTTCCACGGCCCAGCTCAGGTCGGCCACGGTGTTGACCGCGACGCTTACCCGACGCGTTGTACCGTCCATGAGCCACATGACCACATTGCCGCCGCCGGCCTGCTGCCAAAGGTTGCCATCGCGCCACAGGATGTCTGACTTCCCGTCGCCGTCGAAGTCACCGGTCGCGACGATCTGCCACTCCGACGCCAGGGTATCGACCACGGCGCCGTCTTGTCGAGTGGCGCCATTCATCAGCCAAACCACCACCTGGCCCCCGGTGCTTTGGTGCCACAGGATGTCGCTCTTCCCGTCGCCGTTGAAATCGCCGGTGCCCGCGACCTGCCAAGTGCGATCCACCGAAGAGGTCGACGAGACGGCCAGCCGGGCGGTTCCGTTCATCAGCCAGATGCTATTGCTGCCCGTGGAACCGTTGCGCAGCAGAATGTCCGCCTTGCCGTCGCCGTTGAAGTCCCCGGTCCCGGCGATATCCCAGCCGCGGGACATCCTCGCGACGCGGGCGCCGGCTTGAACAGAGCTGCCGTTCATCAGCCACACGATCACATCGCGGCGCCACCTATGCCGCCAGAGGATGTCGCTCTTCCCGTCGCCGTTGAAATCTCCACTCCCCGCCACGACCCAATTCAGTTCGGAGGTGTTGTTCACCAACGCCTCGCCCGTGACGCTGAAGCCGTTCATGGGCCACACCACGACGGCGCCCGTCGCATCATTTCGCCAGAGGATGTCGCTCCTGCCGTCGCCGTTCACGTCGTTCAGCGTTCCACCGTTACGGTTGCCGACCAGTCCGACCCGCCCCGGAGTCGCCGGAGTCGTGGTCAGGGCAATCTCGGCGGCGCGCACCCCCGCCGCCGAGGGCGTGAAGGTGACCGAGACCGTGCACGACGCACGCGCCGCCAGGTTGCCGCCGCAGTTGCTGGTTCTGCTGAAATCGGAGGCCGCGGCGCCCGTGACTCCGACTCCGCTAATGGCCACCGGGCTGCTGCCCGCGTTGGTTACGGTCACGGTCTGGGGCGCGCTGGTTCCGCCCAGGCCGGGCTGGGTAAAGTTGAGCGTCGTCGGCGAGAAGTTGACGGAGGAGACGCTGGCCGCCAGGGTCGTCACGGCGAACGTCCCGCTCACCCCGCCGATGGTCAGGGTTGCCTGGGTCGTGGCGCCGTAGTTGGCGGAGGACGTGACCCGGAGCGCGACCGTGTCGCCGGGATTCACCGTTCCCGCGGCGCCGGTGAACGCGCCGCTGTTGATCCGGTACTCGCCTCCCGAGACGCTGACGGGGGCCGGGGCGTTGGTCCCGCTCACCGTGATCGCGTTGGAGAGCGTGGCCGTGGACAGGGCGACGTCCGTCTGGGGCGAGAAGGTGAAACCGTTCGGCGCCGTGTCCGCGGCAACCGTGGTCACGCTGAACGTCCCGGTGACACCACCGATGTTCAGGGTCGCCGAAGTGGTGGCGCCGAACGACGATGATGAGAGCAGGCGCACACGAACCGTCTGGCAACTCGCCACGGTGCCCGGCGCCGAGGTGAACGCCCCGCCGCCGATGCTGTATTCCCCGCCAACGATGCTGATAGACGAGGATGTTATGGTGCTGCTGACCTGGATGGTGTTGGAGGTCACCAGGGTGCCCGGGGCCACTCCTGTCTGGGGTGCGAACGAAAACGGCGCGACCTGGGCGAGGACGGTGCCGGGGCCAACCAGGACCAGCAACAGGCCCCACAGGCCGAACCTGCGCCCCAAAGCCCGCAACAGCGATTCAGATGACATTGACTTCTCCCTTTCCCTCCGCGGAATGCCAGGCATTCCCGGGCGACGATGGTCCTGCGGCAACTGACCCCGGAGCGCAATGCTCCGGCCCTGTTCGCGCACCGATTCCCGGCGACCTCCCGCGGCCCTTCTGCTATGAGAACCGGCCCGGCGTGAAGTCAGACCAGACGCGGCTGCGCGCGCGAAACTTGGGCGCGACCTTAGGCAGCACCCTGATGGGTGTCAACGGATGGAAGGCAACGCTTGAAAAGTTACGCCATTCGCGTTTTTCGCTGTCGCCGGTGAACGACAGAAAACCCGTGGGCATAACGCGCCAAACAAGAGGGGACTCGCCTTTTTGTCGCCAAACGGCGACGGAAAAATGAGAACGATGTTACAAAACAGATCAAATGGCGCGGATCATGTCGCCCGGGAGAGACACATCCGGGAATCGCCGGGAGAACCGTCGGTTCTCGGGTGATGCCAGAGGACTGCCGATCAAAAATTAGGCAGCCGTGGGCGCCCCAAGCAAGACCTGAAGTTCGCAGCCAGTGGCGTGCGGGGGCGGGCGTAGCCCTCTGTAGCACGTCGGTTGGAACGAAGGGTCAGTCGTCGTGCTTGATGAGCTGGGCAATTGCGAGTGCCTCGTGCGCTAGCTGCGCTTGAAACTTACCGTAGTTGGAGAAGTGCAGATGCAGGTGCACTTTTGTCTTGCCAAAAGCGTACAGCAGAGGCACCAGGTCGTGTGAGCGGACCGGGCGCCCAAGCCAAGGAAAAGCCCGAGTGGCCAGCATGAGCCGGACGACACCGGCAGAGACGAAGACGTGTCGAAGCTCTCCGGCAGTGACAAGTGCACTGATTCTGCTGAGGTGCTGCGGGTTCAGGTCCTTCGGTTCAAGCCCGCTCCGACCAACGGTAGGAACATCCAGAAGCTCGACGAATGAGACCTCTGGTGCGTTGTCGGGCGTAAAGCCGATTCTTGCAAAGTTCAGGTGGTAACGACGCCCGTCGCCGCGGTAGTTTGGCAGCAGGAACGGGTGGTGGACCCCGTAGCGCTGCCAGAACGCTACACCGTTGGCGTGATACTCCAACACAAACTGAAAGCTTGATGTGTGTTCAAGAGTCGCGTCGTAGTTTGCGTCGAGTCCAACGAAAACGAAACGTGCCTGCTCCGGCGCTGCACCTTGGAACGGCCGGTGCTGGAAAAGTGCGTTGAGTTCGCCGCAGGGGTGCGGGTGGTACACGGAACTGAGTCGGCTAACGTATCAAGGTAATCGGCGCGCGGCTAGCAATGTCAACCGAAGTGAAGCCGTGTGCGGGCGCATCCGCGTTGACGACCGGGTTAGGCCTCGAACTCCTTGAAGAACCCGTGCTCAACTTCAAAAGTCGTAACCGACTTGAGCCCAAGTTCCAATTTTTCCAGCATATCAAGCAGCTTTTCCCCGTCAATCAACTCGATGGGTGGGGCACCATCACGGGTAGCTTCACGCCTAGCCTCCGCCGTGAATGTTCCCGTCGTAACGATGATGCCTTTGTCAGCCCGCCCCGCCATCGCCCCGCGAAAGTCTCGTACCTGCGAGGGTGGAACGGACTTCGCATAGCGCTTGCATTGAAACAGCACCTTGAATGAAACAAGCGGATTCACTTGCAGCGTCCCAAAGCCATCAATGCCCCCATCACCACTCTGACCGGTCACGACCACCTGCGTGAATCCGGCCTCGCGCAAGATGCGCTGTGCCAATCGTTCGAAGCCACCGGGTGGAAGGTTAAGGAGAATTGTGAGAACTTCGTCCCGATAATCGTTCGAAACACCGCCTGTGCCTTCGGCTACCTTTTCGGCGGCTGGTTCGGACTTCTCCTTGAGCTTACGTTGCTCCTGAAAAATCTTCACCCACTTGAGAAAAATTTGCCGAGATTGCTCGGGGGTAAGGCTGGTTTCCAGACCCTTGTTCGTCAAACTCCAAACGCCATGCTTCGACGAGTCCAGCAATCCCTCCCGGACAAGGTAGAACCGCGCCCAAGCGACTTGGTTTCGAAAGCGCGAGCCTCCCGAGGGGAGGGTTTCGTTCAGAACGTCGTCGGAGAGCTTTAGGTCCTCCGCTACACGATCTACGGCCTCATCGGCCTTGGCGGAACCGCCAAGGCCACGCAGGGCATTTAGCAATGGACCAAAGTATCGAACGAACTTTGCGCCTTCTTCTTCTTTCGCCAAAGCATTCCTCCAGGAGGACTAACGCAAAACAACCGGCGCCGGGGCCGTCCCCGCCGCCCTAAATGCCGAACAATCTACCCGTTTCTTGGGCATCGTTGGCTCCTTCTTGCTGAAGATCATGCGGTTGCGGAGCTGGCGGTGCATACAGCATCCGTGCCAGGCGGCGAAATTAATCATTTCGGGCGGGCAAAAACCATGCAAGCTATTGATGCTTCATATGCTAGCAAACCCGCGCCTTGATCGCCCCGGCTCCTGACCGGATCCGGCCCGCCCGCTGTTGATCTCCCCTCCCCGACAGCCAATTGCCATCCAGTACAATGTCGCCGAACTCGGAAACCCGAAGCGGATACGCCACGCTTGCGCATCGACACTGAACAACTCGCAAGAAGTCTCAAGTCCGGCCTGAAGCCGCTTTACGCCATCCACGGCGACGAGCCGCTGCTGGCGCTGGAGGCGGCGGACCGCATCCGCGCCGAGGCGCGGCACGCGGGCTACTCGGTCCGCGAGGTGCTGATCGCGGAATCGGGCTTCGACTGGAGCCGGCTGGCGGAGAGCGGCTCGAGCCTCTCGCTGTTCGGCGACCGGCGGGTGCTGGAGCTGCGCATCCCCACGGGGAAGCCGGGGGTCGAGGGCGCCGCCGCCATCGAAGCCTACTGCGGGCGCCTGCCGCCGGACACGCTGACCCTGGTGCTGCTGCCCAAGCTGGAGCGGGCGCAACTGCAGGGCGGCTGGTTCGCCGCCCTGGAGGGCGCCGGCGTGGCCGTCGCCGCCAACGCCATCGGGCGCGGTGAGCTGCCGGCCTGGATCGCGGGCCGGCTGGCCGCCCAAGGCCAGAAGGCGGACCCGGACACGCTGCAGTTCCTCACCGATCGCGTGGAAGGCAACCTGCTCGCGGCGTGGCAGGAGATCCAGAAGCTGGCGCTGCTGTTTCCCGCCGGCGACCTGGAGTTCGCCCAGGTGCGGGAGGCGGTCATGGACGTGGCGCGGTACGATGTTTACCAGGCGAGCGAGGCCATGCTGGCGGGGGACGCGGCGCGCCTCGCCCGGGTGCTGGACGGGCTCAAGGGCGAGGGAGTCGGCACGCCCCTGGTGCTGTGGGCCCTGACCGAAGACATCCGGGCCCTGGCGCGGGTACACGGGGGACTCGCCGAAGGCCGGCCCGTGGCCCAGTGCCTGCGGGACGCGCGGGTGTGGGGGCCGCGCCAGGAGTGGGTGCAGCGCGCCCTGAAGCGGGTGAGCCGGGGCCGGGCCGAGGCGGCGCTGCTCAGGGCCGCCGAGGTGGACAAGGCCATCAAGGGACTGCGCGACCGGGACGTGTGGGACGAGCTGCTGCAGCTGGGCCTGGCCCTGGGCGGGAAGGCGCCGCGCGCCGTAGCGCCGGAGCAGCGGCGGTGAGCGCCAGCGGCGTGGTCGCGCTGGCGGCCGCGGCGGCGCTGCTGCTCTACGGGATCGTGCTCTTCAACCGGCTGGTGGCGCGCAAGAACCACGCCCTCGAGGCCTGGAGCGGGATCGACGTGCAGCTCAAGCTCCGCCACGACCTGCTGCCCAAGCTGGTGGCGGTGGTGAAGGCCTACGCCAGCTTCGAGGAGAAGCTGCTGCGGGACGTGACCGGGGCCCGGAGCGGGACGGGGGGCGCCGGGGAGCGCGCCCGGACCGAGAACGCCCTCACCGGCCAGTTCCGGCAACTGCTGGCGGTGGCGGAGGCGTATCCCGATCTCAAGGCGAGCCGGGGATTCCTGGACCTGCAGGGGCAGATCTCCCAGGCCGAGGAGCAGATCCAGTACGCCCGCCGCTACTACAACGGCACGGTCCGGGAGCTGAACATCCTGGTGCAGTCCTTTCCAAGCAACCTGGTGGCGCGGCTGTTCGGGTTTTCCCTCATGGAGTATTTCGAGGTCGAGCTCGCCACCCAGCGCGAGAGCCCCGAGCTCGGTTTTTCCTGAAGCGCCATGGCGCGGACGTTCCTGCTCCTGCTCGCGGGGCTCCTGTTGCCGGGCCTCGCGGCGCACGCGGCCCCGGAGCGCATCCTCGCCTACCACAGCGACATCACGGTCGCGGCCGACGGCGCCCTGACGGTGAAGGAGACTATCCGGGTGGCGGCGGCGGGCCAGCAGATCAAGCGCGGCATCTACCGGGAATTTCCCACGACCTACCTCAGCGCCCTGGGGCAGCGGCGGGTGCCGTTCAATGTGATCGAAGTGACGCGGGATGGCAACCCGGAGCCCTGGCGCGCCGAGAGCGTTTCCAACGGCATCCGGGTTTACGTCGGCCGCCCCGACGCGCCGCTCGCGCCCGGCGAATACGAGTACGCCATCACCTACCGCACCGGCCGCCAGCTCGGGTTCTTCGCGGATCACGACGAGTTGTACTGGAACGTCACCGGCAACGGCTGGGAGTTCCCCATCGAGTCCGCCAGCGCCATGGTGCGCCTGCCCGCCCCGGTCGCCGCCGCGGCCCTGAGGCTCGACGCGTACACCGGGTTCCAGGGGGAGAAGGGGCGGGACTTTGCTGCGGCCGTGAATAGCGAGGGCGACGCAACCTTCCGCACCACCGCGCCCCTGCTCACCCACCAGGGACTCACCATCGTGGTGGGTTTTCCCAAGGGCATCGTCCCCGAGCCGGACCTGGCGGCGAGGATCGGCCACTGGGCCGAGGAGTTCCCGGAGTGGCGGCCGGCGCTGGGCGGGCTCGTGGTGCTGCTGGCGTATTACGGGCTGGCGTGGACCTGGGTCGGGCGCGATCCCGAGGCGGGGGTGATCATCCCCCGCTTCGAGCCGCCGCGAGAAGTATCCCCCGCCGACGCGCGCTTCCTGACGCGGATGGGATTCGACGACCGGGCCTTCGCCGCGGCGCTCATCAGCCTCGGCGTCAAGGGACACCTCGCCATCGAGGAAGCCTCCGACCGGGATTTCACGGTGAAACTGCGCGAGCGCCCGGGCGCCGGCCCGCCGACCAACGACGAGGCCGCACTGCTGGCGAAGCTGAAGGCCCAGCCCCAGGGAACCCTGGCCTTCACCCCCGGCAACCACGCGGAGGTTCGGGAAGCGCGCAAGGCGCTGCGCCTGGAACTCGGGAAGGAACACCTCAAGCGCCATTTCGTCACCAACGTCCGCTGGCTGGTTCCCGGGCTGTTCGTGACGGTCGCAACCCTGATGGCGGCAGGACCCGGCAACCCGGAGAACGCGGCCATCACTTTGTTCATGCTGATCTGGCTCACGGGCTGGACCTTCGGCGTCTACGCCCTCTCGGTGAAGGTCGCGTGGGCATGGCGCCAGGTGGCCGGCGGCAGCTGGCTGCAGGTGGTCCCCGCTTTGCTGGTCACGGCGTTCTCGGTGCCGTTTTTTGCCGGCGAGGTGTTCGGGCTGGGCGTCCTCTACGCCTTCTCGCCCGTGCTGGCGGTGCTGCTGCTGGTCATGGCGGGAATCAATTACCTTTTCTACCACCTGCTCAAGGCGCCGACCCGCCTGGGCCGGCCGCTCTACGACGCCCTGGCCGGCTTCCGCATGTACCTGTCGGTGGCGGAGAAGGACCGCCTTGAACTCATGAATTCCCCGGAGCGCACCCCGGAACTGTTCGAGAAATACCTGCCCTACGCCCTGGCCCTGGGCGTGGAAAACCAGTGGGCCGAGCAGTTCGCGGAGGTCCTCGCCCGCAGCCGCCAGGACGGCGCCGTTTCCGGCCCGTCATGGTACCGCGGCCCCTCCTGGAGCGTGTCGTCGCCCCGCGCGTTTGCCGGGGCCGTGGCGGGAGGACTGTCCAGCGCGATCTCCTCGGCGTCGTCCCCGCCCGGCAGCAGTTCGGGGGGAGGCGGCGGAGGCTCTTCCGGCGGGGGCGGTGGCGGTGGTGGCGGCGGCGGCTGGTAAGCCGTGACCGGGCCGCGGCATCGGGGCTAGAATGGATGCCTCCCGAAGGCAAAGACACCATGGACATCGTTGATATCAAGGCTTACATGCAGGCGGTGGGGCGCGAGGCCCGCGCCGCCTCGCGGCTCATGGCCAAGGCCGACACCCGCACCAAGAACAGGGCGCTGACGGTGATGGCAGAGGCCATCCGGCGCGACACCGACAAGCTGCTGGCGGCCAACGCCAGGGACGTGGCGGCGGCCAGGGAAAAGGGCCTGGAGCCGGCCATGGTGGACCGCCTCACGCTGAACCAGAAGACGGTGGCGGGCATGGCGGAGGGTCTGCTGCAGATCGCGGCGCTCCCGGACCCGGTGGGCGAGATCACCGGCCTCAACTACCGGCCCACCGGCATCCAGGTGGGGAAGATGCGGGTGCCCCTGGGCGTCATCGGCATCATTTACGAGGCGCGGCCCAACGTCACCGCCGATGCGGCCGGCCTTTGCCTCAAGGCCGGCAACGCCACGATCCTGCGCGGCGGCTCGGAGGCCATCCATTCCAACCAGGCCATCGCCGCCTGCGTGCGCGAGGGGCTGAAGGCCGCGGGGCTGCCGGAGACCGCGGTGCAGGTGATCGAGACCACGGACCGGGCGGCGGTGGGAGAACTCATCACCATGCGCGACTTCGTGGACGTGATCGTGCCCCGGGGCGGCAAGGGCCTCATCGAGCGCCTGATCCGCGAGTCCCGGGTGCCCATGATCAAGCACCTGGACGGCAACTGCCACGTGTATGTGGACGACCGGGCGGACATGGACAAGGCCCTGCGCATCGCGGACAACGCCAAGACCCAGCGCCTCGGGACCTGCAACACCATGGAGACCCTGCTGGTGGCGGAGGGCATCGCCGGGGAGTTCCTGCCGCGGATCGGCAAGGTGTACCTGGAGAAGGGCGTGGAGCTGCGGGGCTGCGACAGGTCCCGGGCCATCGTGCCCCAGATGAAGGCCGCCACCGAGGACGACTGGTACACGGAATACCTGGCCGCGATCCTGGCGGTGAAAGTGGTGAAGGACGTGGACGAGGCCATCGCCCACATCAACCGCTACGGCTCCCAGCACACGGACTCCATCGTCACCGAGGACTACACCCGGGCCCGGCGTTTTATCTCCGAGGTGGACTCCAGCTCGGTGATGGTGAACGCCTCCACCCGCTTCGCCGACGGCTTCGAGTACGGGCTGGGCGCGGAGATCGGCATTTCCACCGACAAGATCCACGCCCGGGGGCCGGTGGGGCTGGAGGGGCTCACCTCCCAGAAGTGGGTGGTGCTGGGCGACGGGCACGTCCGGCAGTAAACAAGGAAAAGAAAAGCACTCAACGCAGAAGACGCAAAGGACGCGGAGGGAATCCATGCGGCAGATTTCTCCCGCCCCACGCCTTCGCGATAGTCTTTCGCTGGTTTGAGTTTGCTTTACGTCTGCGCCCCCGGCGTTCCCTGCGCCCTCTGCGGTAAGAGGTCTTGAACAAGAAAGGTAAACCATGACCCAGCTCGTTGAAGTGAAAGTCCCCGACATCGGCGACTTCAAGGACGTCCCCATCATCGAGGTGCTGGTGAAGCCGGGGGACTCGGTGAACAAGGAAGACTCCCTGGTCACCCTGGAGTCCGACAAGGCCACCATGGAGGTGCCCTCTTCCGCGGCCGGCGTGGTCAAGGAGGTGAAGGTCAAGGTGGGGGACAAGGTTTCCGAAGGCTCCCTGCTGGTGGTGCTGGAGGGCCAGGCCGCAGGCGCCGCCGCGCCAGCCCCCGCCAAGCCCCAGCCGGCGGCGGAAAAACCCGCGCCCGCCGCTCCGGCACCGGCGCCCGCGGCCGGCAGCTTCGCGGGCAAGGCGGACCTGGAATGCGAAATGCTGGTGCTGGGCGCCGGCCCCGGCGGCTACTCGGCCGCCTTCCGCTCCGCCGACCTGGGCATGAAGACGCTGCTGGTGGAGCGCTACGCCCAACTGGGCGGCGTCTGCCTCAACGTGGGCTGCATCCCGTCCAAGGCCCTGCTGCACGTGGCGGCGGTCATGGACGAGGCGGCGCACTTCGCCGAACTCGGCGTGGCCTTCGCCAAGCCCAAGGTGGACCTGGACAAGCTGCGCGCCCACAAGTCGAAGGTGGTGGGAAAGCTCACCGGCGGCCTCGGCGGCATGGCCAAGGGCCGCAAGGTGGAGGTGGTGCGGGGCTACGGCGCGTTCCTGGACCCGAACCACCTGGAAGTGGAGCTCACCACCGGCGACGGCCAGGACAAGACCGGCGAGAAGAAGGTGGTGCGCTTTCAGAAGTGCATCATCGCCGCCGGCTCCCAGGCGGTGCGCCTGCCCTTCATTCCCGACGATCCCCGCATCGTGGACTCCACCGGCGCCCTGGAGCTGCGCTTCCTGCCGAAGCGCATGCTGGTCATCGGCGGCGGCATCATCGGCCTGGAGATGGCCACCGTGTATTCCACCCTCGGCGCCCGCATCGAGGTGGTGGAAATGCTGGACGGGCTGATGCAGGGCCCGGACCGGGATCTGGTGAAGGTGTGGGAGAAGAAGAACGCCGGGCGCTTCGACAAGGTCATGCTGGAGACGAAGACCGTCGCGGTGGAGGCGAAGAAGGAAGGGCTGCTGGTGAAGTTCGAGGGCAAGAACGCGCCGGCGGAGCCCCAGCTCTACGACATGATCCTGCAGTCGGCGGGACGCTCCCCCAACGGCAGGAAAATCGCCGCCGAAAAGGCGGGGGTCGCGGTGACCGACCGCGGCTTCATCCCGGTGGACAAGCAGATGCGCACCAACGTGCCCCACATCTTCGCCATCGGCGACCTTGTGGGCCAGCCCATGCTCGCCCACAAGGCGGTGCACGAGGGCCACGTGGCGGCGGAAGCCGCCAAGGGCGAGAAGAGCCATTTCGATGCCCGCGTGATTCCGGGCGTCGCCTACACCGATCCGGAAGTGGCGTGGGCGGGACTGACCGAGGAGGAGGCGAAGAAGCAGGGCATCAAGGTGGGCGTGGGCAAGTTCCCCTGGGCCGCCTCGGGGCGCGCCATCGCCAACACCCGGGACGAGGGCTTCACCAAGCTCATCTTCGACGAGGAGAGCCACCGCATCGTGGGCGGCGGCATCGTCGGCACCCATGCCGGCGACCTGATCAGCGAGATCGCCCTGGCCATCGAGATGGGCTGCGACCCGGCGGACATCGGCAAGACCATCCACCCGCACCCGACCCTGGGCGAATCCGTGGGCATGGCGGCGGAGGTGTTCGAGGGCGTGTGCACCGACCTGCCGCCCATGCGCAAGAAGTGATGCGGCGGGATTTCACGAGTGCACCGGGGTTGGCGCCCGGCGCACCGTAGGCACTGGCGCGGGTAAGGCCGCTCCCCGGCCTCCGAGGCGAGGCGGTCGGTCGCGGCCGAGGTCAGTGGGAGATCTTGTAATCGAGCCGCTTCGCCGCCTCGATCCATCCGCCGACGACGGATTCCGCCGGGGAAGTTCGGGCCAGCTTCTTTGACTCGTTGACTTCCTTCATCTTGGCGGCAAGGTTGGCGGCATTGCGATTGCCGAGTTCCTTCACCGTGTCCACCCCGGCCGCCTCCAGCAATTCCGCGAACTGCTTGCCGACGCCGTTGACGCGCATCAGGTCGGCGTGGTTGCACCACTTCAGGATCTGTGACTCGCCAATCCCGGTTCTTGCGGCGAGATCCTTGCGGCCGGCCGCGCCCCCGGCCTTGCTCAACAGGTCGTCGGTATTCTTCACACCCGCCTCGGTCAGCTTGGCCGCGAACGTGGGCCCGATGCCTTCGACTTCGTCAATCTTGTAGTTCATTGCTGGCTCCTGCTGGTTATCGTGGGTGGAATGAAATTAGCTCCTGCCTTGCTTATCCCAGAAGCTTGGTGAGCTCGGGAGCCTTGCCAAGGATCTTGCCCAACAGGGCCTGCCCCGCGCTCGACTTCGCGAACTCAACGAATTTCGACACGAAGGGCCCGAGGCTATCGGCGGAAAGGCCGGTTCCCTGCAACGCTCCCAGCAGGCCCAGCGCGCGCCCGGCGCCGCCGCCCAGCATCGAGCCCAATGCGCCGATGCCCTGGCCGAGGAGGCCGTCACCCCCGCCGCCACCGCCAGCCTTGGCCAGCAGCGCTTCGGCCCCGGGCATGCTGGAAAGCAATTGCTGGAAATCCTGCTGGTCGGCACTGCCCTGGAGGGTTTTCAGGATCGATCCCACGCCGGCTTCGGCGGCCCCCTGGGGGACGCCCAGTTCTCCCACGGCCGAGCGAATGAATTGGTCGATACCAGCCATGTTTACCTCCTTCGGTGAACGAGCGAACCCAAAACTAACATAGGTTCCGGCGGAGCGGCAAAACGGGCGGCGTCAAGGATACGCGCGGCGCCGCACTTTCACGTCCACGGTCAATCCCAGGTAATCCCCCGACGCGCCGAACCAGGTGCCGGCCACCGGCGGCGCCTGGCTCGGGTCCCGGGCGTAGGCGACGCGGATCAGGCTGGAGCCGCCGAATATGGAATTGGTGGGATCGAAGGGCACCCAGCCCGACCCCGGAATGAATACCTGGAGCCAGGCGTGGGTGGCGCCCGCGCCGACGATGCCCACCCCCTCTCCCGAATCCAGCTTCGGGTCGTAGAGGTAGCCGGAAACAAAGCGCGCCGCCAGCCCCAGGCGGCGCGCGGCCTCCATCATGAGCAGCGTGAAGTCGCGGCAGGAGCCGCTGCCCAGGGCCAGGGTCTCCTCGGGCGTCTGCACGCCTTCGGCGTCCCGCGCCTGGTATTGAAACTCGGACTTGATCCGGCTGGTCATGGCCACCAGCAGGTCCTTGGTGCGCGGCCGCGCTTCATCCCGGAAGAATTCGCGGGTCCATTCGTAAAGCTTTCCCTCCGCGTCGGGATAATGGGGCTCCAGCAGCGCGCCCAGGTCCAGGCGCTCCTCCTCCGTGTAGTCGAAGGGATAACGCTCGGCCCGGGGCTCCACCGGCAGGTCCAGATGGTCGGTGCCGCCGTGGACAATGGAAAAGCGGCAGGCGATGCGCAAGGTGTTCGCCGGCTCGCGCGGCGTGACCACGGTCACCGAGTTGGACAGCACGTCGAAGATCCAGTGGACGTCGCTCGCCGGGCTGACCTCGATGGATTCGCTCAGGACCTGGATGTCATGGGCGGCGCGGGGCCGGAACAGGACCCGGTGCTCGCCGAAGGTGACCGGTTGGGCGTAGCTGTAGGTGGTGGTGTGCTCCACCTCGAGGATGGTCTTCAACGGGATGGGGCGCCCATCGTTCATGGTCGCGCGCTCGGGATTGGACGGGTGAATCTTATCCTACTTTGAGTCGGGGACGGCGAGGGCCGCCCGCGCCGCTGCATGCCCCTGGGCCGCGGCCCGCTGCAGCCACTCCCGCGCTTCCGCGGCGTTCTGCTTCTGCCCCTTGCCGGTCTGCAGCATCACCGCCAGGGCGTATTGCGCTTCCGGATCGCCCTCCTCCGCCGAGCGGCGGAACAGCCGGGCGGCCTGGTCCAGGTCCCGGGGCACCCCCTGCCCCGCCTCGTAAAGCCAGGCCAGACGGGTGCGCGAGCGCGTGTCGCCGGCCTGCGCGAGTTCCTTCCAGATCGCGGCCGCCTCCTGGTTCCTGCCCAGGACATGCAGCACCTCGGCGCGGAAATACGCGTCGTCCCGGGGATCCGCGCCGGCACGCTCCCCCATCGCGAGCAGCGTGGCGGCCTCGGCATCCCCCTGGGCCGCGGCCGCCTCGAGCCACTTCCGGCTGCGGGCGGGATCCGGGGGCACCGCGCCCCCGGCCGAGTACAGGAGTCCCAGCCGGTACTGGGCCCGCTGGTTGCCTCCTTCCGCCGAGCGCTCGAAATACTGCAGCGCCCGCGCCATGTCCCTGGGGACGCCGAGACCATCCTCGTGGAGGATGCCCAGATTGAAATTCGCCTCGGCGTTGCCCCGCTCCGCCAGGGCCTCCCAGATCATGCGGGCGGTGGCGTAATTGGCCATCTTGAACTCCGCGTAGCCCTTGTAGTTGCCGATGACCGGGTTGCGCACGATCTCGTCCAGGTTCGGCTCCTCGCCGCGCGCCAGGGGCGGCACCGACAGGAACATGGTCAACGTCAGGATTGCGACGATGGGGCGGTGGGGCATCGGTCAACCCGCGGGCTTGTCGGGGTGGTTGGCGAGGGACAGCGGCCGGTACCCGCGATCCTTCCGCCAGCGGCTCCACACGGTCTCGTCCACGGTCTCGTTGCAGCCGGTGCCGAACGGCCGGTGGTGCCGGTCCTTGATCCGGCTGTAGACGCCGAACATGAACTCCTTGAACGAGTCGGTGACCGGGGCCAGGTGATCCGACAGGCCGGGCTGCACCTTGGAGCGCAGCCTGAGCCCGGCCGTTTCCGCCTTGTCCTGGATCCAGCGCAGGGCGGGATTGGGCAGCGTGTCAGGCGGGGCACGGTCGTAGCCACCGCCCACGTTGGAGTGGGCGCCGATGAACCAGCGCTGCTCCACCTCGACGTTCTCCGGCTTGACCCGGGTCCACACCGTCACGCCGTAATCCTTGCGGTTCTCATCCGTGGCGATGGCGTGATAGGCGTAGTCCACGATCTTGCTCAGATCGGTGTCGTGCCACTGGTAGAAATCGCGCCCGAAGGGAACATGGGAGGCGGGGATTCCCAGGGCCCCCACGGTGTCCCAGACGCCGATGAAGCGGACCCGCACGTCGCGGGAAAGGCCGGCGCGAAAGGAGACGGCGGCGGGATCATCGGGGGCGATGTCCTTCTTCCGGTACAGCTCGTAGGCCTGCTCCACGCTGGGCTCATCGGCGCCCTTCAGGACGCCGCACTTGCGGATCAGGCCCACCAGGCTGCGCGCGGTGTAGGCCCCGCGGCTGAACCCGAACACGAAGATTTCGTCCCCGGGGCGGTACTTGGCGGACAACCAGTGGTATCCCTGCCGGATGTTCTCCGACAGCCCGCGCCCGAAGGCGCCCCCCGTGAGCCGGTTGTACCACTGGGTGCCAACCCCGGTGTCGTAGAAGCAGGGCTGCTCGGGATCATCGCGGCCGCTGCTGGCAATGGATTCATGCATGCGGGCAACGTTGGTCCTGTCCTTCGTGTTGTTCCAGGTGCCGTCGAACAGCAGGATCAGATTTCTGGTCATACGGAACTCCTTCCATGCAAACAGCCGCTGAGATGGCGTCGCGATGCGGCCACCACGCCCCGGCGCGATCCGCCGCGGACCGGCCTAGCGCAGATAAACGGCCTCGAAGCGGGCCACCAGCCGGTCTCCCTGATAGAGCAGCAGATACTCGCCCACGATCTCGTGCCGGTCGGCGGCGGCCAGGGCCTTGAGAAACGCGTCCTCGGTTTCCATGCCCTCCCGGCACGCCATCATGGTAGCGCCCATCCTCGAGAAACGGATCCCGCCGTCCCTGATCTCGTAGCCGCCGAAGAAGCCGTTGCAGCCGGCGAAGCCCTGGACCTGGCCCTCGGCGGCGCGCAGCACCAGGTGAGGCTCCCGCTGGCCGGGTTGCGCCGCCACTCTGGCGCCCTCCAGGTAAGTGAGCTTCCAGTAGGTTCCGGCCAGGTCGGAGCCGCGCGGCGTGCAGGTCTCGCCGGGCCACGCTCTGACGAATTTCTCGATCACCAAAGACTCCTGGGTTCCCGGACCTTCCATCTTCGGCCGCTGGGCCCAGCGGCCCTCCAGCGTCACAAGCAGCGGCGCGGCCGGCGCCATGCGGGCCGCGAGGTACCCGCGCTCGGCCGCCAGGTAGTCCTTTTCCATGGCCACCGGCAGGCGCTTGCCGCTCTCGCAATCGGTGAACGTCGCCGCGTCCGCGTAATACTGGAACAGTCCGCGCAGGGGAAAAGCTTCGGAGAAAGGCTCGTAATCCGGAGAGCGCTCCAGGTCGTGGCCCGCCTTGGGGTCGATCGGCCGGCCCTCGCTGCCCAGCATGCGCAGCCGGCGGGAATCGAGGACGGCGAACAGGCGCGGCGCTTCCGTGCCGCCGGCGAGGCGCAGGGTGCGGCCACCCTCGGCCAGGGACCAGCGGCCCAGGCCGTAGCTTGCCCCTTCCGCGCTTCCCCGCGCCGGTTGGCCCTCGCGCAACATGAACACGCCATCGGCGCGAAGATTGAGCGTCCATTCACGGGACGGGCAGCCTGCGCAGGCGATGATCCCGCGATAGGTGGCAGGAAGCGTTAGGGGAGGCCCGGGGACACCCGCTGCATCGGCTGCGCTGCTTTTCCGGCCATCCGCGGGTTCCAGCACCAGTTCCACCTCGGCCGGCGCACCGCGGGTGATGACCGGATACTGGCGGGTGGTGAGGAAGCGCCGCTCGCCCTCGACGGTGATGGTGGCGCGCAGGGCGTAGGTGAAGCGGGGGTCGATGTCGCCCTTGCGGTAGTAAACCCGGAACGGGATGGGCACTTGCCGTCCCTGGGTGGCGATGGCCTGCCCCGCCACAAAGCCCGCCGCGGCGTCCTGCCGGGAAACATCCTGGAGTTCCAGGTGGATGGCCGCGTTGGCCGGCAGGGCGACGCGGGCGCGATAGGTCACGGTGCCCGACACCCGGCCGGCCGCCCCGTCGTCCCGGCGCCATTCCCCGGAAAGGTAGTCTTTTCCGGAAAGCCGGAGCGACCCCTTCTCCCGCGACTCCACCCGCAGCCTGCTCTCGCGGGGCTCGGGGTAACGGCCGGTGTTGGTGGCAAGCACCAGGGTTTCGCCCTCCAGGCGCCAGGAAATCCCGTGCATGGTGTGAATGCCCAGCAGCCCGAAGCCGCCGTCCGGCTCCAGCACCAGGCCCTCCTGGATGGCGCGATCGCCGACCTTCACCTCCCGGACCCAGGTTCCGGCCACGTCCCCCGCAGCGGGCAAGACGGCGATGCCGCTGGCGCATGCGGAAACGGCCAGGCAAGCCGCTGCGGCCAAAAGCAAGAACAGGCGGCGCAAGATGGGATCTCAGCGATGGAAAAGGCAAGAGATTGCGAGGATTCCCGACTCCCGTCAACGGTCAATCCGGGCGGGCACCGTCATGCCCGGACACCGCACCCCCGGCTTTCCGAGCCAGCGGGATTCCGCGAAGATATCGGGCGGATTTCTCCATGGCCATACTCTTCAACAGCGCCCCCGACGAGAAAACGGCGATTGCGCGTTATCGCCGGCACGCCGCGGGCTATGACGCTTCCGCCCGGCGCACCATGCCCCTGCGGCGCCGGGTGATTTCCCTGCTCCGCCTGCAACCGGGAGATGCCGTACTCAAAATGCGCGTCGCCGGCCGCGAGGACCTGGAACAGCGTTTCAGTGCCGTCTGCCGCCGTCTCGCCTTTGATCCGGAGTAAAGATGCGCTCCGAGACCGGACCCCGCCGCATCCTCGAAATCCTCTGGTGGTCCTTCGTCGCCGGTGCCGTGCTGCTGGTGCTGGTGGTGGCGTTCGTCCTCGAGCCCTTGCCGGGTGCGGCGCCGCCCTGGGCCGATTTTCTCCTGATCGGGGGAATTGCCGCCGCTGTTCCGGCGTGGCTGCTCCGGCGGCGCATATCGGAGCGGGGACCCGGCGCCGCCCAACCGGAAAATCTGCGGGAGGTCCAAGTCCGAATGTTCATCGGCCTGGCCCTGGCCGAACTCCCCATGTACGCGGGGCTGGCCCACTATATCTTCACCGGACAGGTGAACGGGATCGCGGTGCTCACCATCGTCACGGTCTGGCTGATGGCCATGTTCCACCCCGCGCGGCTAACCGGGGAAGGCTAAGGTCCAAACCTGTTCAAACGAAAAAGGGCGCGGAACTCCGCGCCCTTTTTCGTCGGGCTCCCGCTTTCACGGGAGCCTCAATTGCTGATCAGACGCCGTTCTTCTTGAACCACTCCAGCATGCGCTTCCAGCCGTCCTCCGCCTGCTCCTTGCGGTAGCTGGGCCGGTAGTCGGCATTGAAGGCGTGGGGCGTATCGGGGTAGAGGATGATCTCGGAGGGTTTGCCAGCCGCCTTGAGGGCGGCTTTCATCTTGTCCACGGTGTCGTTGGGGATGCCCTGGTCGGCGCCGCCGTAGAGCCCCAGGATCGGCGCGTTGATCCTGTCCACCACGTCGTAGGGATGGAACGGCTGGTTCTCGGTCTTGTCGGTGATGAGCCGGCCGTACCAGGCAACGCCGGTCTTGAGCTTGGGATTGTGGGCCGCGTACAGCCACACGATGCGCCCACCGTAGCAGAAGCCGGTGATGGCCAGGCGCGCCACATCGGCCTTGCCCGAGGCCTTGGCCCAGGCCACGGTGGCGTCCAGGTCGCCCATCACCTGGGTGTCCGGAACCTTGGACACCAGGTCCTTCACCAGTTCCGGAACGCCCGGGTACTTGGTGGGGTCGCCCTGGCGGAAATACAGTTCCGGCGCCACGGCGAAGTAGCCGGCCTTGGCCACGCGGCGGCAGACGTCCTTGATGTGCTCGTGCACGCCGAAGATTTCCTGCACCACAAGCACGGTGCCGAAGGGTCCTCCGGCGGCGGGCATGGCCCGGTAGCCCGGCATTTCCCCGGTGGCCGTGGGGATTTTGATGTCTCCTGCCACCAGCCCCTGGGTGTCGGTGACGATCATGGTCTGGGCGCAGACCGGCTGCACCGCCAGGGCGAACCCGCTGGCGGCGGCCGCCACCAGGAAATCGCGGCGGGAGTAATCGTTGCGGGGCATCAGGCTATCGATTTCCTGTTTCATGGAAAGGCTCCTGTCGGGATTGGACGGAACGGCTTGCTCCTACGGTAAGGCGGCCCCAAGAATACCAGGCCACCGCCAACGCCGGACTTGAAACGACGCGAGAACCGGCGAGTAGTTTGCCACAAGATTTCTTGCGATCGTAGTTTCAGTCCGGGACAAACGCGGTGTGGTGCCTGAGCGCGGCATGAAGGTGGCGTCGGTCTCCCGGCGGCGCTGCTTTCTGCGGCCACCTCCCATTGCTCCGAAAGGTACCGGCATTTCTAGGCAATTACCTACTGTCAGCGCGAATCGGGATCTTGCCTCCACCGACACGACTCCTGGAGCCGAGATGCGTTGGCGAAGGACGAACCCCGATACTTCACCTTGCGCGACAAGTCTCGCGGAATCCGCCGAGCGCCAAAATGTCGCGAAATGGATATTCTCGCGGTCGGCGACCGGATCAAACAGGATTGAGTGCTGGAGTGCTTTGCGGAATAAGGAACAACGGCTTGGCGGACCGTTCCGGGGCCGCGGTTCCCCGAAACGGACCTGCCAACCCGACGGCTCACGCCGTCAGCCTCGGGACCCGATGGAGCGAACATGGTCCTGATGGAACGCGTCCCAAGGGTTCTGCAGGGAACCCCCGGCCACCGAAGGCGCGGCGACGGTATCCCGCGCTACATGGCTCCCGTGAAAACTGTCCCACGCTCCCACGATTCCACTGGTGGCGGGAGCGGCGCCATCCACCTTTACATGGCTCTTGTGGAACTGGTCCCACGCGCCCTCGATCCCCCCCGCCATGGTTATGCCGGGCAGGAATGCCAACACCGACGCGAGGGCACCACCAACAAAAACGCCCTTCAGATTTGCACGAAACTTCATGGTTGTCTCCTTTGCAGTCATGGTCAATCGAGCAGCCGGTCGCACCTGATGCGCCTGGCCGAACAGGCACTCGCCCGTCGAAAATAAGTCGCGCCGAGAGGACGAAAACTTACACTTGTGCATCACCCGATCATCGCGCGACTACAGCGGCCTTCTTGCCGGATGAATCTCTCGACAGGCTTCCCGATTGGAATGCCCAAGTGCCCACGAAAATGGCAAGGAAAACGGAAAGGCTACCGTCTGGTATTTTGGAAACGCCTTGCTCCCGGGGCGGGTCGCCCCGGACAATATGAACCATGGAGACCGCGCTAATTGGAGAGGATGCGAGCCTCGCCTCGCTGTTCGTTTCCAGCTTTCTCGCGGCGACACTGCTCCCCGGGGGATCCGAAGCAGTGCTGCTAGGGGTGTTGAAGCTGCACCCGCATCTATTCTGGCCCGCGGTCGGACTCGCGACCCTGGGCAATACCCTGGGCGGCCTAACCTCTTACCTGATCGGACGGCTCCTTCCGGGCACCGGTCCCAACTCTGGAGAGGGAGCCCGTCACGCACGCGCGCGCAGGGCAATCGCGTGGGTCCGGCGTTATGGCAGCCCGGCGCTCCTGTTCGCCTGGGCACCGGTGATCGGCGACGCGCTCTGCGTCGCCGCCGGATGGCTGAGGGTCAATGCCGCGTGGTCGGCATTCTGGATGGGCGCAGGGAAGTTCCTGCGTTACCTGGTGATCGCGCAATGGTCCACCTGACCTGGACCGGCGCGCGGAGATGGCACTGAGGGGCACGTCCCGGGCCGCGGTTCCCGGAACGTGTGTTGATGCGATCGGTCAGCCCCTTCCGTCCAGCGCGCGGCGCTGCGCTTCAAAATAGGAGAACAGGGCCTCGATCTTGGGATCGTTGGCCATCTTCGCCATCATCGCCTGAAGCGCGGCGCTCTGCTGCTTGTCCCAGTCATCCTCCGAGAAGCCGTCGCTGACGCTGCGGCTGCGCTCTGCGTAGGCGAGTTGGGCCTGCTGCATCGGAGTGGCGGCAGGCACCAGCTCACGGCCCGGGAAGTTGTGTTCGCGGTCACGATCGGCAAAGGTATAGCCGTCCGTGAAGATTTCCGGGGAGTGGTCCGCGTGGGCCGGCATCCCGAGGCTGGTGGCGGCGAGCAGGCCCGCCAGAAGAATGAGGTATCGCTTGGTCATGGTGATCTCCTTAATGAAATGTCATGGTTTGGTCACGCACAGCTGAGACTGTTGCTCCGCTGTTACGACAAGCACTAGCCTGTCACGACATTAGACTGTGGGGGGCACGGTTTCCTTACGCGCATGCCGTTTCGGAAAATACCTATGGGGAAACAAGGACGGCACTCGGTGGTTCAGCGCGCCGGCCGCAAGCGCCATTACGGCTGGTCGGCACGCGGGGGCGATTGGGAAACGCGCCGCCCTCGGCGGAGTGCCGCGTTTGCAATGAAGAAAAAATGCGGCCGCGATGACGACCGGCGTCTGCCAACGGGACGCGGCCAGACGTTTACCCCGGGAGCCGGTGCCTGCCGTCCAATTTAGGGCAAATCCGGCGGGCCGCTCGTTATGCCGCCATTCCGGCGACGCAATGCGCGGCCTCTTCCCGGGTATAGAAGCGGTCTCCCTGAAGGAATCCCGATATCACCGAGGCCATGACCACCAGGACGCTGCCGTTGGCGCTTCGCGAGAGCACAACCTGATCGGGTAGACCATCCAGAAGATGGAACGGCGCCGGCCTTCCGTCAACAAAGCAGGAGCGATACACCTGCCCGCTACGGGTATCCATGAACGCGGGCACGAACCCAAAACCACGGTTCTCCGAACTAACCCCTCCGCCACCGCGAAATTCCCGGTTTTCCGCTTCCAGGGTCTTTTTCATCATGGGTTGGTTCATATCCTGCCTCCTTGCCATCGTCCTCGAAGGACCACAAGAATCCGCTTGCTTGACATTGGACGTCTACGGACGCGGAAAACTTACATAGCGCTACCCGGCATTCCAGTAAACGCGGTAAAGCAGCCCTTTGCATGTCGCGGGAATGCCGATGAGAGGGCCGAGAGAAGGTGTTCTCCCACGCGTTTCCCGGAGAACTGCCTGCGCGCGGCGCATGGCGCCGGAAGAGGAGCGCCGGAGTGGCGGCGAGTGGCCGACTCCATTCCCCGCCGCGGAGCCCGGCATCGGTGAGACGCGATCAGGGCCCGGCGCGAAAGATTTCGGTGTCCGGGTGGAAGGCGTACCACGCGAACCAGAATGCGGTCACCGCCGGCAGTTCGCGGCCACCAGCGTCAAACGCCGCGGCACTTTGATGCTCGGGGTCGAACCGCACGATGACGCGCCCGCCGCCCAGTTCGTCCGTCACCGGGCCCCGGGACTTGCTCAGTTCCACGAAGGGATAGGCCTTGTGCTTGCCGTTTACCTCGACCCCGAGGACACGTTCCTTGGGGTGGAAGCCCTCGGCGCGGAGGGCGACGGGAAACATGAGTTCGGGGCTGGTCTCGTAGTCGAGATAGGGATTGCGCGCGTAATCGCGCCGGTGACCGGTATCGGTGGAAAGCACCAGCGTGCCGGGATGGCGGGTTCGCCAGTCCTGCCAGCTGGTGTGGGAAAGGGCGATCGGCTCGAGCTTTCTGCCCTTCATGGGCCCGGAAATCGCCTGGGCCCGGATCTGGGACCACAGGGACTGGGTCTGGCGGTCGTAGAGCAGCACATCGCTGTTATAGAGGAGTCCGGAGACCCCGAACTGCAGCGCGCGCCCATCCAGCTCCGAGCGGAACGCCATGCCGGTGCCGCACAGGGGACAGAAGGTCACCACTACCAGTTCCTCCCCGAAACGGTCGTTGACCACCTCATGCCAGTTCAGGATTGAAACGGGATAGCCCTTGGCCAGGCCGCCGCGCGCTATTCCCAGCACCCGTGCATCGGGCGCGAGGAAACGGGCCTCCGCCGCGCTCACGAACTTCGGACGATCAATGGCGGGAATGCCGTCCCTCGGCGGCCCGCCCTGTAACACCTCCGCCGGCGGCACTAGGGCACCGCTGAGATCGAAGCCGTTGCGCTCGAAGGGCAGGGCGCTGGGCGACAGGCACAGGAGCAGCCCGGCGCCGAGCAGCGCCCGCATGCGTCCGAACCTTGCGCCCCGCATCACGGGATGGGATCCTGCTCGAGCCATTGCGCCTACTCGACCATGAGGCGGTAGTCGGGCGTCGGATTGAGCGGGCAGGAATACACGTACGCACCCGGCTTGAGGTCGATGGCGTAGTCACGGCTCGTGCCGGCCTGCAGACCGCCGCCGGAGACGCTGGGCAGCCGCACCCGGTCCAGGGCGGTCGCGCCCCGGAGCCAGAACCCGAGTTCATAGGGCACGTCGCGGTTGGTGACGCGGAAGGTGTAGCGGCCCGCCTTGAGCCGGATCACTTTCGCCTCGGAGAGGCGCTGGTCTGCCGTGCGCTGGTTGATCGCCTCGCAGTCCGCCGCGCTCCGGGTGCGGAATCGGCGGTTGACGCCGTTCTCGCTCTCGAGAAACTGACAGGGAACCTGGGTCAGTTCGATCACCTGTGGCGCCTCCGCCCAGGCACCGGGCGCAAGCACCATCAAAACCAATGCCAGCATTCGTCGCATCCGTTCCTCCATCAGGCTGAAACGGCGCGGGCGGGCCGGGTCACACCGAGCGCCTCGGCCACCGCGTCGACTCTCTCGAATACGTCCACAGGTAGCCAGCCCGTGATCTCCAGCGCGCGGTCCTCCAGGGCATCGCCCGAATGGGCCGCTTCCCAGGCGGCGATCACCCGGTCCCGGTGGCGAAGCAGCGCCTCGATCTCGGGCCGGAACAGCACGAACATGGCGGTGATCCAGCGGTTCACCGGCCAGGAGGGGTATGCGTGGTCCACCCGGAACCGGTCCAGCATCCGGATCAGATCTTCCGCCGGATACCAGGTATCGCCGCCCACCCAGCGGTTCACCGCGAACAATCCGATGGGCTCCCCGTAAGCGTCCATGGAGATCCCGATCAGGTGAGCGATGGCCGCGTCACCCCGGGGCCACTGGGCCGCCGAGGGATGAGATACAGGCCGCACCCCAAGTGGCATCCCGCGCTTGCGCAGGAAGGTGTGAAAGTGCCCGTGCTCGTGGCCGGCGCCGCGGTGGGCGTGGTAATAGTATTGAGCGTGGGTTTCGCGGTCGTACACGTCGTCGCCCGGATAATGCTCCAGTTCCACGAAGGGCTTCCCCCGCAGGATTTCGCCCACGACGTTGAGTCCCGCCTTGGCCAGCACCCGGCGGCACTCGAGAATCTCCTCCCCGGCGGCGAGCATGCCCGCGAGCCGAACCGGGGACAGCGCCACCAGGGTCTCGGCGCGGGGCGGACCGGGATGCCGCTCCCGATCCCGGGGCAGATTCGGACCCGCGCCGACGCCGGCGCCCGGCGGGGGAGCCGTGGTCGGCATGCCGGCTCCTGGAATCAACGTCACCGCTTCGGCGCACACGGGTTCTTGGCGGCACACGGGTTCTTGGCCGCGCAGGGATTCTTCGGCGCACATGGATTCTTGGCGGCGCACGGATTCTTCGCCGCGCAGGGGTTGCCCGCCCCGGTCTTCATGGGCTTGAAGCCCTTCTGGACGTCCGCCGTGTAGGCCGTGAGCGCCGCGAGTTCCCGGGATTCCCAACCCAGGGGCTGGGCGGCCATGGGCACCACCATGCAGAACTGCACCATCTCATCCAGCGCCACCTTCTTGATCCCGCCCTTTTCTTCGGCCATGGCCACATGGTGGGGATAGGGCTTCGCGAAGGACTCCGCAAATACAGCATTGCCCTGGTGGCAGGTATTGCAGGTCATGCCGTTGGTGCTGAGCTTGGGATCGTTCCAGAGCTGCTTCCCGTAGCGCCCGAGTTCGGCGCGGTCGCCCGCCATCAAGCGGGTCCCCGCAGGGCGTGTCACCAGCTTAGGATCCACCTTGTCAACCGCCGCGCACGGGTTCCTGGCGGCGCAGGGGTTCTTCGCTCCACAGGGATTGCGGGCCGCACAGGGGTTCCTGGCCGCACAGGGATTTTTCGCGGCACAGGGGTTCTTCGCGCGGCACGGGTTCGCGGTCCGCGGCGCGCAGGGGCTGGCTGCAATGGCCCCCAGGGGCAGCGCCATGCCCAGGGAACACGCGAAGGCACCGGCGACGGCGCCGGCCAGGGGTTTCTGCATCAGTCGTCTCATGTCGTCTTCTCCAATGGTGGCTTCAAAAACGCGACGCCCCGGGGGGCACCGCCCGTTCAAACTCGACTAGAAGCGTCTATCATGTCCTGAGGCGCAGCGTGCGCTGCAGATGGCTCTCGATCCGCGCCACGGTCTCCGGTGACTCCGCGACGATTGCGATCACACCGTGAGGAGCGGGCACCAGAGCCGCCGACATCCCGTGCTCGGATAGCCGCGCCGGCCGCCGGCGCTGAATATTCGGCAGCAGCAGCACGGCGGCGCGGCCGAACGCGGTGTGCACCAACATGTGGGTCCCTCCGGGATCCAGTCCCTTGCAATTGTCGAGAAAGGTGACCCGGCCGATGGTTCCCTGCGGATTGCTGCCCACGGTGGCAAGGGCCGCCATGACCCGAGCCGGCGCCACTTCCTCCCCCATGCCGTACACCTCGGGTTCTCCCAGCACGTGCACGATCATGTTCCGCGCCAGCGCCTCGCTGGCCCGGTCCAGCTGATACAACAGCCCGAGGCCAAGGCCCAGCACAAGCACCGCCGCCGCAGCCAAGCCGCGCAACCATTTCGATGGGGCTCGGCGTCTTCGCAAGAGAATCCGCTCCGCGAGACCTCCAGGTACCGGAACTCGTGCGGCCTCCCGCATTTCCGCCTCCAGCGCAGCCAGGTCCGCGGAAAATGCGGCGCACGAAGGACATGCGTCCAGGTGATCACGCAAATCGGCGTCTCCCCGCTGCGGATCCTCCAGCTTAAGCCGCCGGAATTCTATGCAGTTCATAGTTCCTTCACCCTGCCCAAAGGATTTGAGGCCTTCAGCAGCCGCCGCATGCTCTGCCGCCCTCTCGTGAGGCGCGTCATCACGTTGCCTTCGCTGATTCCCATGACCTCTCCAATCTCCTTTCCACTCATTCCGTAGAGCACTTGCAGCAGAAGAGGCTCCCGCAAGCCGTCCGGCAGTTCCCGGAGCGCCTCCCTCACGTCGAGCGCGCTGCCGGGATCGTGCTCCACGCCCTCGTCCCAGTCCTCCGGATCGCCTTCCACCCGCTCTGGCCGCTTGCGGGAGTAGAGGCGGGCGTGCTCGTTGCGAAGTATCGTCACCAGCCAGGTCTTCACGGCTGCGGCATCCCTCAGTCCGTCCCGGGCTTTCCATGCCCGCTCGAAGGTCCCCTGAACCAAGTCCTCCGCGGTCATCCGGTCCCGGCAAAGCCAGTAGGCAAACCGGTAAAGATCCCCCGAATAGGCCCGGACGAGACGCTCGAAATCCGCCTGTTTTCCTATTCCGAGCATGTTGTCCTTTGCATTGAGTCGCCCCCCGCATCGCGGCTTTCCTACTAGACCCGGCGGGGTGAAGTTTTCTTACACTCGCGCCTGCTTCAGGCTTCTGCAGCTTCTTCCCAGGTCAGCGCCTTGTAGTCGAATCCGCAGTCCACCGATGGCTTAACTACCTGGAAGAAAGGCGAAATGTCGAAATCCCGGGGGCAGAAGAGGGAGTGGTGGCGGATATGCAGAATCTCGGCCACGCAGTCGTTGCACCCCGGGTCCCCCGAAGGTCTCCGATGGACAAAAGGGAGAATCGGGTAGCGCACCGACTGGAAGGCCTGTGCGATGAGGGTCGAGCAGATGGCCCTGGTCGGCTCCCCGCTTCCGAGCCTGATCAGGCGACGGCGCCAGCGCGTCGGCACCGGCGGTGTCGGCAGCAGGTAACGGGCGAGGTCGATCACGTTTTTCAGATCGTAGGCCTGGCCAATGCGCGAGACTACCGCGTTGATGACCCGTTCCCGGTCCTCGCAGTCCAGCCCCACCGGCCGGCAAATACGGGTGTGAAAATCAGCGTACTTGCTCAAGGGAACCGCCTCCACGCCGCGCACCAGATCCGCCTCCACCAACAGCGGCGCATCCGGGTGTTCGGGGGCTCCGCCCAGGGCATCCCCGACGTAGAGCGCCGCGTGGGACCAGGTGGACTGGGTCAGGTACTTGATGGCGGTGCTGATCCGCAGATTTCCCTCGACCAGCAGGACATCGCCTGGCCTCAACGCCTCCGCCAGCCTGCGAACGTCAGTAATCGCGACAGGCTGGTAGCTGGCACTGGGCTGCGTGAGGTAACCGGCCAGCTTACTTCCCAGAATCCTTGACAACCGTCTGAACATGGCATTTTCTCGGAGGCGCGACCGTCGCGCGGTCCCTACCACCTGGGCGCCGGTGCGCCAGCTTCACGGCCGCACCGCGCAGTTGCACGTTAGACGGCGGGCGAGGCAGATCCTTACGGGGAATGCGGAGCGGACCGCGCGAATCCCATCCTTTGCAGACGGGCACGAATCAGCAGGCCGAGGAACAAAAAGAATTTGCGGAACGAACTGCCTGCACGGGATCGCGCAGGCAGCGGCCTGACCGGAAACCGCGCCGCTTCCCCGGCCCTCAGGCCGCGGCGGTCTCCTGCCAGATCAGCGCCCGGTAGTCGAAGTCGGCCTCCACCGAGGGCTTCACCACCTGGAAGAAGGGCGAGATGTCGAAATCCCGGGGCGCGTACAGGGAATGGTGCCGCACCTCGTGGATCTCCTCGATATAGTCGGCGCACTCGGCGTTGGCGGAGTGGCGGCGGGTGACGATGGGCAGGATGGGGTAGTGGACCGAGTGAAAAGCCTGGGCGATGAGGGAAGAGCAGATGGCCTTGGTGGGTTCGCCGCTGCCGAGCATGATCATCCGGCGGCGCAGGCGCGAGGGCACCGGCGGCATGGGCAGGAGATAGCGGGCCAGATCCCACAGATTCTTGAGGTCGTAGGTGTGGCCGAGGCGCGAAACCACCTCCTCCACGACCCGCCGCCGGCCTGCCTCGTCCAGCGCCACCGGGCGGCAGATGCGGGTGTGAAAATCCCGGTACTTGCTGAGGGGGACGGCCTGGACGCCACGCACCAGGTCCGCCTCGACCAGCAGCGGCGACTCGGGGTCGCCCGGCACGCCGCCCAGGGCGTCGCCCACGTACAGCGCCGAGTGGGACCAGGTGGACTGGGTCAGGTACTTGATGGCGGTGCTGATGCGGAGGTTGCCCTCCACCAGCACCACGTCCCCGGGACGCAGGGCCACCGCCATCTGGGTCAGGTTGGTGGTCGCCACCGGCCGGTAACCGGGGCTGGGCTGGGTGATATAGGTTGCGAGACGCCGGCCGAGCTTGCGGAGAATGTTCTTGGTCATTTTTTTATCTCCTGGAAATCCATTAACGCCGCTGATCCCGCGCCGGTTGAACGGAATGGACGTCCGCGCGGGATTGCCTTACAACTCCAAGTTTGTAACAGAGGCGCGTGCCAGGCAACCCACAATGGCACAAGCGGCCAATCGGCCGATCCCATCTGGGCGTCATGGCTTTCCACTTCAAATCCAATCGCCTGGCGTTTTTGCTGCAGCGCAATAATGTAGAATACGGGCTTTGAAGGACCGCGATCAGTGCTGACACCCGAAGCCCCACTCCTGGAGGCCCTGCCCCAGGGCCGCGTGCGGGAGATTCCCTACAACTACACCTCGTTCTCCGACCGGGAGATCGTGATCCGCCTGCTGGGGGCGGACACCTGGGACCTGATCAATGAGCTGAGGACCGAGCGCCGCACCGGGCGCTCGGCGCGGATGTTGTATGAAGTGCTGGGTGACATCTGGGTCATCCAGCGCAACCCCTACCTGCAGGACGACATGCTGGGCAACCGCAGGCGCCGGGAAGCGCTGGTGGGAGCCCTGCGCCACCGCCTCTCGGCCATCGAGGAGCGCCGCCAGGGCAACGAGAAGGTGGAGATGCTCCTGCAGCGGGCGCGGGCCGCGGTGAACGCCTTCGAGGCGGACCTGGAGCAGACCCTCTCCCTGCGGCGCCGGGTGCTGCGCCGGCTGTCCCGGGTCACGCGCAAGGACAATGTCCAGTTCGACGGCCTCGCCCGGGTCTCCCACGTCACCGACGCCACGGACTGGCGGGTCGAGTATCCCTTCGTGGTGATCCTCCCCGACACGGAAGATGAAGTGGCGCCCATCGTCCGCGCCTGCATCGAGCTGGGCCTCACCATCATTCCCCGGGGCGGCGGCACCGGCTATACCGGGGGCGCGGTGCCGCTCACGCCCCGCGCCGCAGTCATCAACACCGAGAAGCTGGACCGGCTGAGCGCGGTGGAGGAAGTGGAGCTGCCCGGCGTCGCCGGCCAGGTGCCCACCTTCCATTGCGGCGCGGGGGTGGTGACGCGGCGGGTGATGAACGCCGCCGACGCGGCGGGGCTGG
>Ga0210334_10159433_pt1 | contig 31281 bp, 22 predicted proteins | sample S306metaT_FD_164440 | JGI IMG/M metagenome (GOLD analysis project Ga0210334, IMG submission 164440) | Metatranscriptome of estuarine sediment microbial communities from the Columbia River estuary, Oregon, United States - S.306 (Metagenome... | ecosystem: Environmental > Aquatic > Marine >... | reverse complement strand
GCTCCTTTTGCGGGTGTTTTCCCTGGGCAAGCGCAGCGAGCAGTTGTTCGACGCCATTCGCGCTCATTGGCTGCGCCTCGGCAGCATCTCCATGATTGCCGGCCCGGACCTTGTCACCACCAACGTGGAACCCCACGAATTTCTGGATTTCGTGAGCGGCAGGCTTTCGCGCCAGTTCGTGCGGGACGATGCGGACCTTGAGCGCCGCGTCGCCGCCATGGACCTGGGTCCCGACCCCGGTGGCCGCTACCGCGTCAACGAGTTCTTCTGCCACGCCGACACCTGGCAGGCGACCATGCGCCGCCTCGCCAAGGAAAGCAGTGCCGTGCTTATGGATTTGCGCAGCTTCACCCCCTCCAATCAAGGATGTCTCTACGAACTGGGCCGGCTGCTGGACGCGGTCGACCTGTCCCGAGTCGTCTTCGTCACCGACGCCACCACCGATGCGCGGTTCCTGGAAGACGCCCTGCTCCGGCTGTGGCAGACCATCGCCGCTGATTCACCCAATCGCCGGCACGCGACCCCGGTGGCCCGCCTGTTGCAGGTGGGGAGGATTTCGCCTGCCGCATTGCGGACCCTGCTAGGCTCGCTGCTGGTTCCACTAACAACGAAAGGCTAAACCATGCCCACGATACTCGATGCACCTCCCGCAGAAGTCGCCGCCGACCTGGCCGGCCTGCGTGCCGCCTTGGATTCCGCGATCCCGCCCCGGGTCCTGGACCGCAACCTGCTCGTCGCCACCTGGAACCTGCGCGCCTTCAGCGACCTCACCGAGAAATGGCGCTCGGGGGCCAACGATTCTCCGAAGCGGGACCTCCATTCCCTGCTCTGCATCGCCGAGATCGTCTCCCGGTTCGACGTGGTGGCAATCCAGGAGTCCCGGGCGAACCTCAAGGCCCTGCGCCACATGCTCAAGGTCCTGGGGCGGAACTGGGGACTGATCCTCACCGATGTCACCGAAGGATCGGCCGGGAACGGCGAGCGCCTGGCGTTCATATTCGACACCCGGCGCGTGCGCCCCTCGGGGTTGGCCTGCGAACTGGTGGTGCCGGAGGAGAAGCTGAGCCAGATCGGGTCGGACGCGCTCAAGCGACAGTTCGCGCGCACGCCCTACGCGGTTTCCTTCGAGGCCGGGGGCAACACCTTCATCCTCATCACCCTGCACGTGCTTTACGGGAAAGTCCCGGCGGACCGGGTGCCGGAGCTGAAGACCATCTCCGGCTGGATGGCGGACTGGGCCCGGGACGTGAACCGCTGGCACCACAACCTGATCGTCCTCGGGGACTTCAACATTGACCGCCGGGGCGACGCCCTGCACCAGGCGTTCATCTCCACCGGCCTCGTGGTTCCCGAAGACCTCAACCGCGTCCCGCGCACGCTGTTCAGCAATCCCGATCAGCCGGACCTGGAAAAGTTCTACGACCAGATCGCCTGGTTCGCCGATTCCTCGGGATTGCCGATGCTTTCCATGAAGTACGAGCGCGGGGGCGGCTTCGATTTTTCTGCCCACTGCCTGCGGGACCGCGGCCTGTCGCGGGAATCCCTTTCGTGGCACATTTCCGATCACCTGCCGCTGTGGGTGGAGTTTGGGACGCGGGAGTGATTCGCAACAAAGGGCAGGCGCCGGGCCCGAGAGGCAAGCCGCAGGGGCAAAGCGCGGATATCATGTCGAAGCGATTATCAGGAGGAAAACCATGGCAACACTGAAACGGGGATCCAAGGGGGCGGATGTCAAACGCCTGCAGAAGGCCTTGCAGGAGCTTGGATTCGACCCCGGCGGAATCGACGGCGATTTCGGAGGCGGCACCGAAGGCGCCGTGATGGCCTTCCAGAGAAGCGAAGGGCTGCTGGCGGACGGCATCGCCGGCCCGCGCACCCTGACGGCCCTGGGCATTGCAAAGAAGAGCGACACCTGGCCCAACGCCATTCCTGGTGTGACGCTGCAGGCCGTGTCCGGGATGTTCCCGTTCACGCCCCTCGGCAATATCGAGGAGAACCTGCCGCCGGTGTGCGAGGCGCTCACCAAGACGGAGCTCACCGACAAGCCCATGGTGCTGATGGCGCTGGCCACCATCCGCGCCGAAACCGAGAGCTTCGAGCCGGTGGCGGAAGGCCGCTCGCGTTTCAACACCTCGCCCAGCGGCCATCCCTTCGATCTCTACGATCACCGCCGGGATCTCGGCAACCAGGGCCCGCCCGACGGCGAGCGCTTCCGGGGCCGGGGCTATATCCAGCTCACGGGCAGGTTCAACTACGAGCGCTACGGCAAGGCCCTCGGCCTCGGCAAGAGGCTGCTGAGCGAGCCGGAACTGGCATCGGATCCCCTGATCGCCGGCATGCTGCTGGCGGCGTTCCTCAAGGACAAGGAGCGGCAGATCAAGGAGGCCTTGCTGGAGGGCGACCTGCGCGCGGCGCGGCGGCTGGTGAACGGCGGCAGCCATGGCCTCGACCGCTTCACCGACGCATACCGGCGGGGGGACGCCCTCATCTGAACCCGAGGCCGCCGTCCACCCCCTTGCATGAAGGGATGGACGGCGCCGGCGTCAGCCTTCGATGACCTTCCAGCGGGTCATGATGAGCTGATGGCCCCGCAGCAGGCCGTCGCATTCGATGCGCTTGCCCTCCAGGGGCGCCAGCTCCTCGTCCCAGAAGGGATTCCCGCCCTGGCGGCGCAAAGCGTACTCGGCCGAAGAGGTGACCAGCACCAGACCCTCGTGCTCGCTCTTGCTGCCCGTGGAGAGGCGGCGACGCTGAACAATGCCGGCGTATTCCACGGGGCTTCAGCGCTGATGTACGCGGCGCAGGTGAACCAGCTCGCCATCCTGGACGGTGGCGATGAGCGCGGTCACGGCGCGGGCCTTGCCCTTCCCCTTGGCACGCTCTCCGAGGAGGACATGGACCGAGCGGCTCCTGCGCGCCTTCTCGAATATTTTGAGTTCGCCCTTCTGGACACCCTTGGGAAACTCCACGGCGTAGGATTCCCGCGCGATCTCCTGCAGGCCTGACTCCCGGGCGGCGGCCGCCAGCAGCCGCTTCACGGCCGCGGGCTCGTTGCGCCGGGCCCGCTCCACGGCGCCCAGGGTCTGCTGCAGATTGGTGCCGGTGCGCACCAGCCGCTCCCGGCGCAGGGCCCGGGTTCCGGGGCTGGACTTGGCGCCCTTGAACGCCGCGCTGAACGCCTTGGTGCGGGCAAGCGCATGGGACACGGCCCCGACGGGATGAACGGAGGGATCGCCCAGGAGATAGAACTGGGCCATGGTCTTGAGGTCCGCGGGGTCCAGGTGAGTGTAGGCGGCGGCGAAGCGCTGGCGGGCCTCCAGGGCGGCACGCCCGAGGGACGCCCCACCCAGCACCGCCTCGATGAAATACTGGCAGATCAGGTCCGCTTGCCCATTCCCTTCGCTGGGGCCATAGGCGATGGTGGTGCTGCCAAAAAAACCGTAGGCGCCGTCGTAGAGGTAAGTGCTGCAGATTCCCGCCTGCCCGCCGCTGTCGGACGGATCATAGAGTTCCGCTCCGTAACAGCACTCGGCGGCGATGACCGTGCCGTTGGCAATCTTGCGCTTCAGGAGCTTCGCCGAGTGGGCGGTCGGGAACGCCTCGCGCCGTGCCGGTTCGCCGTAGAAGTCGGGATCACTGGCTCCACCGTGGCAGTTGATGAAGTGCAGCCTCCGCTCGAGTTCGGCGTCCCGCCACTTGGGACCCTTGGGCGGAATGGTTTCCATGGCCGCCGACGCGCCGAACAGCTTGGTGAGGCTGAGCCCCGTCGAGCCCTTCCATTTCTCGGCGCTGATGCCGAAGTACTCCTGGTAGTCCGAGCGCGCGCGGCTTCGGTAGCGGGCCGCGGTGGAAAGCAGCCGCACCAGATATCCGGCGTCGCCCTTGCCCAGGAGGTCCGGCAGCCGTCCCACTACCCGGGTCGGCCCCAGGAACCCCCGCGGGTTTCTGCCGTGGGGCGCGGCGCAGGCGTAGGGCAGGTCGCTGGGCACCACGTCATCCCCGTCGCCGCGCATGGGATTGGACAGCTCCTGCATGGGTACCACGTCCGGTGCGCCCAGGATCATCAGGTACTCCGGCTGCAGCGCCGTGTGCACCGCGTCGATGGCGGCCTTCACCTGGCGCTGGTCCAGGCCCTCGCTAACGGCCACTCCCTTCACGGAGCGCATGTCGGCGGCCGAGTCGAGCGCGAGCAGCCGGGTCGTCAGTCCACGCTTGCGGTCGGCGACGACGAGCCGGCTGATCGCGGCCTGGACGCGGGGATAGGTCTTTCCGTACTTCGCCTTCAGCGCGGAAACATTGGTGACGATGACCTTGTCGGCTGGCATGGAGTGGGCTCCTCTGAAGTTCGATTTATCCGGAACAATCGCGCGTCCCGGAACCGCGGGCAGCCGCAGGCCGGGAACCGCCAATATAGGCCTTCGTCATGGCAAATCAATAGTCCGCCGGGACTAAAGGGGGTTACGCCGCGCCCCCGCCCCGACGCGCGTCGGGTCAGCGCCGCCGCAGGGCCAGCCAGAGGCTGATCGCCAGCACCAGGGCGAAGGCAATCGCCGAAAGCTCCGGGATGGAAAGGCCCAGGAAGCGCCACTTCACCGCGGCGCAATCCCCCTCGGCCGCGAACATGGCCGGCCACCACTGGGCAATGGGAAGAGAGTTGAGAAACGCCTCCTCCGGAGAAACGCCGCACTCGAAGGATTCCGGAAAGTAGGTAAGCCAGATCTGCCGCCCCGCCGACGCCAGTCCCGCCGTCGCCAGCAGGCCCATGAGGCCGGCGTAAACCCGCTGGCCGGGGAGGCCGCGGGGCCCGTGTGCGGCGGCCACCAGCGCGACCAGCCCGATGGCGGTAAACGCGATGCGCTGGGCCACGCACATGGGACAGGGCAGCAGGTGCAGCACCGCCTGAAGGTAGATGGCGGCGAACGCCACCGACCCAAGGGACGCGAGCCCGATCAGCAGAAAAATCCGGCGGGCGTTTTCAGGCGTCATGAATGGGACGAGGGGCCGGCGCGGCCTGCGGCCGCTGGCAAGGGGACGCATCAGCCATCGCGCTTGAGACCCAGTTCCCCGTATACACGGTCCACCAGGGCGCGCAATTCGGTGACTTCGTCCCGCAGGCTGGCCAGGTTGTGCTTGAGGGCGGCGATCTCGCCGGTGGTGACATCGCCTCCGGGCGCCCCTGATTCCGGCGCCTCCGGTTCCGCCTCGGGCGCCCCGCACAGGAGGTGCGCGTAGCGGTGCTCCCGGGAGCCGGGCTGCTTGGGCAGTTGCATGACCAGGCCGTAGCGCTGCGCCAGCTCGTCCAGATACGCCTCCACGCTGGAGATGTCCGGGAACGGATACATGCGCTCGCAGTTGATGCGCAGCTCCCCGGGGGTCGAGGGCCCGCGCAGCATGAGCACCGTGAGCAGCGCCACGTGGGGCTGGGAAAGCCCCAGCACCTTGTTGACGTTGTGGGCGAAGCGCATCACCCGGCCGGAGGAGCCAAAGCTGTCCATGACCAGGGTGTGGCGCTTGAGCTCGTCCAGGGCCATCTGCACCTCCCCCTCGGTGACGCTCATCACCGGGTTGCGGCTGGTCTTCTGGTTGCAGCCCGCCACCAGCGCGTTAAGGGTCAGCGGGTAGTAATCCGGGGTGGTGAGCTGCTTCTCGGACAGGACGCCCAGCACCCGGACCTCCAGGGGCGACAGCGCGGGCATCGAGGGCGCGTTCATGGGAGCCTCCGCCCTGCTAGCGCGCCGCCAGGCTGTGGACCGACGCGCCCCGGGGAGCGCCGCCCGCAGCTTCCAGGAACTCGTCCAGGATCGGCCGCCCGTCCAGCAGGGCCACGCCGGCGGCCTTGAAGAACTCGGGATGCCACTGCACTCCGAACACGTAGGACGGTCCGATCCAGCGGATGGCCTCGACCACCCCGTCGGGCTCCGAGACGGCTTCCACCCGCAGGTCCCGGCCCAGGTCCTTCACCGACTGGTGGTGCAGGGAATTGATCAGGGACGTGGACACGCCGGGATAGAGCCGGGCCATGCCGGTGCCGGGCACCAGCTTCACGTCGTGGGTGTACTGGTCGTAGCGCTCCTGGTCGGTGTGAGGGATGGAGCCGGGGACCATGGTCTCGATGTCCTGATAGAGCGTGCCGCCGAAGGCGACGTTAATGAGCTGCATGCCTCGGCAGATGCCGAGCACCGGCTTGCGCGCCTCGATGAAGGCGTTCAGCAGTTCCATCTCGAACTGGTCGCGGACCCGGTCCCCGGACCATTCGTCCTTGCGCGGCGCCTCGCCATAGGTGATGGGGCTCACGTCCACTCCGCCCTGGAGCACCAGCCCGTCCAGCTCGTCCACGTAGTCCCTCAGCCGCATGTCGCTGCGCTTGACGATGCTGTCCTCGAGGATGGTGGGCACCATGAACACCAGCACGTCCCGGGCCATCACCCAGTGGGCGATGGACTGCTCCAGGTACTGCAGGGTCTTGCGCGGGAGTCCCATGTCCTTGGGCATGGGGTGCAGAATCCTTGGGGAAATCCCGATTTTCAGGCGGCTCTTGCTCATTGCGGCTCCATCGGTTCCCGACGGCGGCGCCAGGCGCGCGCCATCAGGCGTCCCTCTGCCTCGCGGCAGCCTCCGATTTTTCCAGGAAGCTCTCCGCCAGGGCCTTGTACAGGGGCGTCCGGCAAATGATACGCGAAGTGGCCGAGGCCAGCAGCGAGGTGGCCATCAGGGGCAGCACCATGTCGTGGTTGTCGGTCATTTCCATGACGATGACGAAGGCGGTGATGGGCGCCTGCACCACGCCCGCGAAATAGGCCACCATGCCGAGCACGATCACCGCCCCCACCGGCGCGTAGGGCAGGTACTCGGCCAGGTTGAGGCCGAGGCCGGCGCCCACCGCCAGGGACGGCGCGAAAACGCCGCCGGGAATGCCGCTGATATAGGAGACCAGGGTGGCGAGTAGCTTGAGCACCCCGAAGGTCTCCGGCAGGTAATCGCTCCCTTCCAGGATGCTCTTGGCCTCCTGGTATCCGGTGCCGAAGGTGGTGCCACCGGAGGCGAAACCGATCATGGCCAGCAGCAGTCCGCAGAGAGCGGCGAACAGCACGGGACGCTCGCGCCTGATCTTTCCGAATGTCCCCGGAATCGACCGCGAGGTGACGATCAGCAGCTGGCTGAATATCCCCCCGGCCAGCCCGCCCACTGCGCCGCAGGCCAGCACCGCGATCCAGCTCTGGTCGGTGCCCAGGGACGCCGAGGTGCGGCCGAAATAAACGTAATCACCGAGCACCGCCAGCGACAGCACACCGGCGATGATCACACCGGTGAGCACCGTGCCGCTGGTGCGGCTCTCGAAGGAGCGGCTCATCTCCTCGATGGCGAACACCACCCCCGCCAGGGGGGTGTTGAAGGCGGCCGCCACCCCCGCAGCGCCGCCGGCCAGGATCAGCCCGCGGTCGATCTCGAACCGCCGGAAGCTCCCGATCTGGCCGAAGGCGTGCATGATCGAGGCGCCGACCTGCACGGTGGGGCCCTCGCGCCCGACCGACGCGCCGGAAAAGATGGCCAGCACAGTGAGCAGGATCTTTCCCGCCACGATCTTCAGGGAAAGCACCTTGTTGCGGGCCACGTCGTCATGCATGTTGAGGGCGGCGATGGTCTGGGGAATGCCGCTGCCCTGGGAGCCGGGGAAAAAGCGCTGCGTGACCCAGGCCACCGCCGCCAGCCCGAGAGGCGTGACCAGGAACGGAAACCACGGCGACAGCGCCACCAGGTTGTGGAAGGCCACGTTGGCGTGCTCGCTGGCGATGGCGAAGAGCACCGCGGCCAGACCCACGCACAGGGCGCCGCCCCAGAGCACGACGCGCCGCACCCAGGTGCGGGGCGAGAGCCAGGCACGCCGCATGCGCTTGACCATGGGGCTGTCGGGCGAGAAGGCGGCCTTCACCTTATCGAGCACGGACGCGCCCCTTCATGCCCCGAATATCCGTTGCGACAGCGCGCGCTCCGCCAGCAGGAACGCCGCCGCGTTCCAGGACTGGCGGGGCATGCCCCGCGGCGCCCCGGTCTCGCCGTGAAACCATTCGTTGAATTCCCAGCCGTTCACCTGGTTGGCGCGGGCCAGCCGCGCCAGTTCCTCCCGCGCCCGCCGCGGCTTTCCCGCCGCCGCCAGCGCCATGACCCAGAATCCGCCCACCATGGGCCAGATGCCGCCATTGTGATACTGATGCTCCAGGTTCTGAAGGTGGCGGCCCATGTAGGCCCGCCAGAGGGGGTCGCTGCGCCGGATCGGGGAGCAGACCGCCCGCACCGGGTGGGCGGCTCCGGCCTGGGCGCGGCCGATGGCGTGGAGGATGCGGCTCGCCCGGGAGCCATCGGCCAGGCCCAGCAGGATCGCAAGCACGTTGCCGAACACATCCCCCTCCTCGCCCCAGTACGACAGGTTCACGAAGCTCAGGTAGAGCTCGCGGTTCCGGGCCCGGTTGCGCACGTAATGCATCAGCAGGCGCAGGCGCCGGTACCCGGGCAGCGAGTTCGAGAACGGGAAGAACAGCGCATTGAAATGATGCCGGGTCTCCTCCGCCCCCGGCAGCCCATAGAGCCGCTTCACGTAATACCAGAGGGTATTGGTGTAGAGCACGAAGCCCGAGCGCGGCATGATGTCGGCCCAGTCGCTGGCCTCGTTCTGTTGCAGCAGCAGGATCTGCTGGTGCTCCTGGCACTGGAGCCAGCGAACGGCCTCCCGCGCCGGCCCGGCCAACTCCTCCTCCAGCCCGTCGTCGCCCAGGGCCCGCGCCACGTGGCGCAGGGCGATGAGCCACCACAGCGTGGAGTCGATGCATCCGAGATACCAGAAATCTGCCGTGTCGGACGCCGGATCGACGTACTTGGGAATCTGGCCGTTGGCGGCCTGGTGGGCCGCCAGGGTGAGCAGGCTGCGGCGGGCGCCCTCGCGCAGGGTCGCCGAGCCCGTCGCCGCCATGGCCAGGGCGCAGACCGCGGCGTCGCGGCCGAACACCTGGGTATAGCCACGGCTCTGGGCCCGGTTGCCCGGCGCCGCCGCCAGGATGCCGTGGGGCGTGAGGTTGGCCTCCAGCAGCTTGAGGGATTCCTGTCTGCACGCCTCGATCTCCGCAACCGCGTCCACGGTCGTCCCGCTCAGGTACCCGACGCCGTGAGCAAAGCCACCGGGAAATTCGCCAATGCCAAGTCCAGCGCCAGCCAGGCGCGGTCTCCGTCGCGCTCTGCCCTCACCGTTTCCCCGGTGAGGACGTTGACATAATCGCCCTCCGCTTCCGGCACCTCGACCCGGGTCCCCGCCCAGACCGGGCCCAGGGGCTCGCGCTCCCCGCCGTCCGTGAGAAGGGCGAAAAGGCGGGGCGCCACAACCACCGCAAGGTCGCCGCCGCGCCTGCGCGCGAAGGCGCACACATGCTCGGCCCGCTCCCCCTCGGCGGCCAGGGGGAGATACTCCCCCGCCCGGAACAGCTCGGCATGCTGGCGGCGGCAGTTGAGGGCGCGCCAGGTCACGTACAGCTTGGCGCGGCCGTCCGCCATGGATTCCAGCAGCGAGCGTGTCAATCCATCCAGGCCGGCGCCGGGGCGTCCCGCCCGGGCGCTGAGATCGTTGAGGGCGGTGGCGCGCCGCTCGAAATCCACCGGACGCCGGTTGTCCGGGTCCACCAGGCTGAAATCCAGCATTTCGGTTCCCTGGTAAATGTCGGGGACGCCGGGGGAGGCGAGCTTCACCAGGGTCTGGGAAAGGCTGTTCAGCATCCCGCAGCGGGCCACCATGCGCTGCTTGCCGGCCAGGTCCGCGAGGAAGGGGTTTTTCTCCTTGGAGCCCAGCAGCGCGCCCACGAAGCGGGACAGGGCCCGCTCGTACTCCGGATTCGGGTTGATCCAGCTGGTGTGCTCCTTGGCCTCGCGCACCGCCTTCAGCATGTAGCGGTCGATGCGCTCCCGCAACGCCTCCAGGCCCGCGGCATCCATCTCCTCCAGCGGCCATGCGCCGACCAGCGTCTGGTACAGGAGATACTCGTCGTTGGCCGACGGCGCCGGGCGCCCGTCCACGTCGCTTTTCTTGCTGCGGTTCAGGCGCGCCCACCTGGCCAGGCTCAGCTTCCAGGCCCCGGGAATCTCGGAAAGCACGTTGATGCGCGCCCGCACGTCCTCCGACCGCTTGCTGTCGTGGGTGGAGCTGGCGAGCATGGTGTTGGGCCAGGTGCGGGCCCGGTCCTGGCTGGCCCCGTGGAACGCGGCCACCGAAAATCCGAAGGTGCGCGGATCGCCGCCCACGTCGTTCAGGGACACGAGACGGTTGTAGCGGTAGAAGGAGGTGTCCTCCAGGCCCTTGGCCATCACCGGCGCCGTGTACTGCTGGAACTTCATGGCGAAGGCGTGCACCCGGCGCGCGTAATCCGGCGGCCGCCCGCGGGCGATGTCGGTGGTGAGAATCTCGCGCACGAAATCGAACACGGTCACGTCGGCGGCGGGGCTGCGCCGCTTCGCCACCGCGACTGCCCACTCGATGAAGCGCCGGTCCTGCTCCGAGAGCCCGGCCTCGGTCACGTAGGTGCGGTACACGGGAAAGCACGCCACCACCTCGGCCAGGGCGTCGCGCAGGCTGTTGAGGGTGAAGTCGCAGGTGTGGCGGCTCAGCTGGGCGATGCGGGAGAGCTCGCCCGCCAGCACGTTGAGCTCGCTGGCCAGGGCGGTGCCGATAATGAGCCGCTTGCAGCGGTAGAGCAGGTCCTCGAAATCGGTGCGGATGCCGGTGAAAGAAGCGTAAACGCGCTCCATCTTGTCCGCGGCCGAGGTGTCCACGAACAGCCCGCTCACCAGGTTGGCGAACCGGTAGCCGGTGGTGCCATGGACCGGCCAGTCATCGGGCAGCCGCTCGTGCTCGGCAAGAATCTTCTCGATGACCAGGTACGCCGCCTTGTCGGTGGCGGAATCGGCGGTGGCGCCGGAAATCTGGCGCTGCAGCCTGCGGAAGTAGCCCCCGGGATCGTACAGGCCGTCCGGGTGGTCCAGGCGCAGGCCGTCGAGCCGGCCCTCGGACAGCCAGCGGAAAAGCAGGCCGTGGGTCGCGTCAAAGACCGCGTCCCGCTCCATGCGGATGCCCGCCAGCTCGTTGATGTCGAAGAAGCGCCGGTAGTTGATCTCGTCGGAGGCGACACGCCAGTAGGCGAGGCGGAAGGTCTGGGCCTTGATCAGCTGGTGCAGGAGATCGAAGCTTTGCGGCTCCCCGGGAACGCCATTGAACGCGGCAAGGATTTCGCCGATGTAAAGCCGCAGGTCTTCCGAGCCCGCGCACAGGGCGGCCAGCCGCCGCTTCAGGATCTCCTTGTCCCGGGCCCGTTCCGCCACCCGCTCGCGGGCGGTGGCGTCCCTGGGCGGCAGGTGCCCGAAAGCCGCCGCCACGCTCTGCAGCTCCAGCACGGCCTGGTTGTGCTCGCCGAGCCGCGCCGCCAGCCGCTCCATGCCCTGGGCCAGGATGCGGGGATATTCCCGGGGATCCACCGGGAACCGGTGCTCGTAATAGCGAACGCTGAACTCGCCCCGCTCCGGGTCGAATTCCAGCTTGAGTTCCCCGCTCTCCAGCACCCGGCCGTAGTGATCGCCGAGCACCGGCAGCAGCACCTTGCCCTGCAGCTCGTCCTTGATGGGCTGCCAGTCGATGTCGAAAAACTCGGCGAACACCGAGGCCTCGCCGTTCTCCAGCACGTCGAGCCACCAGCCATTGTCGCTGCCCAGCACCCCCATGTGGTTGGGGACGAAGTCCAGCAACAGCCCCATGCCCCTTTCGCGCAGGGCATCGGTGAAGCGGTCGAAATCCTCCGGCGTGCCCACTTCCGGGTTGAGGGCGCTGTGGTCCACGATGTCATAGCCGTGCGTGCTGCCGGGGCGCGCCGTGAGCAGCGGCGAGGCGTAACAGTGGGTGACGCCCAGGGCATGGAGATAGGGCACCAGCCGGGTAGCGCGGGCGAGGGTGAAGTCCCGGTGGAACTGCAGGCGGTAGGTGGCAAGCGGCACCCGGGCCGCCACCGGCGCCCGGTGCGCGGCCACCACCCGGGGCGCCACCGATCGCCCCCGCACCTCGCGCAGGGCCTCGGTCACGCCCCGGAACCGGGGGTCGCCGGCCCACTCTTCCAGGTCCAGGATCAGCTTGCGCCGCCAACTGGGAAACTGCTCGGCACGGCTTCCCGGCAAATTCACCTGGATCGTCTGGCCCAGGACATCCTCGGGCTGGACCACCATCACCGCGGACGGAGCCCGCGCCAGATAAACATGGATCGCGCGCACCAGTTCGGGCGTCATCTCCGGGTTGGAGACCGGGTGCACGCTGACGTCGGGGGGCAGCAGGTGCTCCTGCTCCAGGGCCATCAGCAACCGCGCCCGGTCCTGGGCGCGGCCCACCACCTGGTGATGGCGCGCCTCGTCGGAGGGATACAGGCCGAGGGACGCGCGCAGGTCCAGGTCCGCTCCCTGCCAGTAGCCGGCCAGGGTGGGCAGGTCGTGGGTGCTGACGGCGACCAAGGCGTTCCTCGGGTACGCCGCCGGGCGCTTGAACGCGCCGTCGTGCTCCCGCTCGAAAAAGAACGGCCGGTACGACAGCACCCCGAGGGGGGCCAGGGCATGGCGCACCTCGTCGGGCACGGTGCCCAAATCCTCGCCGATCACCAGGCAGCGGTTGCGCTGGCTCTCCAGGGCGAGGATGCTCAGCATGTCCTGGAAAGGATAGGCCACGTAGGCGCCATCGGCGGCGCTGCCCCCGGGAGGCACCCAGAACAGCCGCATGAGCCCCATGACATGATCGATGCGCAATGCGCCGGTGTGGCGCATGTTGGCGCGCAAGGTGCCGATGAAGGGCTCGTAGGCGGCCTCCGTCAGGCGGTGGGGAATCAGCGGCGGCAGCCCCCAGTCCTGGCCATGGAGATTGAAGTCATCCGGCGGCGCGCCCACGCTGGCGCCCAGGGCATAGAGATCCTGATGCAGCCAGCCTTCGGCCCCGCTGCGGTCGATGCCCACGGCAAGATCGCCATAAATGCCGACCCCGAGCCCGCGCTCCCAGGAGTGGCGCCCCGCCGCCGCCAGCTGCAGTTCCGCCTGCCATTGCAGATACTCGTGAAATTCCACGCGTTCCCGCTGGGACGAGGCAAACGCCGCCACCTGGGGCGAATCGGGACGGCGGTACTCCTCGGGCCACACCGGCCAGCCCCATATCGAGGAGTCGTTGCGGTGGAAATGATCCTGCAGCGCGTGATAGAGGGCGAAGCCGTGCAGCTCCGAGTCCCGCTCGCGCCGGTACGCCTCGAAGGCGCGGCCGCGCTCGCTGCCCGCCGCGAGATGATGCTCGCGGAAATGCCGGTGCAGGCGCTCGAGCACCGGCAGCTTCACGGCGGCGACCCCCTGGTAATCCACCAACTCCTCGCCCCGCAGTGCCCGCAGCCGCGCCTGGAACTCGGGGTCGCGTGCCGCGCGCCGGGCCTCCTGGCACTCCGCGAAATCCGCCACCGCCTCCACATCGATGTAAAGGACGTTGAAATGGCGGCGGCTGGAGGGGCCGTAAGGACTCGCCCGCTGGGGGTCGTGGGGGAACAGGGCATGCAGCGGATTCACGCCCACGATGCCCGCGCCCGCCTCCGCGGCGGATTCCACCAGGGTGCGCAGGTCGCCGTAGTCGCCGATGCCCCAGTTACGCCGGGAACGCACCGAGTAGAGCTGCACCGTGGGCCCCCAGACCCGGTTCTCTCCCTGCACCGCGGGTGGCTGATAGCAGCGGTCGGGCGCCACCACCAGCAGCATGCTCTCGACCGCGCTTCCTTCTTCGCCGGTAGCCTCGACTTCCAGCCGGTGATAGCCCGTGGCGGGCGTTACCGGCAGCTCCAGCGCGTGCCGCGAAAACAGTGCGCCGGCGACCCGGCGTTCCTCCAGCAGGCGGAGTTCCGACGGCGTGAATTCCCCCTGGTGGGATTCGCCGCTCTCGAGTTTCAGCCGCCACCGGCAGCGGCGCTGGGCCATGACCCCCGGCACCGCCAACGGAATCTCGAGGGGGCCCGCGCCGGCACGCACCACGCGCACCGGCGGAAGCAGGCGCCGCAGTTCCCGGGTCTCCATGGACTCCAGCGCCGCGCGCGCTTCCTCGTCGGTTGCCACGGAAAGGTGCATCGCGCCCAGGAGGGCGCGGCGGGTTCCGTCCGATAGGGCGTGCGGCTTGCCCCAGATGTCGTGGTACTGGGGCACGATGCCGCACAGGGCCGAAAGCCGCTCCAGCACCTCGTGGGCGTTCACCGGGAGCCCCCCTCACCGGCGGCGTCCAGGAACCAGGCGGCGGTCCAGGACTCGAGACTCCCGGGTAGGCCATCGGCGGCTCCTTCCGGCACTGCGTGCAGCACCCGGCCCGCAGGGCGCGGAAAGCCATCCGCGGCCTGGGCCCCGAGGTTTGCGACGAGGTGCAGCCAGCTGCCGTCGCCCAGGTGCCAGGCGCAGACCAGCCCGCGCTCTCCCAGCCGGGCGAAGCGGGCGCCGCCGCCTGCCAGGCCATGGAGCCGGGGAACGATCTCGTCCCGGCGCAGCGCCAGCAGGGAACGGTGCAATTCCAGCCAGTCCCGGTGGGGCGGCTGCTCCAGCGAGTCCCAGTCGAGACGGGAGCGGGCGAAGGTTTCCGGGGAATTGGGATCGGGAATGCGCTCCCGGGCTGCCGGGTCGGCGAACTGGCTGAATCGCGCGAATTCCCGGCGCCGGCCTTCCCTCACCGCGTCCGCCAGCTCGCCTTGAAAATCGCAGAAATACAGGAAGGGCGTGGCCGCGCCGAACTCTTCCCCCATGAACAGGAGCGGCGGCGACGGCGCCAGCAGCACCACGGCGGTGGCGGCGCGCAGCGCATCGGCGGCGGCCAGCGCCACCAGCCGCTCGCCGAATGCCCGGTTGCCCACCTGGTCGTGGGTCTGCAGGAAATTCACGAACGCCAGGGGCGGCAGCCCGGCGCTGGGCTCGCCCCGCGGCTCGCCGCCGCGAAAGGGGGACGGCTGCCCCTGGTAGGCAAAGCCCTCAGTCAGGCAGCGCCCCAGGTGCCCCACGGGATCGTCGGCATAGTCGGCGTAGTAGCCGTCGCTCTCGCCGCAGGCCAGAACGTGCAGCGCGTGGTGGATGTCGTCGTTCCACTGGGCGGTGTAATGCACCGCGGCTCCCGAGGCCCGGGCCAGACGCCGTGCCTGGTTGAGATCGTTCTCCAGCACCAGGTGGATCAGCCGCTGGCTGCCGGGCCCGCTGCGCACCGCCTCCGCCAGGTCGCTCAGGAAATCGGGATCGCTGTCGTCGAGGATTGCGTGCACCGCGTCCAGGCGCAGGCCGTCCAGGTGAAACTCCTCCAGCCAGTAGAGGGCGTTGTGGATGAAGAAGTCCCGCACCGTGGCGCTTCCGGGCCCGTCAAAGTTGATGGCGGCTCCCCAAGGCGTGTGATGGCGCTCGGTGAAGAACGGCTTGGCATAGGCATGCAGGTAGTTGCCGTCGGGCCCGAAATGGTTATAGACCACGTCGAGCAGCACCATGATGCCCCGCCGGTGGGCGCCCTGCACCAGCTCCTTGAGGGCCTCGGGCTCGCCGTAGGCGCTGTCGGGGGCGAAGGGCAGTACCCCGTCGTAGCCCCAGTTGCGGGAGCCGGAAAAATCCGAAATGGGCATGAGCTCGATGGCGGTCACTCCGAGCCCCTGCAGGTAATCGAGCCGGCGCTCGACCCCCGCGTAGCCGCCTTCCCGGGAAAACGTTCCCACGTGCAGCTCGTAGATGACGGCGTCCTCCCAGGGCCGGCCCCGCCAGCCGCCGTCCTGCCATTGAAAAACCTCTGGATCGCAGACCCGGCTCGGGCCGTGGACATCCCGGGGATTGAAGCGGGAGGCCGGGTCCGGCACCCGCAGGCCGCCTTCCAACTCGTAGCGGTACAGGGTCCCCGCCCCTGCGTCGGGCACGTCGCGCTGAAACCAGCCCTCGGCGCCCGCCTCCATGGGCAACGCGTCGCCCCCCTCGATGCAGAGCTTCACCGAGCGCGCCGCCGGCGCCCACAATCGGAAGCGGGTGCCGCCGCCAGGCAGGAGCTCGGCCCCGAAGGGCATCCGGTGCACGCGCCTCACCCCTTGCTCCTTCCCACCTGAACCAGCAAGGCCAGGGACCGGCCCTGCAGCGGGTACTCCTGGCCCGCGGAGAAGCGGCCGTCGTGGACCAGTCCGTCCTCATGGGCGGTGTCCAGCAGCGAGAGCCACTCCTTCTGGCCCGGGATCCGCGGCAGCGTGAACGCCACCGGCTCGTGATGGGCGTTGGTGAGGACGAGGAAATTGTCGTCCTTCAGGGGCCGGCCGCGCTCGTCGCGCTCGTCCAGCACCTCCCCCGCCAGCAGCACGCCCAGGGAGCGGGCATGGGCCTGGTTCCACTCAACATCGGTCATCTCCTTGCCGTCCGGGTTCAGCCAGTGGATGTCCTTGATGCCGCTGCCGCGGATGGCGCGGCCCTGAAAGAAGCTGCGGCGATGGAACACCGGATGGCCGTGGCGCAGCTTGATGACCCTGCGCACGAAGGCGAGGAACTTCTCCCTGTCCTCGGTCACGGACCAGTCGATCCAGTTGATTTCGTTGTCCTGGCAATAGGCGTTGTTGTTTCCGCCCTGGCTGCGGCCGGTGGCGTCGCCCGCCAGGAACATGGGCACGCCCTGGGAAAGCAGCAGGGTCGCGATCAGGTTGCGCTTCTGGCGCGCCCGCAGTGCCCGGATGGCGGGATCGCTGGTGGGCCCTTCCACGCCGCAGTTCCAGCTCAGGTTGTTGTCGTGGCCGTCGCGGTTGCCCTCCAGGTTGGCCTCGTTGTGCTTCTCGTTGTAGCTGACCAGGTCCTCCAGCGTAAAGCCGTCGTGGGCGGTGATGAAATTGACGCTGGCATAGGGGCGGCGGCCGCTGCGGGCATAGAGGTCGCTGGAGCCGGTCAGGCGGTACGCGAACTCTCCGATCAGCCCGCCGTCCCCCTTCCAGTAGGCCCGCACCACGTCCCGGTAACGGTCGTTCCACTCCGCCCATCCCACCGGAAAATTTCCCACCTGGTATCCGCCCTCCCCCAGGTCCCAGGGCTCGGCGATCAGCTTCACCTGGGACAGGACAGGGTCCTGGTGGATGATGTCGAAGAAGGCCCCCAGCCGGTCCACCTCGTGCAGTTCCCGCGCCAGGGCGGAAGCGAGATCGAAGCGGAATCCGTCCACGTGCATCTCCAGCACCCAGTAGCGCAGGGAATCCATGATCAGCTGCAGCACCCGGGGGTGCAGCATGTTCAGGGTGTTCCCGCACCCGGTGTAGTCCATGTAGTAGCGCGGGTTGTCCGGCGTCAGGCGGTAATAGGTTGCGTTGTCCAGACCCCGGAAGCACAGGGTCGGCCCCAGCTGGTTGCCCTCGGCGGTGTGGTTGTACACCACGTCCAGGATCACCTCGATCCCGGCGGAGTGCAGGGTCTTCACCATGGTCTTGAATTCCTTGATGGACCCGGTGGCCGAATAGCGGGCATCCGGCGCGAAGTAACCGATGGAGTTGTAGCCCCAGTAGTTGCGCAGGCCCTTCTCCACCAGCTGGCGCTCGTCCACGAAGGCGTGCACGGGCAGCAGCTCCACCGCCGTGACCCCCAGGCGCTGGAGATAGTCGATGACCGGGGCCGTGCCGAGGCCGGCATAGGTTCCGCGAAGCTCCGGCGGGACGTCCGGGTGCAGATGGGTGAATCCCTTGACGTGCAGCTCGTAGATGACGGTCCTGTGCCAGGGAACCCGGGGGTGCTGGTCTCCGCCCCAGGTGAACGACGCATCCACGACCCGGCACTTGGGCATGCCGCCGGCGCTGTCCCGCCGGTCGAAGGAGAGATCCTCCTGGGCATGACCGATGCGGTAGCCGAAATGGGCATCGCTCCACTTCACGGACCCCACCAGGTCCTTGGCATAGGGATCCAGGAGCAGCTTGCTGGGATTGAAGCGGTGGCCCCGGGCGGGATCGTAGGGGCCGTGGACCCGGTAACCGTAGAGCAGCCCGGGCCGGGCATGGGGCAGGTACGCATGCCAGACCTGGTCGGTGCGCTCGGTGAACGCGATGCGGGCGGTTTCCCGGCGGCCCTTGGCGTCGAACAGGCACAGCTCGACCATCTCCGCATGCTCGGAGAAGAGCGAAAAATTAACCCCCTGGCCGTCCCAAGTCGCGCCCAGAGGATACGGCTTTCCCGGCCAGACCTCCATGTGTTCTCCTCTCTGTCACGGGCCGCGGCTCTTTCAGCGTTCGCCCTCGAAGTACGAATCCGTGTCTCGCAGGCTGCGCCCCTGGGGCACACCCCCCGGCAGGTCCGCTTGGCAGCGGGCCTCGCGGGGCTCGGGATCGAAGCCGGCTTGGGTTCCCGGGGGAAGATTGCAGGCGCTGTCGGCGATCCCGCGCTGCGGGCAGCGCCCGCGCCGGATCATTGCATTACACGGAATGATACAGTCTTCCAGTACGAGTTCGGACGCCGCCTGCCCCGGCGGGAAGTTCTCGAACGCCTCAAGGCGGGGGCTCCCGGTTCTCCAGGCTTTTCAGGAGGCGGATCAGGCTGTGCAACGGGATCGGCAGCCACGCCGGGCGGTTGTCCAGTTCGTATCGCACCTCGTAAAGTGCCTTCTCCACGGAGAACAGGCTGAGCAGGCGCCGGGCGTCGTTCTCTGCGGCCGGGTAGGACGGGCATCCTTCGACCGTCTCCCGGTAGGCGTCGAGGAAAGCCGCGGACGCCGCCTGCTCCCAGGCGTTGGCGAGGGGGCCCAGCAGCGGCCGGTCGTCGGGCCGGGTGGACGTGAACTGGTCCAGGGAAGATGCCGCGGCGTAGCTGAAGGAGCGCAGCATTCCGGCCACGTCCCTCAGCGGCGAGTGCTTCATGCGCCGCTCGGCGATGGTACGCGCCGGCTCGCCCTCGAAATCGGTGATGACAAAGTCGTTCTGGTGGAGCAGCACCTGGCCCAGGTGGTAATCGCCGTGGTAGCGGGTCTTCATCATGGTCCCCGCCGCGGGCACCAGGCGTTCAATGGCATCCATGATGGCCACCCGGGAGCCCAGCAGAAGATCGGCCGCCTGGTGGGAGGGCCGGTCCAGGTTGGGGCGCCTCGCCTCCAGCTGGTCCAGGGTGAGCACGGCGTCCTCGTGCACCTTGCGCCTCCAGCTCGCGAGATCCTCCGGCGTCACCGGCTCGGGATCGAAAGCCGCCTCGCCGGTCGTTTTTCCGAGGGCATGATGCAGCTCCGCGGTGCGCCGCCCCAGGGTGCGCATCAGGGCCAGGAAGCCCCCATGGGGATCGTCGTCCCGCGGCTCCAGCCTTCCCGCCCGGGCCTCGCCCATGGAGGCCTCAAAAAAGCGCTCCAGGTACTCCAGCGTGTAGTTCCAGCCGCTACCCTGGTTTTCACGGAAGCCCTGGAGCAGGGCCAGGGTCACCGTGCTTCCGTCCTTGCGCACGTAATCCATGACGCCGGCCACCGGCGCGATGTTCGGGAACGGGGAGACGTCCGTGAGGAAGTGGCCCATTTCCACCTCGGGATTGATCCCGTCCTGCACCCGCCGGTAGCCCTTAAGGTAGAGCTGGCTGCCGAAGAACAGTCCGGTGTTGCTCTGCTCCAGGGACGGCCGCCGGATCTCGGCGCTCAGGTCCGAGACCAGGGTCCGGTAGGCCGAGGTGGAACGGAACACCAGCTTGCCGCCGGCGAAGGGAAACTCCCGGTTCTGCCCCATGGCGGATACCAGGGCGCGGCAGAACGCGTCCTCGCCGAAGGCGCCGAAGAGGATCCCCACGTCCGCCTTCTGCCGCACCTTGGCCAGGGTCCACGCCCCGTAGGCGCGCAGCCGTTCCTCGTCGCCCTCGCCCCAGGCCACCGCCAGCGGCAGGAAATAGGACTGGGCATCCAGGTCGGCGCATTCCACGCTGATGAAGGTCATGAGCCAGCTCCCCAGTTCGCTGGTCCACTCGCCCTCTTCCGCGATCTGCAACCTGGTGATCGGGTGGCCCTTGGCGGCGAACCAGCGCTTGGTGAGCAGGTAGGGCTTGAGCACGCCGTTCTGCAGCTGCTCCCGGGTGCGGCTCGACATGGCGCGCCGCACGTCCCCGGCGCCGCCCTTGTGCTGCAGGAAGGTGCGCCACCCCTCCAGCAACACCAGGGTCGGAAGCTCGGGCCGCGGCAGGGTCTCTTCGTGCCAGTAGGGCACGTCGATGTCCGTGGCCAGGCGGAACGCGTAGTAGCCGTATCCCGCGAGGGTCAGCAGGTAGGGCAGCTCGCCGATGGGCGGAAACGCGGAGCGTCCGGAGAGTTCCACCGGCACCCGGCCGCGGTAATTGGAAAGGCCGAGTTCCACCGCCTGGGGGCTGCGGGCCAGGTTGGCCACGCACAGCACCACCTCGTCATCGTATTCCCGCACGTAGGCCAGCACCTTGCGGTTGCCGGGCTCCAGGAAGCTCAGCTTCCCGCGGCCCGCGCCCTTGAAGCTCTTGCGCATGGCGATCATGCGCTTGGTCCAGTTGAGGAGCGACGACGGATTGCGGGCCTGGGCTTCCACGTTCACCGCCTCGTAGCCGTAGATGGAATCCATCACCGGCGGCAGGTAGAGCTTCTGGGGATCCGACCGGGAGAAGCCGCCGTTGCGGTCCGGGCTCCACTGCATGGGCGTGCGCACGCCGTTGCGGTCCCCCAGGTAGACGTTGTCCCCCATGCCGATTTCGTCGCCGTAGTAAAGGATGGGGGAGCCGGGCATGGTCATGAGCAGGAAGGTGACCAGCTCGATCTTGGCCCGGTTGTTGTCCATGAGGGGCGCCAGGCGGCGGCGGATGCCGACGTTGATGCGCGCCCGGGGGTCCGCCGCGTAGGTCCGGTACATGTAGTCCCGCTCGCGGCTGGTGACCATCTCCAGGGTCAGCTCGTCGTGGTTGCGCAGGAATATGGCCCACTGGCAGCTCTCCGGGATGTCCGGGGTCTGCTGCATGATCTCCACCACGGGATAGCGGTCCTCCTGGGCCACCGCCATGTAGATGCGGGGCATCAGGGGGAAGTGGTACGCCATGTGGCATTCGTCCCCTTCGCCGAAATATTCCCGCACGTCCTCCGGCCACTGGTTGGCCTCGGCCAGGAACATGCGGTTGCTGTAGTTCCTGTCCAGCTCCGCGCGCATGAACCGGAGGACGGCGTGGGTTTCCGGCAGGTTCTCGTTGTTGGTGCCTTCCCGCTCGCAAAGGTAGGGAATGGCGTCCAGCCGCATTCCGTCCACCCCCAGGTCCAGCCAGAAGCGCATGGTGCGCATCACGGCCTTGATCACCCGCGGGTTGTCGAAGTTGAGGTCCGGCTGATGGGAAAAGAAGCGGTGCCAGTAATAGGCCTTGGCCACCGGGTCCCAGGCCCAGTTGGAAACCTCGGTGTCGGTGAAGATGATGCGGGTGCCGACGTACTTCTTGTCGCTTTCGCTCCACACGTAATAGTCGCGCTTGGGGGATCCGGGCGGAGCCCGGCGCGCGGCCTGGAACCAGGGATGCTGGTCCGAGGTGTGGTTGATCACCAGCTCGGTGATCACCCGCAGCCCCCGGTGGTGGGCTTCGCGCATGAAGTGCCGGAAGTCCGCGCGGGTGCCGTATTCCGCGGCAACCAGGTGGTAGTCCGAAATGTCGTAGCCGTCGTCCCGCATGGGCGACGGGTAGAAAGGCAGCAGCCAGAGGGTGTTGACCCCCAAGTCCTGGATGTAATCCAGCTTGGCTGTGAGGCCGGGAAAGTCGCCGACGCCGTCGTTGTTGCTGTCGAAATAGGCCTTGACCGGCACCTGGTAGATGATGGCGTCCTTGTACCACTGGGGATCATCGGACAGCGCAGGGCCGTTCTTCTTGTTGCTCATGGCGCCGGCCTCACAGGAAATAGTCGAAATCGCGCTCGGTGCGCACCCGGCGCCGCAGGCGGAAGACGTGGGCCGGCGACTGCGACGGTTCGAGCCGCACGTAATTGCGGCGCCCATGCCACAGGTAGCGAGCCCCGGAGAGCAGGTCGTGCATCTGGTAGGCCCGGTCCTCGGCCAATCCCAGTTCCTCCACCGGCAGCTCCAGCCATCCCGCCTGGGGATTGTGGGGGTCCAGGTTCACCACGGCGAGCACGAAATTGGTCTGGTCGTCCGAGAACTTTCCGTAGGCGATCAGGGCATCGTTGTCCACGGGGAAGAAGCGCAGGTTCCAGTCCTGCTGCAGGGCGGGATTCTCGCGCCGGATGCGGTTGAGCCTCGCGATGAACTCCCGAAGGGAATCCGGGCGCTCGATGTCCCAGTGCCGGACCTGGTACTTCTCCGAATCGAGATATTCCTCGCTGCCGGGCTCCCGGGCGCGCCCCTCGGACAGCTCGAAGGCGGGACCGTAAATCCCGTAGCTGGCCCCCAGGGTCGCCGCCAGCGCCGCCCGCACCATGAACGCAGGGCGCCCGCCGTACTGCAGGTACTCGGTCAGGATGTCGGGCGTATTGGGCCACAGGTTGGGGCGGAAGTACTCCCGCACCTCCCCGCGGGTGAGGTCGGTGAAATAATCCGTGATCTCCTGCTTGGTGTTGCGCCAGGCGAAATAGGTGTAGGACTGGGTGTAGCCGAGCTTGGCCAGGCGGTACATGACCTTGGGCCGGGTGAACGCCTCCGCCAGGAAGATCAGGTCCGGATGCTCGGCGCGCAGCCGGGCGATAGCCCACTCCCAGAACGGGAACGGCTTGGTGTGGGGATTGTCCACTCGGAAGATCTTCACGCCCGCCTCGATCCAGAAGTCGAAGACGCTCTTCAGCTCCCGCCACAGGGACTGCCAGCCCTCGCTCTCGAAATCGAAGGGATAGACGTCCTGGTATTTCTTGGGCGGGTTCTCCGCGTACTGGATGCTGCCGTCGGGGCGGTGCTGGAACCACTCGGGATGCTCCCGCACGTAGGGATGGTCCGGGGAGCACTGGTAGGCGATGTCCAGGGCCACCTCGATGCCCAGGGCGCGGGCCTTGTCCACCAGCCGCCGGAAATCTCCCAGTGTGCCAAGTTCCGCATGGACGCCCTTGTGCCCGCTCTCGGCGGCGCCGATGGCCCAGGGACTTCCCGGGTCGTCCGAGCCCGCCACCAGGGCATTGTTGGGTCCCTTGCGCTTGCTGATGCCGATGGGATGGATGGGCGGCAGGTAGAGGACGTCGAATCCCATTTCCGCGAGGTAGGGCAGCCTCGACTCGCAGGTCTTGAAGCTCCCGTGGCGCTGCCCGTCCCCCAGGCAGGAGCGGGGAAACATCTCGTACCAGGTGCTGAAGCGCGCCCGCTCCCGGTCCACCCAGACCCGCAACTCCCGGTCATATTCCGTGGCCAGGCGGCGGTCGGGATGGCGCGCCATGACCGCGCTGAATTCCTCCGCGAGCCCGAGAAAGCGGCCCTGGCGTCCGTCCTTCGCGTCCCGCAGCTTGCGCGCCCAGGCCTGCAGCGTCTTGCGGTCCTCGCCCGGGGCCCGCTTCGCTGTGGCCTCCGCCAGTCCCGCCCCCACCTGCAGCGCCACCAGGATGTCCTCGGCGTCCTCCCGCCGCTCAAGGTCATGGCGCCAGGAGAGGAACCGGTCGGCCCACGCGGTGACGGTGTAGACATAGAACCCCGGCTCGGTGACTTGGAATTCGCCCCGCCAGCGGTCATTGACCAGGAGCGCCATGGGCGTCTCGCGCCACTCGGCCTCGCTCTCGTGGCGATAGCGCAGCAGCGCGGCGATGCGGTCGTGGCCGTCGGTAAATGCATCAGCCTCCACCACGAAGCGGTCCCCCATCACGCGCTTGACCGGATAGCGGCCGCCGTCGATCTCGGGCTTGACGCCCTCGATCACCACCCGCCGGCGCCCCTCCTCCGGCAGACCCGCGGTCGCGCCTTGTCTCGTCGTCGTTTGCTCCATGACCCGGTACCGCCCTAGGAAACGGCGTGGTTGCCTGGCCGGTGCCGGAAATACAGCACCGCCAGGGGCGGCAGGGTGATGGCAAGGGAATGGTAGTGGCCGTGGGCTCCCACCGGCGCCGTGTCCAGGCCGCCGAAATTGCCCTGGCCGCTGCCCCCGTACAGGGGCGCATCGCTGTTCAGGCATTCCTCCCAGTAGCCGCCGAAGGGAACGCCAACCACGTAGTTCCGGCGCACCTCCGGGGTGAAGTTGCACACCACCAGCACGCAATCCTCCGGGCGCTTGCCCCGGCGCAAGAAGCTGATGACGCTTTCTTCCCAGTCGTTGCAGTCCACCCACTGGAAGCCCTCGGGGACGAAGTCCTTCTCGAACAGCGCCGGCTCCGAGCGGTAGAAGCGGTTGAGGTCCTGCAACCAGCGCTGTGCGCCGGCATGGAGCGGATACTGCAGCACGTGCCACTCCAGGCTCTCCTCGTGCTGCCACTCCCGCTTCTGCCCGAACTCCCCGCCCATGAACAGCAGCTGCTTGCCCGGGTGGGCCCACATGTAGCCGTAGAGCAGCCGCAGGTTCGCGAACTGCTGCCATTCGTCGCCCGGCATCTTGCCGATCAGGGACCCCTTGCCGTGGACCACCTCGTCATGGGACAGGGGCAGCACGAAGTTCTCGTGGAACGCGTACCAGAGGCTGAAGGTGAGCTGGTTGTGGTTAAACTTCCGGTACAGGGGATCCCGGGAGAAATAGGAAAGGGTGTCGTGCATCCACCCCATGTTCCACTTCATGCCGAAACCCAGGCCCCCGGTGTACGTGGGACGGGAAACCATGGGCCAGGCGGTGCTTTCCTCGGCCATGGTCTGCACGTCCGGATGATCCCGGTACACCCCCTGGTTGAGGCCCCGCAGAAACTCGATGGCCGCGATGTTCTCCCGGCCGCCGTATTCGTTGGGAATCCACTCCCCTTCCTTGCGGCCGTAGTCCAGGTAGAGCATGGACGCCACCGCGTCCACCCGCAAACCGTCCAGGTGGTACTTGTCCAGCCAGAACAGGGCGCTGCTGGCCAGGAACGCCCGCACCTCGTGGCGGTTGTAATTGAAGATGTAGCTGTTCCAGTCCGGATGGAAACCCTGCTTGGGATCCGCGTGCTCGTACAGGTAGGTGCCGTCGAAATACGCGAGCCCGTGCTCGTCCCCCGGAAAATGCGACGGCACCCAGTCCAGGATCACCCCGATGCCGGCCCGGTGGAAGGCGTCCACCAGGGCCATGAAATCCTGGGGCGTGCCGTAGCGCGCGGTGGGCGCGAAGTAACCCGTGGTCTGGTAGCCCCAGGATCCGTAGAACGGATGCTCGGTCACCGGCAGCAGCTCCACGTGGGTGAACCCCAGGTCCTTAACGTAGGCGGGCAGCTGCTCCGCCAGTTCACGGTAGGTGAGGGAGCGGTTGCCGTCTTCCGGGACGCGGCGCCAGGAGCCCAGGTGAACCTCGTAAATGGACATGGGCCCGTCCAGGGCATTGGCCGCCCGCCGCCCCTGCATCCAATCCGCGTCGGCCCAGTCGTATTCCAGGCTCCAGACCCGGGAAGCGGTGCTGGGCGGCGCCTCCCAAGCCAGGGCAAACGGATCCCCCTTGTCCACCTGGTAGCCGCCGTGGCGGGAGACGATCCGGTACTTGTAGAGGGCTCCGCGCCCCACGTCGCGCACAAAACCTTCCCAGATTCCCGACCCGTCAGGCCGCGGCGACAGCGGATTCCTGCCGGGGGTCCACTGGTTGAACTCCCCCATCACGGACACCGCCTCGGCCTCCGGAGCCCACACCGCAAACTGGGTTCCGGCCGCGCCGTCCACTACCGCGCGATGGGCGCCGAGCTTCTCGTACAGGCGCTGATGGGAACCTTCCTTGAACAGGTAGACATCGTGTTCGTTAATCAGGCTGTGATGCAAAAGGATTCCTCCTCTGCCGTTAATGGGGGGCGGCGTCACCGCCCGAGGCGGCGTCCAGGAATTCCTCGCCGGCCGACGCTATCCGGAATGGCGGCGCTTTTCCGCTCTTGTCCTCCCCGGCGTAAACCGTGAGATGGGGATAGGGAATCTCGATGCCGTTCTGGTCGAAGGCGCGCTTGAGGCGCCGCAGGAACTCCCGGCGCACGGCCCACTGCTCCAGGGGCATCACCTTGAAGCGGCAGCGCAGAACCACCGCCGAGTCCGCCCACTGGTCCACGCCGGCGATCTCCAGGTCCTCCAGGATCTTGGGCCCGAACACCGGGTCCTCGCGCATCTCCCGTCCCACCTGGCGCATGACCTCGAAGCACTGGTCCACGTCTTCCCGGTAGGCGACGCCGATATCCATCACCGACTGGGCGAAGCCGCGGCTGCGGTTGGTTACCAGGGTGATGTTTCCGTTGGGGATGAAATGGACGTTGCCGTCATAGTCCCGCAGCCGCACGTAGCGCAGGGTGATCTCCTCCACCAGCCCCCCGATCCCCGCCACCTGCACCACGTCCCCCTGGCGCACCTGGTTCTCCAGCAGCAGGAAGAATCCGGTGAAGTAGTCCTTGATCAGGCTCTGGGCGCCGAAGCCGACCGCGACGCCCACCACGCCGGCAGCGCCGAGGATCGGGCCGATGGCGATGCCGAGCTCGCCCATGACGGCGAGGCCGGCGATCACCGTGATCAGGACGGACGCGATATAGCGGAAAACCCGGGCCAGGGTTTCCACCCGCTTCACGTCCTCCACGTTCTCCTTCTGCCCCGCCAGATAAAGGCGCAGGCTGCGGATCAGGCGCCGCGAGACCAGCAGGGCGGCCCAGGCCAGGGCCAGGATGACCGCTATGCGCAAGGACGTGGCGGCGACGCCGCTCCACTCCTTCAGGTCAGACCAGGACAGGCCCGAAAAAAACCCCGCTATGGACTCCATCTCGCGTGTGGCCTCCGCTTAGTTGAGAAAATAGACTAGCGCGCCTCGTATTCGGCGACGCGCTGCTTGACGGTTTCCAGCTCCTTGGGACCCAGCTTCTGCTCCGCTTGTTCCAGGTAAAGCTTGCCCTGCTCTTCCATTTCGCCGGTCAGGTAATCCTGGGCGACGGTAAACCAGAAGTATGCCTCGGCATAATCGGGGCCGAGTTCCTGGCTCTTCAGGTACAGTTCCGCCAGCGCGAACCGGGACTCGGTGTGCCCCTGGTCGGCCGCGCGGCCGAACCACTTCGCGGCCGCGTCCGGATCCTTGACCGTGCCGACGCCGTCCCGGTACATGGTCCCCAGCATGTACTGGGCCTCGGGGAACCCCTCCTTGAAGCGCAGGCGCGCCGCCCACCTCTCTCCCGACTCCTGGAACCGCTCCAGGGCCTTGGCCGGGTCCTTTGCCACGCCTTCCCCGTTCAGGTACATCAACCCCAGCTGGTAATGGGCCTTCAGGTTGCCCTGGATCGCCGCTTTCTCCAGCAGGGGCACGGCGGTCTCGAAGTCCTTCCTATCCAGCGCCTCCATCCCGTCGTCGTAGAGATCGGCCCGGACCGGAAACGCGATCAGGGCCGTGATCAACAGCAAGCCGGCTCGCTTCAACATTTTAATCCTCCGTGTATGCGGTGACTGCAGCCCGGAACCGGGCATCACTCTCGCTGAAGGGCCGGCGTCCGCGGGAACCGCTGCGTTCCCTCCTCTCACCAATGACGGGCGCCGCGCCCGAGCGAGAAATCGCCAGAATAGTTTGCGCACAAATATTTTTGTGCAAAACTATTATCCCAGACGATTCCTACCCGGTCAAACCCCATTGCCCCGAAAAACCCTTTCATCCTCAGGTCCCGGCCCGCGGCGCGAGCGGGAGCTGGAGGTGCTCAGCAATTTCCGCCGGCTCTACCGCACCACCCGCGGTCTCCTGGCCCGAGGGTCCGCTCCGGGCGGTGTCAGCGCGAGCCAGGGCCACGCCCTGAAAAGGGTGGCCCATGCCCCGGGGCTGCGGGTCACGGACCTGGCACGGGCCCTGGCGGTGCGGCCCTCCACGGCCAGCAACCTGCTGCTGAGGCTGGAGCAGGATGGCCTGGTGCGGCGCAAGCGGCGGGGAAAGGACCGCCGGGAGGTGGGCGTTTACCTCACCCGCCGCGGCGGGACCGCCGCCAGGGCGGCCTCCCTGGAGGACAGCCTTCACAGCCTCGATCTCTCCCTGGCGCAACTGCCGGAGCCGGCGTTACGCCGGCTCGACACCAGCCTGGAATCGGTTCTCGAACTGATGGCCCAGGCCCTGGGGGACAGCGGGAATCCAGGCCCGCGCCCGGATTCCCGGCGCGGTTCCTCAGGAGTCGCCTGAGCCAGGCTTGCCGGCGCCGTCGGACGCGAAACGCGCCATGGCGCGCCGGTAGAAATAGGCCAGGGGCGGTCGGTCACAGAGGGGAAGCAGCACCGAGGTCAGCACGATGCTGACCAGCACGATCATGTAGGTCGCGTCCCGGATGATCTCGCCGCCGGCGACGCCCTGCTGCAGGGGAATGGTGGCGAGCACCGCGGACACCAGGCCCTTGGGCATCATGATGGCGGACACCGCGGCGTCCCGCCGCGAGATATCCCGGTCCATGGCGAGCATGACCACCAGGTGCCGGGCCAGGCACACGGTCACCACCATCAGCACCGCCAGCCACACCATGCGCGGCGCCGTGAACTGCATCGAGATGCCCAGGTAGACAAAGAAGAAGGTCTTCAGGACGAATACGATTTCGGCGAAGAAACTGAACTCCGCCGCTTTCAGCTTGCCGACTTCCCTGACATGGGCCAGCCGATCCAGGCCGAAAGCCCGGTGGTTGGTCAGCGCCAATCCGAAAGTCAGGGCCGCCAGGGCCCCGCTGAACCCCAGTTGCTCCGCCACGCCGTAGATGACGAAACAGTAGGCGACGGTGGCGAACATGCTGCTGGTGAGCCGGCGCACGAGTTTGAGCACCAGCAGCCATCCCAGCCCGCCGATGACGCCGATCACCGTGGCCATCAGCATGGACGCGACGGTGGCCCCGGCGACGCGGCCGGGCGATATATCGCCGCTGGTGGCAAACTCCACCAGGGCCAGGATGCCGACGATGGACAGGGCGTCACCGATGGCGGCCTCGAGGATCAGCACGGTGCGCGCCTTGTCCCCCATGTCCAGCATCTGCACCAGCGGAATTACCACCGACGCGGCGGTGCAGCCGCAGATGACGCCGAGCATTGTAGCGGGCAGCGGGGAAAGCCCGAGCAGAGCCCATCCCACGTAGCCGACAACCAGTCCGGTGGCGCCAAAGCTCAGCAGGGTGAGCGTCAGCGTGGGGCGCAGGGCGCCGCGCAGCGCCTGGAGATCCAGGTCGGTGCCGCTCTCCAGCAGGATCACGATGAGGGCCATGGTGCTCAGCACCTGGCCCACCTTTCCGAAGTCCGCCGGCGACGTCATGCCCAGCACCGGCCCCACGATGATGCCGGCAACCAGCAGCATCAGGACGTCCGGAATTCCCGTGCGCTCGAACAGCGTCCGGAAGAAGTACGCGAAAAAAACGATCAGGCCTATGGAGAGGATGACCATGGGGTCGGCAGGGGTGCGCGAAAGTGCGCGGCCGCCGCATTTTACCCGATGGATCCGGCGCGCAATATGTCAGCGCGCGCTACCGGACAAGTCCTTCGCGTTCGATGAACGCGATGATCTCCTCCAGGCCGTCGCCGGTCTTCATGTTGCTGAACTGGAACGGGCGCTGGCCGCGCATGCGCCGCGCATCGCGTTCCATGACCTCCAGGGACGCGCCCACCAGGGGCGCCAAGTCGGTCTTGTTGATGACCAGCAGGTCCGACTTGGTGATGCCCGGCCCCCCTTTGCGCGGAATCTTGTCCCCCGCGGCCACGTCGATGACGTAGATGGTCAGGTCGGACAGCTCCGGACTGAAGGTGGCCGCCAGGTTGTCGCCGCCGGATTCCACGAACACGATGTCCAGGCCGGGAAAGCGCCGGGTCAGCCGCTCCACCGCCTCCAGGTTGATGGAAGCATCCTCGCGGATGGCGGTATGGGGACAGCCGCCGGTCTCGACGCCGATGATGCGCTCCGGAGGAAGCGCCTCATGGCGCACCAGGAACTGGGCGTCCTCCGCCGTGTAGATGTCGTTGGTGACGACGCCGATTTCGTAGCGGTCGCGCAGGGCCCGGCACAGGGCCAGGGTGAGGGCGGTCTTGCCCGAGCCCACCGGCCCGCCGATGCCCACCCGCAGGGGTTGTGAAGCGCTCACCTCGTTATCCTCAGGAACGGAACAGGCGCGAATACTGGATCTCGTGGCGCGCGCTGGCGATGGCCAGCATGGGCGCGAAGTTGCACCCGGGCCCGTCCGCCAGGGCGGCTTCCACCAGGGGCGGAATCCGCGGCCCGAGTCCCGCCAGGAGGCGCTGCCCCGCGGTCTGCCCCAGGGGCACCAGTTTCACCGCCGCCATCACTTGGTTCTCCAGCCACGACCAGAGGTAGGCGGCGAGTGCCTGGGCGGCCGGCAAATCGAATGCCGCCGCCGCGCAAGCCCAGGCCGCCGGAAAGCCGGGCTCCGCCATGGCCCTCAGCGCCGCAATGTTCCCCCGCGGAACGCCGTCCCAATCCTCCAGCAGCCGTGTCAGCGAAAAGCCCATCTGCACCGTCTCCGCCCGCAGCTCCGCGCTTTCCCGGCTGGCGAGGAACAGGCCATTCAGTTCCCGGGCGCGTTCCGCGTCGCCGCCGCGCCAGCAGTCCATGAACTCCTTGAGCAGTTTCAGCTCCAGGTCCCCCACGCCGTGGGCCATGACGTCGCCGATCCAGCGCCCGGCGCTGGCCTGGTCGGCCACCACGCTCCGCTCCACCGCCCACTCCAGTCCCTGGGAATAGCTGTAGGCCCCCACCGGAAGAACGGGGCTGGCGAGTTGCAGCAGCCGGCAGAGGCGAAGGGATTCCGTCATGGCGCGTAATCGTGGATGCGCGGCCCCGCGCCGTGGACTTCGCTCCGGGAACGCACCACCAGGTGGCTGTGATCGAAGCCATAGGCGCCGGCTTCCGGCTCGAACGGCGCCTCGCACTCCGTCACCCGGAACCCCAGTCCCGCCAGCATGTCCCGCAGCACGTGGTCCCGGGGAAAGCGCAGCCATCCCTCGCCCAGCTGCAGCGCCACGTGCCGGTTGCCCAGGTGATAGGCCGCCCGCGCCAGCCGTCCCGGGTAGGCGCACAGCACCTCCATGAGCGGCTCCTGCGCCGCCACCACCTGGACCACCCGCCCGTCGTCCGCCTCCAGGAGATCCCCGCCCCGCAGCACCGTGCCCCGGGGAAGCAGTAGGCCGGCTTCTTCGCCGGACTCCAGGCGGCAGCGCTGGCGGCTGCGGCTGCGCGCGTCGAAAGGCAGGACCAGCCGTTCCGCTGCGG
>Ga0210334_10839920_pt1 | contig 31893 bp, 26 predicted proteins | sample S306metaT_FD_164440 | JGI IMG/M metagenome (GOLD analysis project Ga0210334, IMG submission 164440) | Metatranscriptome of estuarine sediment microbial communities from the Columbia River estuary, Oregon, United States - S.306 (Metagenome... | ecosystem: Environmental > Aquatic > Marine >... | reverse complement strand
CGACTGGCGCGTCCGCGACGCCTCGGGCCGGGCGACGCTCGTCACGCCGCACGGCGACGTCCGCGCCCCGGTCGTCGTGCTGGCCGGCGAGGCGTTCCTGGCGGAGTTGCCGCGCCTGCGCCGCCAGCTCATCCCGATCTACTCGTTGATCGTGCTGACCGAGCCGCTGTCCGATGCCCAGTGGGCGGAGATCGGCTGGGCCGGCCGCGAGACCGTCGCTTCCACTCGGCTCTCCGTCGACTACCTGTCGCGGACCGAGGACGGCCGCATCCTGTTCGGTGGGCGGGGCGCGCCGTACCGCCTCGGCTCGCCGGTCCGCCCGGAGTTCGACCGGCACGACGCGACGCACGCCCTGCTGCGCGACATGGCCCGCGCATGGTTCCCGGTGCTGCGCGACGTGCGCTTCACGCACGCCTGGGGCGGGCCTCTCGGGATGCCCCGCGACTGGCACCCGACGATCGCACTCGACCGACGCACGGGCGTCGCCACGGCTCGCGGTTACATCGGCCACGGCGTGTCCACCGCGAACCTCGCCGGGCGAACGCTGGCCGACCTCATCGCCGGGGTCGACTCGCCGCTCACCGAGCTGCCACTCGTCGGTCACCGGTCACCGGACTGGGAGCCCGAGCCGTTCCGTTGGCTCGGCGTGCGGTACACGCAGTGGGCGCTCGGGCGCCTGGATCGACACTCCGACGCGACGGGTCGGCCGCCGACCGGCCGCTCGCTCGCCGAACGCATCGCCAGCCACTGAACGCGACTAACGCGACTGAACGCGACCAGGATGGCCTGTCAGAAACGAGGTACCCGATGACCGCCGAGACCCTGCCTGCCTCCGTCGCGATTTCGACAGCCGACCTGTTCGGCGAACTCGAGCCGACGGGTCCCCGCGCCGGCGCCGACCGTGGCGACCCGCAGACGTCGCTCCGGGTCATCCACACGAGCACGGACGGGCTCGTCCAGGTCGGCATCTGGGGCTGCACGCCGGGCGGCTGGGCGATCGTCGACCGCCCCGACACCGAGGTCGTCCACCTGCTCGAGGGCCGAGCCCGGATCACCGACGCCGATGGCAGCGAGCACGAGCTCGGCCCCGGCGACGCGATCGTGCTCCCGCGCGGCTGGTCCGGCCGCTGGGACATCCTGGCAACGGTGCGCAAGCTCTACGTGACCCGCGCAGGGTGAGCGGTCCATGGGGCCCCACCAACGTGGCCCCATGGTCCGGCGCGGACATGGCCCCCCTGGTGGGTTGCCCGGCGTCGCCGCGGCGGTGACGCTCCGGATATGACCCGAACTCCACCGTTCCGCACCCGTCTCGCCCTGCCGATCGTCCTCGTGCTTGGACTCCTCGCGCCGCTGGCGCCCGTCGCCGCCCGACCGGTCGCCGCGGCCGTCGTACCGTCCGCGACGGTCGCCACCGAACGGCTCGGTGGCGCGGACCGTTACGCCACGGCCGTGACCATCTCGAAGCGTCTCTTCCCGGACGGCGGTGCGCCGGTCGTCTATCTCGCGTCAGGCGAGACGTTCCCCGATGCTCTGGCGGCCGGGCCGATCGCCGCGAAGCAGGGTGGCGCCGTCCTCCTGACGATGCGCGCCGCCCTGCCGGCCGACGTGGAGACCGAGCTGGTCCGTCTCGCGCCGGCCCGGGTGGTCGTGGTCGGCGGACCGGCGGTCGTCTCGGCCGCGGTGCTCGACCGGGTGAAGGCCATCCTCCCCGCCGCGACCGTGGAGCGTGTGTTCGGCGTCGATCGGTATGCGACCGGCGCGGCCCTGTCGGCAGGCGCCTTCGCTCCGGGCGAGGTTCCGGTGGCGTTCCTGGCATCCGGCACGACCTTCCCCGACGCGCTCTCCGCCGGGGCCGTCGCCGCCACGCTCGGGGCTCCCGTGCTGCTCACCCGACCCGATGCCCTCCCGCTGGCGACCGCCACCGAGCTGGCCCGCCTGCGACCCGGGCGGGTCGTGATCGTCGGCGGACCGGGCGCCGTGACGGGCAACGTCACCACGGCCATCAAGCCGATCGTTCCGGTCGTGGAGCGGGCCGCCGGGATCGATCGCTACAGCACGGCGGTAGAGGTCGCGAAGCGCTACCTTCCGGCATCCAAGTCGCTCGTCGTGGCGACGGGCCTCGCCTTCCCGGATGCCCTGGCCGCCGTGCCGCTCGCGGCCGCCCTCGGCGCGCCGATCCTGCTCGTGCTGCCGGACGCCGTGCCTGCCTCCACGCGCGATGCCGTGCGTCAGCGGGCACCGACGACCATCGTCGCCATCGGCGGCGGCGGCGCCCTCTCGCCGATCACGTTCGGCGAGCTCGTCGGCTGGGCGGACGGTCGCCTGGCGGTGCCGCCGGCCGGGCCGACGTACCCGGGATTCGATTCGCGCTACCACGACTACGGCGAGATGGTCACCTACATCCGCGCGGCCGAGATCGCCTACCCGGACATCGTCAAGGTGTTCTCGATCGGGAAGAGCTACGCCGGCCGCGACATCTGGGCGGCCAAGGTGTCCGACAACGTCGCGGTCGACGAGGCCGAGCCCGAGGTGCTGGTCGACGCGCTCCACCATGCGCGCGAGCACCTGACCGTGGAGCAGGCGCTCTACCTCCTCTCGACACTGGCGACCGGCTACAGCTGGGATCCGACCGTCAAACGGCTGGTCGACGAGCGCGAGGTCTGGATCGTGTTCGCGCTCAACCCCGACGGCTGGGCGTACGACCTGACCGGCCACCCGTACATCGGTTGGCGGAAGAACGCGCAGCCGACGCCGGGCTCGTCCTCGGTCGGTACCGACCTCAACCGTAACTACGGATACCACTGGGGTTGCTGCGGCGGCTCGTCCGGGAATCCGGCCGCCTGGAACTATCGCGGCCCGGCGCCCTGGAGCGCGACCGAGACCCGCGTGCTGCGGGATTTCGTGCTCAGCCGGGTCGTCGGGGGCAAGCAACAGATCAAGACCCACGTGACGTTGCACACCAACGGCGAGCTGATCCTCTGGCCGTACGGCTACACCAAGACCGACGTCCCCAGGGACATGACGGCCGACGACCACGCGACGTTCGTGACGATGGCCCGGGCGATGGCCGGCAGAAACGGCTACGCCGCCAAGCAGTCGAGCGACCTCTACGTCACCGACGGCGACCAGATCGACTGGATGTACGGGACCCAGCACATCTTCTCGTTCACCTTCGAGCTCTATCCGACCGAGCAGGTCAGCTCGCACGCCGACCACGAGCCGCCGGACGAGGTCATCGCCAAGCAGACGGCTCGCAACCGGAGCGCCCTGCTCTACCTCATTCACATGGCGGCCTGTCCGTACGCGGCGATCGGCAAGGCGACGACGTACTGCAAGTAGGACCGGCCGAGGACAGACGACGCCGGCCGAGACTCCCGGCAGCACGGCCTGAGGTCAGGCCCTCCGAGGCGTCAGCGCGCCATGGCTGCCGCGAGGAAGTCGGTGGCCCAGGCGGCCCACTCGGTCGGGCACTCGTCGATCACGTGGCCGTGCCAGCCCGTCTCGCAGGTGCGCAGCTCGACCGGGACACCGGCCTCCCTGGCGGCCTGGACGTTGGGCTCCGCGCTGTGCGCCGGACGGTCGAGCGTGTCGGCCAGGCCGTGGATGAGCAGGACGGGACGATCCCCGAGTCGTCCGATGATCCGGACTGGATCGACCGACGTGAGGTCGGCGCCGACCCGCAGCGAGGCACCGGCGACCATCGCCCAGGCCGATGGGACGGCCGGCAGGTGACGCTCGGACTCGAGGCCGTCACCGAGTGAGGTGACCAGGGAAGCGTGCATCGAGTCGAGGATCAGCGCCTCGACACGAGGGTCTTCGATCGCCTCGGCCAGGACCGTCGCCGCGCCCATCGAGTTGCCCATCGCCCCGATCCAGGTCGGTCCCTTGGTCCGCACGAGCCAGTCGATCATGGCCCGGACATCGAGCTGCTCCCGCAGCCCCCACGTCGTCTCGGTGCCGCCGCTGCGCCCGCCGTCGCGCAGGTCGACGAGGACGAGGTTGTACGCCGCGTGGAACGGCGGTGCGTACTTCAGCACCTCGCTCTTGTGCGACTTCCAGCCCGGGACGATGAGGAGGGTGGGCCCGCCTGGCCCGACACCGTTCGCCGCCGGGATGTACCAACCGGCGATCGGGACGCCGTCGCTGGTGACGACCTCGCCGCCCGCGGGCGAGCCCCACGTCGTGCACTCCCGAAGGCCCGGGTTGACGGCGCCCAGTCGGGTGTCGTCGGCCTGCTCGTAGTTGATCGCCTCGTACGCCCAGCCGAACTCCGACGCGGGGGTGCCGCAGTGCGGCCAGGTGTCGGTCGGGTGGACGAGCTCTTCGGATCCCACGACACCCGCGTAGCCGACCCAGCCGCCGAAGCCGGCGAACCCGAGGCCGATCGCGGCGACGAGCAGTGGCCATCCGATCGCGCGCCATGGTCCTCGACCCTGGCGGCCGGACGTCGCCGTGCCCGCTCGGCCGGCCATGGCCGCGCCGATCGCGAACCCTGCCGTCGCGAGGCAGGCACCGACGAGCGTCAGGGCGAACCAGTGCAGCCACTGGACATCGTCGCGCGGAAGTCCCAGCCAGCCGGCGGCCGGGTAGACCGCCACGGCCGCGACCCAGAGGAGCCAGATGCCGCGGCCGGACCCAGCCACCACGCCGGCGACCACCCCGACGAGGAGGTACAGCGGCCAGCACCACGACGAGGCCGACAGCCACCCACCGACGACGAGCATGCCCGCGAGCGCGACCGCGAACCCGATCGCGCCCCGTAGCCAGGCGGTGGTCGTCATCACCGACCTCATCCCACGTCTGCACAGCCTAGTGCCCCATATGACGCGCGACGAGTGCCGACCGTCGCATCAGCGCGGCCGATCTCCCGGGCCGACGCCCGCCCGAGGCCGGCGCGATATGATCGCCGGGCCGCGCGCCCGTAGCTCAGCGGACAGAGCATCTGACTTCGGATCAGACGGTCGGGGGTTCGAATCCCTCCGGGCGCGCCAGAGCACCAGCCGACGGTCGCTCGGGTCGCTGGAATGAGTCGCTTGCCTGAGCCCTTGGCGGTCCGCGGGGTTCCGTCATTGTGGAGGTCGTGGGCCGACCGCGACAAGCGAGCTCGTATGCATCGCCTCCGCCTCCTTCTCTGCCCACCGGCGGGCATGTGGCAGGCACGGCGGCGGTACCGCCCGGCGGGGGGGCGAGATCTTCGGCGAGTGATCAGCCGGCGTCGACGGGCAAGTTCCGGAGCACGATCGAGATCGGCCGGCGGGGTCGGGACTCCCGGACGACAACCGTGACGGTCACTCGCTCCCGCCACGCTCGAGTGACGACCGCCTCCATCTCCCTCTCCCGGACCATGAACCGGGTCTCACGTCCGCATTCGTCGAGCAGGAAGCCCTCGAACCCGCCGAAGCAGTCGTAGACGATGCCCGTGACCTTGCCGTCGAACCGGCAGATCGGCCCACGGTCGGGTGGCAGGCACGGCCGGCCGAAGCCCTCGCCCGGCTCGCGACCCTCCCATGGCTCCTCCTCCTCCTCGCGCCCGCCATCGGGTCTGCCCTCGGGTGAACCCTGCACCTCGTCCGGATTGCCCCCCAGGGCACCGACCCGGTCGCCGATGATCCCGACGTACCGGCTGAACACCGGGTACCAGCGCTCGTCGGTGCGCATTCGGCCGAGGATCCAGCGCAAGACCGACAGCAACCGGACCTCGTCGCCGAGGATCACCTGGCGCGACTGAACCGGGATCGTGATCTGGTAGCTGCCGACGATCTGTCGCCAGCGCAGCAGGCGCGGATGTGCCACGGCCACCGAGACGGCGGTCGCGGTCGCGGCCGCCTCGGTGGTCCTAGCGGCAGTGACGGCGGCCTCTTCGTCCGACGGCTCGCCGTGCGCTTTCCGGATCACGACGTCCGGAGGCGGCTTCACGGGGCGCGCGTACGCGTCGGCGAGCTGGCGAACCACGACCCGATACGACTCGCCCTTCCTGACGCCCTCGGGCAGGTCGAGCGTGAGCAGCCCGGTGAGCCCGAATGTCGCGCCGACCGGCAGCGGCACGTAGCTGATGCCCCCGGTGGGCACGTTGACTGTCTGGCCGTCGAGCTGGCTCAGCGCGGAGCGGCGAGTTGCCTTGCCGGCCAGTCCCACGATCTGCGCCGCGTCGATCTCGGGAATGTAGATCGTGGCCGTCGTCCCGGCCGGCACGTTTCCCCACTCGATCAGCAGCTCGTCGGGCGCCGCCTCGGCCGGCTTCAGGGTGGCCGGCCAGAGATCGAACACGTTGGCGATCCGGCGCGAAGCGGCCTCACCCGGGTTGGCCGACTTGACGATCGACAGGTTGCGCTGGGCGAGCTTGTCGGAGCCGCCCGGTGTCGCACCGTCCTTGATTGGGTCGCCGTCGTACGCGATCTCGGCGACCAGGCACTGGTGGGCGTTGGTGATCAGCTCCTGGATCGTCTTGCGTCCGCTGGTCCAGGGACCGTCGGCCGGCGCGGGCTTGGTCGGAAACTGCGGCTGCGTCTGATTGATGTCCAGCCAGGCGCCGAAGTAGGCGAGTCGCTCCTGTCCACCGCTGCTGGCGGCCAGTGTCGCCACCACGTTCGCCCCGTCGGGCTGGGTGGTCAGGGATGCGGTCGCCGAATCGACGCGTGGCTCGGCGAAGCAGGGGATCGAGACCAGGTCGCCGCTCGGGCTGATGCCCAGCGTGGGGATGACCTTGCTTCCCTGGGTGCTGCGTCGATAGCTGGTGTTGCCAGCGAACTCGGTCGACGTCGTGGAAACCGGGAACAGGCGGAAGAACACGCGCACGTTCGAGATCGACGAGCTGCCCCGGTAGCGGACCTTGGCCACCGCGAAGTTGTAGACGTTGGTGCCGTTGACCTTCTGCGACAGCTCGAGCGCGCTCGTCTGCTGGTCGGTGGAAATGCCGTCAAATGTCTGGCCGGCGCTGTTGCCCACGTTCAGGTTGGCGATCACCTGCTTGATGAACGTCGAGGCCGCTGCCGGCGTCGAGCCGATGGTCGCCCCGAAGCGTGATTCGCCGGCGGCGATCTGGAACACGCGCACGTCGGTGCTCAGCCACGAGACCGGGCCGTCGAGCTCGTAGGGGCTCGCCTCCTTGATGAGCCGGATCTGCGCGCTGGCCGTCAGACCGGCCAGGGTCGCGGTGAGGGTCACGACGGTCTCGGAGTTGGGGGTGCTCGGAAAGCCACTGCTGCCGGTGAACTTCGCCCGTAGCACCCAGGTGAAGCGCTGTGGCGATGCGGGCAGGGCCGTGTCCTCGGCCTGGAGCTCCGCGATCTCGATCGACATGCCACCGATCGAGGGGCTCATCGAAAGGCTGGGCTTCACGTCGGGGGAGGTCCCGAGCGACGTCGCGGTGATCGACAGCTTGTCCGGCCAGAAGCCGTCGGCGTGGACGTAGAACGCCTTCTCGACGACGGTCGGCGAACCGCCCACCAGCAGCGCGTCCACCTCGTCCTTCCCGAACTGGCTGCGGTCGGTGATGAACGTGAGGACCTTGCCGAAGTCCGACTGGGCGAGCTTCTCGGAGAAGTACTCGTGGTTGTCGGCGTTGTCGATCGCCTTGCCCGGGTCATTGGTGGCGAGGTTCTGGGCCGCCGACGTGCCGTAGACATGGTCGTCGGTGCTCGAGACCGCATGGCTCCACTCGTGGACCAGGGTGCCGAACTTGCAGTCGGTGCCAATCTGCGGGGCGCTGAGGTAGGAGCTGCACAGCCAGACGGTGCGGCTGCCCTTGTAGGTGTAGGCGTACCAGCTCGATCCGCAGCCCGACCCCGTGTGGTCGTAGGTGACCGTCTCGGTCTCGAGAACCTTGCTCACGTCCGAGTAGTGCCCGGTCACCGTGTCGTATCGACCCTGGTCGAACGCGCCGAACCACGTCGAGTACAGGGTGTTGCTGTTGCCGTCGGTGTCGTTGAGCTGCTGGGCGCTCAACGCTGCCCAGTACTGGGCGTTGGCGTGGGCGATGCGGGTGTCGGCCTGCTCGGTGCTGGTGCCACCGTTGAAGCTGGGATCCTTGGCTTTGGCGAGCTTGGGCTGGCCGTCCGCTGCCTTCGCCTCGGCCTCCTTTGCCCGAACCTCCTGGCCGTCCGTCCGGCGGGGTGTGTCACCGGGAACGACGGTGAACTCGACCGACTCGTCGGGCAGCGGCTGCGGACTGTGGTCCGAACGCAAGCGAGGCGGTCGCTTGGCGTTGCCGGTGACCAGGAACACGTCGTGGATGGCGGCGTTGATCGTGGCCCGATAGTGGCCGGGCTGCTGGATCGGGTACGAGCGCGAGATATCGACCGCGACATCGATCGTCTCGCCGGGCGCAAGCACGACGTACTCGTCGTCCCCGGGCTCGCCTCGCTTGACGAGCCGTCCGTCGTACGGGATCCGCTCGCCGTCTCGGGTGACGGTCAGGAAGTCGGTGACTTCATCCTCGAACGGCGTGCCCCAGCGCAGCACCTGCAGCGGTGTGCCGGACGCGTTGGTGAGCGAGAAGGTGACCTCGATCGGCTCGCCGAGCAGGTATGTCTCCTGGGCGCTCAACGAGGCCTGGACGGGCGGGCGACCGGATCGGTCGCGCGGTGGCTGCGTTGCCATGACTCACACCCCGGATGGCAGCAGCGCTATCGGCCCGGTTCTGCAGCCGGGACCGGCGCAGGGGTGGAAGCCTACGCCCAGATTGCGAGCGGCACAATCCCCTCTCTGGCTCATGACGGACCAGTTCGTCTCGATCGCCGAGCCCGCCGCCTCCAACCGCAGCGGCGGGCGTTCGATCGCGGCGATCGTCGGGGCGGCCCGCGGTGCCGCGACATTCGCCGTCTCTATCGGTGCCCGCATCTCGTCCCTGGCTGGCCCCGGCGAAGTCCTGGTGTCGAGCACTGTCAAGGACCTCGTCGCAGGCTCGAGAATCCGCTTCGACGATCGGGTCGAGCTGCGGCTCAAGGGCGTGCCGTACGCGTGGCACCTCTACGCGCTGGCGCCCGACTGACCCGTTGTTGTTCCCGCGCGCCCGACGCCCTCCGGGCGCGCCAGAGTCTTGAGTCGCGGCGCTGGCGACACAGCGTCGCCATACGATCGTCAGCCTCATCCCCTATCCGATTGCGGACTGCTGGCGCACACGCGCCTGCGCGGCATGCACGCGGTCGATCACCTCGTCATGCGTCAGGCCGAACCCCTCGTCGGAGAGCTGGTCGAAACGCGCGGGTCCGAGTCCATCGCGGCACTGCTGCTCGATCGGTGCCCAGATCTGCGGATCGAACCCGTAGGCCGGCAGGTTCCGGCGCGCGGCCCCAAGCAGGACGGCGGCGTCCTCCAGCGTGCCTCGCGCCGCTGTTGTTCCCGCGAGGTCGCGCAGCGCCATCCGGAACCAGTTCTCGAGACCGGCGTTGCGGGCGATCCCGAGGGCTCGCGTGGTCGCGGCACCCGCAGCGGCGATGTCACCGCGAGCAGCCAGCGCCTCGCCGAGGACGACGAGGGCCGAGGCTTCCCAGCCGGTGCCGCTCGACAGCTCGACGGCCTCCAGCGCGTACCGCTCCGCGATTTCCACGTCGCCCTGCTTGAGGACGATCGTGCTCAGCGGCGCGAGCACTGTGACGACGAGCGTGCCAAGGCTGCCCAGTCCAAAGAGGAGCGGCCGAGCTTCCTCGAACTTCGAGCGAGCCTCCGCCAGGGTGCCCCCACCGAAGAGAGACACGAAGCCGAGGTTCGCCAGGAACGCACCCCGACCCCACCGATCGCCGTTCCGATCGCAGATGGCCAGCGCCTCGACCGAGTCCCGTTGCATACCGGCGTAGTCGCCGAGCGCGAGGGCCACCGTGGCCCGCCCCCAGAGTCCGTACAGCAGCGCCTGCGTGCTGTCGCCCTCTCGCGCCAGGTGGACGGCCGCATCGGCGTGCGAGAGGGCAGCCGGGTAGTCGTTCGCCACCGTTGCGGCGTACGACGCGGCATCGCGGACCTCGGCGAGCAGGCTCGGGGGCACGCCGGTGAGGTCGCCCGCGAGCATCTCGCCAGTCCACCGATCGGCCTCCCGACCGTCGCCTCGGCGGTACCACAGCTCCCGCAGGGCCGGAGCCGCCCGGAGCGTGACGGCCCGGGGCTCGTGGGCGAGCGACCAGCCGAGAGCGTGCCGGAGCTCGGCGTAGTCCGCGGTGAGCCTGGTCATCCATGGCGCCACGTCCGGGGTGCCGATCACCGCGCCGGCCTGGGCCGCCAGGTCGAGATAGTGGCGAGCGTGGGCCAGCCGGACCTCGTCCTCGATGCCTTGCTGACGGAGGCGGGCCAGGCCGTACTCGCGGAGGGTCTCGAGCAGGCGGTACGTCGTGCTGGGCCCGTCGCGCTCGACGTTCAGCATCGAGGCATCGACGAGCGCTTCCAGTGCAGCCAGGATCCGGGCGGTCGATCCTTCGCGGGCGATGCCGACGGCGGCGGCTGCGTCGAGATCGAATGGGCCGACGAAGGCCGCCAGCCGCTCGAACACGACCTGGTCGCACTTCGCCAGGAGGGCGTAGCTGGCGTCGATGTTCGCCTCCATGGTCCGGTGTCGCGTCGGCCTGCCGACGACCGCGAGCTCCAGGAGCCCGAACCGGTCGTCGATGTGGCGGGCGATCTCCTCCGGCGATCGGATCGCGAGGCGGGCGGCTGCCATCTCGATGGCGAGCGAGAGGCCGTCGAGCCTGCGGCAGATCTCGCCGATCGTCGCGCCACCGGCGCCGTCGAGCGTGAAGGCCGGCAGGACGGCGCGGCCGCGCTCGACGAACAGCCGCACGGCATCGGAGGCGGCGAGGTCGTCGACCGAGGCTCCGTCGCGCGGCAGGCTCAGCGGCGGAACCGGCCACAGCTGCTCTCCGTCGACTCGCAGGGGAACCCGGCTCGTGGCCAGCACGCGCGGCCCCGGGGCTGCCCCCAGGAGTCCACCCACGATCTCGGCGACGGCGGATGCTACGTGCTCGCAGTTGTCGAGCACCACGAGGATCCGCCGCCTTCCGAGCGCGCGTGCGACCGCTTCGAGCAGCTCGGCTCCGAGCACGGTTGCCACGCCGAGGACGACGGCCAGCTGGTCCAGCACGGTCTCCGGCTCGGTCACGGGCGCGAGATCGACCCACCACGTCCCGTCGGGGAACCGCGACCGCTGCTGTCGCGCGACCTCCAGCGCGAGCCGGGTCTTCCCGATCCCACCCGGGCCGGTCAGCGTCACGAGCCGGCGGTCCTCCAGCAGCAGGGCCACGTCGCGGATCTCGCCTGCCCGGCCCACGAAGGTCGTGAGCCGGATCGGGAGGTTCCCCGGCGGCTCCGGCGGCTCGAGGTCGAGCCTTGGCGCTTGGAGGAGGATGTCCCGGTAGAGGTCGCGGATCTCCGGCGACGGATCGATCCCGAGGTCCTCGCGCAGGCGGGCCTCGAGCTCGCGACCCGTCGCAAGGGCATCCGCCTGCCGATGACACCGGTAGAGGGCGAGCATGAGCTGGGCGTGGAGCGCCTCGTCATACGGCTGGTCCGATGCGATCCGGGCCAGCTCGGGCACGAACTCCCGGTGGCGCCCGAGGCGCAGTCGCACGTCGACCCAGAGCCCCAGCGCCTCGCGGTGGACGCGCTCCAGGTGCGCTGCCTGCTCGCGGACCAAGGGCGGCGGCTCCGTGAGATCCACGTACGGCGCGCCGCGCCACAGGCGCATCGCCGCAGCCAGGAGCCGCTCCGCGTCCCTGGGCTCCTCCGCGGCGAGCGCGCGAGCATCCCGGACCGCCAACTCGAAGCGCTCGGCGTCCAACTCGCCCGGCTCCACGCGAAGCACATAGCCCGGCCCATCGCGGACGATCCGCCCCTGATCCGCAGGGTCAGCGAGAAGGGCCCGAAGGCGGGACACATAGACCCGCAGCAGGTGACGTGCGCTCGCCGGGGGTTCGTCGCCCCACAGGCCGTCGACCAGTCCATCGTCGCTGACGAGCGTCCCGGGGGAGGTGAGCAGCATGGCCAGCAGTGCGCGCTGCGCGGGAGCCCCCACGTCGAGCGTGCGACCACGGGACCGGACCCGCAGCGGTCCTAGGATGCCGAACTCCATCATGCACCGCACCTCGGGACGCCCGTGGCCACTCTAGCCATCGCGGGAGAGCACGCATAGACCGTTCGTAGACCGGCGTGGAGCAGGCTCGTCCCGGATCGAAAGGAGGTCCAGCCATGAAGAAGCTGTACGGGACGATCGCGCTGCTTGCGATCCTATGCGTGGCGCTCGCCGCGCCCGCGTCTGCGGCGGATCCGTCGCGGCCATTCGCCGGGCATGACCGTGTCGCCGACACACTGCTCGCCCCCAGCGACTGCCCCGCCGGTGCCGCCTGGCGCTACTCGGCCACCGGGGCGGGGTGGTTCCTGCACCTCGGGCTCACATCGGTGGCGGTCACGCACTGCACCTTCGTCGACCCGGCGACGGGCACCGGGACGTTCGGTCCCGGCACGATCACCCTGACCGCTGCCAACGGCGACGAGCTGCGTCTCGTGCATCAGGGCACGTTCAGGCTGGCGATGACCCCGGACGGCCTCACGTCGGCCTTCGACATGACCTGGGTGGTTGACGGAGGCACCGGCCGCTTCGCAGGCGCGACCGGCAGCGGCACGACGCACGGCTCGTCGCTCCTCTCGACGGGCATCACGAAGGCGTCCTACCAGGGAGAGATCGCGTACTGACCAGGCGACACCATCGGACTTCGACGAGCTGCGGCCCGCGGCGAGCTCCCCGCGGGCCGCTCGCCGTTCGACCGGCCGGCCGCCGGGACGGCACGCGGTCAGCCGTGTTGTTCCTGCGCGCCCGAGGCCCTCCGGGCGCGCCAGGTCACTCAGACGACTAGAAGTGGACCGCCGGGCGCCCGCCCGGCTGCGAGGACCGGCCGGACGGCGTCCGTGCCGGCGATCACGACGGTCGCGGCGTCCTCGTCCTCCGTCGCCACCTGATCAGGAGCCACCCGAGCAGGATCACCACCGCGATCAGCCCTGCCACGGCCGCCGCCACGATCGGCATCCACCATGACGTCCGAGGCCAGGCGAGCTCCTGGGCCACGGCGTCGATCACCGAGGAGGACAGCGAACGCACGCCGCCTGACAGCTGGTCCCAATCGGCCCCGCCGGCGTCGCTGTTCGTCATCACGATCACCCCGTCGCCGATATCCGGGACGGCCGCGAACTCGCAGCGGTACCCCTCGTTCGCACCGGCATGCCCGATGGCGATCGCCCCCATGATCCCCTCGCCACTGATCCCGAAACCGACCGCGAAGTCCCGATCGAGCAGCCGCCTGGCCGTGGCGCGGTCGAGGACGACGCCGGTCCCATCGGCGTAGGAGCGCATGACGTCGATGACGATGGCTGCATACTCGGTGGGGGTGGTCCACAGCGAGGCGGCCGCCTGTTCCGGGTAGGCGTGCCAGCCCCCGCCGGCAACCTCGGCGCCGTCCGCCCGGTAGCCCACGGCCACGCGGGTCCGATCCGACGCGTCGAGGATGCGATAGGTCGACAGTTCGAGGCCCAGTGGCTCGAACATCAGGGTGTCAGCCAGCTCCTCCAGGGTGCGCCCTGTATGGTCCTCGATGGCAAGCTGGGCCATCACGTACCCGCCACCCGAGTAGGTCGGCTGCGCTCCCGGCTCGGAAACCACCCGGACCGGTTCGTTCTTGCCCGGGACACCGTCCAGGATCTGGGTGAGATCCGGCAGCGACTCGTCCAAGCGGTACCCCGGGAAGCCAGGGACGTTGGTGCCGGCCCGGTGCGCGAGGAGCATGCGGAGGGTGATGGGCCCCGCGTCTTGCATCGGCGGCAGCCGCCAGCTCGTGAGCATCCCGGTCACGTCCGCATCGAGATCGATCAGGCCCTCTTCCGAGGCTTCGGCGGCCACCACCGTCGTCACCGGCTTGGACATCGAGGCGGCCTGGAACAGCGTGTCCGTCTCCACCAGCCGACCCGGCTCGGCGAACCCATAGCCGCGCGCATACACGACCTCGAAGTCATCGACGATGGCGATGCTCACGCCGGGGACGCCGCGGGCCTGCATCGACGCTTCGACGAGGCGGTCGATCGCCGCGAACCGCTGCCCGGGATCGGCCGCGACCGCCGGCCCGGCCGACAGCAGCGCCAGCAGCAGGAGCACGGCCGAAACCCTCACCACCAGCTCATGCCTCCGGGATGCGCTCCTGGTGCTGGGTCTCCCGACTCGTGCGCGCCTTCCCGCGCGCGGGCTGACACGCCTCGGCCACGTGACGGTCGCTCACAGCCCTGGATCTTCAGCCTGGTCGTTGTCGTCGGCAAGGGCCACTCATACCACCGGTCGCACCTGTCCTGCGGAACGCGTCGGGGCCGGCTGCCGCGCAACCGCGCGAAGTCTGGTCGATGGTGCCGGCGGCAAGGGAACGCTGCGCCCGGGCTGCGCTGCTCGTGGGAGGACGCGGTGCGGTTCTCGGCTGTTGTTCCTGCGCGTCCGAGATCCTCCGGGCGCCAATGTCATGAGTCGCGACACCGGTGACACATGACCAGGGGCGCCATGGGTTGGCGATCGCGCCAACCGTTGCGACGCTGCGAACGGACGCTCCCACTGACCGACGTCCCTCGAGCGCCGATGCAGGTGGGGCCGCGCGTCCGCGACACGCGACTACGATGGTCATGCGATGACGACCATCATGATCACCGGGGGCGGGCGAGGCCTCGGGAGGGCCACCGCGGAGAAGCTCGCCGCGGCCGGCCACCGCGTCCTGCTGACGGCTCGGATCCCATCTGCTGCGGAGTCCGCGGCGACGGAGATCCGGCAGCGGCATCCCGGCGCTCTCGTGGAACCGCGGGCCGTGGACCTCTCCTCACTGGCCGCCGTGCGGGCGTTCGCAGGCGCCCAGCTGGAGCTCGATGCGCCCATCGACGTCCTGCTCCACGTCGCCGGCATCATGCAGCAGAGCCCCACCCGCCGGGTCACGGTGGACGGCTTCGAGGAGACGCTGGCCGTCAACGACCTGGCGCCGTACCTGATGACGGGCCTGCTGCTGCCGTTGCTCGAGCGGTCGCCCTCCTCCCGCATCGTCTTCGTCAGCTCCCGGCTCCACCTGCCGGACTCGCGCGGCGTCCCGGTGGACTTCGATTTCGACGATCCGCAGCTGGAACGCGGCTACCAGCCCGACCGCGCCTACAAGAACTCCAAACTCGCGGTGGTTTGGCTGGCCTACGAGCTCCAGCGCCGCCTGCCGCCCCGCTCGATCACCTCGAATGCCGTGTGTCCGGGCTTCGTGCCGGCGACCGCCTCTGCCAGCGCCCACGGCGTCAAGCGACGGTTCATGCGGGTCGTCCTTCCCCACATGCCGTTCGCCACATCGGTGGATGCCGCCGCGGACTCGCTCGCCTTCATGACCGTCGATCCGTCCATCGAGGGCGTCGGGGGCCAGTTCTTTGGAGAGCGGCGGCCCATCGACTCCAGCCCGGAGTCTCACGATGCCGGCAGGGCCCGCCGCTTCTGGGAGCTCGCCGCTGGGCTCACCGGGGTCGATCCCCTGCCCGATCCCGGGACGGGTTCCTGATGCACGGCAGACGGGCTGCCCCGCGATGACCGCCGACGCCGGCGGGGCCGCCGTCCGCTTCCCTCCCGTCACCGGTCGCTCGCTCCTGGGCGTGGAGCTTGCGCTCCCGCGCGAGTTCCCCGCCGAACGGACGCTGGCCGTCGTGGCGTTCCGGCAATGGCACCAGGCCCGGGTGGACCGCTGGATCGCTCGCGCCACGGCGGATGGCGTGCCCCCGACGCCGCTCGGCCACACCGGCGCGATGCCCGTTGCCGTGGTGGAGCTGCCCGTCCTCGCCACCGCGTGGCGGCCGGTCCGGCGATTCATCGACGGCGGCATGACGTCGGGCATCGGCGACCCGGACGTCCTCGCCCGGACGATCACGATCTACACCGACGTGGGCCGGTTCCAGCGGTCCCTCGCGATCCCGGGTGGTGACGAGGTCCACGCGCTGGTCGTGACCCGCGACGGCACCATCCTCGCCCGGGGCGCCGGCGATCCCCAGGACCGGGAATGGGGGGACGTCCTGGCCGCGCTGCGGAGCGGCGACGCGGCCTGACGGCGCACGCGAAGGGGCCCATCTCCGTGTGATACCCGCGGTGCGATGCGTGTTGTTCGTGCGCGCCCAACGCCCTCCGGGCGCGCCACGACCCTCCAACCGGGCACCCTCGACACGGACGCCGCTGTGACGCATGGCACTTGATGTCAGCGGACCCGGATCACAGCCTCGGTTGCGCTGTGGAGCGGTGACCCCACAATCCGTCCGTGGTGGACTGTGTCTGGCCTGGCGGGCGTGCGACTCGCTAGCAAGGGAGAGCTGCTCTCCGCTCGCCGCACGGAGGTAGTGCGGTGCTGGGTCGTCTCAGGCGAATGGTCACGCACACAGAGCCAGCCCATCAGATGTGGGCGGCCGACGTCTTCGTGGAGCTTCCTCCCGGCTGGTGCTCGGGCATGTCGCCCAATGCCGCCGACTCTGCCCTGGCGTCGGTGCGTGACGACCCGGATTGCGTTGCCACGGCGTACGACTCGACACGGGTCGATCGGGCGGTCGTTCCGACCCTCAGGGTCGAGTCGAGAGCAGTCGAGCTGCCGGAGACGGAGCGTGACGCGTGGCTCGACGCCACGACCGACGAGTTTCGCGGCCACATGGGTGACGCGCGAGACGGAACCTTCGTCCGCACGGTCGAACGCGTCCGGATCCCTGCTGGTGAGGCGATCCGCATCGAGATCGTCTCGGGCCCAGAGCCCGCACTGCCGTTCGAGGTCGTCCAGGTCCAGTACTACGTCCCGACCGACAACGGGCCGATGGCCCTGTGGTTCGCGTGCGATCCCGCGGACCTCCAGACATGCCGCGACGCGTTCGATCACATGGCGCAGACGTTCCTGTTCCTCGAGCGCACGTGAGCTGCTGACCGCGGCACGAGCCCGGCCACGGCAAGGCCTACGCCGCCCGGAGAGCCTTGACCATCGCCTCGACACCGTCGACCGCGAAGGTTGGCAGAGCGTGTTCGGATCCCTCCGGGCGCGCCTTTGTCATGCGTCGCGACATCGGCGACATCTGTGATCAGCCCTTCGCGCTCGGTCCGCAGGATGGGTCGCACATTTCCCGGATGGGCCGCAAACGGGATGTCCATGAAACGGGAAACGGGAGGGGTCATGGTGGCCCCTCCCGTTTCGTGATCGAGGTTGGTCAGTCGATCACTTCGGTGGCGGTGGCACGAGGCAGGAGGCGGTGCCGGTGTTGCCGGAGCCGTCGACCACCGACAGCTCGGCGTCACCGGTCCCGATGATGTGCCAGTCCACCGCATCGGTGGCGTTGCCCATCTTCTTGATGACGGGCGTGCCCTTCCCAGCCTGCGTGTACTTGATCCTGGTGCCGTCGGCGAACGGTCCGAACACGGTCCCGCTGCCGTTGTCCGTCACGAAGAGTTGGAGGCCGTCGGCCGACCAGACGCCGTCGGTGCCGAGCAGCTGGTAGAAGCCGTCCTGGTTCTGGCCCTGGCCTCCGTTGCCGGGCGCCTTGGGGACATTCTTGCCGTGCGGGTTCACCGTCGCGACACAGGCTGCGCTGGGCGCGGTGGTGTCGACCCAGGTCTTGCTCGCATGAGCCGATGCGACACGCTCGCCAGCAGGGTTCAGCAGCCAGGCTGTCACCGAGTCAGTGCCGAGCGACGCCGGTGCGACCGCTGGCGTCCAGGTGAGGCTGAACTCGCCGCCTGCATCCGTCGATCCGGTGGCGGACGTGCCTGCGTTCGGCCCTGCGGTGATCTCGATCTCCACGCTGGCGCCGGCCACCGGACCGGAAGCTCCAGCGGTGACCGTAGCGGTCACCGTGTGGCTCAGGTCGAGGCCAAGCTCGTTGGTGTCGGTGACCGGCGTCAGGGAGATGCCGGGCACGTGGATGGTCTTCGACTCCACGACACCCTCGGCGAGGGTGCCGTCGAAGCTCACGCTGTCGGTGCAGGTGTACGTGCCGCCGGCGGCACCGGGGGCCACCGAGATCGTCTCGGTGAAGTCGGCGGTGCCACCCGACGTGACGGTCTGCGAGGCGGGCGAGAAGGATGTCGAGATCGGGTCGCTGCAGGTGCTGGCGATGGCGACCTCGACTGGCAGGTTGCCCAGCCCGGCGAGGATGGCCGCGGCGATGTCGGCGCCGTCGCTGCTGAGCGGATGGACGCTCCCGCCCGTTGCGGTGGCCAGGGCGTCGAGCTCACCACCGGCACCGGGCGCCTTCAGGCCGATCACGGTCACGTTGGCTGCGTCGAGGGCCGCGATCGTGGTCGCGCTGCTATTCAGGTGCGTGCCGTCCGGGGTGTGGAACTGCGCGTCGGTGACCGCCACGAGCACCCTGGCCACCTGCGGGTCGTCACGGAAGCCGCAGCTGACAGAGCCGAACCCGCCGTTGACCGCAGCGACGATGGCATCGTACTGGGCCTCGGGTAGGTCGCCGCCACCGCCAGCCGACAGGGCGTTGATCCCGATTGACCAACTGGTGAAGTCCGGGCTCATGGGGCTCAGGAGACGGTAGACCCAATCCCCCGAGTTGCCGTACGGGAACACCGGGTAGTCGCGGAAGCCCGCCACGGCGAACTCGGAGTCAGGCGAGGTAGCTCGGACGCCATCGAAGATCGCCGCGATCGTCGCCGGGTTCTTGAGGTTGCCGATGTCATCGCCGAACGAAGCGGTCTCGTCTTCGAGCAGACACACGTCCACCCTTGGCGGAATCTCCGGTGTCTGCACGGTCTTGTCGACCACCACCGCGCCCCCCGGATAGATGGTGGCCTCCACGGTGGCGGGTGAGATCGATGGTTCGACCGCCGCTGCTGGCGCGGCCAGCGCGAGGGCCACCATCAGGGCGCACGCCGGCGCGGTGATTCCTGGCACTCTCATCGAGAAGTCCTCCTGTGTGGCAATGCGGATCCGTATGTCGCACTGCCTGGTTCGTCTGATCGAGCTGGGACGCTGGTGCCGCTCCACCTCCTCGAAACGCATCGGCGGGACGAACCTCGAGTGCCGCCACCATGGCGCTCCAGGGCCCTCGTGGCCTCCATATCGCTCGATGGTCACCCGGCGTGATGGCCGGACGCTCTACGGGCCCGGGTGCGTGGACGCGGGGATCCCGGCGCCCCAGGCCACGCTGGCCTTCCATTCGCCGGAGCTGTCGTGCCGCGGCCGCCGCCCGGCGCAGCCCCGTTGATGAACTTCGAGCGTGTGGCCACCCGGAGGGGTGGTCAATGGGCAACTTGGGTGCAGCGCAGCAGCAATTGGTCAGCGCAGGAACCCGCCACCGCGATCTGGATCGGAGTTCCCGACCAGGCGACGCTGCCGGTGAACCCGCTGTTCGCGGCCTCGCTCGGCGGTGTCAGCCTGGCGCTCGAACGCCTCGCGTCCAGGCCCGCGGTGGGCGCGGCGGTAGCCATCGCGTAGCCTCTGATCTGGATGCGCCTGCGTCTCGGCAGCTGGGCCTCGATCCCAGCCGCGCGCGGCAGCGCCTATTGCGCCGTCGCCAGGCCGATCGGTCCCCAGGCTTGTTGTTCGTGCACGCTCGGATCCCTCCGGGCGCGCCAGAGCGCCAGCGCACGTGGCCGGCGCCCTCATGTCGCTCCGCGACCGGCCCGGCGTCGCCCGGGCCGGGGTCGCGTCCGGCGCGTCAGCGCCGATACTGCCGAACCGCGATGGCCGCGGTCGTCGCCCCGAGAGCGCCGAGAGCCCCGGTCGCCCACAGGCGCGGGTTCAACCTTGCCGGTCGCTTCCGCAGCGACAGCGGCATCAGCTCGAGATTGAGGTCTACCGCCGCCGCTCCGGGTGCATGCCTGAACACCACTCGTGTCGTCCCGATGCCGAACTCCGAGAAATCCATCCTGAAGGCGTAGGGGTCGTCGTGGTCGTCCGGGTGGAGTGGGAAGCCGCGGTACATCACCGGGACCGGGGTCAGGTAGCGAAGCGTGAGCCGGCCGCCCCGGACGAACACCTCCGCTCCCGCGCCGATCATGCCCCGCAGGCGGATGTCGCCGAGTCCGGCGTCGGGCCCGTACCAGCCGCAGATGTCGGGCCACAGCTCGGGGTGCTGCGGGACGTCGGTGCGGATGGCGGCATCAGGGGCGCCGATCAGCCACCCCAGGAGCCCCATGGACTCGGTCATCAGCCACAGCGCGGGATCCTTCGCGCCGTTCGTGAACGCCATCACCCCGACGCCCTGGTCGGGCGCGACGACGATCTGCGAGTTGAACCCGGGCATGACGCCCCGGTGCTCGACGACCGGCCGCCCGCCGAGGTCCGCGCGGAAGAACCCCAGGCCCATGCCCGGGAGGCGCGGGTCGGGCTGGAACTGCGGCGCGAACATCATCGCGAGCGTCGCCGGCTTCAGCACGGCGCCGTGGTCGTTGGCGCCGCCGCCGAGGAGGGCGGCGACGTAGCGGGCCATGTCCCGTGGTGTCGAGTAGACGGATGCCGCCCCCGCCGTCACGAACTCGCGGTCCGGCACGGGCTTCGGGCCGCTGGCGCCGAAGTCGTATCCCGTCGCAAGCCGCGACCTGACCCGGTCGGACCGGCCGAGATCGCTGTCGGCCATGCCGAGGGGCTCGAAGATGTGCTCGCGGAAGTAGCCGGCGAGGGTCTGGCCGCTCACGTCCTCGACGAGCTGCCCAAGGGTTGCGGGCGAGTGGTCGCCGTAGACGAACCTGGTGCCCGGATCGGCGGCGATGCGGAGCTGGCCCCGGTAGTACTCCGCGAGCGACGGCAGCGGACGCCCCACCTTCACGCTCTCGCCCCAGTCGGGAAGAACCACTCCCCACGGTGGGACGACCTCGGCCAGGCCGGCGGTGTGGGTCAGCAGGTGCCGGACGGTCGCGGGCCGGAACCCGCGCTTCGCGGGGACCAGCCGGTAGGCCCGCAGGTAGTCGTTCGCGGGGGCATCGAGGTCGACGAACCCTCGTTCGTGGAGCTGCATGACCGCGATGGCGGTGAACGTCTTGGTGATGGACGCGATCCGGAACACCGTGTCCTCGGTGACAGGTGTGCGTGACACGATGTCCGCGACCCCGTGCCCTCGGAAGGACACGAGGCCTCCCTGCCGGACAACACCAACGGCCAGGCCCACGGCAGGTCGCCGGTTGAGGAGCTCGTCGACGCGGGAGCGCCATCCGGTCACGTCCACACCGGGCGCCACCCATTCCTGCCGCTCGGTCGGGCGGCTCGTCATCGTCGCGACCACGTTCGAGTCCCTCCTACGGGCGCGGCTCCCTGGATCTGGCTGCAGATGATGGGAGCCAAGGGCACGCGTGACCGTGTCCGCGGCAAGTTCGACTGGAAGGAGCGGTCGCAACCGCAGTCACGTCGAGGAGCGCCGCGGCCGGTGACGCCACGAACGGGCGGCCGGACCGCCGCTGTCAACGCAAGCTCCCGGGTGATCGAGGACGACACGGGTCTCCTCGCGCAATCGTCGCCCGCCGAGGCGCTACGCCTGTGCCTCGTTCCTCCGATCACGATCATGGAGAGCACCCCCCGAGAAGAGCCAGAGTCGTCCGGCCTTTTCGCGGGGCGCGCCTCTCCGCCTGGCCCGGGTCGCCGAGGTGGGCTCGTGTTGCTCCTGCGCGCCCGACGGCCTCCGGGCGCGCCAGAACAGCACAGGTCTCCGCCTCGCCTGCAGGGGCACGACGTTCTGGCCCCAGAGGTCCACCCGTGGCGCCGCCACGGAGCCACGACGCCCGAGCCGGCGATCACGACGCAGTCTCCAGCGGGTCGATGTCGTCGACAAGGGGCACTGGTCCCTCCGGTCGCAACGTTCCGGTGGGGGCGGCACCCCGGCCGCTGCACAGCGGCACGGAGCCTGCTCGCGACCGCTGGTCGGCACGGATCCGGTCCGGGCGGTGCCGTGGGGCTAACATCATCAACGCTCTTGCGACTTGAACCAACAACGTGGAGGGAGGGAATCCGCATGTGTTCACGGATCGAATACGAGACAGGAACTGGCACCTACATCACTGGACGCGGCATGGACTGGAACGACTCGACCATGCCAACCGATCTCTGGGTCTTCCCGAAGGGCATGCAGCGAGATGGCGGGATCGGCACGCATCCCATCACCTGGACCTCGAGATATGGCTCGGTGATCGCAGCCATCTACGAGAGCGCGACGGTCGACGGCATCAACGAGAAGGGGTTGGTCGGCAACGTCCTCTACCTCGCTGAAGCCGACTACGGCAACCCGGCGAGGACCGACAGGCCGACGATATCCGTTGGGGCCTGGGCGCAGTATTTCCTCGACAACTTCGCCACCGTGGCGGAATCGGTCGAGGCGATGCAGGGTGATCCTTTCACCGTCGTGGCTCCGCTGTTGCCCAACGGCCGTGCGGCAGCAGCTCACATCTCGTTGTCCGATGCGTCCGGCGACTCTGCGATCTTCGAGTACCTCGACGGGGAGCTCGTGATCCATCACGGGTCCGCGTACACGGTGATGACCAACTCCCCCGTCTACGACCAGCAGCTCGCGCTGAACGCCTATTGGGATCTGATCGGCGGGAACAACATGTTGCCGGGAACGATCAGCGCCGCGGACCGCTATGTGCGATTGAGCTACAACCTGAAGAGCTCGCCGAAATTCAAGGAACGGCACATGGCCGTGGCCGCGGTCTTCTCGCAGATGCGGTCGATCGGCGTGCCGCTCGGGATGGCGGATCCGGACCATCCGAACATCTCCGCCACGCTTTGGCGCAGCGTGGCCGATCACGACGCCAGGCGCTTCTACTTCGAATCCACACTCAGGCCCTCGGTGTTCTGGGTGGATCTGGACAAGGTAGACCTGAAGCCTGGCGCAGAAGCGAAGAAGCTCGAGACTCTCGGGCCTACCTATCTCGCCGGCGAGGTCTCTTCCGAGTTCAAGCCCGCGGAACCCTTCAAGTTCATGACAACCTGACAGCGTGCTGATCGAGTCAGACGTCGATGGTCGTCGTCTCCTCGTAGCCGTACCTCGCTTTCTCGACCCCGAGCAGCTCGTCGTAGGCCTGCCACTCGGCGGCGATCCCAGGATGCTCGACGAAGTAGTCGCTGATTCGAGCGAGGAGCGGGCCGATCGTCCCGTCGCGGTCGACCAGCACGGTCGCCTCACCCATGGGTGAAGGAGGTACGGCAACGTGGCGACGCCGTGGACGAGCGTCGGATGGGAGCAGAAGAGATCGCCGACCTTGATGCCGTCGACCATGCGGTTGCGGATCCCTGCCGCGGCATCGTCGGACCCGAGCACGGTCAGAGCGTCGACATCCGAGTACTCGCGCTGCGTTCCGCGCGCGACGGATCCAAGCACCATGGATCCGACGATGCACGGGTCGGCATCGGCGGCGAGCCCGGCGAGGATCTGATGTGCCGCGAGCCGTACCTCCCGTGCCAAAGGGTACGACGCCGCTCCCGGCAGGAGCGACCACCGCCCCGTTGTCGCGCCGGTCGTCCGACGTTCGCCGGCCCGCCGCATCAGGCCGTCGCCCTCCACGCCTCGTTGGTCGCCTTCATCGACACACGGTCGTCAGGAGCGGGACCTGGTGCGCGCCGACACCGGGGTCCGGGTATGATTCGGTTCGGCTCGATGCGGTCTGATGCGGACCGGGGTCCTCAGCGGGCCTCGACGCTGGGTAGGACGAAGACCATGGTCCGTCCCATGCGGCGTGTGATCGTCGGGTTCATCGCCGCAGCGGCCGGATGGAGGGATGAGATGCGCGAAGTGATGGGGGTAGTTCGGCGCACCCGCGCGACCGGACGAACGCTGGCCGTGGCCATGGGTGCCGCGGCGATCGCCCTGGCAACGGTCGGACCGTCGATCGCGGCACCACCGGCCGTCTCGCTCGGCACCGCGGTCGTCGATGGCAGTGCGGCGGAGTGGGGATCGAACGATCGCTTCGCCGACCTCTTCGTCTACGGGGATCGGTCCGATGTCCGAGGGGACGTCTACGCCAGGTACGACTGCGACGACGAGACGCTGTTCGTCTACGTCGCGGCCACCGACGGCCAGCTGCGCGCCGATGAGCCGAACGAGGCGTGGGTCCGCATCGATGACGCGTACCGCAGCGTCCGCGGCGACGCCGGCAACGACGGCGTGCCGCCCGATTTCGCCTGGGTCGGGCTCGACGGACTGAACGCCACGGGCTTCGAGGCCTCGATGGCCATGGCCCCGGGCAGCCACACCATGTTCCTCCACGTCCACCAATGGTGGACGGACGACGACCTCGCGCTCTCGCTGGTCATCGTCCGCGACACGCCGATCATTGCCACCTGCCCCGCGCCGTCGCCCGACGTCAGCCCATCGCCCGGGGTGAGCCCGTCGCCCGACGTCAGCCCATCGCCCGGGGCAAGCGTCGATCCGTCGTTGAGCGCGAGCCCGACCGGGGAGGTCAAGGGAATCACCTCGTCGCCGGCTGCGACGCCCCCACCGACCGACAGCGTGGACACCGTGACGGCGGCCCGGGACGGTCTCGCGTGGGTGCTTCTCGGGCTCGGCCTGGTCGCCCTCGCGGCACTCCTTGTCGCTCGCCCTCGCGCTGGCACCAGGGGTCGCTGAGCCGGCGCGCCGTCCGCGCACCCGGGGCCTCCGAAACGTCCCGCTTCGGCCCGCCGGAGCGGGACGCGCCCGGGCGTCCAGGGACCGATCAGGCGCAATGCCCTTAGGCAGCGACGGCGGGGCCCTGCAAGAGTGAAGGACATACGCGCGGGAGGCTTTGCCGCGCGATCCGCGCTCCGGCCACCGGGACCGCGCCGAGCCACTGGCGAAACCGATCCGCGCCCGGCGCCCCCGGGGAGGTTGACGCCATGCGCCGTGTCAGCACGCTTGGCCCTCATCGCCGGCGGGACGCTGGCCGTCGTCGCGGGAGGCGCGTTCGCCCGCGCTCGGATGAAGGAGCGCGGGCCTGCGATCCCGAAGCCCGTCACCGCCATCTTCCCGAACGGGATGGCCTACCTCCGGTGGGGCACCGGCCCGAGAACCCGAGCAACGACCAGCCACCAGCCGCCACCGACCCGCTGGCCACCCAGCCGTCGCTCGCCGGCTCGAGCAGGGGCTGACGGGCACGGGTGCCACGCAGGTGCCCGTCCCTCAGGCCCTCCGCTCCGCCGCGGCAATTCGCTCATTGCGGCTCCCGACCGGGAGCCTGCAAGTTGCCAGCGCGCCCGGATCCCTCCGGGCGCGCCAACTCATCACCGTCAAGCAGGATCGATCCGGTAGACGGGATATCGCTCGGCGATCGCCGCGAACTCGGACAGCGGGGCGCCGACTGCCACCGGGAGATGGTGCCGGCCGCTCGTCGCCACCCGAACGTACTCGCGAAGGATCGGTGCCCTCTCGGCCGGCGCCACCTCGACGAGGCGGACTGGGCACCGTCCTCCCTGACGGAGGACTGCGTCGCCCCGAGCAGCCTCGACGTTCTTCACCCAGTCAGACCCGGGGCCGAGCATCGAAACCAGGTAGCGGCTGCCGTCGACGGTCGCGATCACCACGGGGGTCGAGCGCCACTCGCCGGACGCCCGGCCACGGACCTCGAGGACGGCCGCCTTCGACGACAGCCCGAGGGCGGACGACCAAGCCGCCACCCGGTTGGCCCAGCGCCCGATCCGCGTGGGCCGCCAGTCTCGGTAGAACAGTCGCCGGACGGGGTTGCGCTCCGCCGGATCGACATGGGTCGATTCGTACATTGGGACTCTCCTTTCAAGGAAGGATCGAGAACGGTTGACCGGTCGCCTCCGGACCCCGCGAGGCCGGCGGGCGTCCCGGGGCCGAGCGTCGGCGAGACGAAGGTCACCGGGGTCAGCGGCTCGCCACGGTGGCCCCCAGCGCCCGGCCCCACGCCTCCGCCCGCTCGAGCTCGCCCGCCTCGAGGCCCTGGCGCTCGAGAGGGCCGCCCCTCGCGATGAAGAAGCTCTCAGGCGGAGCGGCGAGTCGACTGCCGGCCTTGCCGAGGCGCTTGGCGGCCTCGCTGGCCGCCGAGCCCATGAGCCACGAAGCACCGCGGTAGCGGGTGTCGAAGGTCGCCGCTGGGACGCCCCGGAGGAACGTTGGGAGCGCGTCGACGAAGCCGCGCAGCGCCGGGCTCGGCCCGCGCCTCTGGGTGGGGCCGCCGACGATCAGCAGGTCCGGCCGCTCCGGGAACGGCCGGGAGGCCTCGGCCGTGTCCAGGACGCGCACGCTGCCGCTGATGCCGGCGCCGCGAGCGATCGCCTCGGCGATCTTCTCCGTGTTGCCGAACTTCGTGTCGTAGATGACGACGGTCTGCATGTCACTCACCCTTCGAGCCGCTGCGCAGGACGACCGCGCCGGCGATGCCGAGTCCGGTGAACACGAGCGGTGCAAGGGGCGGACGCTCGCGCTGGTCGGTGATGGTGTCCGCGGGGCGGGGCAGCCTGTGGTCGTTGTACCCGCCGAACCCGAGGAAGGCCACGAACACCCATAGGGCGTAGAGGAACATGCGAGCCATCCGGCTCCTGCCACGGGCGGCCAGGAACACGAGGCTCAACAGGCCGACGCCGGCCGTGACGGCCGCGGTCACGGGACCCCAGATCTCCTCGCCGGCGGTGTGCCCCACCAGGAGCAGGTCGACGAGCAGGCCGACTGACAGGATCGCGATGCCGGCGGTGAACGCGATGGCGCGGCGTCTCGTTCGCGCGCGCGTCGCCTCCGCACGGGCTGGAACGCCACCGATACGCGTGGTGGCGACCGCCGGCCGAGTGGATGAGGACATCTGACGTCTCCTTTGCCGTACTCCACTGCCCCGGGTGAGGATCCGCGGGTGCGAGATGGACTTTACGTCAGCCACTGCCAATTGTCAATAGATGACAAACGGCGCGCACAGACAAGTGGCAGGGACCGACGCAACGTGCTATCCTTCGCGGCATGACGACACAACGCGATGCTCCCGGGACAGGGGCGCCCGTATCGCTTCGGGAGCGGAAGCGGGCGCGGACCAGGGCGGCGCTCATCGCCGCGGCCATCGAGCTGTTCGAGCGGCAGGGCTACGAGGCCACGACGATCGACGAGATCGCTGCCGCCGCCGATGTCTCGCCGCGGACGTTCTTCCGCTATTTCGCGACGAAGGAGGAGGTCGCCCTGGGCGACGATCTCGGCCAGGAGATCATCGCCCTGATCGCCGCTCGGCCGGCTGACGAGCCGATGCTCGAGTCGGTGCGACGCGTCATCAGCGACGGCCTCGCCTTGATCTCCGAGGACGACCGCGAGGCACTCCTGGCGCGATTGAGGATCGTCTACCGCACGCCGTCACTGCGCGCGCGCCGCTGGGAGTACCAGCTCGAGATGGGACGGATCAGTGGGGCGATCCTGGCGGAGCGGCGGGGCCTTCGGCCCGACGACCTGGCCTCGCGGGTGACGGCTGCCGCTGCCTTCACGGCGATCGAGGTCGCGATGGATCACTGGCAGCAGCACGACGGGCGAGAGGATCTTGGTGCCGTGCTCGATGCCGCCATCGACCACCTGGGCGGCGCGTTCAGCGGGTGACCTGGCCCGCCGTCGCGCGCGATCCGCGATGGTGCTGGCTCGAGTGTCAGGCGGCAGCGCGGGTTCGCTTCGAGCAGGAGTCGCTGGTCGGAACGCGGGCGGTCGTTGCTCGTGGGCGCTCGACGCCCTCAGGCGCCAGCGATAGCCCGGTTCGGTTGGCCTGCAGGCGACGGGGTGTGGCGCCGACCATCCCGATGGAGGAAACTCGAAAGGTGAAGCCGCCCGAGGTGTCGTACGCGCGGAGCGGCGACGTAGCAGTCGCCTACCAGGTCGTTGGTCAGGGGCCGACGGACATCATCTTCGTGCGCGGGATCGCCGGCGACCTGCTCTCGACCTGGGAGCAGCCGCTCCTCGTCCGCCATGTCGAGGGCCTCGCCGAGTCCGGTCGGGTGATGATGCTCGACAAGCGGGGCACCGGTCTCTCCGACCGTGTCCGCGAGGTGCAGTCGCTCGAGACTGCGATGGACGATGTCCGGGCGGTCATGGACGCGGCATCGTCGGAGCGCGCCGTCCTGTGGAGCGGCGCCACGAGCACGGGCCTGAGCGTCCTCTTCGCGGCGACGTATCCCGATCGCTGTCAGGGCCTTGTTCTCATCGATCCGCGGATCAAGGGCACGCGCGCTACCGACTACCCATGGGCTCCGACGCCAGAGGAGTGGCGCCGGCGGCTGGCTGATGTCCGCGCAGGTTGGGGTGAGCGGGAGTACCTCGAGCGACTGGCCCGCGAGTGGGCGCCCGAAGTCGCCGAAGACGACGCCTTCCGCGACTGGTTCGTCTGGCACATGCGACGCAGCCTGAGTCCTGGTGCGGCCCTGACCGCGTTCCGGACCGACATGGAGCTGGACGTCAGCGACGTGCTCACCGCCGTCCGCGTGCCGACGCTGATCTTCCCGCGGCCCTCGCAACCCGGGCCCGCCTACTACGCGGCCGAGCGGATCAGGGGAGCAGAGATCCAGGAGCTGCCCGCATTCCGGGGCGTCTACACCTGGGTCGACGACGAGGCCAACGCCGCGACGGTGTCTGCCACTGCTCGGTTCATCTCCCGACTCGACGGTCGGTCCGCGACCGAGCGTGTGCTCGCCACGATCCTGTTCACCGACATCGTGGGCTCGACCGAGCTGGCGGCACGGCTCGGCGACGCGGCGTGGCGCGAGCTGCTTGAGCGCCACCACGCCATCGTCCGGCGCGAGCTCGCCAGGTTCCACGGCCGTGAGCTCGATACCGCCGGCGACGGGTTCTTCGCCGCGTTCGACGGGCCTGCGCGGGCGGTCCAGGCGGCCGCGGCTCTTGGCGACCCTCTGCGGGCGGCCGGCATCGAGGTGCGGGCCGGCCTCCACACCGGCGAGTGCGAGGTCAGCGACGGCAAGGTCGTCGGCATCGCCGTCTCGATCGGTGCCCGCATCGCGGCGCTCGCCAGGCCCGGCGAGGTGCTTGTGTCGAGGACGGTCAAGGACCTCGTCGCTGGCTCGGGGCTGGAATTCGAGGATCGCGGTGAGCAGCAGCTTAAGGGGATCCCTGACAGCTGGCGAGTGTTCGCGCTCGTCTCCACCTGAGCGGCTCCCGTTCGCGCGGACCTGACGCCCTCCGGGCGCGCCAGTGTCTTGAGTCGCGACATCGGCGACACATGAGTCGCGACATCGGCGACACCTGTGATCAGCTGGTCTCCCGGGACCCCGGTCATCGGCCGTGTGGCGAGCTGCTCGATGAGCGATCGCAACCCGTCTCGCCGCCCTGGTTCGGCCCCCGGCCGAGGGGACCCCCGAGCACGTGGAGCACACGCTCAACGGGTTCGGACTCGGGCTCGGCACCGTGGAGGCGGCCAAGAGCGTGCACGGCGTCGATGCGTCACCCGGCAGCCCCGCCATGGTTGGTCGCCTGGACCGACGCACGGGCGATCCAGGAGGCTACCGACCGGACCTTCGAGGTCCGCCCCTCGCGTGCGGCGCCCGTACCCGGGATACCGACTGCCACCGTCATCGTACTGATACCCTCAGCTCGATGCATGGATCCACCGATCTCACCGAGCGGTTCCACGCGCTCCATCGGGGTGGCTGTTTCGTGATGCCGAACCCATGGGACGTGGGCAGCGCACGCCTGCTTGCCGGCCTCGGCTTCAAGGCGCTCGCGACCACGAGTTCCGGGTTCGCGTGGACGCTGGGCAAGTCCGACAATCGGGTGACCCTGCACGACGCGCTCGAGCACCTGCGCGCGGTCACCCGATCGGTCGATATCCCAGTCAACGCCGACTTCGAGGGTGGGTTCGCCGTCGAACCCGATGCTGTCGCCGCGAACGTTGCACGCGCCGCCGGAACGGGCGTCGCGGGGCTTTCGATCGAGGACTCGAGCGGTGACCCGGCGGACCCGCTGTTCGATCTCGAGCTGTCCGTCGCTCGGATCCGTTCCGCCAGGAAGGCGATCGACGACCATGGCGGCCGAGTGCTGCTCACGGCTCGATCGGAGGGGTTCGTCGTCGGGCGGCCCGATCTGGCCGAGACGATCCGTCGACTGCTCGCGTACGCGGATGCCGGCGCCGACTGCCTCTACGCACCGCGCATCGGCACCCTCGATGAGATCGAGGCGGTCGTCCGGGCAGTCGCCCCGAAGCCGGTCAACGTCCTCGTCGGCAGCGACTTCACGACCGTTGCCGCCCTCGCGGACCTGGGCGTCAGGCGGATCAGCGTGGGCGGGGGACTCGCCCGCGTGGCCTGGGGCGCGTTCCTCGACGCCGCCACGGAGATCGCCGAGTACGGCACGTTCACGGGGCTCGCCCGGGGGATCCCGTTCGCCGAGATCGACGGAGCATTCGCCCGAGAGGCCGATCCCGAGCCCTGACGCCACCGACACACGTCAGGTCACCCTGGCGACCGGTGAGGCAGCGCTCCCCTCACCTCACGTCGAGGGCTCGATCCAGCCTGAGACGACGTAGAGGGCCCCGGGGATGAGCAGCGTCTCCCGGGCGAACAGGACCCGATAGGTGAGCCCGGCGAACGCGCCTTGGCCCTTGTACAGGTCGGTCCCGGTGGTGTGGAGAGTCATCGGCTTCATCGGCTCGCTCACGAACTCGCTGCCGAAGCCGGTGCCCTCCCATGTGCCGCCCTGTCCTGTGAGGGTGGCCTTGCCTGTCCAGAAGTTGCTCGTGCCGTTCAGGGCCTCCAGCTCGACGAACGTCGCCAGCAGCTCGTAGTGGGCGGTCCCGGTCACGCGCGGATCGGACATCACGTAGTCGCAGTCGATGTAGAGGGGACCCGGCTGATACTCGCCCGATGCGATCGGCTCTCCTTCGCCGATGATCTTGCAGGTCATCGTCCCGCTGACGTAGGTCCGATCCGCATCGGCTGCCGGCGAAGCTGAGGGCGAAGGTGACGGCGACGCGGCTGATGTCGGTGTCGGCGTGGGAGTCGGCGACGGCGCAAGCGTCGCTCCTGTCGCGCAGCCGCTCAGAAGCCCCGCCAACGCGACGGACACGACGGCCACGCGCCACCTGGCTCGCAAGTTCTGCGCTTCCATGCGACATCCTCCTGGGACGCTGGTTCGATCACTCGCTGTCAGGGGCACCTGATCACGCGGATCGTGGCGTTGTACGCGTCCGCGACGTACAGCGTGCCGGCGCCGTCCCCGGCGATGCCCATCGGAGCGGCGAACCGGGCGACGTCACCGGGGCCGTCCGCCGAGCCCTCACGCGGGCACGCGGCCGGCCCTCGCGCTCGTCGCGCGGTGGCGCAGCCGGGCAACGTGGCGGGGGCTCGACGGGCCTGGCAGATGTGTTGGCTGTCCCATCGCCTGGGCGCATACTCGCCATTCACGTACTGGGTGGGCGTCCCCGCGCCATCAGGCCATCTGGGCACGCTTCCCGAAAGGAGTCGGCATGCCGAAGATGGTCATGACTCACAGCGTCGTCGAGATCGAGCGCTGGCTGAAGGGCAAGAAGGAGCGTGCCGCGGCCATCGGAGGCCACGCGACGAACGTAACCGACTACGTCGCCCTGGACGGCAGCAACAGCATCGCCGTCACCGCGGACGTCCATGACCTGGAGGGGATCCAGGCGATGTTGGCTTCGCCGCCAGCCGAGGTGGCGGCCCAGATGGAGCGCCACGGCGTCCTCCCTCCGATCACGGCCTACATCGAGAGGTAGCGGCCGACGGTCGGAGCGAGGCATCAGGGCGTCGCCTGACTCCTGTTCCTGCCGGTCGTCGGCGGGCTCTGGATGACGCGGCCTCTCGCTCGACCGCGTCCCGTTCCGGCGCGGAGGATGTCGCCTGTGGGCAAACGCATCGCTCCTGTGAGCAACCGCATCGCTGCCGCGCAGACCAGTCCGATCGAGGTCGGCGCGATCGCCCTGATCGTCGCGGCGAAGTTCGCGCTGCCGATGCTCATCGTCCGCTTCCCATTCGCGGCCGG
>Ga0210334_10546657_pt1 | contig 31898 bp, 31 predicted proteins | sample S306metaT_FD_164440 | JGI IMG/M metagenome (GOLD analysis project Ga0210334, IMG submission 164440) | Metatranscriptome of estuarine sediment microbial communities from the Columbia River estuary, Oregon, United States - S.306 (Metagenome... | ecosystem: Environmental > Aquatic > Marine >... | reverse complement strand
CCGTCGGACCCGCGATCGGCGCCGGCCCGAGAAGAGCGTGCCAGAGGAGGCGGGCCGCCCAGCCGCCGTGCGGACGCCAGCCCTCGGCCATCGCGTCGAGCGTCCGGTGGTCCAGGTCGGGCCGGTCGTAGGCGGAGCGGGCGGCGCGCAGCAGCGCCGCGTCGTTCGTCGGGTGCACGTCCACCGCACCAACGCCCCAGAGCAGCGCGGATTCCGCGGTCCACGGCCCGACCAGCGGCAGGATGCACAGTCCCGGGCGGACGCGGGCGGGTTCGTCGCGAGCCGTCTCGTCGTCGGGCCAGCCGGGCGCCAGTGCGCCACGAGCGGCGACCACGAGCGCCTCGGCTCGCCGCCAGGTGACGCCCGCGGTCCGGAGCATCGCTGGGTCGGCGACCGCAAGCTGGGTCGACGTGGGCAGGGGACGCAGCACCCGGCCGCCCGCCTCCAGCCCAGGCTCGAAGAGCGCGGCGATGCGTGTCGCCACCACCGCCGCCGCCGCAACGCTGATGCTCTGGCCGACGATCGAGGTCAGCAGCCCCCCGAACAGCGAACCGGCCGAGAACGGTCGGAGGCCGGGCGTCCCGGCCGCCAGGCGGGCGAGAACCGGATCTGCGAAGGCCGGCGGGCGCCGCCCCAGACCCAGCACCCGTCGCGCCCAGGCCTCGTCATCGGCGGTCGCTGCGGAGCCCTCGATGACGAGCCCACCGTCGGTCGCCTGGCGGACGATGCGGTAGACGACGCCCATCGGCTCGCGGCCGGCCCAGGCCAGCGCACCGTCGACCCAGTCGACATCGGGCCAGCGACCGCGACCCCAGGCGACCGGCCCGCAGGTGGCGGCGAGGTCGAAGCCCGGGTCGAGCGCCGACCCGAGCCGCCGGGACCGTGATCCGCTCAGGCCCGGCCCACCAGCTCGACACCGAGCAGATCGATCATCGCCAGGTCGCGGGGCAAGAAATCCTGGAGCATGATGCGCTCCACGCCGACGGCAGCGAAGCGGCCGACCATCGCCCGGGCTTCGTCGGGCGTGCCGACGATCCAGCGGCCTCGCCGCTCGGCGAACCATTCGTCGGCCTGCTCCTCGAGCGAGAACTCGCTCAGCAGATCCTGCTGGCGACGCTGCAGGTCCGGCGCGTCGCGGCCGATCACGGCTCCGATCATCGCCGAGTGGACCAGCGACGACGGCTCTCTGCCGATCGCTCGGCAGGCCTCATCGAGCGCGGCGTACACCCGTCCGGTCGCCTCGGGTCCGCTGCTCGTCACGTTGAACTCGTCGGCGTGGCGGGCGGCGATGCGATAGGACCGCGGCGTGCCCGTGCCGCCGATGATGATGGGCGGGCGGGCGCGACCGTCGCGGGCGCGGGGCTTGGGATGGAATCGCGCCTCCTCGACCGTCACGTAGCGCCCGCGATACGACCAGCCGTCGGGCTCCTCCCACAGACCGCGGATGACCTCGATGGTCTCCTCCAGCCGATCCGCCCGCTCGCTGATCGGCGGGAAGGGCAGGCCGAGCTGTCGATGCTCCTCCTCGTTCCAGCCCGCGCCGAGACCCAGCTCGACGCGGTCTCCGCTCATCTCGTCGACGGTGGTCACGACCTTGGCGAGGTTGCCGGGAGTCCGGAACATGACCGGTGACACGAGGGCTCCGAGATGGATGCGCTCGGTCTCCCGGGCGAGGCCGGCCAGCACGGCCCAGGCGTCGGTCGTCGGCCGTCCGGCGGGACCCGGGAAGCTCTGATAGTGGTCCGAGCGAAAGAAGGCCTCGAAGCCAGCCGCCTCGGCGTGCCGGACGATCGCCAGCTGGTCGGCGTAGCTGAGGCCCTGCTGGGCCTCGATCATCAGCGCGAAGCGCATCCTTCCCACCCCTTCACGTCGACCGCATGGTTCCGATTGACATCATCATCAACATGAGTATGATCATTCATCTCATGCGAAGTATCTTGTTGGAGGCGGCGAGTTGACCGCGGACGTCCGCCCCGCCGTCGAGGACCGCCAGATCGTCGAGGGCATCATCGCCGGTTTTCGTGCCGGACTGCTGGAGCTGCGCTGCATCAGCAGCCAGCGGATGCATCGCCAGGGCGTGAGCATGACCCACTACCACGTGCTCTCGATGCTCGAGCGCCACGGCGAGATGACGATGAGTCGGCTCGCCGAGATGCTCGACGTGTCGCTCTCGAACGCGACCGGCCTGGTTGACCGGATGGAAGAGCGCGGGTTCGTCGAGCGAGTCCGCGTCGCCGACGACCGCCGGGTGGTGATCGCCCGAATCAGCAGCCATGGGCACGAGCTGCTGGCCGAGGTCGAGGTGCTCCGCGACGACATCCTTGGCCGGGTGCTCGCTCGACTCGACGATGCCCAGCTGGACCGGGTCGCGCGGGCCCTCGAGGACCTTCGCGGCGCCGTCTCCTCCGTGATCTCGGAGGAGATGCCGGTATTCGACCACGAGCATGACCACAGCCGACCCCACGCCGCGTCCCACGGCGACCGCCCCGCTCGCTGAGCGAACGAAAGGAAGATCCGACCCGATGGAAGCCGCCCCAATCCGCGCCGAGGCGGCGCCAGAGACCTGGCGCCCCAGCGTCCAGCTCGAGCCACGCGCCCGGTTCGAGATCCTCGGCGCGATCCTGCTCGCGCTCCTCCTCGCCGCGCTCGACCAGACGATCGTCGGTGTCGCCCTGCCGCGGATCGTCACCGACCTGCGGGGCAACGACCTCTACACATGGGCGGTCACGATCTACCTGCTGACCAGCACGATCAGCGTGCCGTTCTGGGGCAAGCTCTCCGACATCTACGGTCGCAAGCGGATGCTGACGCTCGGCATCACCATCTTCCTGATCGGCTCCGCCCTCTGCGGCCTGTCGCAGGAGATGTGGCAGCTCATCCTCTTCCGCGGCATCCAGGGTGTGGGCGCCGGTGCGCTCTTCCCGATCGCCCTGGCGGTCATCGGCGACCTGTTCTCGCCCGCCGAGCGCGGCAAGTACCAGGGCCTGTTCGCCGCCGTCTTTGGGTTCTCGGCGCTCATCGGCCCCGCTCTTGGCGGCTTCCTGACCGACACGATCAGCTGGCACGCGATCTTCTACGTCAACATCCCGGTCGGGCTCGTCTCGCTGCTCGTCATCGCCCGCGTCATGCCACCGCTCAAGCGCGAGGGCGCACACCACGACCTCGACATCCTCGGTGCGGCCGTGTTCACGGCCGCCGTGGCTCCGATCCTCATCGGGCTCACCAACGCTCGCGCCGGCGACTGGCTGGCGCCCGAGGTCGGCGGCCTGATCGCCCTCGGCCTCGCCATCTTCGCGGTCTTCCTGCTGGTCGAGCGGCGAGCGACCGAGCCGATCATCCCGCTCCACCTGTTCCGCGGCCGGACCTACTCGGCCTCGATCGCCGCCACCTTCTTCGCCTCGTTCGGCTTCTTCGCCGCGATCGTCTTCCTGCCGCTCTACTTCCAGGTGGTGCTGGGCAAGAGCGCCACGGAGAGCGGCTACCTCTCGTTCCCGCTGCTCATCGGCGTCATCACCGGATCCGTCGCCTCGGGCGCGATCATCTCCCGGACCGGTCGCTACAAGACGCTCATCCTGGGGGCCCTGGTCCTGATCGGTGTCGGCTCGCTGCTCATGACGCAGCTGGCGGCCGACACGCCGTACCCGGTGCTGGCGCTATGGATGGCGATCCTCGGCCTGGGGGTCGGCCCGACGCTCGCCGCGTTCACGATCGTCGTCCAGAACGCGGTGCCGATGCGGGAGCTCGGGGCCGCCACCTCGAGCCTGACCTTCTTCCGCCAGATCGGCGGCTCGGTCGGGCTGGCCGTGGCCGGCTCCTGGTTCGCCACCCGGCTCAATGCGGAGCTCGGCCCGTCGCTGCTCGCCAACGGCGTGCCGCAGCAGGTCGTCGACCAGTTCACGAGCCGGCCGCTCGACCAGAACGAGATCGGTGCCGGCGTCGACCTGGCCGGTGCGGTCACCGCGTCGATCTCGGCCCTGCCCCTGCCGGACCCTGCCAAGCAGGCGCTGCTGACCCTGGTGCCGAACATCATGGCGGGCATCCTCGACGCCATGGCGACCGCGATCGGCTCGGTGTTCTGGCTCGGTGTCGGATCGGCCGTGCTGGCCTTCGCGGCCGCCGTGCTCATCCGTGAGATCCCGCTGCGCAGGGCAGCGGCCCGCGATGCCGACCCGGTCGCGGCCCCCGCCGCGCCCGCGGTCGCCGGCTCAGCGGCCCGCCCGACGACGATCCCGGTGCCCGAATTGTCGGTGATCGCAGAGCCGGCAAGATCGCCCGCGGACTGACGCGCGCGAGCAGCCCATCCCCACCGCTCCTCCTCCCGGCCCCGGCGCGGCGACGCGCCGGGGCCGCTCGCTGTCGGGCGGCGCGATCCTCCTGCCGGAGCGGCCCTGGCCCGAACTCCGCGTACCATGACGGCGTGGCCGACGTCTCTTCCCCGATCCCGTTCGCATATCCGGCTTCGCTGACGGCGCCCGGCGCTGCGGGCGCGCCGTTCCGAGCCGTGCTGGTCGCCTCCGAGCTGCCGCCAGGGGCCATGCGCCGGGCCACCGTCGATGAGCTCGACATCCTGCTGGCACACCTGCCCGGTGGTGTCGTGGCGGTGGAGGATCGCTGCCCCCACATGTCGGCGCCGCTCTCGATCGGCACGTTGGAGGGCTGCGTGGTCGCCTGTCCGCTCCACGAGGGGCGCTTCGATCTGTGCAGCGGCGAGCCCGATCGGATGCCGACGACCGGCGGGCTCGGACCCGACGGTATCTACATCCCGGCGTGGAGCCCGGCCGGGCGCGAGCCGAAGGTGGACCCGCCCGGCATCAAGGCGGAGGCCCGTCGCCTGACCCGGGTCCGACGCTTCCGCTACTTCCCGGTGCGGATCGTCGACGGCCGCATCGAGATCGCCGTCCCGGCCTGAGCGATCGCCCGAGGGTCCGGCCTCGAGCTCTGCCAAGGTCGGTCACGACGGGTGGTCGGAGGCCGGCCGGTGCGCGGCGATCGCGGCCCCGCTCAATCTCCGACGATCTGGACGCGAACGGTTCGCTCGCGCGCCCGCACCTGATCGAAGTCAGCGAAGTAGATCCGCCCAAAGTCGCCGAGCATCATCGCGCCGTCCACCACGGGTACCGACTGGGAGCGGCCCATGATCACCGACCGGAGGTGCGCGTCCGTGTTGAGAGACCACGAGGGCAGCTCGTCGCGGCCCATCGCGGCCTCGATGTGCCTCGGGCCGGGATGCCGGTACTGACCCTGCGTTCGACAGGTCGGCGCGAGACCTTCGAGGATCGCCAGCAGGTCCTGCATGAGGAAGTCCGTGCCCCAGTAGTCGACGTCGTCCGATGCCTCCTGAATGAGCACGCTGCAGGTGGTGTGTTGCGAGTAGACGAGCAGGATCCCGTCGCGGATGCCCGCTCGGCCGAGCGCCTCCTCGACCTGCTCGGTGACGTCCTGGAACGTCGGCCGCCGGTCCGACATGATCGTGAACGTCTCGTGGGCGACCGCCATCATCGCTCCTCCCTGGGGTGCACGCTGTCCCATGCCGCTCGCGTTGCGCCGATCATCGCCTCGAGGATCGCCGGCGGATCGGACGCGGTGAAGATCGCGCTGCTCGACCCGCTGCCCTCGGCGCCCGACGCAACGACGTCGAAGACGTCCTGGGGGCTGCTGATCCCCGCGCCGTGAAGAACGCGGATCGCCGGGTCCACGCCCCGGACCGCATCGTTCGTCGCCGCGATCGCCTCGCGCGCAGCCTCGTCTCGCCGGCCGCCGGCGATCAGCATCGGCTCCTCCACGATGATCACGGCCGGGCCGAGCCCGGCGATGGCCACGGCGTCCCCGACGTCATCTGCGCAGACCATCGTGGCGAGACCGACCTCGTCGGCCCGCCGCATCGTCGCGGCCAGCACGTCGCGTGGCAGGCGTCGCTCGACGTGGTTCAGCAGGACACCCACCGCCCCGGCCGCCCGGATCGCCTCGGGCAGGACCGCGCCGATGCCTCGCCCGGGCTCGAGCGGGTCCATGTGCTGCGCGAACACGAGCACGCGGTCCACGGCCGCCGCGACGGCTGGGATATCGACGTACTGCGGCGTGAAGAGGACCTGGACATCGTACGTCCGGCTCAGCGCGTCGGCACGGCGCGCCAGCTCGACGATCTGGCGACCGTACGCGTACGTCTTCGGCCCCACCTCGAAGAAGGGCGGCGTGATCTCGAGTCCGCGGCTCACCATGCTCCCTACCTGCTCGGCGCACGACGCCCGATGCACGACGCCCGCGACGCCCGCGCCGTTCCGCCGGCTGGCCCGGGATCGGCGGGGCCTCGCCACCAGGACGAGACGTCCATGGGCGGACGTCGCCGGTCAGACCACCACCGCTTCGATGCCGATCGCGCGTGCGACGGCGACGAGCTGATCGGCCCAGTGGCCCTTCGCGGCGGCCATGTGGTGTGGGGCGCCCGCTTCGCACCACTCGTTGCACCACTCGTCGATCGGCAGGGAGCTGTGACGGAAGAGCGTCTGCGGCGCCGAGATGTCCCGCGGCGGGAAGGGCAGGAACTCGCCCTCCGAGATGACGAAGCGCCACTGGCCCTCGCCGATCGTCACCAGCGCGAGGTTGGTGATCGGCCCCGGCTCGTAGGCAAACTCGAAACCGGCACCGAAGCCGTGGACGCCCTGGTAGTAGATCGAGTGCTTGACCTTGGCCTCGCCGGGGGTCGCCAGCGCGGGATTGCCATGGCCATCGTGGGAGAACATCACGGCGTTGTTCTCGAAGTCGATGACGTAGTTCTCGACGGTCGTGGCCTGACCGGCGAGCTCCTGCATGACGAGCTGGGCGACGGCACAGTTGACGTCACCCTCGGGCGACGCCGGGATGCCGACCTCACACAGCCGACCGGTCCCGTACGACGGGATCACCCCGACGCGCGGGTCGGTCAGCCAAACCTGGTCGAACGCCGTGAAGGCGTCGAAGTCGTGCTCCCTGACGATCGATTCGAGGGCGAGAGCCAGGCGGACCGAACGCTCGAACAGGGCAGGCTCCATGTCGACCGTGTACTTCGCCCGCTCGGAGGCGACGGTCGCGTCCACCTCGGACTGGGGGATCTCGCCGAAGCGGACGGCGATCTTCTCGGGCTCGAGCGGCCAGACGACCGGGCCGACCTCCTGGCGCAGCGACAGTCCGTCGAACATCAGGTCGGTCATGCCCTCGAAGGGATGGCCGACGAGCGCGATCCGGGCGGTTCGCAGGCGGCGGGCCACGGCGGCCGCGGTGATGGCTTCGCCGACCTTGCGCTGGCCCTCCGGGTCGTCCAGCCGAGAGGTGACCATCGTGAAGTCGCGACCGGTCCGGATGAGCCCAGCCGTCAGCTCGGGCATGCCGGCCATGCCGGAGTTGAGCATCACCACGTCGAAGCCGTCCGCCTCGCCGAGCCGGCCGATCTTCTGCGCGTTCCAGACGAGCACCGGGGCGCTGGTGTCGACGAAACAGCGAGCCGGGACGATGCCCTTGGTGTAGGCCAGCTCCATGGCCACGATGATGTCGACGTCCTCGGCGTTGAACAGGCGGGCCGCCGCGGCGGCCTGGTGCTCCTCCTCGACGAGCCCCGCGTGGACCACGTCGCCGAATCGCCCGAGGAGGTCGGCGATGTCCTGGGCCGCCGCGGTCGCCGCCTCGCGCATGTGGCCGGTCTTGTTGTAGTCGTCCTCGAGCAGCGCCATCACGAGCGAGCCGATCTTCGGTCTCGTCGCCCGGCTGCCCTCGCCCTGGGACGTCCTCGGTTCCATCAACAGCGAGCTCACGATCGTGCCCTCCCTATCCGTTGTCCGGCCCGAATCCCGCGAACGCGGGCCGAAGCGCTTCGAACAGCTCCCGGTATCGTCGATATCCGATCTCGTAGACCGCCTGCGCCGCCGGGTCGGGAGCGAAGCGGCGACGGGGCGTGACCATCGCGGCGCAGGCCTCCTCGAGATCGACGAAGGCGCCCGTCGCCAGGCCGGCGAGCATCGCAGCGCCGCGGATGGCCGCATCGTCTCCCTCGAGGGTGACGACCGGCATCCCGACGACGTCGGCCTTGATCTGACACCACAGTTCGCTCCTGGCTCCGCCGCCGTGCGAGTGGACCTCGTCGGCGGTGGCCCCGGCATCTGCCAGCAGCTCAAGATTACGCCGCAGCATGTAGGCGACGGCTTCGAGGATCGCCCGGACGAAGTGCGCCTTGCCATGGGCCAGGGTGAATCCGAACCAGACGCCGCGCGCCCGCGGCTCGTACTCGGGGCTGAAGGCGCCCATCAGGTGGGGCAGCATCGTCAAGCCCTCCGAGCCGGCCGGCACGGTCGCCGCGAGCTCGTCCAGCAGGTCGTAGGTACGACGGCCCTCGGCGGCGGCGCGGGCCACCTCCGCATCGCCGAACTGGTCACGGAACCAGGTGAGCGCCATGCCCCCGGTCGGGCAGACGGGGCAGTAGAGATAGCGACCCGGTGCAGAGTGGACGTAGACGGGCGTTTGGCGCGTGTGATCGCCGTCCGACCGCTCGACCGATGCCTGGAGCGTGAGCGCGCCGCCGGTGCTTTCGGACACGATCCCAGGACCCACGTTGCCGACGCCCACCGCCCCGGCGCCCTGGTCCATGCCACCCGCCACGACGCGCACGCCACGGCGCAGGCCGAGTGCCTCGACCGCCTCGGCGCGAAGCGTGCCGACGACCTCTCCGGGGGTCGCGATGTCGGGCAGCCGAGCCGCCTCGAGATCCAGGGCGTCGAGCATCGGCGGCCACCAGCCGTGAGACCGGATGTCGTAGAGCAGCGTCGTGCACTGCACGCCACCCTCGGTCACGAAGCGGCCGGTGAGCCGATGCAGGAGGAGGTCCTCGACGAGCAGGAATCGTGAGGCTCCCGCGAACAGCTCGGGCTCGTGGCGCCGCCACCAGAGGAGCTTGCAGGCCGTCCACGTCGGGTTGATCTCCGGCACGCCGGTCGCCGCGTAGACCGCCTCGACGTCGAACAGCGCCGCGAGCTCATCGGCTTCGACGCGGGCTCGGTTGTCGAGCCACACGACCGCGGGCCCGAGCGGGGTGCCGTCGGCCGCGACCGGGATCACCGTCTCACCCTGGCTGGACACGGCGACGGCGTCTATGTCGACCGGTCGGATGCCGGCCTGCGCGATCGCGCGTCCCGTCGCATCGACCAGCGCCTCCCAGTAGCGATCGGGGTCGAGCTCGGCCCGGTCGGTTGTCGGAGTATGGAGCCGGTACTCCTTGCCCGACACCGCCAGGGTGGCGCCGCCGGCGTCGAACACCCCGACCTTGAGCGAGGTCGTCCCGGCGTCGATCCCGAGGAGGTGACCCATCGTGGTTGCGGACGCTACTCGATGCCCAATCGATCGGCGACCGCGTCGGCGTCCGCGCCGTCCTTCACGACCGCGCACAGCGCCTCGAGGAAGGCCTCGGGGTCGCGAGCCTGGATGAGGTTGCGGCCGAACACGACGCCCCGGGCCCCGGTCCGAACGGCATGTGCCGCGAGCGCGAGAGCGTCACGCTCTCGCGGCAGCTTCTTGGAGCCGAGGGCGAGGACGGGGACAGGGGTGGCCTCGACGACCTCGCTGAAGCGGTCGCCGGTGAAGAACGTCTTGACCAGGTCGACGCCCAGCTCGGCCACGATCCGGCAGCCGATCGCGATCTGCTCATGGCGCTCATCCGGGGAGAGATCCTCGTGCCCGGCGGGGTAGACCTCGCCGACGAGCGGTACGCCGGCGCGTCGCTTCTCGGCGACCGCTCGGGCGACGATCTCGACGTTCTCGGCGTCGACGGCCTCCGAGCCGGTCTTGATCGACATCCCGACCAGCACGATGTCCGCCCCGAGGGCGATCGCGTCGGCGGCCGAGATGACCGGCACGCTCCGACTCTCGTGATAGCCCCACTGCGTCGCGTACTGCGTGCCCCAATTGAGCCGGATCATCATCGCCGGCGCGCCACGGTGCCTGAAGGCGTCGCCGACATGGGCGGCCATCCCCGGGCTCAGAAGGATGGCGTCGGCCGCACGCAAGCGCTTCGTCACCGCGGGCAGGTCGTTGAACCCGGGCCGCGGCCCGTTGTACAGCCCGTGATCGACCGCTACGACGACTGCGTTCCCCGCGCCATCGAACAGCCGCGCCAGACGGATCTCCTCGCCGGTGGCCACGCCCTCCGCCTCCCTTTACGTTGCCGGACGGCGGTGCCACGCGAGGCGCGGCCCGCGCCGTGGATGTTCTGAACGATGCGCGCATCGTATTCGTTTGCTGTTCGGATGGTCAAGAGAACCGGCCGGTTCCTGCTCAGACCATGGTCGGATGGTGCGGAATTGTTGCGTTTGCGTTCCGCTTGGGCGTAGCATCGGACACACACGCACCACGCGACGGCGCGCTCGGGCTCGCGCGGGCGATGCAAGACGGTACGTGGAGGTGCCGTCCGCTGCGGACCCGCGGCTCGTTTCGAGCTCGGGATCGCGCAGGGACGTGCGGCGATACGGACCCCGCCCGGCTCGCGAGCCGAAGCCGCACCGGAGGGGCAGAGACGCGACCCACGACAGGGTCGCGCTGGCGGAGCCGCCGGCGGGAGGCCGGCGGCTCGACGAAAGGAGTCAGGGGTTTGAACCGCAAGCTAGGCACCCTGGTCGCGGCCCTGATGCTGGTGGCGGTGGGCTGCAGCTCGTCCTCGAGCCCGGCGGCGAGTGGCGGCGCGTCACCCGGCGGATCGCTCGAAGCGGCCGAGCTCACGCTCTGGCACAACTACGGCACCGAGGCGAATGCGACGGCGACCCAGAACCTGGTCGATGCATTCGAGGCGAAGTACCCGCAGATCAAGATCAACGTCGTCAGCCAGCCAGCCGACAACTACTTCGACCTGCTGCAGGCGGCCGCGATCTCGAAGACCGGTCCCGACCTGGCCACCCAGTGGACCGGGCTGTTCGACCTCAAGTACCAGGACTACCTCGAGCCGCTCAACAGCTACGTGTCGATCGACGAGCTCAAGAAGCTCAAGGGCGTCGAGTACAGCTCGCTCAACTTCAACCCGGACGACGGCGTCCTGGTCGTCCCCCTCGAGGTCCAGTTCTACAACGGCTTCTACAACAAGGAGCTGTTCACCCAGGCCGGTCTCGACCCGGAGGCGTTCCCGACCAACTGGGATGAGCTGTTCGCCGCCTGCGACAAGCTGAAGGCGTCCGGGATCACGCCGTTCGTCTACGGCACAGGCGGGCAGGCGCTCGGCGGTGGCTTCTACCCCTGGTACGACTTCAGCTACCTGATGATGATCTACTCGCCCGATGACTGGAAGAACCTCTACACGGGCGCGACCCCGTACACGGATCCGGCCATCGAGGCCCAGGTGTCCGAATGGGCGTTGCTGTTCACGAAGGGCTGCACCAACCAGGACGTCCTGACCAACCAGGATTCGGTGGCCCAGTTCATCAACGGCGAGGCCGCGATGACGATGGAAGGTACCTGGTTCATCGCCCAGGTCGAGCAGGAGATGGGCGACAAGGTCGACGTCTTCGTTCCGCCCTTCACCCCCGAGACGATCAAGGGCGTCGTCGAGTACAGCGGCGACGGCTTCTCGATGACCACCTATTCCGAGCACAAGGACCAGGCGGCCGCGTTCCTGGCCTTCATGGCCTCCGATGAGGCGCAGCCGATCGTGGCCGACTCGGGCCTGATCCCGGCGAAGGAAGGGTTCTCCACGGACAACCGGATGGCGCAGAAGCTCCTCTCCTACGCCGCCGACCAGGGCTTCACCCGCTATCCGATGATCGATAATGTCATCCAGCCCGAGGTCAGCGACGACGGGACGAAGGGCCTCAATGCCGCGTTCGGCGGTGCGATGGCCGTCAGCGAAGCCTTGAAGAACATGCAGGACACCCTGATGGCGCTGCCCGAGGACCGGCGCGGCGACACGTACCAGTAGCTCGCGCAAGGACCAGAGGACCGGGGCCGTCCAACGATGACGGCCCCGGTCCCGACGCACCCATGAGACGTTCGACGTGCTGAGCCGGGTCGCCATCCTGAGCCGGCCGCGCCTTCGCCGGGGCTCCGAGGGGCCCCGTGGATCCGGGCCGCTCAAGGCATCGGAGCGACGGGCCGGCATCCTGTTCAGCCTGCCGGTCGTCATCCTCACCGGGGCGCTGCTGTTCCTGCCGATCGTCCAGACCTTCTACTACAGCATGACCGAGTGGAACGGGATCAAGTCGACCTGGATCGGCCTCGATAACTTCCGCCAGCTGGTCAACGATCCCGTGTTCTGGCGGGTCCTCCTCAACAACGTCTTCCTGCTGCTCTCGATCCCGTTCGCCATCCTTATCCCGCTGCTGGTCGCATTCCTGCTCCATCAGCATGTTCTTGGCTGGCGCTTCTTCCGGTCGGTCTACTTCCTGCCAACGGCGATCTCGTGGGTTGTGATCGGTATGGTCGCGGCACGGGTGTTCGCCGCCCGCGGGATCCTGAACGACCTGCTCGCGCCGCTCGGGTTCAAGACGGACATGCTGACCAATGAGTACACGGCGATGCTGGCCGTGATCATCACGTTCATCTGGTCCGTCTTCGGCACCAACACGATCATCTTCATCACCGGGATGGCGACCCTCGACCGGGACGTGTACGAGGCCGCCCGCGTCGACGGGGCCGGCGGGCTGGCGATCTTGCGCTACGTCACGATCCCGCTGCTGATGCGGTTCATCCAGTTCGCCTTCATCCTGACCGTGATCACCGGCTTCACCGCCCTGTTCAGCCTGATCTTCATCATGACGACCGGTGGGCCGGGCTACGGCACGACGACACTCGAGTTCTTCGTCTACCAGAAAGCCTTCGCCCAGGGCGTCTTCGGCTACGCCGCGGCGATCGGCGTGGTGCTGTTCGCGATCGTGTTCGGCATCAGCCTCGTGCAGCAGCGGCTGCTGCGGAGCCGGGAGGACTGAGAGCGCGATGAGCGTGCTGCGTCGACGCCTGGCCCGGGGGCTCGTGTTCGCGATCCTGTGCCTGGTCGCGGTCGTGATGCTGTACCCGTTCTACTTCATGGCGTTCACGTCGCTGCGGTCGTACAGCCAGTACCTGACCCGGTCGGGGTTCTCACTCGACAGCTGGTTCGAGCTGTCCGACGTGCTGCCGGTCGCGCAGCAGCTGTTCAACTCGACGCTGGTGACGGTCGCGTCGGTGGCGATCATCCTGGTCGTAAGCGCGATGGGCGGCTTCGCCTTCGCCAAGCTGCGCTACTCCGGACGCAGCTTCGTGCTCCTGGCGATCATCAGCGGGATGATGGTGCCGCTCCAGTCGATCATCATCCCGGAGTTCGTCAACATCGCCCAGGTCGGGCTCATCAACCAGTTCCAGGGCGCGATCCTGGTCTACGCGGCACTCGGTGCCCCGTTCGCGACCTTCCTCATGACGACCTACTTCCGGGGCGTGCCCTCGGAGCTGATCGAGGCCTCGATCATCGATGGGGCTTCCTACCTCCAGACGTTCCGCAAGGTGATGATCCCGCTGGCCACGCCGGCCCTGGTGACCGTTGCCGTGCTCCAGTTCATCCAGATCTGGGACGACCTGCTGATCGGGCTGCTGTTCCTCCAGACGCCCGACGTGCGCACGATCACGGTCGGCCTGGCGACCCTCCAGAGCTCCCGGATCATCAACGTCCCGGTGCTCATGGCGGGGTCGCTCGTCAGCGCGATGCCGGCCGTCGTCGTCTACGTGATCTTCCAGCGCTACCTGATCGCGGGCCTGACCATGGGGATGAGCAAGTGATCGTCGAGAATGCCGTGTCCGCCCGCCAGCGGCGCGAACTGATCGCCGGGTTGATCGAGGACGAGGGGCGAGTCTCGGTCGCCGAGCTGGCGCATCGGTTCGGCGTGACGGATGTCTCGATCCGGCGCGACCTGATGATCCTGGAGGACGCGGGCGAGCTCCGGCGCGTGCACGGCGGCGCGGTGCCGACGAGCCGAAGCCGGCGGGAGGGCGTCTACGCGCAGAAGGTGCGCGAGAACCGCAAGCTCAAGGCTCGCATCGGAGCGGTCGCCGCAACGCTCGTTGAGCCCGGTGACGTCGTCATCTTCGATTCGGGCTCGACCGTCGCCCAGGTCGCCATGCACATCGCGCCGGCGCTCCAGCGCGGCAGCGCGATCACCGCCGTTACGAACTCGCTGCCAGTGATCCGCGAGATCTCCGGTTGGGACGGCCCGCACCTGGTGTGCCTCGGGGGGCTCTACCTGCCCGACCACGAGGCGCTGGTGGGCCCGCAGACCATCGCCGACATGCGCGACCTGTCGGCCGACCTCGTGTTCGTCGGCTGCGACGGCCTGACCGAGGAGACAGGGCTGACCACGCCGCACGTCCTCGTCGCCGAGGTCGGCGCGACCATGACGTCTAGGGCCCGGCGGGTCGTGGCCGTGGCCGATTCGACGAAGCTCGGGCGGCGCGGGTTCACCCCGATCGCTCCCCTCTCGGCCGTCAACGTGCTGGTCACCGACACGGACGCGGATCCAGCCGCGCTGCGCTGGGTCCGCGCCGCTGGCATCGAGCTGGTGGTGGCCTGACCCGCCGGGCCGGGTGAGCGAGAGATGGGAGATCGTGCGATGGACGGCAGGCTGCAGGATCGGGTCGCGATCGTGACCGGATCCGCTCGCGGCATCGGCCTCGCGATCGCCAGCGGCTTCGTCGGGGAGGGCGCGATCGTCGTCGGGGTCGACGTCCAGGAGACGCTCGGGCAGGCCGCGGCTGCGGAGCTGTCGAGCGAAGGCGGGCGGATGGCCTTCATCCGAGGCGACGTGTCTCGCGAGGACGACGTCCGGTCCGTCGTCGGCAGCGTCCTCGAGCAGCACGGGCGGATCGACATCCTGGTCAACAACGCGGCCGTCCAGGTCGAGGCGCTCGCCGCCGACGTGCGTGTCGAGGACTTCCACCGGATCGTCGACGTGAACCTGCTCGGCTGCGTGCTGTTCTGCCGCGAGGTGCTGCCATCGATGGTCGCCCGGCAGTCGGGCGTCATCGTCAACATGTCGTCGGTCAACGCGTTCTCGGCCGACCCGCTGCTGCCGGTCTACGGCGCGACCAAGGCCGCCATCATCGGCTACACCAAGAGCGTGGCCGTGGCCTACGGGCCGCACGGCATCCGGGCCAACGCGATCTGCCCGGGCGACGTGGACACCGAGCTGAACCGGGCCTTCTTCGAGGCCCATCCCGATCCGGCGGCGTTCCGCGCGCGCGTCGAGCGCGAGTACCCGGTCCGGCGCATCGCCTCGACCGAGGAGATCGCCCGGATCGCCGTCTTCCTGGCCTCCGACGACGCGACCTTCGTGAACGGCACGGAGGTCATCGTCGACGGCGGCATCACCTCGCGGATCTACGAGCTGTGATGGACGACCGGGGAGCGCGAGCCCACGAGGAGGCGACGGTGCACGACGAGGTCAGTCGCACGATGGTCGACTTCATGCAGATGAAGTCGTTCTCGGAGAACCCGCTCGTGCTGACCTCGGGTGACGGCATCCGGGTCACCGACATCGAAGGTCGCCACTACATCGATGGGCTGTCCGGCACCTTCTGCGCGGCTCTGGGTCACGGCAACCTCGAGCTCGCCGACGCGGGCGCCGCCCAGCTCCGCCGACTCGCGATGGCCGCGCCGACGATGGCGACCAACGACCGGGCGCTCCAGCTCATCGACGAGCTGCTGCAGCTGCTCCCCACTCGCTACACCGTGGTCAAGCTGCTGTCGGGTGGCAGCGAGGCGACCGAGAATGCCATGAAGATCGCCCGCCAGTACCACAAGCAGACGGGCAACGCGGGCAAGTACAAGATCCTCTCGCACTACCGGGCATACCACGGCGCCACCGGCCACGCGGTCGCCGCCTCCGGCTGGCCGGTGTGGCGGGCGCCGTACGAGCCGCTCGCCGGCGGCTTCGTCCACCTCCACACGCCCGACCCGTACCGCCCGCCATTCCTGGCCCCGCCGTACGAGGCCACGGATGAGGCGGTCGCCGCCGCGTATCTGCGCCTCGTCGAGGAGACGATCGAGCTGGAAGACCCGCGGACGATCGCGGCCCTGATCACGGAACCGGTGCTGATGTCGGCCGGCGTCGTCATCCCGCCGGCGCACTACCTGCCCGGGCTGCGCGAGCTGTGCGACCGGCACGGCATCCTGCTCATCTTCGACGAGATCATCACGGCCTTCGGGCGCCTCGGGTCGATGTTCGCAGCGGAGCTGTTCGAGACGTGGCCCGACATCATCTGCCTGGGCAAGGGCCTGTCCGGCGGCTACGCGCCGCTCTCAGCTGTCGTGCTGTCGCGCGAGGTCGCGGCGGCGTTCTGGGGCGAACCGCGCGATCTCGTCCAGTTCCACAGCGGTCACACGTATGGAGCCAACCCCGTGGCCTGCGCCATCGGCTCGGCCGCCATCCACCAGATCGTCCGCGAGGACATCGCCGGCAACGCGCGACGGCAGGGCGAGCGGCTGTCGGCCGGGCTGCGGGGCCTCCACGCGCGCCACGAGGTGATCGGGGACGTGCGCGGGATGGGACTCCTGGTCGGGTTGGAGTTCGTGCGCGACCGGGGCACCCGCGAGCGATTCCCGGCCGACCTGGCGATCGGCGTCCGGGTCCGCGATGCGGCCCGTCGCCGCGGACTGCTTCTCCGGGCGAGCCACTGGATGGTGGTGCTGGCACCGCCGTTGACGATCACCGCGTCGGAGGTCGACGAGGTGCTGACGCTCCTCGGCGAGTCGCTGGACGCGGCGCTGGCCGGCGTGACCGCGGCGGCGGCAGGTGCAGGGTGAGACGGTGAGCGCACGGGTCGTCGAGGGATCGATCGCCGGCGGGCTCGAGGCGCTGACCCTCGAGAACGACGCCCTTCGGGTCACGATGCTGCCGGCCCTCGGCGGCCACGTCCATGAGCTCATCGACAAGGCGACCGGGCGGGACCTGCTCTGGCACAACCCGAGGAGTTCGCCGCGACCCGCGCCGTACGGCGCGTACTTCGACGACTGGTGGTCCGGTGGCTGGGACGAGATCTTCCCGAGCGGCGACCGCGGCACGCTCCATGGCGAGCAGCTGCCGTACATGGGTGAGCTGTGGTGCGTCCCCTGGACCGCGAAGACCGCGAGCGACGACGACACCGTCTCCATCATCACCACCGGCTTCGGCACGATCGCCCCGGTCCGCTTCGAGCGAACGCTGACGTTGCAGGGCGACGAGCCGATCCTGCGCGTCCGATACCGGATCGAGAGCCTCGACGTCCGGCCGCTGCCGTTCACCTGGGGCATCCACCCGACCTTCGCCGTGACCGCCGACCACCGCATCGACCACCCAGGGTCGACGATGCTCGTCGGTGTCTCGTCCGACCCGTCGATGGGTGTCCAGGGCGAGACGTACAGCTGGCCGGATCTACCGGACCCGACCGCTCCGGGCGGCGTTCGGGACGCGCGCCGGGTGCGTCCGCTCGAGGCGGCCGTGTTCGGCGGGCACTGGGCGACTGACCTTGCCGACGGCTGGCTCGCGCTCACCGACACCACGTCCCGACGATGCGTCGCGCTCGTGTTCGACCGCGAGGTCTTCCCGCATGCCTGGCTCTGGCAGGTCTACGGAGGCTGGCGCGCGCACCACCACGTCGCGCTGGAGCCGTGGAGCGGCTATCCGCAGCGGGTCGAGGAGGCCGAGGCTGCGGGGCGCGCGCGATGGCTCGAGCCGGGGCAGGTGCTGGAGACGGAGATCGCGTTCGTGGTCTTCGGCGGCAAGGCGGGCGTGTCGGGTGTCGCCGCCGTGGCGGAGGGCTTCGCGGTCCGATGAGGAGCGTCCCCTGATGCCATACGTACCGGCGAAGGAGGGACTGAACGAGGCGTTCCTCGACCTGGACGCACACCGGCTCCCGATGGCCGAGGCCCCCTGGCGGGTCGGGTTGACCGGCACGCCCGGGCTCCGGGTCGTGCTCCTGGGCTGGCCACCGGGCTTCGCGACCGTGCCACACCGCCACCCCCGGGCGGACGAGATCTTCCTGGTCGTCGAGGGTCGCGCCCGGTTCGCGATCGGGGACGAGCCCGAGCGGACGGTCGGGCCGGGAGAGCTGGCGTTCGCCAGACGCGGCGAGCGACATGCGATCCGGGTCCCCGACGATGGCCCGGGCCTCGTGCTGCTTGCCGCCGTGGCGCCGAACGAGGATCTCCCCGACGAGACCGTCGAGTGAGGAGGGCCTGACCTCCCGGTCCCACGCCGGGCCGGCCGTCAGCCTGGGGCGCGCGCGCCGTTCGCCGCTCGCTCGGAAGCGGAGGCCTGGATGATCTCGACGACCTCGGCCGGGTCGTCCGTCACGCGAACCAGGTCGAGGTCGAGGGCATCGATCGCGCCGGCTGGCAGCACCGCCTCGCGGATCCAGTCGAGCAGGCCCTGCCAGTGCTCGGCACCGACGAGGACGACCGGGAAGTGCTCGATCTTGCCGGTCTGGATGAGGGTCAGCGACTCGAACAGCTCGTCGAGGGTGCCGAAGCCCCCGGGCAGGATGACGAATCCGTCGGCGTACTTCACGAACATCGTCTTGCGGGCGAAGAAGTAGCGGAATTCGACCTCGAGGTCCGTGTACGGGTTCAGGCCCTGCTCGTGGGGCAGCTCGACGTTGCAGCCGACGGACAATCCGCCACCTTCCTGGCAGCCGCGGTTGGCCGCCTCCATCGCGCCCGGGCCGCCGCCGGTGATGACGGCGTAGCCGGCTTCGGCCAGGCGTCGGCCGATCTCCCGCGCCTGGCGATACGTCTCGCTGTCCTCGCTGACCCGAGCCGAGCCGAAGACGGTGACCGCCGGTCCGATCTCGGCCAGAGCGTCGAAGCCCTCGACGAACTCGGACAGGATGCGCAGCGCGCGCCAGGGATCGGAATCGAGGAACGCAGGTCGGACCGTCCGCCGGAGGAGTCGCTGGTCCTCGGTCGTCAGAGCCACGTCGGGCATGCGCTCGACGGCCGTCTTGCGCATGAGCACGCGTCCGCGGCGACGACGCTCGCTGGGGCGGGAGTTGCGGTCGGTCATTGGCACAGGATGCCACCGGCGGAGCCGACCCGCGCGGGGGTGAGTGGTCCTCGCTGGCCCGTGACCTTCAGCCCGCCGGCCGGGGCCCCGCCAGCCAGGCCTTCCATGTCGCCTCGTCACGGCCGGCCGTCACAGCCTTCCCGAAACGGGCGAGCGGCAGGCGCAGCAGGCGGGCATCGCTGAGCAGGCGCTCGGCGATCTCGTCGTCCTCGAGGCGCAGGTAGGCGAGACCGCCGTCGCGGTAGGCGCGCGACGTCTCGTCGAGGAGCGCCCGGGCACCGAGGCGCGCGGTGAAGCGGCGCAGCTCGCCCGGAGCGATCGGCCTCTTGCGCAGGTCGACGAGGTGGATCGCCACCCGGCGCTCCTTGAAGAAGCGGATGGCGGCGCGCGTCGCCTGGTCGTTTTCGAAACCGAAGATCTGGACGACAGGGGCCGGATCGCCTGGCACGATGCGAAGGGTAGCGGGCGGTCGGGCCGAGCGCAGGCGGCCCCGACACGAGCCTCGCCGCCAGGCAAGGCACGGTACGATGGCCGGCAGGAGGTGCCGCGTGACGGTCTGGTTCACGGTCGAGCTCGAGGATCGCCCGGGCTCGCTGGCGCGCGTCGCGAGCGCGCTCGCCGACCGCGACGTCAACATCACCGGCATCGTCGGGGTGGCGGAGGACACCGGCGGCGCCCTGATGCTCACGACCAGCGATGCCGCCGCCAGCCGGGCTGCCTTCATGGACCTCGGGTTGGCCTACGAGGAGCACGATCCCGAGAGTGGGATCGCGCCCGAGACCCTCTCGGTCGCCGACGTCCGGCGCGGCCGCTAGCCCACCACGTCGATCGATGCCACGCCACCGGACGCTCCCGCCGACCGTCGCCCTCCGGGTCGTCCACGAGGACCGCCCCGAGCTCATCCCGGCGATCGCCGCTCGCCTGGCCGAGGCCGGCGCCCGGGTGCGGACGCTGGCGACGGTCCGGCGCTACGAGGCGGCTGACGGTCGCCCTCCGCACGTCGAGTCGGAGCTCGAGTTCGAGGACCTCGACGAGGCGGCCGCGGTCGAGGCGCTCGTGGCGCTCGGCGAGGGTCTCGACATCGCCAAGACCAGCGCGGCCGCCCGCGTCTGGGGCAAGCGGGTCATCGTCGTCGGCGGCGGCGCCCAGGTCGCCCAGGTCGCCCTCGGGGCGGTCAGCGAGGCCGACCGCCACAACCTCCGCGGCGAGCGCATCTCGGTCGACACGATCCCACTCGTCGGGGAGGAGGCGATCGCCGGTGCTGTGCGGGCGGTCGCGGACCTGCCCAGGGCGCACCTGCTCGTACTCGCCGGCTCGATCATGGGCGGCGACATCAGCCGGGCGGCCGAAGAGCTGCGCGAGCACGGCATCCCGATCATCGCCCTCAACATGGCCGGCTCGATCACCAGGCAGGTCGATCTCGTGGTGTCCGATCCGGTCCAGGCCGGCACGATGGCGGTCATGGCCATCGCCGACACGGCGACGTTCGACCTCGCCCGCCAGCGCGGGCGGCGGTTCTAGGAGGGACGGCGGGGACCGGATGCGGATCGCGACCTGGAACGTCAACTCGCTCAAGGCCCGCCTGGAGAAGGTCGAGTGGTGGCTCGAGCGGGCGGCTCCCGACGTGCTCCTGATGCAGGAGACGAAGCTGTCTGACGCCGATGCGCCGGTGATGGCCTTCTCGATGGCCGGCTACGATCTCGTCCATCACGGCGAGGGCCGCTGGAACGGCGTGGCGATCGCGGTCCGGGCCGGGCTGCCGATCGAGAAGGTCATCACGAACTTCGGCGAGGGTCCGGTCCGCGATTCCTCATCCGGTGCCGCCGTCGAGACCGACGAGGAAGACTTCGACCCCCTCGACGAGGCGCGGATGGTGAGCGCCGTGTGCGGCGGGGTGCGCGTCGTGTCGATCTACGCCCCCAACGGCCGCCAGGTCGGGTCGGCCTTCTATGCCGGCAAACTCGCCTGGTTCGAGCGGCTGCGGCGCTGGCTCGTCGAGACCCGCGATCCGGGCGAGCCGCTCGCCATCGGCGGCGACTTCAACGTCGCGCCCACCGACGCCGACGTCTGGAACGCCGCCGCCGCCCATGGGGGCACCCACGTCTCGGAGCCGGAGCGATACGTCTTCGAGCGGCTCCTCGGCTGGGGGCTGGTGGACGCCTATCGGCTCCGCCACGACGAGCCGGGTCGCTTCACTTGGTGGGACTATCGGGCCGGGAACTTCCACAAGAACTTCGGGATGCGGATCGACCACCTGCTGGTCACCGCACGCGTCGCCGATCGGGTCGTCTGGGCCGAGATCGACCGGGAGGCGCGCAAGGGCACCCCGGTGCCGTCCGACCACGCGCCGCTGCTCATCGACCTCGACGAGCCAGGCCGGCCGATCGACGCTGGCTGGGCGAGCGCCGAGGCACGGATCGCGGCCCGGGTCCGCAAGGGCTGACCGGCTGTCCCGGCGCGACCGGATGGAGACGCCTGCGGCCGCCGGCTTCTCGATGCCAGCGAAGTGGGCGCCCCATGCGGCCTGCTGGCGCTCGCGACCATCGCGGCCTCCTATCCGGAGCGTGAGATCGTGGGCGTGCCGGGCACGACGTTGGCGTTCGGGGGCGGCGGGCCCCACTGCATCACCCAGCAGATCCCCGTCGGCGGACCGGCACCCGGTTGACCGCCGGACACTCCGTGACCCGAGGTGGCGTCAGCCGGCGAGGGCGAACCCGAGGCCCTGGTACTTGCGCGAGATCGAGGTACCGGCCTCGCCGGTGAGCAATCGGGGCGCATCCTCGAGCGAGCCGATATGCGCCGTCCCGGTCGTCCCGCGAGCGAACTCGATCGCCGCTTCCACCTTGGGACCCATCGAACCCGCGGCGAACGACAGCTCCTCCATCGCGTCGGGGTGGGCCGTCGCGATCCGCCGCTGCTCCGACGTCCCCCAATCCAGGTAGACCCCGTCGACGTCGGTCAGCATCAGGAACGCGTGGGCGTGGAGCGATCGGGCCAGGAGCGAACCGGCGCGGTCCTTGTCGATGACCGCCTCGACCCCGGCCAGCGTGCCATCGGGCCGGAACATCGTGGGGATGCCACCACCGCCGGCGCAGATGACGATGACGCCCTGATGGACGAGCATCTCGATGACCTTGATCTCGAAGATCCGCCGCGGCAGCGGCGAGGGCACGACCCGTCGCCAGTGCTCGCCGTCGGGCGCGATCGTCCAGCCCCGCTCCTCGGCATAGCGATCGGCCTCCTCCTTCGTGTAGACGGGGCCGATCGGCTTGGTCGGGTGGTGGAAGGCCGGGTCGCGGGGCGACACCTCGATCTGGGTCAGGATGGTCGCGAAGGGCTGGTCCTCGGGCAGGTGATTGCCGAGCTCCTGCTCGAGCATGTAGCCGATCATCCCCTCCGATTCGGCGCCCAGCACATCGAGCGGATACGTCTCGACCTCCTCGTAGGCGGCCGACTGGAGCGCGAGCAGGCCGACCTGCGGCCCGTTGCCGTGGGTGATGACGAGCTGGTGGTGGTCGACGAGCCCGGCGAGCGCCCGGGCGGCGACCCGGACATTGTCGCGCTGGTTCTCGGCGGTCATGGGTTGGCCGCGACGGAGCAGGGCATTGCCGCCCAGGGCGACGACGATACGCATCAGGCGACCCATGCTCGGGGCTGGCGACAGGCTGCGACACGGGCCGAGGGTCGCTGCCGGCACGGGCCGGTCGTCACCGCGTTCGCTCGCCGAGGTCGCATGTCTGAACGGTCGTGCGTGCGGTCAGAGCTTGACGATGCGTTCGAGATCGGCGACGAAGACCGTGACACCGCCGTGCGCGACCGTCGCCGCCCGCCACTCATGGAGCCGGTCGAGAAGCACGAGCGGCACCTCGAGCTCACGGCTGGAGCAGGCCTTGTCGAGCTCCTGGAGCACCCGGTCGACGGCGTCTTCCTCGACCGCCATCAGAAACGTCTCGTTCGGCTCGCCGAGGAACCCGCCGATCGTGGGGATGCGCGTGAAACGGATCCCGTGGTCGCGCAGCGCATCGGTCGCCGAATCGATGTCGTCCTCGTGGACGATGGCGATCAGGAGCTTCGCCATTGGTACCTCCCGTCCGGTACCAAGCATACCGGTGCCGGAGAACGAAGTTGGCGCCGGAGGCGCGGTGAGCGGCGGAGAGCTTCGTGGGCGCCGGTCGGCGGGAGACGCCGGCGGCTAGGTGCGCGCCTTCCCGGTCGTTGCCCGACGCCCCTTGCGCGGCGCGCTTCCGCTCGAACCGCCACGTCCGTTCGAGCTCGTCGTGCCGACGGCCGCGCCGGTCGCGTCGACGGTCGGACCCGTCGCACCCATGGTCGAGCCCGTCGTGCCGACGTCGTCCGGCGAGCCCTCCCGCTGCGGCGCTCCAGCCTTGGGATCTCGGAACATGCGTGCCGACGCGACGCCGTCCTCCGCGTAGCGGTCGGCGCACATCAGGTCGAAGGCGTGGACCGAATCCTCCTCGTTCGAGTAGCGGCCCGCCGTCCAGCTTCGCGACCTGGTGCCGACCTGCTGCATCTCGCAGACCCTCCAGTCCTGGCGATTCGTCAGGTCCCAGAACGCGATGGCTTCGGATGGGTCGAAGGACGGGTCGGCGACCGCGGTCGGGTCGAAGAACCACTCGCAGACGACCGTTGTCTGGCCGGCCGCCCGCGGGATGAGCCGATGGACGAGCAGGTAGTCGGGGTGCACGGAGACGAACGTGAGCGGCCAGAGCACGTAGTAGTAGATCCGCCGCTCATCGAGCGGCGTGATGCCGGGCAAGGGCACGCCGCAGCGGCCGCCGCCGCCCATGGCCATCGTGTCGGCCGAGTCGACGAGCTCCATCCAGCCGCCCTGCCACGGCCCCTCGGTCACGTAATCCTCGCCGAGGTCGTACGGAGTCAGAGCATTGAGCTGAGGGTGGAGCGGCGGACAGTGGTAGCACTCGCTGTAGTTCTCGGCGATGAACTTCCAGTTGGCGGCCACCTCGTAGTCGACCCGGTGGACCCGGCGCAGGCCGCTGAAGTCCCAGCGATCCGTGTGCCCCGGCAGGTCGTCGAGCCAGGCGATGAGCCCCGGCGTCGTCGCCTCGTCGGCGAAGCAGAGGAAGACGAAGCCCTGCCAGGTCTCGCAGCGGATCGGCCGGAGGCCGAAGGTCTCCAGGCTGAAGTCCTCGAGGTCGTCGGTGTGCTTGGCCCGGATGAGGCGGCCGTCGAGGTCGTAGATCCAGGCGTGGTAGGGGCACTGGAAGCGGACCGCCTTGCCGCATTCGCGCTCCTCGACCGCCGTGCCCCGATGGCGGCAGACGTTGTAGAAGGCACGCAGCACCCCGTCGCGTCCGCGGACCAGCAGGACGGGCTCACCCTCCACCGTCTCGACGCGGAACTCGCCTGGCGCGGCGACGTCCTCCTCGCGCCCGACGAGGAGCCAGTCCTGGCGGAACCAGCGCTCCCGCTCGAAATCGAGGAAGGCTTCGTCCTGGTATGCGCGACCGGGAAGCAGGGATGCGCCGCGGTAGGGACGGCGGACGGCCGCCAACTCCTCGGGGGTCAGCATCGCCATGACGTCTCGTCTCCCTTCATCGCGCCTCGACCCGTGCGCCTTCCTCGTCGATCTCCGGTGGGCCCGAGGGCGTCGGGCGAGTCTACCGTGGGTCGCCGATCCACTGCCTCCGTTCCACCACGTGCGCTGGCCGTCTCACGCAATGGGACGTGAATCGCCCCGCGGCCGCTCTGATCCCTCCCGACGGTGGGCATCGGTGTGACCGGCGTGCGCCGTGCCGCGCCGGGTCAGACGAGTCGACACGCTCAGTCCAGCGTCACCCGCTGGCGCCAACGGGGCACGAACGGCTCGAGCCCGAGCGCTCGCACCTTCGGCTCGAGCGCCTCCTGAGCTTCGGGGTCGCCGTGGACCAGGAAGACCCGCCGCGGCACGCCAGGGTCGCCGCGGCGGCGGCCGTCGATGAACCTGCGAAGCCAGGCCAGCAGCTCCGGCTCGTCGGCATGGGCCGAGAAGCCGCTGATCGAGCGGACCTGGCAGCGCACGACCCGATCCTGACCATCGATCCGGACGGTCCGAGCACCACGCTGGAGGTGGGAGCCGAGCGTCCCCTCGCCCTGGTATCCGACGAACAGGACGACCGCGTCCGGATCGTCCACGAGCTCCCGGAAGTGGGCGATGACCCGGCCGCCGGTGAGCATCCCGTTCGAGGCCACGATCATGTACGGTCGGCGGGCTCGCGAGATCGCCTTGCTCTGCGCGACGGCGTTTGTGACCGTCTGGCGCGGGTAGTCGAGCGGCGTCGCGCCGACCTCGAGGAGCTTTCGAGTCGGCGCGTCGAAGTACTCGGCGTGGCGACGATAGATGTCGCTCGCCTTCGACGCCATCGGCGAGTCGAGGTAGAGCGGCAGGAGCGGGATGGCGCCGGTCTCGATGAGCCGGTCGAGCGTCCAGACGATCTCCTGCGTTCGCCCGATCGCGAAGGCCGGCACGAGCAGGACGCCGTCGTGCTCGGCCACCAGCCGGACGGTCTCGGCCAGCACCCGCACGGCCTCACGCTGCGGGTCGTGCTCGCGACCGCCGTACGTCGACTCGCAGACGACGTAGTCGGCGTCGGTGAGGGCCGTCGGGTCGCGGATGATCGGGCTGTTCGGGCGGCCGAGATCGCCGGAGAAGACGATCGTCCGCTCGGGCCCACCGGGCGCCTCGGCGATCCGGAGCCGGATGATCGCCGAGCCGAGGATATGCCCGGCGTCGAGGAAGGTGGCGTGGACGCCGGGTGCGACCTCGCGCTCTTCCTCGTAGGCGACGGGCCGGAAGAGCGGCAGGGCGCGCTGCACGTCGTCCTCGAGATAGAGCGGCTCGTCGAAGTCCACATCGAGCTCGGCCGGCTGAGCGCGCAGGTCGACCTCGTGGTCGGAACGGATGGGGTCGCCGGCGGCCGCGACGCTTCGGCCGGACCGGCTGGAAGCGCCTTCCTTCGTCCCCGCCTCGCTCGCCCCGGTCGGCGGCATCTCGCCGACCCCGGTCGTCGGCATCTCGCGCGACGCCTCGGTCGTCGCCGCCTCGCTCGCCTCTGCCTCCTCGAGGGCGGCCTCGAAGCGCTTGAGGTCGTCGGCATCCTCCGCCGCAGCACGCTCCGGATCCCGTCGCTCGCGCCGCGCGTCGCGCTTGGCGAACTCCGCCTGGAGCTTCGCCGAGTCGAGCAGCACCAGGGTCGCGAGCTCGGTCGTGCCGGAGGTCGCGTAGATCGGCCCCCCATAGCCCTCGGCGACAAGGTGCGGGATCAGCCCGCAGTGGTCGAGATGGGCGTGGGTCACCAGCAGCGCGTCGATCGTCGCGGGATCGAAGGCGAACGGGACGCGGTTGCGGATGGCCTCGTTGGGGCCGCCCTGGAACATGCCGCAGTCGACGAGCACCCGCGCGCGCGATGTCTCGAGCAGGAACTGCGAGCCGGTGACGGTCGTGGCCCCGCCCAGGAAGTGGAGATCCATCGCCGTTGATGGTGGCACAGGCGAGGGACGGCGACGCAGCCCGCGAGCACCTACCATCCGCCGATGCGCCACCGCTTCGACCTGCGGGCCGCCGCCCCTCGCCTGCCCGGGCTCGTGCTCGGGCTCGTCGTGTTCGGGATCGGCATCGCCCTGATGGCCCAGGCGGGCCTCGGGCTCGGGCCGTGGGAGGCGTTCCATCAGGGGATCGCCCGGATCACCGGGCTCGCCTTGGGCACCGTCAGCATCCTGGTCGGCATCCCGGTCCTCGCCCTGTGGTGGCCCCTCGGTGAGCGTCCGGGCATCGGCACGTTGCTCAACGTCGTGCTGATCGGGGCAGCCACCAACGTCGGCATCGCGCTCATCCCCGCGATGGACGAGCCGGCGCCGCAACTGGCGATGATGCTGGCCGGCGTGCTCGTCATCGGCATCGGCTCCGGGCTCTACCTGGCCGCCGACCTCGGACCCGGGCCGCGCGACGGCCTGATGACGGGGCTCCATCACCGGTTCGGCTGGTCCATCCGCCGCGCCCGGACACTCGTCGAAGTCTCCGTGCTGGTGCTCGGCTGGATGCTGGGCGGCACGGTCGGGCTGGGCACAGTCGTGTTCGCGCTCGGCATCGGCCCGATCGTCCAGGTCGCGTTGGGCGTGTTCGACCGCGAGGGTCGTCTCGATCGCTCGCGCCGCGAGGAGATCGCCGAGGAGGGCGCACTCGCCGGGGAGTGATCGCGGCTGCGATCGAGTCAGGCCGGACCGATGCCGCGCGCCGCGAGTGGTCCAGGGCAAGACGAACGAGGAGATAGCGGCGGCGCTGGGGATCGGGGCGAAGACGGTGGAGACGCACCTCCACCGCATGTATGAGCGCTTCGACGTCGCGTCGCGCACGGAGCTCGCGACACGCGCCCTCGGTGAGGGTTGGCTCGAGATGCCCGACCGCTGACAGGTCGGAGGCGCGGCGCACGCACCGCGCTCGGGCTGCCCAGCCTGCCCAAGGCTGCTGTACCGGCACGGTCTCGCCCGGCGCCTGAACGACCGTCGGTCAGGCGACCCGGATGAGCACCAGCGAATCGACCGCCACCGCGGCGAACAGCAGCGTCAGGTAACTGATCGAGTACTTGTAGAGGCGGATCGCACCGATCGTGGACTCCTCCTCGGAGGTGCCGACCTGCCAGAGGCGCCAGGCCCGGTAGAGGAAGATCGCGCCGAGGATGACGGCAGCGGCGAGGTAGATCAGCCCCATCCGGGCGACGGCGAAGAAGACGAGCGAGATGGCGACGAGCAGGATCGTATAGAGGCCGATCTGGCGGGTCGTCTCGGGGATGCCCCGGACGACCGGCAGCATCGGCACACGGGCGGCCGCATAGTCGCGCCGGATCCGCAGCGACAGCGCCCAGAAGTGGGGCGGCGTCCAGTAGAAGACGATGGCGAACAGGAGGATCGCGGGCAGCGCCACGCTCCCGGTGACGGCCGCCCAGCCGATGAGCGGCGGGAGGGCCCCGGCGGCGCCGCCGATGACGATGTTCTGGGGCGTCGTCCGCTTGAGCATGATCGTGTAGACGACGACGTAGAAGGCGATCGCCAGCAGGGTCAGGAATGCCGCGACGAGGTTGACGAACCAGGCCATCAGGGCGAGCGAGATCGCGCCGAGCACGAATCCGAACACGAGCGCCCGCTCGGGATCGACCTGGTTGGCCGGCAGAGGCCGGCGGCGCGTCCGGTTCATCAGCCTGTCGATGTCGCGGTCGAGGTACTGGTTGATGGCGTTGGCGCTGCCGGCGGCCAGGGTGCCGCAGACCATCGTCCAGACGACCAGCCAGGTCCAGGTCGTGAGGTCCATCCCCGGCACCTCACGGCTCGCGAGCACCATCGCCGGCACCGTCGTGACGAGCAGCAGCTCGATGATCCGGGGCTTCGTCAGAGCCACGTAGGCCGAGACCGAATCGCGGACCGTCCGAGCGCCCGGCGTCGTCTCGCCAGTGCCACCCGTCTCCCCGGTGTCCGCACCACCGCCGACCGAGAGGCCGACGGGCGCCGTCGTCCGCGCCGCGTAGTAGCTGACCGCGACGAGCCCGGCCATCGCTCCCCAGATGATCGAGCCCAGGGCGACATGGAGCGTCTGTGTCCAGCCCGCGAGCTGGGTCAGCACCTGGAGCCCTCCGATGAGGGCCTGGACCGGGAACAGCACGGCGGCCGTCGTGGCGAGGACCACGATCGCCCGATTGGCACGCTGCGTCCGCCACGCGGCCAGCCACACGACCGCAACGATGAGCCCGACGACGATCGACACCCAGCGGTGCAGGATCTCGGGGGTCGCGACGTCCGTCAGCGGCGGGAAGGCCGAGCCACCCATCAGCGGCCAATCGGGGAAGACGAGGTCGGTGTCGCGCGCGGTCACGTTCGAGCCGAAGAGCAGCAGGGCGTAGACGGCGACGGCGCCGAACGCCGCCAGCAGCGTGAAGCGCTGACTCGCGCCCCGGGCCGGCAGTCGGGCCGGGAAGCCCGCCCGGACGTACAGGAAGACGAGCAGGCCTTCAAGCGCCATCGCGGCCGCGAGGTGCGCGGTCACCGATTCGCCGCTGTTGCCGAGGCGGACCGTCTCACGGCCCAGCCAGGCCTGGAAGGCCACGAGGGCGACGGCGGCGAGCGACCCGATGACGAGCGAGCGACGGTCGCGGTGGTCGATGATGGCCAGCGCCGCGAGCCCCAGGATCAGGAGGCCGATGACGGCGGCGATCGCCCGATGGATCCACTCCAGCCAGGCCTTGTAGTCGTCGATCGGCGGCACGATCTGCCCATAGCAGAAGGGCCAGTCGGGACAGCCCAGCCCGCTGTCGGTGGCACGGACGATGACCCCGACGGTGACCAGCAGGAACGTCGCGACGATCGTCGCCGCGGCGAGCTTCTGGTAGCGGGTCATGGGTCCAGCGGGCACGGGGCGCATCCTACCGCACGTCGCGCGCCGGGAGCCTTCATCCCACGCTCGACGAGGATCTCCGGTGCGCTCCAGGGACGCCTCGCCAGCGCTTCCTGGCGACCCCGTCTACGCTTCCCGCCATGCGCCGACGCCTCCTGCCTGCCCTCGCCTGCCTCGCCGTCGTCTCGGGTGCCTGCTCGGTGTCGAGCGGTGGCTCGGGGTCCCCCTCCGCCGGAGCGACCCGGTCAGCCTCGGCCTCGCCGTCGGTCGCTGTCGGGTCGTACACCGTGCTGCCGGTGATCGTCAGCTCCGAGCAGGTGGTCGGGCCGAACCGGTTCCTGTTCTCGTTCGTCGACGCGGCGACGAACCGGCCGGCCGGCGCGCCCGATCGCGGGGCGACCGTCACGGCGTATCCGAGCGCCGCCGGGCCCGGGGCCGCAGTCACGGGTGAGGGCAGGTTCCTGTGGTCGATTCCCGACGTCGTCGGGTACTACGTGACCACGCTCGATTTCACCGAGCCGGGCGAGTGGACGGCCGTGTTCGATACGGCTGCACCGGGCAAGCCGGCCGAGTCGATCGGCCCCTTCACGTTCGACGTCAAGGCCGACGGCAGCGCCATGCGGGTCGGGGAAGCTGCGCCCTCGGTCGAGACGCCGACGCTCGACGACGTCGGCGGCGACGTCGCCCGAATCTCGTCCGACAAGTCGCCCGACCCGGACTTCTACCGCGTCTCGGTGGACGCGGCACTAGCGGCCGGCAAGCCGTTCGTGCTCGTGTTCGCCACGCCGGCATTCTGCGCGAGCGCCGCCTGCGGACCGCTCCTCGACACGGTGAAGTCCGTCGCGAAGAGCTACCCGGATCTGACCTTCATCAATGTCGAGCCGTACCAGCTCGATCAGACGAACGGCAGCCTCCAGCCGATCCTCGATGCGAACGGACAGCTCCAGCCGGTCCCGGCGGTGGACGCGTACGGCATCCTGTCGGAGCCGTGGCTCTACGTTGTCGATGGGAGCGGGACCGTCACGGCCTCGATCGAGGGCGTCGTTGACGAGCGCGAGCTGCGGAGTGCGATCGAGGCCGTCGCCGGAAGCTGAGCGAGCGAGGCCAGACGCGGACGTCTCACGCGCCGCTCGAGCCGACCCCCGTCCCGCTCGAGCCCGGCACGTGGAGCGGCGACCCGTCCGCACAGCGCGGGCAGGTCGCCGGGCCCGGCTCGTACGTCGGCAGCTCGAAGCGCCAGAGCGCATGGAGCGGATACACGCGGCCGCTCGCCGGCGAGGTCAGCGTCTCGAGCGCCCCGGAGCGATCGACGATGACGTGGCAGGCGACGATCTGGCCGCCAGCCGCCTCGACCGCCGGCAGCATCGCCAGCAACGAGCCGCCGGTGGTCAGGATGTCATCGACCAGGAGCACCTTCTCGCCGGGCCGGATCTCGAAGCCGCGGCGGAACTCGCGGCGCGAGGCGCCGTCCGGGCCGCGGACCTCCTCGGCGAAGATGGCCCGGGCGCCGAGCTGGCGGCCGGTTTCGAAGGCCAGGATCACCCCGCCGGTCGTCGGTCCGGCCACGAGATCGACCGTCGGGCGGCCCTCGCGGTCGCGGTACTCGCGCGACCAGAAGCCGCACAGCTCCGATGTCGCGGCCGGGTCCTGGAGCACGAGGAACTTCTCCAGGTAGGCGTCCGAGTGGCGGCCGCTCCTGAGCTGGAAATGCCCGTCGCGCAGGGCGCCCGACGAGCGGAACAGCGCCTCGGTCCGTCCCGCGATGGCTTTCCGGGCGGCGGCGTCGACGGTCGGTCGCAGGGTGGTCATGACTGCCAGTCTACGGCCGGTACTCGACGCCCTTCGCCGATGACGCCGCCGGCTTCCCAGGCAGGGCGGTGCCGACGAGGGGGCGATACGAGTCGAGCCCGCGCCGGCGGCACTCGTCGGCCAACTCGTCGACGAGGCGCACGGGCAGCGTCGGGTCGGCGAAGATCGCGGTGCCGACCTGGACCGCGACCGCGCCGACCGCCAGGAAGTCGAGCACGTCGCCGAGCTCGGTGATCCCGCCGATCGCGACGACGGGGATGTCGACGGCCTGGGCGACCTCGTAGACGACCCGCAGCGCGACCGGCTTGATGGCCGGTCCCGAGAGCCCGCCGTAGACGTTGCCGAGGAACGGTCGCGTCCGATCCTGAGCGAGCATGATCCCCGAGAGCGTGTTGATGGCCGTGAGCGCGTCGGCGCCGGCGTCGGCGATGGCCCGGGCGATCGGTCGCACGTCGGCCACGTTCGGCGACAGCTTCACGAGCAGCGGCAGGTCGGTCGCCCGCCGGACGGCGGCGGTGACGCCGGCCGCGGCCTCGGCATCGATGGCGAACTGGAGCCCACCCTTGCCGACGTTGGGGCAACTGATGTTGAGCTCGATGCCGGCCACGCCAGGGACGCCGTCGAGGCGACGCACGACCTCGACGTAGTCGCGGACCGACTCGCCGGCCACGTTGACGAGCACCGGG
>Ga0210334_10252645_pt1 | contig 32377 bp, 31 predicted proteins | sample S306metaT_FD_164440 | JGI IMG/M metagenome (GOLD analysis project Ga0210334, IMG submission 164440) | Metatranscriptome of estuarine sediment microbial communities from the Columbia River estuary, Oregon, United States - S.306 (Metagenome... | ecosystem: Environmental > Aquatic > Marine >... | reverse complement strand
GCGCACCATTCGCGTGCTCGCTCGCCTGGCCCGATTCGTGCTTTTCGGCCTGCTCCGCTTCCGGGTCGATGCCGACAGGACCGAGCACCCACCAACGGGCGGCTACCTGCTCGTGGCCGCCGTCCATCGAGGCTGGATGGATCCCTTCCTGGTCATGCACGGGCTGCCGCTGGAGCCGCGAGTCTGGTTCCTCGGCTCCGGGCCGTCCGCCTTCGACGCCCGCTGGAAGGAGTGGCTCCTCCACCGCCTCGGCGGCATGCTGCCGGTCTGGCGGGGCGGCGTAGGTGTCGAGCAGCACGTCGCCTCGGCGCAGGCGGTCCTCGACGCCGGCGGCGTGTTCGTCCTGATGCCGGAAGGCGGCATCAGCGGGCCGCCGGATGCGCTGGCCCCATTCCGCGTCGGGTCGGCTTTGATCGCGCTGCGGACCCAGGCGCCGATCGTCCCGCTGGCCATCGTCGGCAGCCAGGAGCTGTATGTCGGGAAGCGATTCGCGACGCGGATCCTGCCGGCGACCAGCGCCCGCGAGCTGCTCGGCGACTCCTGGGACGGCCGACCGCGCGCCGGGGGCTCACGCGAGGAGCTCGAGCTCGCTCGAAGGCTGACCGATCGATTCGCCGACCTGCTCGGGCCGCAGGTGGCTGCCCTCTACCCCGCCACGGTCGATCCGCCGACCCGCCCGCGACGACTGCGCTGGCTGACCTGGCTGCTGCTGTCGAGGCATCCGCGCGCCGGCTGACCGGGCCGGACGCCACTTCCCCGGCCGGCGCCGCGCGGCCATCCTCGGGACATGGCGATGGCTGGTCGTCCGGGCGGGCTCATCGGATCGGGATCCGGCCGACCATCGTTCGTCTATCGGGCGCTGCTCGCCGCGCTCCACGTGGTCGGGCATGGGCTGTTCGGGTTCCGGCCGAGGCTCATCGGTCGCTCGCTGCTGCCCCGCGACGAGACCGGTCGCCCGACCGGGGGCTGGATCGCGGCCGGGCTTCCGCATCGGACCTGGATCGACCCACTCCTCGTCGCCGACCTGCTGCCGCGGACGCCGCGCCTCGTGTTCCTCGGCGATGGACGGGCAATCTTCCGGTCGTGGTGGCGACGCCTCGCGGTCCACCTGGTCGGTGGCGTCATCCCGATCTGGCCAGGCGGCCGGCGCTTGGCCGTCGAGGGGTATCTCGGGGCCGCGACGGTGGCGCTCGAGGCTGGCTCGGTGCTGGTGGTCTTCCCGGAGGTCGGCGCGCCGGCACCGCTCGGCAGGACGCGCCCGCTCGGGCTCGGGCTTGCGTACATGGCGCTGCGCAGCGGGGCGCCGATCGTGCCGCTCGCTATCGGCGGCACGCACGAGCTCTACCGTGGCCGTCGGCTCGCGATCGAGGTGCTGCCCCCCGTCACCTGGCAGGCCCTTGCCGGGCTCGAGGCGAACGCCGACCCGCCGGTGCCGTGGTCCTCGGACGAGCGACGGGCCGCCCATGCGGTCGTCGCGGGGTTGTCGGCCCTGGTCGCCCCGGCCGTCGCGGGGATCCATGCGGCGACGGAGCCGCCGGCGGGCACGGTGAAGCGCTGGACCTGGCTGACGACCGCCTGGCGCTGAAGCCGCGATCTGGGTCATATACTCGGCCACCATGCAGTACGCCGAGTCCATCGTCGACCTCATCGGCGGCACGCCCCTCGTCCGGCTCACGCGCACCGTTCGCGACCTCGGGCCGCTCGAGCGCCAGCCGCTCATGCTCGCCAAGCTCGAGACGCAGAACCCGGGCGGCTCAGTCAAGGACCGCATCGGGTTGCCGATGATCGAGGCCGCCGAGCGTGCCGGCCTGCTTCGTCCGGGCGGCACGATCATCGAGCCGACCAGCGGGAACACCGGTCACGGCCTGGCGATCGCCGCCGCGCTCAGGGGCTACCGCTGCATCTTTGTCATGGCCGACAAGCAGTCGGCCGAGAAGCAGGCGCTCCTTCGGGCCTACGGCGCCGAGGTCGTGCTCTGCCCGACCAACGTGCCGCCCGAGTCGCCGGAGAGCTACTACCGGGTGGCTGATCGGCTGGCTCGCGATATCCCAGGCGCGTTCAAGCCGGACCAGTACTGGAACGAGGAGAACCCGGCGGCGCACGAGCGGAGCACCGGGCCCGAGATCTGGCAGCAAACCGAGGGGCGGGTCACGCATCTCGTTGCCAGCGTCGGCACCGGCGGGACGATCACCGGCATCGCCCGATACCTCACCTCACAGCGTCCGGATCTCGTCGTCGTGGGCGCTGATCCGGAGGGCAGCGTGCTGTCCGGCGACTCGGCCCGGCCGTACCTGACCGAGGGCGTGGGCGAGGACTTCGTGCCGGGCACCTTCGACCCGGCGGTCGTCGATCGCTGGGTCCGCGTATCGGATCGCGACGCGTTCGCAATGGCCAGGCGGATCACCCGCGAGGAGGGCATCCTGGCCGGCGAATCGTGTGGCACGGCGCTCGTTGCCGCGCTCGACGAAGCGAGGCGGATCATGTCGGAGGACCCCACCGGGGCCCCCGATCGGGTCATCGTCGTGATCCTGCCGGACGGCGGCCGCAACTACCTGTCCAAGCTCTACAACGACGAGTGGATGCGGGCCAACGGGCTCCTCGCCACGACCGGGGCCATCGTCCGGGTGGGTGATGTGCTGCTCGATCGGCATCACCAGGGCGCCCTGCCCGACCTCGTGCTTGCTCGCACGACCCAGCGCGTGGGCGAGGCGATCGAGACGCTCCAGGCGTATGGGATCAGCCAGCTGCCGGTGTCCGAGGCCCCGACCGGCGACGCCGTCGACGCGATCGTCGGCTCGATCACCGAGATGGGTCTCCTCGAACGCGCCTACCGCGATCCCGTGGTCGTCGAGCGGACGGTGGGCGAGGTGATGGACCCGCCGCTGCCGCTGGTGGATGCGGCGGCCGTGCTCGACGAGGCGTTCGAGCACTTGACCGGTGGCGCTCCGGCGGCGGTCGTGCTACGCAGCGGTCGGCCGGTCGGGGTCGTCACCCGCCTCGACCTGCTCGAGTACCTCGCCCACCGAGCCGCCGGCGCCTGATCGGCGACCCGCCTCGAGGCCGGCCGGCTAGGATGGCCCGATGCCTGCGCCGACTCCGACGCTCGCGACCGAGCGGCTGCTCCTGCGCCCGTATCGCCCCGACGACTTCGAGACGGTCCTTCGCGACCTGGTCCTCGATCCGCTCGTCATCCGCTTCTGGCACGAGTACGCCGACCCGACGGTGACCGACGAGCGGCGGCGGGCGATGGCCGAGGTCGACTTCGCTGGCTGGATCGAGGGCGCCATCGCCGCTGGGTTCCCCGCCTGGACGATCGAACTCGCCGACCCGTCGCTGGGCGCGCCGGGCGCCTTCGTCGGGGTGATCGGCATCTTCCCGCCCGAGAACGAATGGGGACCGGAACCTGAGGCCGGCTACATGCTCGCCAGTGCCTTTCACGGCCGCGGGCTGGCGACCGAGGCGGTCCTGGCCGTGCTCGGCGACGCCTTCGGACGACTCGGCCTGGCCCGGATCGTGGCGATCGTGGACCTACCCAATGTCGGCTCCATCCGGGTGCTCGAGAAGGCCGGTTTCACGCTCGACCGCGAGTACGTGGGCGAGGACGGGTACCCGTATCGTCGCTACGCCCTCGACCGGTGCTGACCGTTCGCCGCCACGATCGGGAGCCGAGCATCATCGCGCAGGAAGAGGGGGATACGCTCCAGCGGCGCGGTCACGATCGACGTTCCGCCGCCCGGCAGCTCCGCGCCCGTCCAGGCTTCACGCCATTCGGCCCCCGCTGGCAGGTAGACCTCTCGCTCGGTGGCGCCGGGCTGGAGGATCGGTGCGACGAGGAGGTCCGGACCGAGCATGTACGCGTCGCGGATGTCATGGGTGGCGGGATCGCTCGGGAACTCGAGGAACAGCGCCCGCATCGGGGGCAGGCCACATTCGTGGGCTGCGCGCATCTGGGCCAGCAGGTAGGGCCGCAGGCGTTCGCGCAGTTGCAGGAACCCGCCCAGGATCTGGTAGGCCTCGTCGCCGAACGACCACACCTCGTTCGGGCCGCCCGTGAAGTCGACCAGGTTGAAGGGCCGCCGTCGGGCCTCCGGTGACTCCCCCGACCGAGCCGGATCGGAAGCGGGCGGCGTCTCGGCGAGGTCGGCCAGGTCGTCGAAGACGAACTCGTCCTCCGAGCGACGCAGGCCGTGCAGCCGGAACAGCGGGCAGAGCGTCCCGAATTGGAACCAGCGGATGAGCAGCTCGCGGAAACCCGGGTCGGCCGCGTCGCCGCCCTTGAAGCCGCCGATGTCCGAGCCCCACCAGGCGATGCCGCTGAGGCCGGCGTTGAGGCCGGCCGGCACCTGGGCGCGGAGAGCCTCCCAGCTGGAATCGACATCGCCCGACCAGACCGCGGCGCCATATCGCTGGCTGCCCGCCCATGCCGAGCGGCCGAGGGTCAGGACGTCGGTCACGCCTGCCTCGACGAGGGCATCGTGGACCGCCCTGGCATGCAGGTGCGGGTAGAGGTTGTGGAGCGCCAGCCCGGGGCCGAGGTGGTACTCGACGCGGTCGGGCTCGAGCGGCTTGATCTCCGGCTCGTTGGCGTCGAGCCAGAAGCGGCGGATGCCGCGGCGCAGATAGCCGTCGCGAAGGCGGTCGCCGAGGAAGGCTCGTGCCGCCGGGTCGGTCGCATCGTAGAGGTGGAGGCGGACCGGTCCGTCCGGGCGGTTGTCGAACAGCCAGGTCGGGTGCGGGTCGCCGCGCGTCGTGCGCGCGAGCAGCCCGCGAGCCTGGAGCTCGGCAAGGTTCTCGCTCAGGTCGTTGACGGTCGGCCAGACCGACACCATGACGTCCACGCCCAGCGCGTCGAGCTCGCGAGCCATCGCCCCCGGGTCAGGCCAGCGCTCGGGATCGAAGCGCCAATCGCCCATGACCGGCCAGTGGCCCGCATCGACGACGATGACGCCGAGCGGCAGACCCCGGCCGACGTGCTCGCGGGCGACGGCCAGCACCTCGGCCTGGCTCCGGTACCGGAGCTTGGATTGCCAGAAGCCGACGGCCCGGTCCGGCATCATCGGAACGCGGCCCGTCGCTCCTGTGTACCGCTCGAGGATCGTGGCCGGCGTGCTGCCGGCCACGATCCAGTAGTCCATGCCGGCGCTTGCCTCGGCGACCCAGCGGGTGCCGTTGCGCCCGAGCTCGACCCGGCCGACCGAGGGGTCGTGCCACAGGAATCCGTAGCCCCTGCTCGACAGCAGGAACGGGACGACGACGTGGGTGTTGCGCTGGACCAGATCGATGACGCAGCCCTTGAGGTCGAGGCGGCCGTGCTGCTGCTGGCCGAGTCCGTACAGCCGCTCCTCGTCGTCCGCCGCGAAGCTCGCCTCGATGCGGTGCCGCCCGTCGGCTCGCGGCTCGTAGTGGCGCGCGAGCGGGCCGACGAAGTGGCGCGGCTCCTCGGCCAGGAGCACTCGTCCGTCGTCCGCGGCGAGGAACCGGAGGGCGCCGTCGAGGTCGATCTCCGCCGCGATCGCGCCGTTGCGGACGATGGCGCGATCGGCGCCGATCTCGATCGAGACCGGCGACCCGGCCCGAGCGATGAGCGCCCCGTCGGGGCCGAGCGGCTCCGGGAGGGACCGACCCGGTGCCGTACGGATCCGGAGCGCATCCTCGCCCCAGCCCTCGATCCGGAGGATCTCGTGGGGGCCGTTCCAGGTGAGGCTCACGGTGTCGGGCTGCGAGAATGGCATCCTGATCTCCGGCGTTCGGTCGGCGACGGGTCTGATGGAGGGCGATGGTGACGACGGCAGGGCGAGGTGGGCGCGGCTCGACGGATCGTCCGGGTGGCTCGCCCGCGCATCCGGCCTTCGAGACGCTGGCCGTGCACGCCGGCCAGGAGCCGGACGAGCTGACGGGCGCCGTGGCGCCCCCGATCTACCAGACCTCGACCTACCGCCAGGAAGCGGTCGGCCGTCCCACCCGCGGCTACGAGTATGCCCGGACCCAGAACCCGACGCGCGAGCGCCTGGAACGAGCCGTCGCGGCGCTGGAGGGCGGCCGGCACGGCATCGCCTTCGCCTCCGGGTCCGCAGTCACCGCGGCCCTGGCCGAGCTCGCGGGGCCCGGCGACGAGGTCGTCGTCGGCGACGATGTCTACGGCGGGACGTATCGTTACCTGACGCGGGTGGCCGGCCCTCGCGGCGTTGAGGCCCGCTACGTCGATCTGGCATCCGGCCCGGATGTCCTCCGGAGGGCGCTCGGCGCCCGGACGAGGCTCGTCTGGTTCGAGACGCCCTCCAACCCGCAGCTGAAGATCGTCGACATCGCGGCGACGGCCGGGGTCGTCCGCGACCGGAGCATGCCGTCGGGCGAGCGGCGCCCGCTCGTCGTCGTCGACAACACGTTCGCCTCGCCGGCCCTGCAGCGACCGCTCGAGCTCGGCGCGGACGTAGCCTTCCACTCGGCCACGAAGTACCTGGCTGGGCACTCCGACACCATCGGCGGGGTGGCGGTCACGAGCGACGACGCGATCGCCGAGCGGCTCCGGTTCCTCCAGAACGCCATGGGCGGGGTGCCCGGCCCATTCGACTGCTTCCTCACCCTGCGCGGCCTGCGCACGCTCGCCCTGCGCATGGAGCGTCACGCCGCGAACGCGGCCGCCGTTGCCAGCTTCCTGGCGGAGCGGGGTGACGTGGAGCGGGTCCACTACCCGTTTCTCGATCGGGGCCCGCACGCGCACGCGAATGCGGCGATCGCGCGGCGCCAGATGCGGGACGGTGGCGGGATGGTGTCCTTCGTTCCCCGGATCGGTGGGCGGCTCGGGCGCTCGGCTGCGGAGCGCGCCATCGCGATGGCCGAGGCGACGCACGTCTTCACCCTGGCCGAGTCGCTCGGCGGCGTCGAGTCGCTCGTCGAGGTGCCGGCCGTGATGACCCACGGCTCGGTTGCGGGCACCCGGCTCGAGGTCGACCCCGCCCTGGTTCGTCTATCGGTGGGCATCGAGGCCGAGGCCGACCTGATCGCCGACCTTGCAGCGGCGCTCGACGCCGCCTGACCGCCGGCGCCGGCGGCCGATTGGCCGCTCGGGTGCGATCTCCGCGGGCATGAACGCCCGGACGGCCAGGCCGCCCCCCAGCGACCTGGCCGTCCGATGTCTCCGCGGCGCGGACCCTACCCCCCGATCCGGTCTGCCTGCGGATGGAGCGCCGTCCCCCCGCCCTACGGCCGCGGCGCTCCCCCCGGGCGCCGCGACGATGGATCAGCGCAATGCTTCTGCGGTCCGCGAGCCGACGAACCAGCGGCGAAGGCTGCCGAGCGCGACCCGCCGCCGCTCGCCCGGATCGACGAACGGGTCGGGTGTGCAGTCGGGCCGAGCGTACATCGCCCGCAGGTCCTCCTCCGCGCGCTGCCGATCGGCTGCCTGTCGCTCGATGGCGATGAAGTAGATGGCCCGTCCGCCGTTCAGCATCTCGTGGCTCCTTCCGATCCGCCCGTCGGCGATCACCTCGCCGTTCGTTGCCCGGATGGTCGGGCCCGAGGCGGCGGCCCGGCATCGGGCAGGTGCCTTATCGAGCGGGCCGCCGCTACCTCATTTCGCCGTTCTGACAGATCCGCGTGCCTTACCGGCAGCCGAGCGGGGAGTCACACGTTGGACCGTCCGCGGACGCCGCCGTATCATGAACGGGACTGCGAAAGCCGACTCCCGGTCGCTGCCTGCCAGGGCAGCCCGACCGTCAAGCGCGGCCGGTCACGAACGACTTCGGCTCGGCGGGTGCCACCCGCCGGCCCCCCGAGCGAGGAGCATCGTGACCGCCATCTCGTCCCGCACCATGCAGGCCGCGTCCACGCGTATCGGCCGGCGCGTCCACCAGAATCTGGCAACTGCCGATCTCTACGAGCGCGCCGTTCGCGCCGGCGAGGGCCTCATCGCCGCCGACGGCCCGCTCGTGGTTCGCACCGGCAAGCACACCGGTCGCTCCCCCAGGGACAAGTTCATCGTCCGCGAGCCAGGCTCCGAGGCCAAGGTCTGGTGGGGCGAAGTGAACCAGCCGATCTCGGAGGCGCACTACGATCGTCTGCGGGCCGACCTCATGGTCTACCTGGCAGACCGGGAGCTCTATGCGCAGGACTGCTTCATCGGCGCCCATCCCGCCCACCGCCGCTCGTTGCGGGTCTACACCGAGACGGCCTGGGCGAGCATCTTCGCCGAGAACCTCTTCCGGCGGCCGAGCCAGGCCGAGCTCACCGACTTCGCTCCCAACTTCACGATCATCGATGCACCCTCGTTCAAGGCCGATCCGACGGCCCACGGCACCCGGAGCGAGACGGCGATCGTTCTGCATCTCGGCCGGATGGAGATCCTCATCGTCGGGACGATGTACGCCGGCGAGATCAAGAAGTCGGCCTTCACCGTCATGAACTACCTGATGCCCGACGAGAGCGTGCTGCCGATGCACTCGTCGGTCAACGTCGGGCAGGCAGGTGATTCGGTCATCTTCTTCGGCCTTTCCGGCACCGGGAAGACGACGCTCTCGGCCGATCCGCTGCGATCGCTCATCGGCGACGACGAGCACGGCTGGGGCGCCGATGGCGTGTTCAACTTCGAGGGCGGCTGCTACGCGAAGACGATCCGCCTCTCGCCGATGTACGAGCCGGACATCTTCGCCACCACGAAGCGATTCGGCACGATCCTCGAGAACGTGGACCTCGACCCGGCGACGCGGGACCTCGATCTCGATTCCGAGCGGATCACCGAGAACACCCGTGGAGCCTACCCGCTCCACTTCATCGGCAACGCCGATCCCACGGGCATGGCCGGCCAGCCCAAGAACGTCGTGTTCCTCACCGCCGACGCCTTCGGCGTGCTGCCGCCGATCAGTCGCCTGACCCGCGACCAGGCCGCCTATCACTTCATCAGCGGCTACACGGCCAAGCTGGCCGGGACCGAGATCGGCGTGATGGAACCGAAGGCCACGTTCTCGGCCGCGTTCGGTGCTCCGTTCCTGCCCCGCCACCCTGGCGAGTACGCCGCGATGCTCGTCGAGCGACTCGAGCGCTACGACGTGCCCGTCTGGCTCGTGAACACCGGCTGGACCGGCGGTCCCTACGGTGTCGGCCAGCGGATGAACATCAACCACACCCGGGTCATGGTCCGGGCGGCGCTCAACGGCGAGCTGGACGACGTGCCGACGATCGTCGACCCGCTCTTCCGCGTCGAGATCCCGACGGTGGTGCCCGGCGTCCCGACCGAGGTGCTCCAGCCGCGGGGCACATGGGCCGATGGCGAGGCCTACGATCGCCAGGCCGCAGAGCTGGCCCGGATGTTCGAAGGCAACTTCGAGCGGTTCGCCGGCGGGGTCGGCCCATCGGTCCGCAGCGCAGGCCCGCGCGTCCCCTGAGCCTGGCGACGGTCAGCCGTCGAGACGATTGAGGCCCAGATGGCCGATCGGTCGATGGCGATCGTTCGGACTGTCGGAAGACGGGCCGTGAGACAGGGCACCGCCTACGCCAATCCGTAGAATCGCCCACGAGAGCGCTCGCCAACCAAACGGAAGGAGCCCACAGCCAATGGCTCGCAACAAGGTCACCGTCATCGGCGCCGGCCACGTCGGCGCCACGACCGCCCAGCGCATCGCCGAGGCCGGCCTGGCCGACGTCGTGCTGGTCGACATCGTCGAGGGGCTCCCGCAGGGCAAGGGGCTCGACCTGGCCGAGGCGGCCCCGGTCGTGGGCCACGATGCCCGTGTCATCGGCACCAACGACTATGCCGACACGACCGGCTCCGACATCGTCGTCGTGACCTCGGGACTCGCCCGCCAGCCGGGCATGAGCCGCGATGACCTCATGACCAAGAACGCCGGGATCGTCGACGCGGTCGTGAAGGCGGCCGTCGCGGCGTCGCCCGATGCGATCCTCATCATCGTCACCAACCCGCTCGACGCGATGTGCCACGTCGCGATGCGCGCCTCGGGCTTCCCGCGCGAGCGCGTGATCGGCATGGCCGGCGCGCTCGACTCGGCCCGCTTCCGGACATTCATCGCCATGGAGCTCGGCGTCTCGGTGGATGACACGCATGCGTTCGTGCTCGGCGGGCACGGCGACACGATGGTGCCCCTGCCGCGCTACTCGACTGTGGCCGGCATCCCCATCACCGAGCTGATGACGCCCGAACGGATCGCCGCGCTCTGCGAGCGGACGGCCAACGGCGGCGCGGAGGTCGTCGCCCTGCTCAAGACCGGCTCCGCCTACTACGCGCCGGCCGCCGCGACCGCCGAGATGGTCGAGTCCATCCTGCTCGATCGCAAGCGCGTGCTGCCCTGCGCCGTCCTGCTCAAGGGCGAGTTCGGCGTGGACGGGCTGTTCGTCGGCGTGCCGGTGGTGCTCGGCGCCGGCGGCATGGAGCGGGTCGTGGAGATCAGCCTGACCGATGACGAGAGGGCGGCGTTCGAGCACTCCGCCGACGCGGTCCGCCAGCTGGTGGCGAAGCTGCCGGCCTAGCTTCGGGGGCCGGTGCCCCGATGCACCACCTGGTCGGTCCGATGCGATCCAGGGTGGTCGCCGGCGCCGGCGGTGCGTAGTACCTTCGTACTATCGGCGGCGGCCGAGCGCCGCCGCCTGCAATTGACCCGTCGCGTCCCAGGGTCGCCACGTTGTCCCTGGATGGGGGAGATGCAAGGAGGTCAAGCATCGTGCGACGAAAGTTGCTTGCTCTTGGGGTTGCCGCAGCCGCGCTCGCGATCACGGTGGCACCCGTCGGGGCGATCACGAAGAACTACCAGGCGGACGATATCCACCCGTTCGTGGGACTCGTCGTCTTCTACGACGAGAGCGACGAGTTCATCTGGCGCTGCTCGGGCTCGCTCCTGAGCGAGACCGTGTTCCTGACGGCCGGCCACTGCACGGATGAGCCGGCCGCCTCGGCGCGGATCTACTTCCAGCAGGATGCCGGCGCCAATTACGACCCCGTGACCCAGCAGGACCCGGTCACCGGCTACCCTGATCTCTGTGCGGCGGGAACCGAGGGGAGCCTCTGCGTCACCTCGCACGAGATCTACAACTACGGCTTCGACAACTTCGCCGGCTTCCCGAACACGCATGACGCCGGGATCGTCATCCTCGACGAGCCGGCGACCGCGGTGACGGAGTACGGGTCGCTGGCCGATGTCGGGGCGCTCGACGATCTGCTCGCCGCCCGTGGGACCAAGGACACGACCTTCCTGGCAAGCGGCTACGGCCTCTCATACAGTAGCCCGGTCGCCGTCGTCTCCTTCCGCTCACGGCTCATGGGCTACGGCAAGCTCGTCAACCTGAAGAGCGCCAACAACGCCGGCTTCAACCTCCAGACCCAGGGCAACAGGACGGGCCGCGGCGCGACCTGCTCGGGCGACTCCGGCGGGCCGATCTTCTACCCCGCCGACTCGAACACCATCGTTGCCGTCACTTCGTTCGGTCTGAACGCCTACTGCCGCGGCGTGGACTTCGCGTACCGCGTCGACCGGCAGGAGGTCCAGGACTGGATCGCCGAGGTGACCGACTGACCCGCTGACCGGCCAAGCTCACCCAGCACCGACCTTGAGACCCCGGCTCGTCGGCCGGGGTCTCGGTCTGGCATGAGAACGTCGCCGGTCGCGTTGATCCCGGTCGATCGCCCGGCGAGACGGAGCCGTTGACCGCCGGCACCGTTTCCCACCAACGAGGGGCCATTCGTCCTGTGCCTGCGCCGTCAAAGGTACTATCGTCTGGACCCCACGGCAGCCGCGCTGTCGAACCCGCCAGCAGACCGTCCGGCCGGTCGCCGGCGGGCGGGTCACGTCACTCGCACGGCCGGATCGGAGGATACGCCCATGAGCCTGTCTCGGAAGCTTCGCGTGCTCGCGTCCGCGACCGCCCTCACCGTCGCCCTCGTCGCGGCGTTCGCAGCTCCTGCGACCGCGATCACGGACGGCACGCTCGACGGCGACGGCCATCCCTATGTCGGCCTGATGGTGGCCCAGGACGAGAACGGCAACCCCATGTGGCGTTGCAGCGGGACGCTCATCTCGCCGACGCTGTACCTCACCGCGGGCCACTGCACCTTCGGCGCGGCCCACGTCGAGATCTGGTTCGACGCGGACGTCCAGTCGGGGATCCCGGCCAACGGCTATCCCTTCACCGGTGACGTCGGTGGCACGCCCTTTGCCCACCCGCAGTACGACGACAACGCCTTCTTCCTCTTCGACCTTGGCGTCGTCGTCCTCGACGAGGCGGTCGACCAGGGTGGCTTCGGTCAGCTGCCGGCGCTGGACCAGCTCGACGGGCTGAAGACGATGCGCGGCCAGCAGGACGTCACCTTCACGGCGGTCGGCTACGGGCTCCAGAAGAGCTTCCCGGACGCCGCCGGGTGGAAGGATGTCGCCCTCCGGCAGCGGATGGTCGCCCATCCCAAGCTCAACCAGATCAACGGCGGCATCGTCGGTGACTACTCCCTGCTCCTGTCGAACAACGCCAAGACCGGCGGCACCTGCTTCGGCGATTCGGGCGGCCCGAACTTCATCGGGACCTCAAACGTCCTGGCCGGCGTCACCTCCTTCGGCTTGAACCCGACCTGCGGCGGGACCGGTGGCGTCTACCGCGTGGACCGGGCCGACGACCTCGATTGGCTGGCCACGTTCCTGCCCTGAGCCTCGCCAGACCCGCAGCGACGACGAGACCCCCGGCATCCGCCGGGGGTCTCGTCATCTGAGCCTCGCCGCCCGGCTACACTCGGCGGGCCGTGCCGTTCGCCGTCATCGCCTTTGACTTCGACCCCTACCTGCGCCTCGATGGCGGCGCCGTGCGCTGGGAGACGCTCGGCATCGCCGGTGCGATCCTGCTCGCCCTGATCGCCGCCGCCGTGCTCGCCCGTCACATGGCCAGCGGCGATGCCGGCAGCGACCACCTCCGGCGCGACGACCTCCTGTTCATCGCGCTCGGGATCGTGCCCGGAGCCGTGATCGGCGGGCGGCTCGGCTATGCGCTCCTCCATCTCGAGTTCTACCTCGCCGATCCGGGCGCCGTCCTCGACGTCGAGGCGGGCGGTCTACAGCTCAGCCTGGCCGTCGCCGGCGGCACGATCACCGGTCTCTACGTGGCCCGGCTGCTCGATGCGCCTGCCGGTCGCTGGCTCCATGTCGCCGCGCTGCCACTCCTCATGGCGATCCAAGGGGGCAAGCTCGCCATGGCCTGGGGCGGGACCGGCCAGGGGCGACCCGACGACGCCGGCTTTGCGACTGCCTACCTGGGGCCCGGGCCGTGGGGCTCGCTGGCGCCGTCGCTGCCGTCCATCCCGTCGCAGGTGCTCGAGGGGATCGGCGCGGGCCTTGTGGCCGTGACCCTTGTCGTCGTCCTGGCCAGTGGGCGGATCAGGCCGCGCGATGGCCGCCTGTTCCTGGTCGCCCTCGCCGGCTGGCTGCTGGTGCGCCTCGTCGTCGCAACGACATGGCGCGACCCGGCGGTTCTGGGACCGCTCTGCGCGGACCAGGTGATCTCGGTCGTTCTCATCGCGGTGTCTCTCGCCCTGCTGGGGTGGGTGTCCCGGCGACCGGCAACGCCGACGCCGCAGGGGTCGACGCGGGAGGCGACGCCCGAGCCCGGCACGCTCGAGCCCGGCACGCCCGAGCCCGGCGGGCACGCACCCGACTGGCCCGATCCGGAGCAGGCTGTTCGCTGGCGCGACCCCGGCGACGACGGATGACAGATCTGGGCGGTGCGTCGGCGCACCGCGAGCACAACGAGAGCATGTCTTGCGCTGGCGAGGGACCGACGGCGCTGCCGCCTCCACCGTCGTGGCGCCGTTCCCGGCTGACACGACCTACTTTGCTCCGTCGGACGCGCCCTACATGTTCAACTCCCGGGTGGCCGACCTCGACGCGATGCTCGAGCAGCTGCGACGGGACGGCTGCACCGTCCTCGACGAGATCGAGGAGATGGAGTTCGGTCGCTTCGGCTGGGTCATCGACCCTGAGGGCAACAAGATCGAGCTCTGGGAGCCCACTCAGGCGTGTAGCCACGGGCCCGGCTGCCCCGTAGGACGGGCAGGACGGCGCCCCTTCGCCGGTCTCGCGATGGCCGGCGCCCACGACCGTTACAGGCTGGCCCGGATCACCTCGGCGACTTCCGGGTCGGTGAGCTCGATCGGGTTCGTCCGCATCGAGTTGCCGCGTGAGGCCGCGACCAGGCCGTCGACATCCGCCTCGCCGACGCCCCATGTCGCCAGCCCGGGGATCGATAGCTCGCGCCGCCAGTCGTCGAGCGTGGTGAGGAGGCCCACCCGGGCCTCGGGCCCCTCGGCCGCCTCGGGCATGCCGGCGAGGATCCGCCCGGCCATCGCGTAGCGGGCCAGCACCGGGTTGTCCGGCGAGCGGGCCTCCAGCGCCAGGAGGTTGGCGCGCGTCCCGGCTACGAGCATCGCCCCGCAGGCCGCGCCGTGCGGGATCGGAAACGCTCCCCCGAGCGCGGCAGCGAGCCCGTGGACGACACCGAGGCCGTTGTTCGCCAGGCAGATCCCGGACAGCAGCGCGGCGAGCGCCATCGCGGTGCGCGACGCTTCGCTGGTCTCCGGCGCAGCGTCGGTCGCGGCGGCCCGGAACCAGGGCGTCAGCCCCTCCCGAGCCGCCTCCAGCCCACCCAGAGCGAGCGCATCGGTCAGCGGACCGTGCCGCAGCGAGACATGCGACTCGAGCAACTGGGTCAGGGCGTCCATGCCGTTGGCCGCGACGACTGCAGCCGGCGTGCCGACGAGCAGGTCGGGGTCGACGATCGCCTCGACCGCGACGAGCCGGTCATCGCGGAACGACCGTTTGAAGCCGCTCCTCCCGACTTCGCTGAGGACCGCGTTCTTCGTCGCCTCGCTGCCGGTTCCGGCCGTGGTCGGCACGGCGATGAACGGCACGGGTGGCCCGGGGTAGGGGAGCTCCGGCCCGACGCCCTCGAGGTGGTCGCGGACCGAGGTGCCGGTGCGCAGCAGGCCGGCGATCGCCTTTGCCGCGTCGAGGGCGCTGCCACCGCCGATGCCGACGACGACGTCGATGGTCCGGTCACGGTGGGCCGCGACCGCGTCGTCGACGAACGCGGGCGTCGGCTCGCCCGACACGGTCAACGCCGGCGCCTCGATGTCCCGCTCCCCGAGTGCGTCGCGCAGCCAGGCCCATCGCGGCGTCGCGCGGAAGGCGCGAGCGCCCGTTACCAGGAGCACCGTCCGACCGTGCCGGGCGATCGCGTCCGGCAGGACCTCGATCCGTCCTGCGCCGAACTCGATCCGCGGCAGCCTTGCGACCGTGAACGATGAGGTCACGAGACGATGGTGATGGACGCCCGCAGATCGGGGCCCAGAGGCGTCCGGCTCGTGGCGGTCACGGCTCGGGCGGTGTCTCAGGGTAGAGCCCGTCCCAGCGGACGCCGGTCCGAGGCTCTGCCATCCACTCCGCCACGAGATCACGGAACTCGAGGTAGTGCGACGTCTCCTTGTGGGCGGCCGCGGCCGCCTCGTCAACGTAGGCTTCGTAGAGCAGGTAGCGGGTCGGGTCCTCCGGTGACTGGAGGACGTCGAAGCGGATACAGCCCGGCTCGCGGATCGACGCCTCGTGATTGGCCCGGATGGCATCGAGGAAGTCGCCCACTCGCTCGGGCACGACATGGACGGAGACGAGAGTCACGAACATCGAGGCGACCTCCGGGTACGGGTCATGCGGCGAGTCGGCTTGCCAGGGCCGCGATGCCGGCCGGACCGACGCCGCAACAGCCGCCGACCCAGGTGACGCCATGGGCCGTCCAGCCGGCCGCCACCGCCGGGTCGAACGTCTCGCCGTCGGGGGCGAGCCACTGACGGCTCGCGCCGTCCCAGCCTCGCCCGACGTTCGGGTAGGCGATGAGCGGCCAGCGGGTGGCGGCATGCGCGGTGGCGAGGAGCGTCGGCATGTCGCGCGGCGCGGTGCAATTGATGCCGATGGCGACGACCGCCGGGTGCTCGGCGGCCCGGATGGCCTCGCCGATCGGCTCGCCCCGCGCGGTGCGCTCGCCGTCCTGGCATTGGAACGAGATCCAGGCGGGCGGGTCGCCCAGCTCGTCGATGAGCCGCACGACAGCGGCGGCCTCGGCCGCGCTCGGCAACGTCTCGAAGGCGAGCAGGTCGGCGCCGGCCTCGAGCAGGGCCTCCGCTCGCGGACGATGGAAGTCGGCGAGCGCTCGTTCGTCGAGGTCGTAGGCGCCCGTGTACTCGGAACCGTCGGCGAGCATGGCACCGTACGGTCCGGCCGAACCGGCGACGAGGCGCGGCCGGACGTCCCCCGTCGAGGCCGCCTTCGCCACCGCCCGATCTCGCGCTCGCCGGGCCAGCTCGACGCTCAGCCGGATGAGCGCCAGCCCGTCGCTCCGGTCGATTCCGACCCGTGCGAAACCCTCGATCGACGCCTGATAGCTGGCGGTGGTGGCGACCCTCGCACCGGCGCCGAAGTACGCGGCGTGGACCGCCTCGATGGCCGCCGGGTCGTCACGCAGGACGCGCGCGGACCACAGGTCGTCGGAAAGGTCGTGCCCGCGCGCTTCGAGCTCGGTCGCGAGGCCGCCGTCGAGCACGACGATCTCGTCCGACCTGACGGGGATCGCCACGATCGTCAGGCCGAGCGGACGAAGTCTGCCGGGGCCCGCTTGATGAACCGGCCATGGCTCTTGGAGCCGACGAACTCGTCGCCCTCTATGACGACCGTCCCGCGGCTCATCACCACGTCTGCAGCGCCCTGGATCTGACGTCCCTCGAAGAGCGAGTAGTCGACGTCCATGTGGTGCGTCGCGGCGCTGATCGTCCACTTCCGGTCCGGGTCGTAGAGGACGATGTCGGCATCGGAGCCGACCGCGATGGCGCCCTTCTTGGGATACATGCCGAACAGCTTCGCCGGCGCCGTGGAGACGATCTCGACCCAGCGCTCGCGGCTGAAGCGGCCGCCCACGACTCCCCCGTCATGGAGCAGATTCACCCGGTCCTCGACGGCCGGCAGGCCGTTGGGGATCTTGCGGAAGTCGCCGCGCCCGAGCTCCTTCTGGCCGTGGAAGTCGAAGGGGCAGTGGTCGGTGGCGACGAGCTGGAGGTCGTCCTTGATGAGGCCGGTCCAGAGGTCCTCCTGGTGGTCGGCCGGACGGAGCGGCGGCGAGCAGACGAACTTGGCGCCCTCGAAGCCGTTGCCCATGTCGTCGAGGGAGAGGAACAGGTACTGGGGACAGGTCTCGGCGAAGGCCTTGCTGCCCCGGTCGCGAGCCGCCTTGACCTGCTCGAGCGCGTCGCGTGAGGAGAGGTGGACGATGTAGACCGGCACGCCGGCCGCCTCGGCCAGGCGGATGACGCGGTTGGTCGCCTCGCCCTCGAACACCGGGTAGCGCACGACGCCGTGGTAGTACGGATCGGTCTTGCCCGCCTCTGCGTACTGGTTCGCCACGATGTCGATGGCCAGCCCGTTCTCGGCGTGCATCATGATCACCCCGCCGTTCTTCTCGGTCTGCTGCATCGCCCGGAAGATCGCTCCGTCGTCGCTCAGGAAGACGCCCGGGTAGGCGGTGAACAGCTTGAAGTCGGGCACGCCCTCGGCGACGAGCTGGTCCATCTCGGCGAGCGACGCGTCGTTCACGTCGCTGACGATCATGTGGAAGCCGTAGTCGATGACGGTGTTGCCCTCGGCCTTGGCCATCCACGTGTCGAGCCCGGCGCGCAGCGTCCCGCCCTTCGGCTGGACGGCGAAGTCGACGATCGTCGTCGTACCACCGAACGCCGCGGCCCGCGATCCGCTCTCGAAGGTGTCCTTGGCGAAGGTGCCGCCGAAGGGCAGCTCCATGTGGGTGTGGACGTCGATCGCGCCGGGCATCACGTACCGGCCGGTCGCGTCGATCGTCTTGTCGGCGGTCACGCCGGTCGCGGCGAGGTCCCGCCCGATGAGCGCGATGGTCTCCCCGTCGACGAGGACGTCAGCCGGGTAGGATCCATCGGCGGTGACGATCGTGCCGTTGCTGATCAGCGTGCGCATCGATATCCCTCCTCGAGGGCGACGGGGCCAAGTGCCGGTTCTGGCGAGAGCTTCATTGTGGCAAATCGAGGGCTCGCGGCGAAGGCCGCCGGGTCAGATCGATCCGGAAGCGCCGGCCGAGGCCCGTCGGCGATCGATGACCGCCGCCATCGCCGCGAGGGTGGCTTCCGGCAGATCTGGCGGGCGGTGCGACGCGATCAGCTCGACGGCGCGGTCACGGGCCCGCTCGCGCATCGAGCGGCTGCCCTGCTCCTCCCACGACCGCCGCGACTCCCAGCTCGTCAGGGTCGGCATCCAGAGCTCGCGCTGGTGGCGGGCGGTGTGGCGGGTGGCGAGGAAGTGGCCGCCGATGCCGACGTCGCGGATGACGTCGAGGGCGAGGCTCTCGTCGTCGGTGGGCACGCCGCGGAGCATCCCGCGGGCGACCTCGATGACCTCGTCGGCCATGACGACCTGGATCGCCGAGGTCGTGAGGCCCATCTCGAGCGAGCCGACGTCGAAGGAGAGGTCCACGCCCTCGAGCACGTCCTGGACGATCGCGACGCCGGCCTCCCGGGCGCCCTGCTCGTCGGCGATCTTCGAGTCGGCCGAGCCACCCGAGCCGACCTGCGGCAGCCCCCAGTAGCGGGCCATCTCCACACCCGCCAGGTAGACCAGCAGGCCGGGCGCCCCGCCGCCGGTCACGTCGCCGGTCCGCATGTCCATCGCCATCGGCATCGAGCCCGCGACGTATGGCGTGCCGGGCCGTCGGAGCTGGGCCATCACCAGGCCGGCGAGCGTCTCGGCGGCGCAGAGGACGGCCGTCCCGGCGATGGTCACCGGTCCGGTCGCGCCCAGCGTCGGCGCCGCCTGACAGACGACGGGCAGCCCCCAATCGGCGGTCAGCAGGAGCTTGTCGAGCGTCTCACTGTTGAACATCAGCGGCGTCACGGAGTTGAGGTAGGGCACCAGGAACGGGCGCTCGCGGAGCGCCTCGCGACCGCCCGCCACGATCGCCGCCATCTCGAAGATATCGGCCAGCGCCGTCGCATCCTCGACGAGCGGCATGATCGGCTTCGTCGTCCCGGTCACGAGGGCCATGAACTCGCGCTGATTGACGATCGCCTGGGGCAGGGCCGGACCGGCCCGCACGACGCCAGGCGAGGCGATGAAGTCGAGGTTCGGCAGGGCGTCGGTGAGGCGGGCCAGGGCCGCAAAGTCCTCGAGCGTGAAGTCGTCCACCTTGCCGGTGGCCGGATCCTCGTAGGCGAGCGCGGTCACGCCCGTCCCGAAATAGGCCCGGCCTTCGCCCAGGAAGGCGCGCGGGGAGCCGTCCCGACCGTGCAGCGCGAACGTTCGCGGCGCCGAGGCAAGCGCGTTCTCGACCAGGGAGGCGGGGATCCGGACGACCTCCTCGCCGTGGAGCGTCGCGCCTCCGTCGAGCAGGAGCGTCCGCGCCTCGCGGGTGGTGATGCGGACCCCGGGATCTGCGAGGAGGCCCGCCGCCGCTTCGTGGATCCGTTGCCGCTGGAGGTCCGAGAGCACGCGGAACGACGGAGCGTCCGCGTCGTGGATGCTGGGCGGCCGATCGATCGCGCTCACGCCTGCCTCCGGTCGGGGATCACAGGATAGGCCGTGCGCGGGCGGTGCCCGATGCCTGGTGCGCAGCGTGGGCGGTCGAACCAGCGATCCGCCGGCCGCGATCAGGCGCCGGCCGGGATCAGCCGACGGCCAGGGTCGCGAGGAGGCCGACCTTGACGGCCCAGGCGAACGCGGTCGCGCCGCATGCAGCGAGGGCGGTCAGGAAGGCGATACCCGAGACGATCCGTCGCCGCATCCGGGTGCGCCTGACCCCGGTGCCGTCCAGGTCCCAGAAGGGATCGTGCCCGTCCTGCCGCTGGTCGGGTGCCGAAGCCACGGTCGCACCTCCTCTCGCCGCTCGGTCGTCCAGTGTCCTCCCGACGAGGGTCCCGTCGTCGAGGGGCGAGACCGGCCCACGTCCTGCACCGGACCGCACCGAAGCGCCCCGCAGCGACCGGGGGGAGCGACCAAATCGGTGCGCGAGCGCACCGGACGCGCTCAGCGGGCGGCCGCGAGCTCCCGCAGCTCGGGCACGATCTCCCGACCGTAGACCTCGAGCTGAGCCTCCTCGTCGCCGTTCATCAGGTAGATGTTGAACTGGTCGACCCCGGCGGCCGCCAGCTCGTGCAGCTTGGCGACGTGGTCGGCCGGCTCGCCGAGCACGCAGAAGCGATCGGTCACCTCGTCGCCCACGAAGGCGGCATTGGACGAGCCGACCTCGGCGTGGTGGAGGTAGTCGTAGCCCTCGCGCTCGCGGACGTACCCGGTCAGCGACTCGGGCAGCTCCTCGCGCGGGTACTTGTTGACAAGCTCCACGACGTGATTGCTCACCAGCGCCGGGAACCAGCGGGTCCGCTCGCGTCCGAGCTCGAGCGGGCCGACATGGGCCGGCGCCGCCGCCTGGACCCGGATCGTCGCCGGGTCGCGCCCGGCGCTGGCCGCCGCCGCGCGTACCTGCGACACGAACCAGCGGATGAGGTCGGGATCGGCGAGCTGGAGGATCACGCCGTCGGCGACCCGGCCGGTCATCGCCAGCGCCAGCGGCCCGTACCCGGCCACCCAGACGGGCAACGTCCAGCGACCGGTCCAGGGCAGCCGAAGCTCGGTGCCCTCGTAGTGGGCGGTCCGTCCCTCGACCAGGTCCTTGATGACCTGGATCGCCTCTTCCGTCTGGGCCATCGTGATCGGAATCTTGCCGAGGACCCGGCGGGCCGAATCGCCGCGCCCGATCCCCAGGTCCATCCGGCCGCCGCTGATCTCGTCGAGGGTTGCGAGGGCCGAGGCGGTCACGTCGGCTCGCGGGTCCCTGGGTTGGTCACGCAGGTGCCCAGACGCATCCGCTCGGTCTCGCGGGCCATGAGCGTCAGCAGCGGGTATGGATCGCGCCACAGCACGTGCGAGTCGAACAACCAGCCGTAGCCGAACCCGGCGGCCTCGGCCTGGCGCGTCAATGCCAGGGTCCGCTCGATCGAGTGGTCCGGCTTGAGGGTGAATCCGAACTGCATCGGGGACGCTCCTCCAGGCCCGGGTCGGCCGCTAGGGCCGGACCAGGTCGTCGTACTGGTCGGGGCGACGGTCCCGGTAGAACTGCCAGGTCTGGCGAACCTGGGTCACCAGATCGAGGTCCATGTCGCGGACGATCAGCTCCTCGTCGTACGGGCTGCCGACCGAGCCGATGAACTGGCCGCGAGGGTCGCAGAAGTAGCTCTGGCCGTAGAAGTCGTCGTCGCCGATCTCGGCCTCGATGCCGACCCGGTTGATCGTGCCCACGAAGTAGCCGTTGGCCACCGCGTGGCTGACCTGCTCGATGCGCCAGAGGTACTCCGACAGGCCGCGCGAGGTGGCACTCGGGATGAACACCATCTCCGCGCCGTTGAGGCCGAGCGCCCGCGCCCCCTCGGGGAAGTGGCGGTCGTAGCAGATGTACACGCCGATCTTGCCGACAGCCGTCTCGAACACCGGGTACCCGAGATTGCCGGGCCGGAAGTAGAACTTCTCCCAGAAGCCCTTGACGTGCGGGATGTGGGTCTTGCGGTACTTGCCCAGGTACGAGCCGTCGGCATCGATGACGGCGGCCGTGTTGTAGTAGATGCCCGACGCCTGGGCATCCTCCTCGTACATCGGCACGACGAGGACCATGCCCGTCTGCCTCGCGAGGTCCTGCATCCGCCTTGTCGTCGGACCGTCGGGGATCAGCTCGGTGTAGGCGTACTACTGGGCGTCCTGCACCTGGCAGAAGTAGGGCCCGTAGAAGAGCTCCTGGAAGAGCATCACCTGGGTGCCCTGCTTCGCCGCCTCGTGGGCGGCCGCCTCGTGCTTCTGGATCATCGACTCCTTGTCGCCGGTCCAGGTGGCTTGGAGAAGGGCGCCTCTGACGATACGCGGCATGTCGGTGTCACCTCGCTCGGTCTTCGGAGGAGGGGAGGGTACACCGGCGCGCGGCGAACCGGTAGGTATGGGGTCCTGGGGCACGGTCATGCCGGCCGCACGGGGACGGCGACATCGCGGCTCGAGGCGCCCCGGAGGTATGTCGTCCTGGGGATCAGCCGGACGGGCTGGGGCTCGGCGATGGGGCTGCGCTCGGCGATGCCGACGGCGCGATCGACGGGCTCGGCGAGGGCGCGGTCGACGGGCTCGGCGAGGGCGCGACGGTCGGCGCGGGGGTGGGAACCGTCTGCGCGAGGCCCGTGTGCAGGTAGGCAGTGAAGCGGGCGCGCAGCGCAGACACCCGATGGATGCGAACGCCACCCCGCAGCGTGCTGATGGCCTTGCCGCCGCCGATGTAGATGCCGACGTGCGTCCCGCGACCCCAGATCACGAGGTCCCCCACCTGCGGGTTCGTGCGGCTGGCGAGGCCACGGCGCTTGAAGTACCGGTAGAGCGCACGCGCCGAGCGGTACCGCCCCTTGCCGATCGCCCGGGCCTGGCCGGCCTGCCTGTAGGCGTAGATCACGAGACCGGAGCAGTCGAAGGCGCGGGGCCCCTTCGCTCCGTAGCGCCACGGGTCGCCGAGCTGGGCCCTGGCGATCTTGACCACGCGCGCCGCGGCGCTGCCAGGCGCAGCGGCGTCGGTGGGTGCGGTCGGTGCCGCGGCGAAGAGGATCGCCGCTCCGAGTGCGGCGGAGACGAGCGCTCGTGCGCCCAGGTTCGTGCTGCGCAAGACGGCTCCTTAATGCCGGCTCGTCGCGCTGGCGCGACGACAGGGGGAGACGCTCCGGGCACGACGGCATCCGGTGGGGCGTGTGGGGATCGAGCCACCGGGACGGGCGACACGACGGGCGCGCCGCGGAGCGGGCGCCCGGACGACTCGAGGAGCCGTGCAAGGAGCGGCCTGTTGAGTTTTCGAGTCCCGTGCGCCTACCGAGTGCGGCTGGAGTCTACCCGGACTCGTGCAGATACGCAGGCGAACGACCTCGCGAGCTCACCTCGTCCGCGCCGTCCACCCCGCGTGCGCAGTCCCGCGTGTGCTGTAATGACCCCTCACCGACTCGCGGCCGGGCGCAGGGTCCCGGGCGTCGCCCAGCACGAGGAAACCACGACATGGGCATCACCGCCGCACCGATCATGAGCAGCGAGGAGATGGTCCGCCTGTCGCGGGCCCATACGCTGTTCTCCTGGTCCGTCCAGGGAGCATTGGACCCGATCGCGATCGATCACGCCGAGGGCGTCTACCTCTACACCCCCGAAGGCGAGCGGATCCTCGACTTCAACAGCCAGCTGATGTCGGTGAACGTCGGACACGGCGACCGGCGGGTCGTCGACGCGATCGCCGAACAGGCTCGCAAGCTGTCGTTCGTCCACCCCGCCTTCGTGACCGAGCCGCGCGCCCGCCTCGGGGCCAAGCTGGCCGAGATCCTGCCGGGTGACCTGGACAAGGTGTTCTTCACCCTCGGCGGTGCCGAAGCCATCGAGAACGCCATCAAGCTCGCCCGCCTTCACACCGGTCGCTACAAGGTGCTGGCGCGGTATCGCGCCTACCACGGGGCGACGTACGGGGCGATGACGCTGACGGGCGATCCGCGACGCTGGCCGAACGAACCCGGCCTCGTCGGGGTCGTCCGCTATCCGGACACCCACCGCTGGGGCGAGGCCGAGCCGCGGCCTGTCGGGGAGAGCCTCCAGGGCCTCGAGGACGTCATCCGCTACGAGGGGCCGCACACGATCGCCGCCGTGTTCCTCGAGACGATCGTCGGCACGAACGGCATCCTGATCCCGCCGGACGGCTATCTCCAGGGCGTCCGCGAGCTGTGCGACCGACACGGCATCCTGATGGTCGCCGACGAGGTGATGGCCGGATTCGGCCGCACCGGGCGCTGGTTCGCCGTCGACCACTGGGACGTGGTGCCCGACCTGATGACGATGGCCAAGGGCCTGACGAGCTCGTACCTGCCGCTCGGCGCCGTGGCGATGCGACATCCGATCGCCGAGGCCTTCGAGACGAAGATGTATGCCGGCGGGCTGACCTACAGCAGCCATCCGGTGAGCCTCGCTGCCGCCCTGGCCACGATCCAGGTCTACGAGGAGGACGACCTCATCGGCAACGCCGCCCGGCTCGGGCCGGTGATGCGTGCCCATCACGAACGCCTGGCGGCGAGGCATCCCTCGGTCGGGGCGCACCGGAACCTCGGCTTGTTCGGCATCCTGGACCTCGTCCGGAGCCGTGATCCGTGGACGCCGATGACCCCGTTCAACGGCACGAGCGACGAGATGAAGGCGATCGGCGGCCATCTCCGCAAGAACGGCGTCTACACCCTGATCGCCAACAACTCGATCCACACGAACCCGCCGCTCTGCATCAGCGAGGAGCAGCTGGCCGAGGGCTTCGAGGTGATCGACGCGGCCCTGGACATCGCCGACCGGGCAGTGGCCGGCTAGGTGACTGCCGAGCGGGACGACCCCGGCCTCGAACCGCTGGCGGGGATCGACGACATCCCCGGGGACGCCGTGCCGGATCCGGAGCTGTCGCGGGCGGAGGTCGAGCTCGAGCAAGACCTCGAGGCGTATCAGCCGCCCACGCCCCGACCCTCAGCCCGGGCCCGTCGGGCCTGGGTCCGCCCGCTCGTCGGTTTCGTCGCGATCGTCGCCGCCATCGTCGTCATCTGGGAGGGCGCCAAGTGGATCGCGGGAGATCCCTGGGACGTGACCGCGATGCTGGGCATCCCGGTCGCGATCAGCCACGACCCGCCCTTCCGCTGGACGCCCGTCAACAACATCAACCTGCCGCACACCTGGACGATCGTCGAGTCGTTCTTCGAAACCGACGCCAACGGCGAGACCCTCCTCCAGGGCCTCGTCGGCGCCGCGCTGTTCACCTTCCGTGGCGCAGCGCTCGGGTTCTTCCTGGGCGCCTCGGTCGGCCTCCTGCTGGCGATCGTCCTGGTCCACATTCGCTTCCTCGAGCGTGCCCTGCTGCCACTCCTGGTCGCGAGCCAGACCGTGCCGATCATCGCCATCGCGCCCGTCATCGTCGTCGGGCTCAAGGCAGGCTGGCTGTCGATCGCCATCGTGGCCAGCTACCTCACGTTCTTCCCGGTGACCATCGCCGCGATCCGCGGCATGCGATCGGCGGATCCCCGGGCGTTCGAGCTCCTGCGCTCGTACGCCGCCCGGGACCGCACGGTGCTCTGGCGGCTGCGCCTCCCGGCCTCGGCGCCCTACCTGTTCACGGCGTTCAAGATCGGCGCGACCGCGTGCGTCGTCGGCGCGATCGTCGGTGAGCTTCCGTCGGGCATCCGGGACGGGCTCGGCGGGGCGCTCCTGACCTCGATGCAGTACTACTCGATCCAGCCGGAGCGGCTCTGGGCAGCGATCGCGGCATCGGCCGTGCTCGGCATCGGCTGCTTCATGCTCGTCGTGCTCGCCGAGCGCTGGACGCTCCGCAACTATCCCCCGACCGAACCCGGAGCCAGCGCATGAACGAGACCTCGCGCTCGGGCAGCGGCCCGACGGATCCCCCAGCCCCGCCACCGGCCGACGTCGTCGTCGAGCTGACCGGCGTGTCGAAGGTGTTCGGCGCGAGCAGCGGCCGATCGACCGGCGGCGTGGTCGAGGCGCTGAGCGACATCGACCTTTCCATCCGCCGCGGTGAGTTCGTCTCCCTGATCGGCCCGTCCGGCTGCGGCAAGTCGACCCTGCTGCGAATCGTCGGCGACCTGACGCCCGCCACCGCCGGGACGGTCACGGTCAACGGCAAGCCGGCGGCCCGGGCCCGGCTCGACCGCGACTACGGGATGGTCTTCCAGGCCCCGGTGCTGTTCGACTGGCGAACCGTCCAGAAGAACGTCGAGCTGCCGCTCGAGATCATCGGCCGCTCGAAGGCGGAGCGCGAGGCGAAGGCCCGCGAGATGCTCAGCCTGGTCGAGCTCTCGGAGTTCACCGCCCATCAGCCCTGGCAGCTTTCGGGCGGCATGCAGCAGCGCGTGGCGATCGCCCGGGCGCTGGCGCTCGATCCGTCGATCCTGCTCATGGACGAGCCCTTTGGCGCGCTCGACGAGATGACGCGCGAGCGGATGAATCTCGAGCTGCTGCGCATCTGGGACCGGACCGGGACCACCGTCGTCTTCGTCACCCACTCGATCCCCGAGGCCGTGTTCCTCTCGACTCGCGTCGCCGTGATGTCGGCCCGACCCGGCCGCATCACGAGGGTCGTGCCCATCGACCTGCCGCGCGAGCGGACGGTCGACACGCGCGAGCTCGAGCGCTACTTCGAGCTCGTGACCGAGGTCCGCGAGGGCCTGCGCGAAGGCGAGGGCGAGGTCGGGACTGGTGCCACCCCCTCCGCCCGGGTCCGGGCCGAGGGACTGTCGGCGTGACGAGCGGCGCGGTCGTCGGGCCGGTCGCGCCGAAACGCGGCTGGAGCCTCGGCGCCCAGGCGCGCGAGTGGGGGCCGGCGATCGCCGTCTTCCTCGGCGCCCTGATGGCCTGGGAGCTGCTCGTGCGTGTGCTGGGGCTGAAGCAGTTCATCCTGCCCAGCCCGCTCGCCATCGCGAGTGCGGTGGTCGCCTATTTCCCGGAGCTCTTCTCGGCCACGACGTACACCCTCGTGGAGATCCTGCTCGGTCTCGCGATCGGCGTGATCGCCGGACTCGTGGCCGGGGTCGTGACCGCTCGCTTCGGTGCCTTCCGCGAGTCGATCCTCCCCTTCGCGATCGCGGCCAACTCGATCCCGATCATCGCCTTCGCGCCGATCTTCAACAACTGGTTCGGCATCGACAAGCAGCTCTCGAAGGCGATGATCGCGGCGGTCATCTGCTTCTTCCCGGTCATGATCAACACGGTCCGCGGCCTCACCAGCGCCTCCCCGGCGGCCCTGGAGCTGATGCGCTCCTACGCCGCCACCGACCGGGATGTGCTGCGCAAGGTCAGGATCCCGACGGCCATGCCGTTCATCTTCACGGCCCTGCGCGTCGCGACGACGCTGGCGACGGTGGGCGCGATCATCGGCGAGTACTTCGGGGCGCCCAAGGTCAGCCTCGGCCAGTACATCGTGACCTACTCCTCGTACCTGAACTTCGAGCGATCCTGGTCGGCGATCGTGTTCGCCTGCGCTCTCGGCATCGGCCTCTACATCACGGTCGTGCTGCTCGAGCGTGCGGTCGCGCCCTGGACGAGCGATCGCAACGCAGGGGCTGGTTGACTGGGTGGTGGCCCGCTAGACTGCACCGATCCGTCGACGATCCCGCCCGGGAGCGCGGTCGGTCGCACGAGCGATGGGGCGGCCCGCAGATGCGAGGCCGCGGAGGAGGACGGGGCTCGATCGGGCTCCCGTGAAGGAGAGGTGCGATGCGCTTGTCACGCAAGCTGATGGTCCTCGCAGCCGCGATCATGGTCGTCGCCGCCGCCTGCTCATCGGGAGGATCGAGCCCAGACGCGCTCACCCCCATCAAGCTGCAGCTCCAGTGGTTCCCGCAGGCCCAGTTCGCCGGCTATTACGCCGCCGTCGACCAGGGCTTCTACAAGGACGAGGGTCTCGACGTGACGATCCTGCCCGGCGGGGTCGACATCGTCCCGGCGACGGTCGTCGCCGGCGGCAATGCCGAGTTCGGCATCAGCTGGGTGCCCAAGATGCTCGCTTCGCGCGAATCGGGCGCCGACGTCCAGGTCATCGGCCAGGTGTTCCAGCGCTCCGGGACCCAGCAGGTGTCCTGGAAGGACTCGGGCATCACGACACCCGATGACTGGCGCGGCAAGAAGGTCGGTACGTGGGGCTTCGGCAACGAGGCCGAGCTCTACGCCGCGATGCGCAAGGTCGGCATCGATCCGGGCAGCGCCAGCGACGTGACGATCGTGCCGCAGGACTTCACGATGACGGCCTTCCTCAACGGCGAGATCGACGCTGCGCAAGCCATGAACTACAACGAGTACGCCCAGGTGCTCGAGGCGAAGAACCCCGAAACGGGTGAGCTCTATCAGCCCGAGGACATGGACGTCATCACGATGGAGTCGGCCGGCACGGCGATGCTCCAGGATGCGATCTTCGCGTCGCAGGCCTGGCTTGCGAAAGATGGCAACGAGGACGTCGCGGTGAAGTTCCTGCGGGCTTCGTTCAAAGGATGGCAGTACTGCCGCGACAATGCTGCCTCCTGCGTTGACATCGTGCTGAAGTCGGACGCCAAGCTACCCAAGGGCCACCAGACCTGGCAGCTCAACGAGATCAACGCCCTGATCTGGCCGTCACCGGACGGCATCGGGATCATGGATCAGGCGGCTTACGACCAGACCGTCCAGATCGCGATCGATGGCCAGATCCTGACGGCGGAGCCGACCGATGGCTTCCGCAACGACCTGGCGGAGAAGGCCCTGGCGGACCTTGACGGCGACACAAAGGGCGCGTCCTGGCAGAAGGCCACCGTCACCCTCACGGAGGGCGGCCAGTAGGGAGCTGAGCCGCAGACAACGAGAGGAGGCCGGCCCGCGAGGGCCGGCCTCCTCTCGTTTCGTGGGGTCGCGCCGGGGCTCGACCCCGCACGAGGGCCGCTACCGGTCGGCGGCGCGCTCACCCAACGTCTGCGGCGACAGGTACTGGTCGGCGGGGACGGCGCCGGCGTACGTCGGCGACTTGGGTAGCATGCCGGCCTGCGCGGCGACCAGCAGCCCGCCGAGAACGACGACCGTGGCGAGGACGATCGCCAGCGCGAGCTGCACGCCGCCCGACGATGCCTGCTGGATCGGTGTGCTTCCCGCGGTCATCGCCACCTCCTCGGGACGCGATCTCGGGCCGCTCAGCCCGAGCGGACGGTGACCAGAGCCTCCGGGCATCGCCATGGGGGCGGTAGGGCCATTGGAACGGTCGGGAGTGGGGCGCAGGTCGCGAACATCGCCGAGGCCGGCCCGACTCCCGGCGCTCAATCAGCCTGCGTGTACGGCAGCTGCGCCGGTGCAGCCGGGGTCGTCCCGATGCTCGGCAGGATGTCGGTGTGACCGGCTACCAGGAGACCTCCGAGGAGGATCGCTGCCCCGATCACACCAGCGACGATGAACTCGAGCCACCGCGGGAACGCCTGGCCAGGGTGTGTCTGCGGGTGGAGCGCCATGTCCCAACTCCCGGGTCGCGGCGGTCTTACGGTAGAACGCCACGACCCACTGTGCGACCGGTCGGTCTCGCCAGTGGCTTGGCACGACCCAGGCGGCCGTGGTTCGGGTCGCGCGTCTCCACCCCCGGTCCCCGCCCGAGTGTCACGACTCTCCTCGCATCGCCGCAAGTGCCGGGGGTCACGTTCGGTGGATGCGGCTCGCCGCGGCGGACCAGTCGCGCCGGGTCAGGCGGAGTGACCCGTCCCGAATTGGCGATCCCCGGCGTCACCCAGGCCGGGCAGGATGTAGCCGCGCTCGTTGAGCGCCCGGTCCAGGGCGGCGCAGTAGATCTCGACGTCCGGGTGCGCCTCGGTGACCGCGAGCACCCCCTCCGGCGCGGCGATCAGGTTGACGAGCTTGATCCGCACCGCACCCCACCGCTTGAGCACCTCGATGGCGGCCGTCGCCGAGCCGCCGGTGGCCAGCATCGGGTCGAGGATGAGGCACAGGTCGACCGTCGCGGAGTCGGGCAGCTTGTTGTAGTACTCGACCGGGCGCAGCGTCCGCTCGTCGCGGAACAGGCCGAGATGCCAGACCTGGGCAGTCGGCATCAGCTCCAGCATGGCGTCGACCATGCCGAGCCCTGCCCGCAGGATCGGCACCAGGCCGATGCGGTCGGCCAGCTCGTGCGCCTCGATGGTCTCGAGCGGCGTGCGCACGGTCAGAGGTCGCACCCGAGCATCGGCCAGGGCCTCGTAGCCGAGCAGCCACGAGAGCTCCCGGACGACCTCCCGGAACTTCTTCGGCTCGGTCAGCTCGTCGCGCAGGATGGCGAGCTTGTGGAGGGCGGCGGGGTGGTCCGACACATGGAGGCTGGCGGGCATGTCGAGGCTGGACACGGTGTCCTCCGGAGGCACGGCGGTGGGTGTTGTGGCGATGGGGGGTTCACCGCGATGCTAGCACCGGGCGGCGGTCGCGGCGCGGTCACCCCGGCAGCATTGGGGGCCGGACCGGGTCGTTGCCCGGACGCACCGTGCATTGACGCGGATCCGGGCCCGGCGTAGCGTCACGGCACGGCCGGGGGCGGATGGATCGGCCGGACGGGTGCCCACGGCCGGTGGTTCATCCACCCTGGCCGCATCCGCCCGGGGCGCGGTATCCTCGGCATCCGGTGTCTGGCCCGTCGAACCCTGGAGGAGCGCGCACCGTGCCCGTCGCCCGACCCTCGAGCGACCCATCGAAGCCTGCAGCAGGGCCCATGGGTCGGCCGCCAACGCGGTCGCGCCGGGCCCCGAAGCGAAGCGCGTCCAGATCAGCCGTCCGCGCCGCCGCACCGGTGCTGGTGCGGGTCCTCAGGAACGGGATCGAGGAGAGCGTCCACCGCGGCCACATCGTCGAGACCGATCCGGACGGCCGGATGCTCCATGTGCTGGGCGACCCGGATCACCTGGTCACGCTGCGCTCGACGGTCAAGCCGTTCGGACTGGTCGCGCTCATCGAAGCCGGTGGGGTTGAAGCCTTCGACCTGACGGCCGCCGAGCTGGCGATCATGGCCAGCTCCCACAGCGGCGAGGACCTGCATGTCCGAACGCTGCAGGCGCTCTATCGTCGAGCCCGGGTCAGCCAGGCCGTGCTTGCCTGCGGGGCCGAGGGGATGCCGCTCGATGGGCTGACCGCGGCCCGGCTCGCGCGAGACGGCGAGAAGGCCAGCCCGGTCCGCCATATGTGCTCAGGCCAGCACTCCGCCCTGCTCCTGCTGTGCCGACTGCGCGGCTGGGATCCGGCGGGCTACTGGCGCGACGAGCATCCGGTCCAGGTGGCCTCTCGCGACGCGGTCGCGCGGGCCTACGGCACGGTCCCCGAGCGCCTCCAGCTGGCCATCGACGGCTGCGGCATCGCGACCTACGCGTTTCCCCTGCGCGAGGTCGCCCGCGCGTACGCGATGCTGGCGGAGCCGGCCTCGTTGCCGGCGACCGATCCACGGCGTGCGCTCGGTCCGGCGCTGACGATGATCCGCGACGCGATGCTGGCCCATCCCGAGCTCGTCGGCGGCACGCGCGACCGGCTCGACACCTCGATCATGAAAGCGCTACCCGGCCGCGTCGTCGCCAAGGCCGGCATGGAGGCGCTCCGCGGGATGGCGATCCTGCGGGGTCCCCGCACCGGCGGCTACGATGGGCCATCCGGGCTCGCCGTCAAGATCGAAGATGGTGATGGACACGATCGCGGCACCTGGGCCGCGTCGGTCGAGGCGCTCCGCCAGGTGGGCGCCCTCGATGGCAGCTCGCTACGCCAGCTCGCGCGGTATCACCGCCCGGTGGAGACCGATCCGCACGGTCGGATCACGGCCGAATCGGTCGTCGACTTCGCACTGGCGCCCGTGGGCGAGCTGATCGGCTAGCCAGGCGAGCCGGGCAAGCCGGCATGGTCGACCCGGCATCGTCCCGACGCCGGCGACCGCCGAAGGAACGACGTGGCCATCGATCCCTACCGCACCCTCGGCCTCGCGCCCACTGCGTCCCTCGACCAGGTCAAGCGGGCGTATCGGCGGCTGGCCAAGCAGTATCACCCCGACGCGGCCGGTGGCGAGACGACCGTCCGGTTCCTGGCCGTGCAGGCGGCCTACGAGACGATCGTCGGCGGGGCGACGTCCCGGGGCCGCCCGGGGACCGGCGCCGATCCGGGCAAACCCTGGCAGGCCGATCCGGCCCGGGCCCGCGCGACTCGCGACGCCTACCGCACCCGCAACTCCGCATGGCGGTCGGCGGGCGCTTCGCCGGCGAACGGAGCCGGTCCCGGTCGTCCGAGCGCGGGTGCGTCGGCTGCCGGGCAGCGACCCTCGGGCGCCGGAACCTCGGGCGCCGGAACCTCGGGCGAGAAATCGGAGGCCCCGGACGCGGGGGGGCCGGGCACCGGCGCGGGATCCTCGAGCGCGGACGATCGAGCCGGCTCGGGACGCCGAGGGCGCCGCGGCCGTTCCGCCGACGGCGATCCGGCGGGTCGCTCGAGCCAGGCCGGGACCGGGGCCTCGGGGGCATCGAACGGCGGCTCGACCGGACGGCGACCCTCGACCAGGCGCAAGGCGACGCTCACCTCGACCTCCTACGACGAGGCCGTGCGGGACCCGTTCGAACCCGGCTGGGACGGCGGCAGCTGGTACGGCACCTCGAGCGGCACCTACTGGACGATCAATCCCAAGGAGTACGCGGACCCACGTAAGCACGGGCCCGAGTACCAGGCACGCGCGCGACGCGCCGGATCGGGTCGCGCCGGATCGGGTCGCGCCGGATCGGGTC
>Ga0210334_10028384_pt1 | contig 32549 bp, 35 predicted proteins | sample S306metaT_FD_164440 | JGI IMG/M metagenome (GOLD analysis project Ga0210334, IMG submission 164440) | Metatranscriptome of estuarine sediment microbial communities from the Columbia River estuary, Oregon, United States - S.306 (Metagenome... | ecosystem: Environmental > Aquatic > Marine >... | reverse complement strand
GCCCCGTCGTAGGCGAGCTTCACGTTGCACGAAATCTCCGCAAGCTGGAGCTTCACCAGCTGGGCGATGTCCTCGTCGTCCTCGATGACCAGCACCTGCCGGGACATGTTCCGCGCTCCCAGAGGAAGTACCGATCATGTTAGCGCAAATAGGCGGAAGCCGTTGCAGCGAGGGGCTCCCCGATCGGGCTCGATCGGTGGGGGACGCGCGGCCGGGGGCCGGCCCCTCGCCTCTCAACCAGAGCGCAGCGCGAGCGAGGCGCCGGCTATGGCCAGGGTTGCGAGCGTGACGGGAACCCCCACCCGGGCATGCCGGCGCCAGTCAATGCGCACGCCGCGGCGCTCGGCCGCGTCCACCACAATGATATTGGCGATGCTGCCGACGATGAGCAGGTTGCCGGCCAGGGTCGCGCCCAGGGCCAGCAGCGTTCCCGCCATGGGGTGGGTGGCGGCGGGCAGCAGCAGCATGACCGCCGGCACGTTGGAGACGATGTTGCTCAGCACCGCCTGGGAAACGAACAGGGTCGCCGGGTCCTCCAGGCGCAGCCCTGCGCCGGCCAGCGCCGCCATGGCCTCGGCGGCGAGGCCGGTCTTCTGGAAGGCGTGGTTGACGACGAAGAGGCCGATGAACAGCACCAGCAGCTCCCAGTCCACCAGGCCCAGCATCTTGCGCGAGTGCAGCTTGCGGGAAAGCATGAGGATGCCGGCGCCCGCCAGGGCCGCCAGCTCCCGGGGCCAGGGCGCGGCGAGGAACACCACCACCAGGACGCCCGCCACCGTGAGGCCCTTGGCCGTCTGCCAGGGGTCGAAGCGGGCGTAGCCCTCCTCCCGGCGCTCCGGCGGCATCTCGGCGTCCAGCAGTTCCCGCGGGCACTGCCACCGGCCCCGGGCGCTCCAGGCGATGATCCCCCAAGTCACCACCAGACCGAGCAGCACTGGCACCGCAGCTTCGGCCAGGTAGCCGCCGAAGGACATGGCGAGGGTTTCGCCGATGAGCATGTTCTGGGGGTTGCCGATGAGGGTGAGGGCGGAGCCCACGTTGGCGGCGCAGGCAAGTGCGAGCAGGTAGGGCACCGGGTCCAGGCGCCGCTTCAGGCAGGCATCCGCCAGCACGGGAGCCATGGCGAGGCAGATGATGTCGTCGCTGAACACTGCCGACAGCAGGGCGACCACGGCCACCAGCGCCGCGAGGAGCAGGGGCGGTGAGAACGGCAGGGCGGCCACGCGCCGGGTGACGAAGGTGTAGAAACCGCCGAGCCGGAGCTGGGCGGAAATGACCATGAACGAGAACAGCAGGATCAGGGTCGGCGCGTGGATGGCGCGTCCGGCTTCCTCCAGGCTCACGTCGCCGCTGGCCACCAGCACCATGGCTCCCAGCAGCGCCACCCCGGTCCGGTCCAGCTGGAAGAACGGCAGTCCGCCCAGGATCATGCCCAGGTAGACCAGGGCGAAAACGATGACGACGGTGGTGGTCACGGGGGAACGGCCGGAAGCGGCGGGCAGCGAAGTCTAGCCGTTCCTGCCTTCGCCCGCGAGGGCGCGCGGAATCAGAGGCCCGATGCCGGGCTGGTGAATTGGGCGTGCACCGCGTCGATCTCCTCCATCAGGGCGTCGTCGATGCCCGTCTCCGCGGCGCCCACGCACTCGGCCAGCTGGTCCAGGCTGGTGGCGCCGATGATGGTGGAGGCGGTAAACCAGCGGCTGCGGGCGAAGGCGATGGCGAGCTGGGCGGGCGTCATTCCGCGGCGGCGGGCGATGGCGGCGTACTTGGCTGCGGCGGCCACCACCGTCTCCCGGCGGTAGCGTTCGCCGAAAGCAGGGAACAGGGTGAGGCGGGCGTTGGCAGGCCGGATTCCCTCGTGGTATTTGCCGGTGAGCACGCCCATGGCCAGGGGACTGTAGGCAAGCAGGGGCACCCGCTCCCGGAAGCTGGCCTCGGCCAGGTCCCACTCGAAATTGCGGGTGAGCAGGTTGTAGCAGTTCTGGATGGAAACGGGCCCGGCGAGCCCGTTCTCCCGGGCCATGCGGCTGAACTCGCACACCCCCCAGGCGGTCTCGTTGGAGATACCCCAGTGGCGGATCTTCCCGGCCCGCACCAGCTCGTCCATGGCCTGGACCTGCTCCAGCATTGGAGTGGCTGCCCGCTCCCGGGAGGGATCGAAGCGCGCCCGGCCAAACAAGGGGACGTTCCGCTCCGGCCAGTGGATCTGGTAGAGGTCCAGGTAGTCGGTGCGCAGCCGCCGCAGGCTGCCGTCGCAGGCCTCGTGGATGTTGTCCCGGGTGAGCTCGGTGCGTCCCGCCCGGACCCAGTCCCGCCGCCCGGGGCCGGCCACCTTGCTGGCGACGATGACCCGCTCCCGGGGCCCTTGGGCGAGCCAGCTCCCCAAATACTCCTCGGTGCGCCCCTGGGTGGCGGGGCCCGGCGGCACCGGATACATCTCCGCGGTGTCGATAAAATTGATTCCGCTGGACAGGGCAAAGTCCAGTTGCGCGTGGGCGTCGGGCTCGGTGTTCTGCTCGCCCCAGGTCATGGTCCCGAGACAGAGCGCCGACACGCGCAGGCCGGTTTCGCCAAGAATGTTGTACTTCATGGGCTATCGCTCCGCGACAGGTTGGGAAGGATAAGAGCCTTCCCCGAGGTGGCGGAGGCCAAATGGCGCGCCAGGCGCTCGGGGGCCTCCTCCAGGGAAAGGCGCAGGGCAACGGTGCTGGACAGGATGCCCCTCGCCACCAGTTGCTGCACCCTCTGGGTCACGGCGATCCGCCCCAGGAGGCCCTTGCGGACCATCCAGTCAGAGAGCCAGAAGCCCTCCACGCGCTTTCCGGCGAAGATGAAATCGGCGGGATCGAAGCCGCCGCAGGGCTGCTCGGAAAGGGCGCCATAGACCACCAGCGTGGAATGCTTCGGCATGGCCGCCAGCACGGGACCCGATCCCGGCCCGGCGATGGGATCGAAGGCAACCGTGGCGCCAAGGCTGTCGCACAGCTGGCTGAGCCGCTCCTTGAAGTCCGCAGCGGATGAATCGAGGACATGCTCCGCGCCCAGCTCCCGCAGCAGCGCAAGCTGCCCGGAGCGGCGCACCACGTGGATCATGGGGTACCCCTCCGGGCACGCCAGCCGAACCAGCATCCGCCCCACCTGACTCGCCGCGGCGAGGTTCACCGCCGCACGATGCTTCCCGGCCCGGGCCAGGTCGAACAGCGCGTAGGCCGTGGTGGGATTGATGATGAGCATGGCGCCCTGCTCGTCGTCCACGTCCCGGGACAGGGGAATGCACATGGCCGCGGGCGCCAGAAAATACTCCGCCCAGGTGCCATCGCCCTCCGACTGGCTGGCGCAGGCGACGCGCCTGCCCAGCAGCCAGCGCGGGAGAATCCCGGTTCCGGCCTCCACCACGGTTCCGGACCCCTCCCAGCCTGGCGCCGCAGGCAGTCTCTTGCTGGCGCCGTAGAGTCCCTGGAGCAGGAATACGTCCGAGGGGTTGCAGGGAGCGACGGCGATTCGCACCAGGACCTGGCCGGGGCCGGGCGCGGGCACGGGCCGGGTCTCCAGGGCAAGACTGCGCAAAGCGGTTTCCCCGCCGGCGTGGTGCCGATTCAGCACCAGGGCGCGCATCTCCGCGGGTCGCGGTGCCGGCATTCCGGGCTTCAGGGCTGAGCCAGCCAGCGGGCGCGCACCATCTCCCGGTGCCGCGCGAACCAGAGCAGCGCGATCATGGGCCAGGCCGAGTCGGCGCGCCCCTGCTCCACAAGGGCGATGGCCTCGTCGCTCGGCAGGCACACCACCCGGATGTCTTCCCCTTCATGGGCAAGGCCGTGAATGCCGCCGGCCCGGGATGCGTCCACGCGGCCAAGGTAAAGCCAGGTGCGCTGGGAGGTCTTGGCGGGACTCACATAAAAGGTGGATATGGGCAGCAGGTCGCTGAGCGCGCATCCGGCTTCCTCCATGGCTTCCCTCCGGGCCACGGCGTCCGGGGTTTCGCCCTCCTCGATCAGGCCGGCGACAATTTCCAGCAGCCAGGGACCCCGGGGATCGTCCCGGGCGCCCACCCGGAACTGTTCGATCATCACCACCTCGTCGCGGCGGGGGTCGTAGAGCAGCACCGCCGAGACATCCCCCTTCTCAATAACCTCCCGGGTAATGGGCGGGCTCATGCCCCCCGCGAACAGGGGGTGGCGCAGGCGCAGGCGCTCGAGGCGATAGAATCCCTCGTAACAGACCTCGCGCTCGAGCATTTCGACTTGTTTCGGATTCACCGGATGGTCCTCCTTGGCCCGCCCCGGCCGGGGCGTGGTTTCCGTAAGTCTAGACAAAAGCGCCGAACCCGGCGGCGGGCCGGGCGAAGTTTGCCCTCGATCGAATGATGCTTTGTCGGTTAAAGTTATGCTCGCCCACGCGATCCAGAAACCAGAGCGACACAGTTGAAGTCATGGCCTTCCGCAGAATCCTCACCCTCGTCCTCGCCCTTGCATTGATCGGATGCGAGCCGCTCACCATCACGGCCGTCGGCATCGGAGCGGCCACCGGCGTGGGCCATGTCCTGGGCGGCATCGTGTATCGCACATTCACCGAGCCCCTGCCCCGGGTGAAAAAGGCGGCCCTCGCTTCCCTGAATCAGATGGGGTTCAAGGTGGAGTCCATCGAGAAGAAAGACAACGCGGAGATCATCAAGGCCAAGGCCAAGGCCAAGGAACGGGACATCGAGGTGGAGCTGGAGTCCCTCAGCCCCGCGACCACCCGCATGACCGCCACCGCGAAAAACGGCCTCATCTACGACAGCGCCACCGCCACCGAGATCATCCTTCAGACCGAACGCCTGCTCTGACGGCGGACTGCCTGGCGCTCAACCCTGATATTTGTCGGCGATAGGCGGTCAGCCGCGCACCACTGCTTTTCCGCGCCGGGATCGGAAAAATCCGCTATTGCATTGCAGGGTGCATTTTGCCGTTGTCATTGCGCACTGCATTCAACAGATTGTAGGCCGCTCCTGAAATAGCCCGGATGACGAGGGATGCGCCGCATCACAGGAAAAGGTTGACCTCGATGCTGGGAGTGATAAGTTGGATATTCGTCCCTCGGGGAATTTGTTACGAGGAGATCGCCATGAGACCGCAGAAGGAGAGGAAATGCCCGGTGGAGGACTACGGCGTGGAGATCGCCGGTGAGGTTCTGCCCGGGATTTACGCGCACCAGCAAGAGTGCGCGGAGACTCATGGGTGCGTTCGGGATGTCTGCCTGTTGGATGGCGCGTGGCCCGAGGAGATCCTCGGCCGGGAGGACTTCGAGGAAGACCCCGCTCCGGAAAGCTCGCGGGCAGGCTATGGCAGCAGCGGTGCGGAAGTGACGGCCACCTGGGAGTGTCTCAGTTCCGACTGATCATCCTCACCCGATCGCTCCAATGAAAATGGCCCGGAAAATCCCGGGCCATTTTTTCGTCTGCCGTTCCGGCCGTGGCGGCGCGGCTCAGCGCCCCGCGGCGACGCCGCCCGCCACTACTTCCCGGTGGCGGAAATTGATGCGGGCCTTGGTGAGATCGTAGGGCGACATCTCCACCTTCACCCGGTCGCCGGCGGAGATCCGGATGCGAAACTTGCGCATCTTGCCGGCAACGTAAGCCAGCACCTCGACGCCATTGTCCAGGGTGACTCGGAACTGGGTGTTGGGCAGAACCTCCGTCACCACGCCTTCCATTTCAATCAACTCTTCCTTGGCCATGCTCTTACCTCTGTCGTGATACGGAGTGGCGGCCGGTCGGGCTTGAAGCGGCCGGGTAACCGGGCTGCCCGGTGCGCGCTCAGTGGGGCTTGCGCGACACCCTGGCCGGCGGCACAGCGGACTGCAGCCTCCGGGCGGCCTCCTCGGCCTTGCGCCTCACGGCAGGGTCCTTCGTCTCCTGGAATCTGCGGCGAAGAATCATCGCGGCTGCTTCCTGGGGTGATAGGGCTTTTGCCATGGGCTTGCCTCCGTGGAAAATCCAAAATGGCAAGCCCCCGACCGATGTCAACCGGAAGGGGGCTAACATGAATGCAACGACGCCAAGTATACGCCCATCAAGCCCCTCGTTCCACCCGGGCCGGAGGCAGCGGCGCGTGGATCATCAGGAACGGCGGGGATTTTTTTTCGGGTGAAGGAAACCAGTCGCACCGACGATCCCGGCACCAGACCGGCAATGAATCCGCCTCGGGACAGCCACCCCCTCCAACCGCGTCGGCTCCGGTCCCGTCTATAACCCGGCGTCCCTTCAGCGACGACCGGAACCGAGCCCAACGCGTTGCGAATGGCGACTCGGGAATTGTTCGCGCGCACCAAACCCACCTGCCTTCCTCGCCCTTTTAGGAGAACCGAGGGTGGGCGCCCGCTCTGCCCCGGCCCGATCGCTTGACCAGCCGAAATAGTCGACTATAATGCTCTACTATTAGCATCTTCTAATTTAAGGGAACAACCATGATCGTGGTCGAAGGCAAGGAAGTCGCAACGGATAACGAGGGCTATCTGGCAAACCTGGAAGACTGGTCGGAGGCGGTCGCCAACCACCTGGCCGAGAAGGACAATCTCCCCCTGACCGAGGAGCACTGGAAAATTCTCAACCTGATCCGCGACTACTTTCAGGAATACGGCACGGCCCCCAACCTGCGCATCCTGCAGAAGGTGCTGAAGCAGGAGTTCGGGGACGAGCTGGCCGACAAGAAGCATCTCTTCACGCTGTTCCCCTACGGTCCCGCCAAGCAGGGCGCCCGCTATGCCGGCATGCCAAAGCCGACCGGCTGCGTCTGAGCCCCAAGGCCCGGCGACTCACCACTTGTAGCCCAGGGTGAGGAGCCAGAGGGAGTCCACGCTGTCCCGGTCGGGGGCCGGGTCGTTGTCCCATTCCAGGTTGAGCTGCAAGGCGGTCTCCAGGGAATTCCCGAGAGGGACGCGCAGCGCGGTCTTGGTGCGGACGAGAATGTTCTCCCAGTCTTCCAGGCTCATGAAGCCTTGCTGGTCGTGGGAGACAACGGCGGCGCCCTCCCAGAGTTCCTGCCGGTATTCGACGCCCCACCCCAGGGCAACGTAGTCCTCGTCGTCACCCTCCGACCTGTTCAGGGTCACGTAGTCCAGACCACCCTGGTAGGAAAGACTGAGGGCATCGGTGTCATGGACCTGGCTGCCGTAGCCTCCGCCAAGGATTGCGCGCAGGTCCACGTCCGAGAACTCGTCGTGCTCGAGGGAGGTTCTGGCATAGAGGTAGCGCTGCTCTTGGGGATAGTGCCGGTAGTTCCCGAACAATCGCCACTTCTCCTCGGTTCGTTCGCCGTCGCTCTCGGCTTGGCGCACGTCGCCCTCGACGGACCAGCGATACCACTTGGCGCGGGCCAGGAACTTGCCCTCGCCATAGACATTCTGGTTGTTGGTGTTGCCATCCGAGACGGAAGCGCCCAGGTTGATGCTTCCGGAGTAGGCAACGCCGCGTCCGCTCACCTCCGGCCCGGGGTTGATGTATGCGATGCGGTCGAGATCGAGGCCCCTGCGCTCTGCATCCTGCTCAGTGCCCGGCGCTTCCTCCCCGTCTGGGGCAATCTCCACCCGCGCCGAGTCGAAGCTCCCGTCCGTGAGCATGAGATCCACCGGCGCATCGGTGCGCAAGGCCTTCACTTCCGCCCATTTGATCTTGATCTCGCCCGCATAGCCGGTTTTCATTTTCAGGATGTCCCCTGATTTGCTTACGACGGTGCCGGAAATCCGGTCTCCGTTTTTCAGCCGCACTTCGTCGGCGACGGCGCTCCCCCAGACCGCGCAAAGGGCAAGGCCAGTCCAGGCGCGAATCAGACGCAGCATGGCACTCTCCTGGAAATATGTGTTTACGATAATGATTTCTATGGTTGAGTTGCTGATGGGGAAGAAGTTCGCGACCCGGGCTGGCGCGAAGCGCCGGCCTTGATGAGAGAATGGATACAAATCCGGCGACACGCCGCGACCCTGCCGAGTTGCCTCTCCGCCCGTGAAAAAATTGGAAACAGCGGAAATGAATTGCCCGGCCCACGTCCTGCGCCTGGCATCGGTCCTGCTGCGGGAACTCAGCCTGGAGCATGCCGTGGCGACGCTGAGGTTGAGGGGCGAGCTGCTCGGGGGCTGCTGTGGCGTGCTGGCCCCGGATTACGCGTCCGCCGCCGCGCTCAAGGCCCTGGCGGACCGCCTCGAATCCTGCGGCGAACGGGAAGCGGCCGTCCGCGCCGTCGAGGCAATGCTGGAAGAATCCCGTTAGCCGCGAATCGGCGAGTTCAGTGCCGGCAGGAAGATGCCTCAGGCGCCCGGGGCTGGACCGCCGGCTGCCGGAGCCGCCGACCCGGCGGGATCCTGGGACAGCCAGGCGAGAAAGAGCTTGTAGCCGAGCGCGAGCACGACGGCGCCCACGAACAAGCCGATGATCCCCGAGTTGAGGAAGCCGCCGATGGCACCCACGAAAATGACCAGCATCGGGACATCGACGCCGCGCCCCAGAAGAATCGGCTTGAGGATGTTGTCCAACGGCGCCACCAGGATGGCCCAAATCAGGAATCCCACCGCCGTCACGGTGTCCGCGGTTGAAAACAGGTAGATGACCACCGGGATCAACACGATGACCACCCCGACCTGGATCACGCCCAGGACGAGGCAGACCACGGTGAGGAGTCCGGCTCCCGGAACGCCGGCAACCAGGAAGCCGAGTCCCGCGAGCAGCGCCTGGATGAGCGCGACGCCGAGAATGCCGCTGGCCACGCTGCGCACCGTCTGTTCCGCCACGCCCGCGAACTCGAGCCCGTTGTCTCCCGCGAGCCGCCTCGCCACGGCCCGGGTCATGCGGCCCGCTGCCTGGGAGTTGGCAAGCAGGGCCCCAGATATGATGATTGCGAGCACGAACTGCAAGAGCCCAAGACCCGTTCCAGCGGCGGCCCCCAGAAGCCAGCCGCCGAAGGCCTTGAGGAAAGGGCTCGCTTCGCGCAGCGCCTGCTGAAGGTTTTCCGATGCGAGAGTCCAAGCCTCGGCGATGGGCTCCCCGATAAGCGGCCAGCCCATGACGCTCTCCGGCGGCGGTGGAATGTGCAGGCTTCCGCCCTGGAACGAAGCCACCAAATTGCGCACCCCGCTCACCAGGGAATCGCCGAGCAGCACCGAGGGCACGATCAGCAGAACCAGCATGAACAAGGTGACCAGGACTGCGGTCGTGATGCGCCGGTCGCCGAAGCCGGTCTTCAACTTCTCGTAGAGGTGGAAGACCGCGACCGCGATGATGGCGCCCCAGATAACGGGCACCAGGAACGGCTTGGCGATCATGAAGCACCAGGTGATGATGACCGCGATCACTCCGATGCGGATGGCGGCCTCGACGGTGCGCTTCATGAAATCGCGGTCGCTGGCGGAAGGCTCGGGAGACGTCATTGGGCAGTCCCTGATGGTGGTGGTGGCGGGTGTTGCTGAGGAAAGATGGCGCCTATTTTACGGCAGCCGCGCCGGCGGCATGAACCGGGCGCGCCATTGACGGTGCAGCGAAATGTTCGGACAGGCTCATTGGATGCGGAAGCGCACCGGCAGCAGAATCGCCTTGCCGGCGGAGCCGGGGCCGAGGCTGCCCAGACGCAGGGCCGCCCGCATTGCCGCATCGTCCAGGATCGCGTGGCCGGAACTGCTGGCCACGGACGCCCCGAGGATGCGTCCGCCATCGTCCAGATCGATCAGCAGCACCACTTCCCCTTCCAGGCCGCGCCGCAGGGCCTCCGGGGGATAGAGCAGTGTGTCCGACAGCCGCTCCAGGGTCGCGTCAAGATCCTTTTCGGGAAGGGGTTCCGCCGGGGGCGCCAGGCGCGCCACGGTCCGGCGGGCCGGTTCCGGCGGAGGCCCGGTCCGGGGGCGCGCGGCCGGGGGTTCACGGTATTCGTCCAGGGTATTCTTGATGACCCGCGGAGGGGGTGCGATCTCCAACGGCCGCGCTTCCTTGAATCTCACCTCGAGAACCAGGGGGGACTTGGGACCCGGCAGCGTCAGGAATCGCAGCGCCAATTCGCCGAGGGCCAGCCCGCCCAGATGGACGAGCAGGGACACCCCCAGCGCCAAGGAGAACGCGCGCACGTCTGTCGCCATCAGCAAGCTGGCTTTGCAGGGCTTTGACATCCGGCCATGATTTGCTGACTATGGGGCGCTTTGCGGACGGATGGCAAGACATGAATGTTTGGGATCGCGCGACACGTTGGATTGCGGCAGCGGCGGCTGCAATGCTGATCCCGGGCGGTTTCCTGCTCGCCGCGGATCTGCCTGATCCCTTCGGCTTCGGGGCCTATCCTCCCGACCCCGTCAAATTCGCGGTGACCATCGAGGGCGGCCGCATCGATGCGGTCCGGGACTGGCTGGACCGGGGACTGGATCCCGAGTTCGAGGCGGACCGGGTCGGCACGGGCCTTATGCTGGCGGCCTGGGAGGGCAACGTTCCGATGATGGAACTGTTCCTGAGCCGCGGCGCGGACGTCAATCGCAAGAACCGGCGCCAGGAGCAGGCGCTCATGTTCGCTGCCTGGAGGGGACGGCTGGATGCGGTGAAGTGGCTGCTGGATCATGGCGCGCGCGTCAACCGGGATGGTAACGAATGGTCGGCGCTGCATTATGCCGCCTTCGCCGGGCACCCGGATGTGGCGCGCCTGCTGGCGGAACGGGGCGCGGATCTCAACGCGCGCGCGCCCAATCTCTCCACGCCCCTGATGATGGCGGCGCGGGAAGGCAAGGAAAGCGCGGCCGCGCTGCTGCTCGACCTCGGCGCCGACACCAGGCTGGTGAACGACCGCGGAGACGACGCCCTGGCGTTCGCCATGCGCTACGGGCATGGGCGAATCGCCAAGGCCGTGGCCTCGCCCGAGCGTTTCTCGGAGGCGGCGAAGCAGCCTTCCGGGAGCTTCGGCCCACCCACCCGCTCCGAGCCCATTCCGCAGAAGATCGAAGCGCTGGAGAGAGAGATGCGGGCCGCGGACGCCGAGGGAAGGCTCACGGACGACCTTCTGCAGAGTTATCTGCTGGAAATCGAAGCGCTGAAGGAGAGGCGGCAGGCCAAGGTTCCCGGGGTGCCCAAGGCGCTGGAGATCCGCGCGAAACGCAATGAGCCCGGGAAGGAGAAGGCGACACTGATCTATGACGATCCGCGGCCGGGAACAGTGTCTCCGAATGGGGCACCGCCGGATGCGCGCCGTCCTCGGGATCTGCCGCCGATTCCCTGACCGGGCCGCACCCGCCACCGGGAGAAACAAAAAGCCCCGGCGCTTTCGCACCGGGGCTTTTCAGGATCCGCTATTCCGTCGTCTAGACCGGCTGGATGTTCGACGCCTGCTTTCCCTTCGGGCCCTGGGTCACCTCGAAGGAGACCTTCTGCCCTTCTTTCAGGGTCCGGAAGCCCTTGCCCTGGATGGCGGAGAAATGGGCGAAGAGATCCTCGCCGCCACCGTCCGGGGTAATGAAGCCGAAGCCCTTAGCGTCGTTGAACCATTTTACGGTTCCGGTTGCCATTCAACATTCCTTTCCAAAACACAAAAACACGCGGCTCGCGCCGCCCCCATGCCTGACTCGCGAGCCTGCAACCGCAAAACCGGTAACGCAAAGGCTGTGATCAAACACCGGGGCATTTTTAGGCCAGCCCCAGCCGGCTGTCAACGGGAATTTGCGCCAACGGCCACAGGCGTAGCGCGGGCGCCACATCAAGCAAACAAAATGCCTGGAACGGTCAATAGGCGCGGATGGCGCGTATTTCGAGCAGGAAAGGACCAGCCTGTTTGTCAGAGATCAGGAAGCCCAGCGTAACCACCCGCGAAGGTTCCAGCAGCGGCGCCTCCGGAACCGGGCGGCCCCGGAACTTCGGCTCAAAACTCGAAAAGGGCAAGGTCACCGTGGCCCACTCTCCCGCGGGGGGCTGAAACTCCGCCTGGTACTGGACGCCGTCTAACGCCGCGTCGAGCTTAAGATTCAGCTTGTAGCGGTGGCCGTCCCCCCTGACTTCGAGGCGGACGCCCGAGGCGTTCTGAATTGCCAAGCGCGAAGGTTCGGAGCGAATGGACGCAAAGCCACCATTGTTTTCCAGGGAAACGATGCCGGAGAACTCCAGCAAGCCATCATCCGTTATCTGTGCCCGCCCCTGGGAAACACCCCCCATCACCCCGTCGTTGATGGCGCGCCATTGCGGTCCGTCGTATTTCCGGAAATCGAAAATGGTCTGTTCACTGGGCATCGCAGGTGAGGTCGCCAGCATCAGGAATAGGGTGAGCAGGGTTGCGGCAGCAGCAAGCGGACTACCGGAAATGCCGACAAACCCCATGGGGCGCCATTTTATCCTGGCGGAGCAGGCGGCGCCTGGCTGGGGCATAATCCGGTTCCGAGGATTCGAAAAACACGGAAGCGTATGGCGCTTGATGCCGACGTACTGGTGATTGGCGGCGGTATTTCCGGTCTCACCGTCGCCCTGGAATTGCAGCGAAGGGGCTTGGGCGTGCTCCTGACCGAGGCGGCCCCACGGGTGGGAGGCGCCATCGGCAGCGCGCGAAAGGAAGGCTGCCTGATCGAGACCGGGCCCAACAGCACTCTGGAAACGACGCCGCTCATCGGCGCCCTGCTCCAGGAGACGGGGATTGCCGGCGAGCGCATCTACGCCAACCCGGAAGCGCGCAAGCGGTTCGTGCTGCGGGGCGGAGCGCTCATTCCGGTGCCCCTCTCGCCGCCGGCCTTTATGAGGACGCCGCTGTTTTCCTGGCGCACCAAGCTGGGGCTGGCGCGGGAGCCCTTCGTGAAGCGTTCGCACCCCGAGGCCGAGGAGACCGTGGCCCAGTTCGTGCGCCGGCGACTCGGCGCGGAGTTTCTCGATTACGCCATCAATCCTTTCGTGGCCGGCGTCTACGCCGGAGATCCGGCCAAGCTGAGCGTGCGGGCCGCCTTTCCCCGGCTGTTTGAGCTGGAGCAGAAATACGGGAGCCTCATACGGGGACAGATCCTTGGCGCCCGGGAGCGGAAGCGCAACCCGGAGAAATCCAAGCAGGCCGCGCCCATGCTCTCCTTCCGGGAGGGTATGCAAACGCTGACCGACGCCATCGCGCGCAAGCTGAGCGCCGTCTCCGTCGCCAGCCGCGCCAGCGCGCTGGAGCCGATGGGCGGCGGCGGATGGAAAGTGACCGTGGAATCTGCCGCAGGCGAAAAAACGCTACGGGCCCGGCAGGTGGTGGCGGCAACGCCCGCGCTGGCCGCGGCCGCTCTGGTGAAGCCTTTCGCCGCGGACGCCGCCAAGGCTCTGGAAGCCATCATTTATCCGCCCGTCGCATCCGTTGTGAGCGCTTACTCAAGAGACGACGTCCCCCATGCGCTGGACGGATTTGGTTTCCTGGTGCCTGAGAAGGAACAACGCAAGATTCTGGGCACTATCTTTTCCAGCACGCTTTTTGAAAACCGCGCTCCCGACGGCGTGGTGCTGCTGACAACCTTCGTGGGAGGAATGCGCCAGCCGGAACTGGCGCTGCAGGCGGAGGATGCCATGGCGGCCATGGTCGGGCAGGAACTGGACGCGCTGCTCAAGGTAAAGACGCAGCCCCGCTGGACCCGGATCACGCGCTGGGAGCGGGCCATCCCGCAGTATACGGTGGGACATCTGGGGCGGATGGCCTCCCTCGAGGCCGCCGAACGGTCGCTGTCCGGGCTCTACTTCTGCGCCAACTTCCGGGGCGGAATTTCGGTTGCCGACTGCATCAAGTCCGCCCATGCCATGGCAGAGCGGGTGGCTTCGTCGGCTCGCTGACGCTTTTGGGCGCGGACGGACACCCGTGCGTCGCAGCCGACCGCGTGGACTAGAATGGAGGATGCCCGGGGTACGGTCAGCAATTGCGGGCGGGCCGCGAACAGAGAGCGGTATCGCGAGCAACGAGCACCCCAAGGCGACAGAAATCCATGCTTATACGTTTCGACAGCGACGTTGGCCGCATCACCCTGTTCGGTGACGTGGCGGTGCAGCTTCTCCGGATGATGGGGCACAGCGGGACCGTCCCCGGGGCGATGCTGGCGCCCGACATTCCGGCGGCGGTGGCGCGCCTGAAGCAGGCCCTCGCCGAGTATCGCGAGCCGCCCCCGAAGGCGAAGTCTGAAAAGGAGTGGGATGAAGAACCTCCCGTGCCCATCCAGAAACGCGCGTTTCCCCTGATACAACTGCTCGAACAGGCGGCGCGCGCCGACTCGTCCGTCATGTGGAGCGAAACGGGGCTGGAGCTCTGACGGTTGCTCATTTCCTGCAAGCCCCCACCGGATCCGGATCAATCCGGATTCGGCGCCAGGGCGCGCACTGGTGGTTCCTTGATCAGGCATTGCGTTTGACTTGCCTTCCTTTCTGAAATCGCTGGCCGCCCCCCTCGCCATTCTGGCGGCAGCCGGGGTGGCCCTGGCGTTCAAGCACTCCCTGGGTTCGCAGCTGTCGGGCATCGTGTTCTACGCGCCCTATGTGGTGTGCGCCGTCGGCGCCGGTATCAGCCTCTGGTTCCACCGGGGCCGGACTTTCCTGCTCCTCGCGGTGCTGTTCGTGGCTTATGTGGGGTACGAGGCCGGCATGGCGGCGGGGCCGGACAGCTTCGCCGCCCGCGCGGTGATGGTGTCCATCGCGGTATTCCTGCCCCTCAATTTCCTGCTCATCATCGCGCTGCCGGAGTGGGCGGTGCTGCGCCATCGAAGTTACCGCTGGTTGCTGCTGGTCGCGGTGGAGGTGCTCCTGACCCACTGGGTCGCGTCGGCCGGCCGCAGTCTTTTTTCCGGCACGTCCTGGGAAGGCCTCCTGGAGCACTGGCTGTTGAGCGGCATGCCGCCGCCACTGGCGATGTTGCTGATGGCGGCGGCGTTCATTGCCGCTCTCGGCAAGTCCCTCCCCCAAGGCACGCCTCTGGGAGTCGCGACGGCGGGCGCTTTGATCGCGTTCTTTGTCGCCTGCCGCGGCGCCGGCGACCCGGCCCAGTTCCAGATCTTCATGGCCGCCGCGGGGCTCATGCTGCTGATGGCGGTTCTTCAGGAATCCCACGGCATGGCATTCCGGGACGAACTCACGGGCCTGCCGAGCCGGCGAGCCCTGGAGGAGCGCCTGCGTACCCTGGGGTCCGTTTACACCGTGGCGATGGTGGACGTGGACCATTTCAAGAAGTTCAACGACAGCTTCGGGCACGACGTCGGCGACCAGGTGCTGCGCCTGGTGGCGACTCGCCTCATGGAGGTTGGGAGTGGCGGCAAGGCCTACCGCTACGGCGGCGAGGAGTTTGCGGTGGTGTTCCCGGACCAGCCCCTGAAGCGGGTGCTCCCCGAACTGGAGGCCCTGCGCGAGGGCATTCAGTCCTACCCGATGGCGCTTCGGAGCAAGGACCGGCCCAAGGACGCCGACTCCGGCCGGGGCCGAAGGGGACGATCCCGGGCATCAGGAAATGCGTCTGTTACCGTCAGCATCGGCGCGGCACAACGCAGCGACTGGCTACCAACGCCCTCGGAGGTGATCCGCGGCGCTGACGAGGCCCTGTATCGGGCCAAGAAGCGCGGGCGCAATCGCGTGGTCAGCGGCTGATTGCCTTCGCACCTGACCCGACATGCGTCTTCCGCGTTGGCCCGGGGTTCGAGACATGAGACCGGCATCCCAAGTGAAGCAATGGTCAAGCCTTGCTCTACCTGGTGACTAATACGCCGAGCACCCGCAGGGATGTCGCCGTGCCGCCGACGGCGGTCAGCGGAACAACTCCCGGGCGGCCGCCCGTGCCAGGGACACCCCGCGACTCACAACGAATTCCCGCCACCGCGGCGAGCGCGGACAGAAAATTTCCTTGAGCCGCGTTTTCGCCGGATGGTCCGAGGTGCCGCCCCCAAAATGGTGCCACCGGTTTTCTTCCCGCAGCGCGTGCAGGACCCGGGCCGCCGGGTAGGTGCCGAACTCCTGGACGATGAGATGGGCTTCGCTCTCCGGAGGAAACGCGTCGAAGGCACCGGCATAGCCCCCCCGGATCGGGTAGCCGATGCCGTCTTCCTCGGGGTCGCCCGCGAGCCGCCGGCCAAGCCTGTCGCCGAGTTCACCGGCACCCATCCCGCTGCGGCGCAGGAAAAGCGATTCCTGACACCATTCCCCCAGCCCCGTGTGCACATCGATGGCGAAAAGCCGTGAGACATCACCCAGGCGCCCGGCGAGCCAACGGCGGTAAAGGGCGGGGCCCTGCTCCAGATGCCTACCCCCGTAAAACAGCCCCCTGGGATAATCGTACTGCCCTGCGACCGTGGCCCGCTTCAGCGACTGGAACCCGTAGCGCAGGGCGAGCAGAGCAGCGCGCAGGTAAAAAAAGTCCCTTCGGGGCGGGGTTGCAGGATTGAGCAGGCCCGCGATGCGGCGGTAGCCAGCCGGCGCGCCCTCATAGCGCTCGCCGGCCGTCAGGAAGTTGCGGTTCAGGTCCACGTTGTTCTCATTGACCCGCCGCAGCCAGGCCATCCCGTAGGGATTCAGGCCATGCACGAGGACCACCGCGCCATCGGGCGGCAACGGAAGGGGCCGCTGAAGCAGGGCGAGCTGTATCGCCGACCCGGCGAATCCCTCCACGCCATGCATCCCGGACGTGTGCAGCAGCGCCCGCTCCGGCGCGGGGGAACCCAGCCAGGCAATGTCGATGGTGAGCGGAGAGCCTTCCGGCCCGGCGGCGTCCAGGCCGAGGCTGCAGGTCTCCCCGGCCGCTTCCGCAGCGCTCAGGAATCGCTCGCGGGCGGCGGCGTAATCCCCTGAGAAATACTGTACCGCCGCGGCGGCGAGGGGCTGGTCTGGTTCCATGTCTGGCCGCAATTTACCCTGACCCGGCGCCCGCCAAATCTTCAAAAAAATTGCCGCCCCGGCGGAGGCGCCGGTAGGGCATCCGTCGCGCCTATTCGACGGTCACGCTCTTGGCGAGGTTGCGCGGCTTGTCCACGTCCGTGCCCCGGACCAATGCGGCGTGGTAGGCAAGCAGCTGCAGGGGAATCACATGCAGGATCGGGGACAGGGGGCCGGCGTGGTCCGTCAGCTTGATCACCTGGACTCCCTCCGCTTCCGCGATGTGGCTGTCAAGATCGGCGAAGACATAGAGCTCGCCGCCGCGAGCGCGCACTTCCTGCAAATTCGATTTGAGCTTTTCCAGCAACAGGTCGTTGGGCGCCACTGCGATCACCGGCATATCCCTGTCCACCAGCGCGAGGGGGCCGTGCTTCAGTTCCCCCGCCGGATAGGCCTCGGCATGGATATAGGAAATCTCCTTGAGCTTGAGGGCCCCCTCCATGGCAATGGGCCAGTGCATGCCTCTGCCGAGGAATAACGCATGATGCTTGCCGGCAAACTTGTGGGCCCAGGCGGCGATTTTTTCTTCCAGGCCCAGGACATGGTTGAGAGCCACCGGAAGGTGGCGCAGCGCCTTTACGTGCTCGGCCTCCCGGGCGGGCGTGAGACGACCCCGGGCCTTGGCCATGACGAGAGCAAGCAGAAACAGGGCCGCAAGCTGGGTGGTGAAGGCTTTGGTGGACGCAACCCCGATCTCCGGGCCGGCCCGCGTGAGGAACTTCAGCCGCGACTGCCTTACCAGCGCGCTCTCGGGAACGTTGCAGATGCACAGGGTGTTCTTGTGCCCCAGGGTACGGGCGTGGTTGAGGGCGGCGATGGTGTCGGCGGTCTCGCCGGACTGGGAGATGGTCACCACCAGGGCGTTGGGATTCGGGACGCTGTCCCGGTAGCGGTACTCGCTGGCGTACTCCACGGCGCAGGGCAGCCCCGCCAGGGACTCGATCCAGTAGCGGGCCACCATGCCGGCGTGGTAGCTGGTGCCGCAGGCAAAGATGCGCACTGCGGTCACCCGGGTCAGGATGTCGGCCGCCTCGTAGCCGAAAAGCTGGGGTGACAGGGACTCGGCGCCAGTCACCATCTCCAGGGTGCTGGCCACGGCCCCGGGCTGCTCGAAGATTTCCTTCTGCATGAAATGCCGGTAGGGGCCGAGTTCGACCGCGTCCGCGGAGAGCTCCGACACATGGACCGGGCGTTCCGCCCGGTCTCCCTGGGCGTCAAACACCCGGTGGCCGGCGCAGGTAAGCTCGGCAACGTCGCCTTCCTCCAGGTACACCATCCGCTTGGTGACCTGGAGCAGGGCGGACGCGTCCGAGGCGGCGAAATTCTCCCCCTCGCCCAGACCCAGCAGCAAAGGCGCGCCCTTGCGCGCCACAACGAGCCGGCCGGGGTCGCGCTCGGACACCACCGCTATGGCGTAGGCCCCCTCCAGTTCGGCAGCCGCTCGCCGGGTGGCGGCCAGCAGATCTTGTTCCTCCCGCAGGTGGTATTCGATCAGGTGGGCAATGACCTCGGTATCGGTTTCGGAGGTGAACTGGTAGCCAAGGCCCGTCAGGCGGGTGCGCATGGGCTCGAAATTCTCGATGATGCCGTTGTGCACCACCGCCAGCCCGCCGGAGATGTGGGGATGGGCGTTGCTCTCCGACGGTACGCCATGGGTAGCCCATCGGGTATGGGCGATTCCAAGAGTGCCTTCCACTCCACCCTTCTCGGTCTCGGCCACCAGCTCCGATACCCGGCCCACCGCGCGGACCCGCCTGAGGCCCCCGTTGACTATGGCCAGCCCCGCCGAGTCGTAGCCGCGGTACTCCAGCTTCCGCAGTCCCTCCAGAAGGAGAGGGACCACATTGCGTTGGGCGATGGCCCCGACGATGCCGCACATATCCGCAGTTGAGCTACCGGGAAGGCAAGAAGTGGGCGTTCATGCTATTGCAACGCAGCAACCGGCGCAACAAAAAACTGGCTCGGATGTCTTGGCCCAATGAACTGATCCAGCGAGTAGTGTAAGTACTCGCTATCGCCTGAGATTCGCTAGGATTTTGGCTTTTTGGTCGGCCGTTTCCAGTTGGGGATAGACACCTGCTTCGCCCGGGAAACGGTGAGCTGGCCCGGGGGAGCGTCCTTGGTAACAGTGGAACCGGCCCCGATGGTCGCGCCGCGGGCTACGGTCACCGGCGCCACCAGCGCCGTGTCCGAGCCAATGAACACGTCGTCCTCGATCACGGTACGGTGCTTGTTGGCGCCGTCGTAGTTGCAGGTAATGGTGCCGGCGCCAACGTTCACCTCCCGCCCCACTGTGGCATCCCCAATGTAGGAAAGGTGATTGGCCTTGCTGTTGCTGCCGATCTGGCTGTTTTTTATCTCGACGAAGTTTCCGACATGGACATCATCGGCCAAGCGGGTTCCGGGCCGAATCCGGGCATAGGGCCCGATCCGGCACCGGTTCCCGGTCTCGCATTGTTCGATAAGGGTGTACGGCAGAACCTCGCTGCCCGCGCCTAGTGCGGCGTTCTTCAACAAGGAGTAGGCGCCCACTTTGACTCCGTCACCCAGGGTGACCGTTCCTTCGAACACGCACCCGACATCAATAAACACATCCCGGCCGCAGGACAACTCGCCGCGAACGTCGAGCCGGCCGGGATCAGCCAGGCCAACTCCGGCCTCCATGAAGCGCACGGCCGTTTCGCGCTGGAAAATTCGCTCCAGCTCCGCCAGCTGGGTCTTGCTGTTGACGCCCAGGGTTTCCCAGGCGTGGGCCGGGTGGGCGGTGGCAATTTTCAGTTTTGCCTTTACAGCCATCGCCACGATATCTGTAAGGTAGTACTCACTCTGGGCATTACGGTTATCAAGGCGATGCAACCACTCGTGAAGATAGCGGCTCGGAACCACCATGATGCCGGTGTTCACTTCCTGGATCCTGCGTTGGGAGGCGGAGGCGTCTTTTTCTTCGACGATCCCGGTGACGGCTCCAGCCTTGTTGCGGACAATCCGTCCGTAGCCGTGGGGATCCGGCAGATTCACGGTGAGCAATCCAAGCTGCCTGGGACCGCATTCCCCCAGCAGCTCCTGCAAGGTCTGCGGCAGAGTCAGGGGCACGTCACCGTAGAGCACCAGGGTGATGCCCTGGGGGTCGAGGTGGGGGAGCGCCTGCAGCACGGCATGGCCGGTACCCAGTTGGGGCTCCTGCCGGACCCAGGCGATGTCCTCCCCGCCAATGGTCTTGGGAACCGCCTCTCCGCCGTGGCCGTAAACCACGCAAAGGCGGTCCGGCCTGAGGCCGCGGGCGGTTTCCAGGACGTGGGCAAGCAATGGCTTGCCCGCCAGGACATGCAATACCTTGGGCAGGTCGGAGCGCATGCGCTTGCCCAAGCCCGCCGCGAGAACCACGACGCTGAGATGCGTTTTCATGGATGGCCTAAAGGGGGATGGTACGACGTCTCGGTCAAATACCGGAAGGCGCGAAAAATCGCCAAGACAGGGATGCCCAAACCAACCACAAAGAGGGGAGTGGAGCGACGCGTTTCCAGCCAGTCCGAGCGCCCAGAGCGCGCCACAACAGCCGAAGCGGACGAGTCTGCGAGCGCGTGCTGGATCCAGAAAACAAAAAGGCAGCCGATCGGCTGCCTTTGGCTTGCCGGGAACCGTCCCTCACTTCTTCCGCAGCTTCCGGATTGCCGCGAGCTGGGCCATGGCCTCCGCCAGTTCCGCCTGGGCCTTGGCGATCTCCAGGCGGGAGGTCTTGTTGCGCATGGCTTCCTCCGCGGCCTTCTGGGCCTCAACGGCCTTGGCCTCGTCAATGTCGTGGGCCCGCACTGCGGTGTCCGCCAGAACCGTCACCTGCTGGGGCTGGACCTCCAGGATGCCGCCGGAGACGTACACCAGTTCCTCTTCGTCCTTCAGCGGCACCTTGATCCGCAGGGAGCCCGGCCGGACCCGGGTGAGCAGCGGCGTGTGCCGCGGATAGATGCCGAGCTCTCCCTCGGAGCCCGGCGCCACCAGAAACTCGGCCGGACCCGAGTAGATCGGCTCCTCCGCGCTCACAACTTCCAGGTGCATCGTGGTTCCCATGTCTGCCCCTTACTGCAGGGTCTTGGCCTTCTCAAAGGCCTCGTCAATGGTGCCCACCATGTAGAACGCCTGCTCGGGCAGGTGGTCGCACTCCCCGTTGACGATCATCTTGAAGCCGCGGATGGTTTCCTTGAGGGGCACGTACTTGCCCTTGGAGCCGGTGAACACCTCGGCCACGAAGAAGGGCTGGGACAGGAATCGCTGGATCTTGCGGGCCCGGGCCACCACCAGCTTGTCCTCGGGCGCCAGCTCGTCCATGCCCAGGATGGCGATGATGTCCCGCAGCTCCTTGTAGCGCTGCAGGGTGGCCTGCACCGAGCGGGTCGTGCCATAGTGCTCCTCGCCGACCACGTTGGGGTCCACCTGACGGGAAGTGGAGTCCAGGGGGTCCACCGAGGGGTAGATACCCAGGGCGGCAATGTCCCGCGACAGCACCACCGTGGCATCCAGGTGGCCGAAGGTGGTGGCGGGCGAGGGGTCCGTCAGGTCGTCCGCCGGCACGTATACCGCCTGGATCGAGGTAATGGAGCCCACCTTGGTGGACGTGATCCGCTCCTGCAGGCGGCCCATCTCCTCCGCCAGGGTCGGCTGGTAGCCCACGGCGGAGGGCATCCGGCCCAGCAGTGCGGACACCTCGGTGCCCGCCAGGGTGTAACGGTAGATGTTGTCGATGAACAGCAGCACGTCCCGGCCCTCGTCGCGGAAGGATTCGGCGATGGTGAGACCGGTCAGCGCCACCCGCAGGCGGTTGCCGGGAGGCTCATTCATCTGCCCGTACACCATGGACACCTTGGACTTGGACAGGTCTTCCTTGTTGACGACGCCGGCCTCGATCATCTCGTGGTAGAAGTCATTGCCCTCGCGGGTGCGCTCGCCGACGCCCGCGAACACCGACTGGCCGGAGTGGGCGGTAGCGATATTGTTGATCAGCTCCATCATGGTCACGGTCTTGCCCACGCCGGCGCCGCCGAACAGGCCGATCTTGCCGCCCTTGGCGAAGGGGCACACCAGGTCAATCACCTTGATGCCGGTCTCGAGCAGTTCCTGGGACGGAGACAGCTCGTCGAAGGCGGGAGCCGTGCGGTGGATGGACATGGTTTTCTCGGCGTTCACCGGGCCACGCTCGTCGATGGGACGGCCGAGCACGTCCATGATGCGGCCCAGGGTCTGGGCGCCCACCGGTACCGAGATCGGTGCGCGGGTGTTCTTCACCTTCCGCCCCCGGCGCAGGCCGTGGGTGGAACCGAGGGCGATGGTGCGCACCACGCCGTCGCCGAGCTGCTGCTGCACCTCCAGGGTGAGGCCCAGGCTCTCCATGGTGAGGGCGTCGAAAACCTTCGGCATATCCTCGCGCGCGAATTCGACGTCCACCACGGCGCCGATGCATTGGACGATTGTTCCTTCAGTCATGGTCGTTTCCCGCTAGATCAATAAATGAGTTAGGAAATCGCGGCCGCACCGCCCACGATTTCGGAGATTTCCTTGGTGATCGCCGCCTGCCGCGCCTTGTTGTAGATCAGCGTCAGCTCGTCGATCAGGTTCCCCGCGTTGTCGGTGGCCGCCTTCATGGCCACCATGCGGGCGCTCTGCTCGCAGGCAATGTTTTCTGCCACGGACTGGTAGACGACGGTTTCGATGTAGCGGGTGAGCACCTCGTCCAGCATCACCTTGGCATCGGGTTCGTAGACATAGTCCCAGACGCCGGTGGCAGCTGTGCTCTCCACCTTCTGCAGGTTGGTGTCGTAGTAATACTCCTGCAGCGGCAGGAGCCGGCCCTGCCAGGGCTCCTGCTTCATGGTGTTGATGAAGCGGTTGTAGAACCCGTAGACCTCGTCCACCCGTCCTGCCATGTATTCGTCGAGCATCACCTTGACCGGGCCGATCAGGCTCTCCAGGTGCGGGGTGTCCCCCAGGCCCACGACCTGGGAAACGATGTTCCCCCCCATGCGCTGGAGAAAGCCAAGGCCCTTGTTGCCGATGGCGACGAAATCCACCTCGATGCCCTTGCCCTGCCACTCCTTGAGCTGCGACACCACTATGCGCAGGAGGTTGGTGTTGAGGCCGCCGCAGAGGCCCTTGTCCGTGGTGACCACGATGCAGCCCACCCGTTTCACGTTCTCGCGCTTGACCAGGAACGGGTGCTTGTACTCCGGGTTGGCGCGCGCCAGGTGGGTGACGATGTCGAGCATCCGCGTGGCGTAGGGACGCGTGCTGCGGGTGCGCTCCTGCGCCTTGCGCATCTTCGCAGCAGCCACCATCTCCATCGCCTTGGTGATCTTCTGCGTGTTCTTGATGCTCTTGATCTTGTTTCGTATCTCTCGGCTGCCCGGCATGGAGTGCTCCGATCAGAGGGAGGCGGTCTTCTTGTATTCCTCGATGCCGGCCGCCAGCTGCTTCTCGGTCTCGGCGTCCAGGTCCTTGCTGCTTTCGATCTTGTCCATGACCGCGCCGTGCTTGCTCTTCATGAAACCGCGCAGGCCGGCCTCGAACGACAGCAGGTTCTTGGTGTCCACGTCGTCCGCGTAGCCGTTGTTCACGGCATACAGCGTGAGCGCCATTTCCGCCACTGACAGCGGCTGGTACTGGGGCTGCTTCATGAGCTCGGTGACCCGGCGGCCGCGCTCAAGCTGCTTGCGGGTGGCCTCGTCGAGATCGGAGGCGAACTGGGCGAATGCCGCCAGTTCCCGGTATTGGGCCAGGGCCAGACGAACGCCGCCGCCGAGCTTCTTGATGACCTTGGTCTGGGCGGCGCCCCCTACCCGGGACACCGAGATGCCGGCGTTGATGGCGGGACGGATGCCGGAGTTAAATAAGTCGGTTTCCAGGAAGATCTGGCCGTCGGTAATCGAGATCACGTTGGTCGGCACGAAGGCGGTCACGTCACCGGCCTGGGTCTCGATCACCGGCAGGGCGGTCAGGGAGCCGGTCTTGCCCTTGACCTGGCCCTTGGTGAACTTTTCGACGTATTCCTCGTTCACCCGCGCCGCGCGCTCCAGAAGGCGCGAGTGCAGGTAGAACACGTCGCCCGGGTATGCTTCGCGGCCCGGCGGGCGCCGCAGCAGCAGGGAGATCTGGCGGTAGGCCCAGGCCTGTTTGGTCAGGTCATCGTAGATGATCAGGGCGTCCTGGCCGCGGTCCCGGAAATACTCGCCCATGGTGCAGCCGGAGTAGGGCGCGATGTACTGCATGGCCGCCGACTCGGAGGCGGTGGCAGCGACAACGATGGAGTATTCCATGGCGCCGAACTCCTCCAGCTTGCGCACCACGTTTTTCACCGTCGAGGCCTTCTGCCCGATCGCCACGTAGATGCAGATCAGGTCCTTGCCTTTCTGGTTGATGATGGTGTCCACCGCCACCGCGGTCTTGCCGGTCTGGCGGTCGCCGATGATCAGCTCGCGCTGGCCGCGGCCGATGGGCACCATGGAGTCGATGGCCTTGAGGCCGGTCTGCACCGGCTGGGATACGGACTTCCGCGCGATCACGCCAGGCGCGATCTTTTCGATGGGCTCGGAGAGCTTGGCGGTGATCGGGCCCTTGCCGTCCACCGGTTGGCCCAGGGCGTTCACCACCCGGCCGACCAGCTCGGGACCCACCGGCACCTCAAGAATGCGGCCCGTGGTCTTGACCGTGTCGCCCTCGGTGAGGTGCTCGTACTCGCCCAGCACCACGGCGCCCACGGAGTCCCGCTCCAGGTTGAGCGCGAGGCCGAAGGTGTTTCCGGGAAACTCCAGCATCTCGCCCTGCATGGCGTCGGCAAGGCCGTGCACGCGCACGATGCCGTCGGTCACCGAGACGATGGTGCCCTCGGTGCGGGCCTCGGCGGACACCGCGAGGTTCTGGATCTTGCTCTTAATGAGCTCGCTGATTTCGGATGGATTGAGCTGCATGGTGACTCCTGGGTTCTCCTCCTGCGTGGCGCGGAGGCATTTCCTGGTTGATTCCTAGCTTCGTTTTCCGCCGCCGTTCACTGAACCAGCGTCTGGGCCATTGCGTCGAGCCGGCCGCGGATGGAGCCGTCGATGACCTCGTCGCCCACCTGCACCTTCACGCCGCCGATCAGGCTCCGGTCCTCGACGACCTTGGCCAGCACCTTGCGCCGGTACTTGGCCTCCAGCTTGGCGCAAAGTTCCTTCACCTGGCCGTCGGACAGGGGGAGGGCGCTGGTGATGGTGGCTTCCACCTGGCCTTCGTCCTCCTCCTTCAGCCGCTCGAACAGGTCGCGGATCTCGGGCAGCACGGAGACGCGCCGGTTCTGCACCAGCACCTGGAGGAGGTTGCGGGCCTCGCCGGTGAGGCGCTCGCCGCAGACCCCGATCAACAGGTCGGCGAGTTGCCGCGCCGTGATGCGCGGGTTGCCCTCGAGGCCGCTGACCTCGGGGGTGGCGGCCACGGCCGCCGCGTAGGCCAGCATTTCAGACCACTTGGGAAGCGCCTTCTGCTGCTTCGCCAGCTCGAACACGGCCTCTGCGTAGGGCCGGGCAATGGTGACGGTCTCGGCCATGGCCCGGTTAGAGCTGCTTTTCCAGGGTGACGAGAAGGTCGGCGTGGGCCTTGGCGTCCACTTCGCGCTCGAGTATCTTCTCGGCCCCCGCCACCACCAGCGCCGCGACCTTCTGGCGCAGGGCCTCGCGAGCGTGGAAGGTCTCCTGCTCGATCTGGGCCTTGGCTCCGGCGATCAGGCGATCGCCCTCTTCCTTGGCGGACGCCTTGGCCTCCTCGATGATCTGGGCGGCTCGTTTCTCGGCCTGGGCCACGATGTCCGCGCCCTGGTGCTTGGCGTCGCGCAGCACCTCGGTCGACTTTTTGCCGGCCAGTTCCAGCTCGTTGCGTCCGCGTTCCGCTGCGGCCAGTCCGTCGGCGATGGTCTTCTGGCGGGTCTCCATGGCGCGCAAAAGCGGCGGCCATACGAACTTGACCGTGAACCAGATGAACAGCGCGAACGTGACCGCCTGCGCCAACAGGGTCAGATTGATGTTCATCGCTTCTCCTTAGCGGGAAGAAGCCAGGCGCGCCCGGCCGTTAATTGGGGATGACGGCAAGGAGCGGGTTGCCGAACGCGAACAGCATGGCGAGGCCGACGCCGATAATGAACGAGGCGTCGATCAGGCCCAGCAGCAGGAACACGCGGGCCTGCAGGGTCGGCATGAGCTCCGGCTGGCGACCGGCGGCCTCCAGGAACTTACTCGACATGATGCCGATGCCGATACAGGCACCGGCTGCGCCGAGACCGATCATGAGGCCGATGCCAATGCTGGTGTAAGCCTGGATCATCGCCAGAAACTGGAGCTTTTCCATCTGTTTTCCTTTCTACGTCAGTGAAGTTTCGGAAACGGTTTGCCGAATCAGTGGCTTTCGTGGGCCATGGAGATGTAGACCACGGTAAGCACCATGAAGATGAACGCCTGCAGCACCACAATCAGGATGTGGAAGATGGCCCAGCCCAGGCCCAATATGGAGGCGAAGATGGTGCCCGCCAGGCCGGTGGCCGCCCAGACCCACAGCAACAGGAATATGAGCTCCCCGGCGTACATGTTTCCGAACAGACGCAGGGAGTGGGAAAGGGGCTTGGAGATGTACTCGATCATGTTGAAAAGGAAATTCGCGGGCCACAGCAGCACATTGCTTCCGAAAGGCGAGCAGAAAAGCTCGTGGATCCAGCCGCCCAGTCCCTTGACCTTGATGCTGAAGAAGATCATGAGCAGCCACACGGCGAGAGCCAGAGCGAAGGTGGTGTTGACGTCGGCGGTGGGAACCGGGCGCCAGGCGTGGACATGGAACACCTTCTCCAGAGGGGTGACGAGCCAGTCGATGGGCAGGAAATCCATGGCGTTCATCAGCAGCACCCACACGAAGACGGTGAGCGCAGCGGGGGCGACGAAGGCGTGGCGGTTGCCATGGAAAATACCCTTCACCTGCCCGTCCACGAAATCCACCATGAGCTCCACGAACGCCTGCCGGCGGTTGGGCACCCCGGCGGTGGCGCCTCGCACCACCCACCAAAGGAAACCGATTCCGATGAAGCCGAGAAATGCACCCGTGATCAGGGTGTCCACGTGCAGCTGCCAGAACGCGCCGTCTCCGACCGCCGCCGTGTTGAAGGTGAGATGGTGCCCAATATAGGACGTCGGCGTGAGTTCCTGTCCAGCTGCCATGGTCTAATCCCAAGTCCCTATTCGTCGCGGACGGAAGCGCACATGCCGAACGCGAATACCGAAGTGGCAAACGTCCCGAAAAACGCAAGAAGAACCAAGTCCTTGTAGGCGGTCAGCACCCACCACAGCAGGACCACGATAACCAGGATCTTGACGGCCTCGGCACGCAGCACGCCGAGCAGCGCCGTTCCCGGGGTTATCGGTTTGCCCAGCGAAGCTACCATCGCAAAGGCGATTCCCGCGAGTATTGTCACCGACCCTCCCATAAGGGCAGACAGGGCGCCGTGGGGCCCCGCCATGACTCCTCCCAGGAGAGTCAGAACCGAGGTCACGATCACCTGCCACCTCAGCGCTGCGCGGATTGGCTTGCTCCGGAGCGAAATCACCGCATTACCCCCTCTTGCCGGTGCAAGCCGCGGAAGTATGCCAAATTTAGCATCTATCAGTCAACTTTATTGTTGCAGCGCATCAATTCTTTAGCGCCGCAATTTGCTGAGAATTCCCTCCAACTGGTCGAGGCTGGTGTATTCGATGGTGACCCGGCCGCGGCCCTTGGCGCCGGCCGCTATTTTTACTGTCGCGCCAAGGAGATCCGAAAGCTCCTCCTGCAGCCGCTGCACGTCCCGGCCGACGCGCGGGGCACGCTTGGCGGCGGGCGGGTTCAGCAACCGCTGCACCAGGCGCTCGGTCTCCCGCACCGAGAGGCCCCGCTGGGCCACGGAATGCCCAATCTCGATCTGCTTCGCCGGGGGCAGCGCCAGCAGCGCCCGGGCGTGGCCCATGTCCAGTTTTTCCTCCATGAGCATGTGCTGCACCGGCTCCGCGAGGTTGGTCAGACGCAGCAGGTTGGTGACCGCGCTGCGGGAATATCCCACCGCGTGGGCCGCGTCCTGGTGGGTCATCCGGAATTCGTCGATCAGGCGCTGGATGCCGTGGGCCTGCTCCAGGGGATTCAATTGCTCGCGCTGGATGTTCTCGATGAGCGCCATGGCCAGGGCCGCGTTGTCCGGCACCTCCCGGACCAGGGCCGGGACTTCGGTGAGCCCCGCCATGCGTGCCGCCCGCCAGCGCCGTTCCCCGGCGATGATCTCGAAGCGGCCCCCGTCCACGGGCCGGGCCAAGATCGGCTGCATGACGCCCTGGGCCTTGATGGATTCCGCCAGTTCCGCGAGGGAACTGTGATCCATGCGGGTCCGCGGCTGGTACTTGCCCGGCTGCAAGGCGTCGATGCCCAGGTTCTGCAGCGTTTCGCCCCCGGTGCGCTCCTCTCCGGTCGCCAGCAGCGCATCCAAGCCTCTCCCCAAGCCTTTGAGTTTCACCATTGCTTATCCCCTTTCACGCGGCGGTTCCCGGATAACGGTTGAGCATCTCCCCGGCCAACGCCAGATAGGCCAGGTTCCCCTTCGAATTTCGGTCGTGGGCCCTGATGGGCAGCCCGTAGCTGGGCGCTTCCGCCAGGCGCACGTTGCGCGGAATCACGGTGCGAAACACCTTGTCGCCGAAGTGCTGCTGAAGCTGCTGGGATACCTCCAGGGCGAGGGTATTGCGGGGATCGAACATGGTGCGCAACAGGCCCTCGATTTCCAGCTGCGGGTTCAAGTGCTGACGCACCCGCTTGACGGTCTGCACCAGATCCGACAGCCCCTCCAGCGCGTAGTACTCGCACTGCATGGGTATCAGGACCGCGTGGGCGGCGGCCAGCGCGTTCACCGTGAGCAGGTTGAGGGCCGGCGGGCAGTCGATGAACACGAAATCGTAATCGGCGTCCACGGCGGCCAGCGCGTTCTTGAGCCGCGCCTCGCGGTGGGGAAGATCCACCAGCTCCACCTCTGCGCCGGCCAGCTCGCGATTGGCCGGCAGCATGTCGTACTGGCCCTTCTCCGAAAACACGCGCACCTTGGCGAGGCTGCGCGTGCCCAGCAGAAGGTGATAGACGGTGTATGCCAGGGCGCGCTTGTCGATGCCGCTCCCCATGGTGGCGTTGCCCTGGGGGTCCAGGTCAATGAGCAGCACGCGCCGTTTGGCCGCGGCCAGGCTCGCCGCCAGATTGACACTGGTGGTGGTCTTCCCGACCCCCCCTTTCTGATTGGTAACCGCCACGATTCTCGCCACCGCTTCGCGCCCCTCGGTTATGTCATTAGCATAATTACCAGATGCCGCTCGGCGCTGAGCCCCGGCACCGCGACGCGCGCCACCCTCTCCACCGCCCAACCGGTGGGAAGCTGGGCAAGCTCCTCGTGGGGATGCACGCCTTTCATGGCCACCAGCCGTCCCCCGGAGCCCACCAGGTGGCCGGCGGCGCGGCAGAAATCCGCGAGATCGGAAAACGCCCGCGATATCGCCGCGTCCTGCCGGCAATCGGGGCGCCAATGCTCCGCCCGCTGTCCCACCACCGCCACGTTGGCAAGCCCGAGTTCCAGGACCGCTTGGCGCAGGAAGGCGGCTTTCTTCTGGCTGGACTCCAACAGCGCCACCTTCCATCCCGGGCGGGCGATCGCCAGCGGAATCCCGGGCAGGCCGGCGCCGCTACCGATGTCCGCGATCCGCGCCGCCGCCGGCATCCATGCATCCAAGTCCCCCAGAACAGCTAGCGAGTCCAGCAGGTGATGGCTCACCATTCGCTCCGGGTCGTCCACCGCCGTCAGGTTGTGGACACGGTTCCATTTGGCGACCAGCGCCAAGTACTCGAGCAGCCGCGCCACGGGATCCGGACCCAAGGCCAGCCCCAAGGCCGCGAGGCCCTTCTCCAGCGGGGCCCGCAGCATCAGGCGGTCTTCTGTCGGCCGTTGCCCAGCCCGCGCTTGAGATGCACCATCAGCAGTGAAATCGCCGCCGGCGTCACCCCCGAAATCCGCGAGGCCTGCCCCAGGGTCTCCGGCCGATGCTGGGCCAGTTTCTGCTGCACCTCGATGGAAAGGCCCCGCACCGTCCCGTAATCCAGGTCCGCGGGGAGCGGCAGGTTCTCATGATGGAGGTGCCGCGCGACTTCCTCCTTCTGCCGCTCGATGTATCCGGCGTATTTCGCCTGGATCTCAACCTGCTCGATGACCCGGGCGTCCTCCACCGGCTGCCCGGCTCCCGGCAGGCTCAACAGGGCCTCATAGCTGACGCCCGGCCGGCGCAGCAGATCCTCCAACGTATGTTCCCGCTCCAGTGCCTTGCCCAGCACCCGCTGCGCGTCCGCGACGGGCAGGATTCGCGGATTGACCCAAGTGCTCCGTAGACGCTCTCGCTCCTGATCGATGGCGTCTCGCTTGCGGCAGAATGCCGCCCACCGCCCATCGTCCACCAGGCCCAGCCGCCGGCCGGTTTCCGTGAGACGAAGATCGGCATTGTCCTCCCGCAGCTGGAGGCGATACTCGGCGCGGCTGGTGAACATGCGGTAGGGCTCGCTGACGCCGCGCGTGATGAGGTCATCCACCAGGACCCCCAGGTAGGCCTCGTCCCGGGCGGGGCACCAGGTATTTTCCCCCCCTACCCACCGCGCCGCGTTCAGGCCCGCGAGCAGTCCCTGGGCCGCGGCCTCCTCATACCCGGTGGTGCCATTGATCTGTCCGGCGAAGAAAAGGCCGGGGATCGCCTTGGTTTCCAGGGAGCGCTTGAGCCCCCGCGGATCGAAGTAGTCGTACTCGATGGCATAGCCCGGCCGGGTGATATGGCAGCTCTCGAGGCCGCGGATGGAGCGGACCAGCTCCAGCTGCACGTCGAAAGGCAGGGAAGTGGAGATCCCGTTGGGGTAGATCTCGTGGGTGGCCAGCCCCTCCGGCTCCAGGAAGATCTGGTGGGACGCCTTGTGAGCAAAGCGCACCACCTTGTCCTCGATGGACGGACAGTAGCGGGGCCCCACGCCCTCGATGACCCCGGTGAACAAAGGGGACCGGTCCATGCCGCCGCGGATGATCTCGTGGGTCCGCCCGTTGGTATGGGTCACCCAGCAGGGAAGCTGGCGCGGGTGCTGGTCGCGGCTGCCGAGGAAGGAGAAGACCGGCGGCGGATCATCCCCCGGCTGGGTTTCCATCACGCCGAAGTCGATGGAGCGCCCGTCCAGCCGCGGCGGCGTGCCGGTCTTAAGTCGCCCCACGGGAAGCTTGAGTTCCCGCAACCGGTGAGCCAAGCTCATGGAGGGCGGGTCGCCGAAGCGCCCCGCCTGGAAGCTGGACAGCCCCACGTGGGCCAACCCCGCCAGGAAGGTGCCCGCGGTCAGGACCACCGCCCGCGCGCAGAACCGAAGACCGAGTTGGGTGACTACGCCAGCGACCCGATCCCCCACCAGGATCAGGTCATCCACCGCCTGCTGAAAGATCCACAGATTCGGCTGGTTTTCCAGCCGGCCCCTGATAGCCTGCCGGTACAATGCCCGGTCCGCCTGGGCCCGGGTGGCCCGCACCGCCGGACCCTTGCTGGAATTGAGGATCCGGAACTGGATGCCGGCCTCGTCGGTCGCGACCGCCATGGCTCCCCCCAAGGCATCCACCTCCTTCACCAGGTGGCCCTTGCCAATGCCTCCAATAGAGGGATTGCAGGACATGGCGCCCAGGGTTTCGATGTTATGGGTCAGAAGCAGCGTGGCCCGCCCCATGCGCGCCGAAGCGAGGGCAGCCTCGGTCCCGGCGTGGCCACCGCCCACCACAATGACGTCAAAAACCCTTGGAAAATCCATGGATAGCTGGAGACTGCAGGAAAGGCCGCTATTCTACGCCAAAAGCCCGCTGCCCTGCACCGGCCTCCGGTTCCACGTGAAACAGCCCAGCGCCATGCGCCGTGGGGTCAGCGGGGTACTGCCTTTCAGGAACGAAACAGGTCGTAGCCAAACTTGAAAATCAGGGCGCTCACCACCAGCAGGAAAAGGGCGCGGACGAATCCGCTTCCCTTGCGGATCGCCAGCCGCGCACCCACCACCGCGCCGAGGACGTTGCAGGCGGCCATGGGCAGCCCGATGGCGTACATGATGTTTCCCGTGAAACCAAAGTAGACCAGGGCGGCCGCGTTCGTGGCCGCGTTCACCACCTTGGCGGCGGCGGATGCCCCGAGGAAATTGAATCCGAAGAACCGCACGAACAGAAACACAAGGAATGTCCCCGTGCCCGGCCCGAAAAAGCCGTCATAAAAGCCGATGGCACCGCCCAGGAGCAGCGCGTACAGCCGTTCCGCCATCCCCGCGTGGCGCGGGGCGTGGATGGCCCCGAAGTCCTTTCGAGCCAGGGTGAATACCGCCATGATGACCAGGAGAACCAGCACCAGCGGCTTCAGGAAATCGCCGGGGATCGAGGAAACCGTGCGCGCACCGATAAAGGAAAAGATGAAGGCGGAAATGGCAGCCGGCAGCGCTGTCCGCCACCGGATTCGCACGCTGCGCGCAAAGCGCAGGGCGGCAACACTTGTCCCCGCAACTGAGGAGAGCTTGTTGGTTCCCAGCACCATGGCCGGCGTGGCCGATGGCGCGAAACCGAAAAGCGCGGGAATCTGGACCAGACCCCCGCCCCCCACCACGGCGT